>Ga0326597_10014971_pt1 | contig 10153 bp, 10 predicted proteins | sample RVTome_12_FD_203789 | JGI IMG/M metagenome (GOLD analysis project Ga0326597, IMG submission 203789) | Soil microbial communities from uranium-contaminated site in the Upper Colorado River Basin, Wyoming, United States - RVT100D185 | ecosystem: Environmental > Terrestrial > Soil > Contaminated >...
AATTGCCTCACGGTCGCCGACCGGATGGACGTGCAGGTTGCCATACACACCGACACGCTGAACGAATCGGGCTTTGTCGAAACCACCATCAACGCGTTCAAGGGCCGCACCATCCACACCTTCCACACCGAGGGCGCGGGCGGCGGCCACGCGCCGGACATCATCAAGGTGTGCGGCGAAGCGAACGTGCTGCCGTCCTCCACCAACCCGACCCGCCCCTACACGGTCAACACCATCGCCGAACACCTCGACATGCTGATGGTGTGCCATCATCTCGATCCGGGCATCGCCGAGGATGTCGCGTTCGCCGAGTCGCGCATCCGCAAGGAGACGATCGCCGCCGAGGATATCCTGCATGACCTCGGGGCATTCAGCATGATGTCGTCCGACTCGCAGGCGATGGGACGGGTCGGCGAAGTGATCATCCGCACCTGGCAGACCGCGCACAAAATGAAGGTCCAGCGCGGCAGTCTCGAAGGCGATCCGGCGACCCACGACAATACGCGCGTGAAACGCTACATCGCGAAATACACCATCAACCCGGCGATCACGCACGGAATCGCGCACGTGGTGGGTTCGGTCGAGGAAAACAAGCTCGCCGATCTGGTGCTGTGGAAGCCGGCTTTTTTCGGCGTCAAACCTTCGCTCATCCTCAAGAGCGGCATGATCGCCGCCGCTGCAATGGGCGATCCCAACGCCTCGATTCCGACGCCGCAGCCGGTACACTATCGCCCCATGTTCGGCGCGTTCGGCCGCGCGCTGCGCACCTCGGTCACGTTCGTCTCTCAGGCGGCGCTGAAAAACCCGGCGCTGCGAGATCTCGGCCTGGCCCGCCCGCTGGTGGCGGTGAAAAATACGCGGAAGATCGGCAAGAAGCACATGGTGCACAACGACCGCCGGCCGCAAATCGACGTGGATCCGGAAACCTACCAAGTGCGCGCCGATGGCGAGCTGCTGGTGTGCGAGCCGGCCAAGGTCCTTCCCATGGCGCAACGGTATTTTCTGTTCTGATGCTGGAAATCAAGCACAGGCTCAAGGCGCCGGACTCTCTTGGCACACAGCCGCAGGCGCGGCTGGAGTTACCCTTCGAGCTGCGGCAGAAGAGCCGCTTGCGGGCCCGGCTTGCCTCCGGTGAAGAAGTCGCGGTGCTGCTGCCGCGCGGCGAGATCCTGCGCGGCGGCGACTGGCTGCTCGCCTCCGACGGACGCGCAATCGAGGTGGTGGCGGTGCCCGAGGATCTGCTGCACGTCGAGTGTGAATCGGCGGAAGCACTCGCGCGTGCCGCCTATCACCTCGGCAATCGTCATGTTCCGGTACAGGTCGGGGCGGGATTTCTGCGACTTGCCGCCGATCACGTCCTCGAAGACATGCTCAAGGGTCAGGGTGCGAGAGTCGCGCGGATCAAAGTGCCTTTCGAACCCGAGGCCGGGGCGTACGCCGGACATACTCACGGCGGTCATCATCATCATGATGGCGATGAGGGACACGGCGGCCGAATTCACGAGTACGGCCACGATCATCACCACGAATAATGAAGGCAGCCGCCGACGCTTCGCTCGTCCGCCTCCTGCAACTGGCGAGTCCCACCTTGCCGGTGGGCGCGTACAGCTACTCGCAAGGGATCGAAGCCGCGGTCGAAGCCCGCATCGTGCGCGATGCCGCTGGCGCGCAGCGCTGGATCGCCGATGCGCTCGGTTGTTCAGTAGCGAGAATGGAGGCACCGCTGCTTCTTCGTTTATGCGACGCATGGACTCGAAATGATCTGCCGGCGATCGGGCGCTGGAACGCGCTGTTCCTCGCTACGCGGGAAACCGCCGAGTTGCGCGCCGAGACGGTGCAGATGGGTTATTCGCTGCGCATGCTGCTCGCCGAACTGGGCGTCGGCGAAATCCGGCTGGCGGAAGTTGCCTTTCCAACCGCCTTTGCTTGCGCGGTGGTGCGCTGGGGCATCGCGCCGCGGAGCGCACTGGTCGCCTATCTCTGGGCGTGGCTGGAAAATCAGGTGATGGCGGCATTGAAGGCGGTGCCGCTCGGGCAGACCGAAGCTCAGAAGATGCTGCTCGCGCTGGGCTCGCGTCTGGACGCGGTCGCTGCGCAGGCCGCCGCGCTGTCCGATGACGAGCTGGACAATTTCGCCCCCGGTCTTGCCCTTCTTTCCAGCCGCCACGAAACGCAGTACAGCCGGCTCTTCAGGTCATGATGAGTAAAACGTGAGGCGTGAAACGAAAAAACAGGACGCATCACCGCTGAGAGTGGGTATCGGCGGGCCGGTAGGCTCCGGCAAGACCGCACTGACGCTTTCGCTCTGCCGGGCGCTGCGCGACAAGTACGAGATCGCCGTCGTCACCAACGATATCTATACCGAGGAAGACGCGCAATTTCTGGTACGCAACCAGGCGCTCGCGCCGGAACGCATCCTGGGGGTGGAGACCGGCGGCTGCCCGCACACGGCGATTCGTGAGGATGCCTCCATCAATCTCGAAGCGGTGGCGCGCCTGAACCGCCGGCTTCCGGAATTGGATCTCATCATCATTGAATCGGGCGGCGACAATCTCGCGGCGACGTTCAGCCCGGAACTTTCCGATTTGACGCTTTATGTGATCGACGTCGCTGCCGGGGACAAAATTCCGCGCAAGGGCGGACCCGGCATCACCAAGTCGGATCTCTTGGTGATCAACAAGATCGATCTCGCGCCGCTGGTCGGCGCTTCGCTCGAGGTGATGGACCGCGATGCGAAAAAAATGCGCGGCGACCGGCCCTTCGTATTTACCAATCTCAAAACCGGACAGGGGTTCGATACCGTCGTTCAATTCATCGAATCAGCGGGTTTGCTATCCCTCGCGTCCAGGCACCCCTGATGAGGAGAGACTCGTGACAGAAGGGCGCATGAAATTACTCGAAGGAAAGACGGTTGCCATGACCGGCGGTGGCGGCGGGCTGGGACGCTGTTATGGGCTCGCCATGGCACAGGCCGGCGCAGCCGTTGTGGTGTGCGATATCAACCTGGAAGCGGCGCGCGCGACGGCAGAGGCCATCACCAAAGCCGGCGGCCGCGCGCTCGCGGTTGAGGCGGATGTGACCAGGGCGGCGGCGTTCGAGGCGTTATTCGATCGCACCGAGGCCGAGTTCGGCCCGCTGGACGTCCTGCTCAACATCGCGGGCATGTTTCCGCGCGTGCCGCTGGTGGAGATGACGGAGGAAACCTGGGACGCGGTGATTACGCTCAATCTGAAAAGCGTGTTCCTGGGCGCCCGCGCGGCAATCCGGCGCATGCTGCCGCGCAAGCGCGGCGTCGTCTTGAGCACCGCCTCCGGCACCGGCATCCGCGGTCAGCCCAAGGGCTCGGCTTACTCGGCCTCGAAAGCCGGGATCATCGGCTTCACGCGCGCCGTATCGCTCGAACTCAAGGACAGCGGCGTGCGCATCAACTGCTTCGGGCCGGGCGCGACGGACACGCCGCTGTGGAGAGTGGGGAAGAGCGAGGAAGAAATCAGGCGCCTGCTCGCGGCGGGCTTTGTCTATCAGCCGGATGAGTTTTCGAACGTGGTCGTGTTTCTGGCGAGCGATCTCTCCGCCCCGTTGAACGGCGAATTCATCAGCCGCGATCTGCATCGTTAAGCCGGCGCGGTCTCCCGCGACGCGCCAATCGGAATTTTCTCTTTATTCATCAAATAATTATCAAAACGCACTCGGTAACTGCCCCCATCACCATTCCTGCAAGTATCCCTTCTTGTTGTAGCGGTTCGGCGACGACGAACCGCTCATAAACTCATTTCACCTCTCCGGCTCCGTTCGAAAATTGCTGCCGGGTTACCGCGTGGAGGGCGGCGCCTGCGCGGCACGCTGACCCGCAGCGACGAGGCGAGCATCTGTTAAGGTGCCCCGCCATAGCCCTGCTCCGGGTGGACTACGGTTAATCCCGATATTTTATGTCGGCGCTTTGCGAAAATGCCGCGTGGGAGGTGGAGGAATTCGTATGACTGTCGAACCGATCAAGCAAAGGGTCTGGAGCACGGCTGCATTCCTGCGCGAGCTGAGTCTGCCGGACCTGCCTGCGCGCACGCATCCCTTCGACCCGGGATACGACCCGCAAACCGTCATCAGCCATATCGAGCAATCGGCTCACCTGATGGCAAGTCTGAAAATCTCCATGGCGTGCTGGCTCGTGGGTGCCGAGGATTCGTACCGCGCGAAAATTGACTTCGCCAGCCGGCGCGGCGTGACGACCGTCACCGGCGGCGGGCCATTCGAAATTGCCGTCGCGCTCGGCAAGCTCGACCACTACCTCGCGCTTTGCGCTGACATGGGCATCGCCCGCATCGAGGCGGGACAGGGCTTCACCGACATGCTGCTTGCCCCTGGCGATGTCGCGCGCCGGGCCGCAGCCTTCGGCCTGGGCCTGCAATTCGAGCTCGGCAAGAAACACGAAGGCGCCTTCGGCGAAGACACCGTCGGCGGCCTCATCGAGCAAGGCAAGGCCTGGCTCGACGCGGGCGCCGTGTATCTCGTGATAGAAGCGCGAGAGAGCGGTGCGGGCATAGGGGTCTTCGACCAGGACGGCCAGCTGAACCGCAAGGCTGCGGATCGCTTCGTGGAGGCCTTCGGGCTCGATCGGGTGGTGTTCGAAGCGCCGAACAAGCCGAGCCAGTTCGCCTTGCTCAAGCACTTCGGCGATCACGTGGCGCTCTCGAACGTAAGGCTCGAGGAGGTACTGCGCGTCGAGATATTCAGGCGCGGTTTGCACTCGGACGCGTTCGACGCGGAACAGTTTCGGAAGCGAATGGCGTTTGCCTAGCCGTCCTAGGAGCGGGCGTTGGACGAGAGACCATTACACGGAACGTCAGTCGAACACTTCGATACCTCGGTCCCTGTCGTGGTCCTCAAGATGCATCATGGCAGCTTGGGCATCGCCAGGAGCCTCGGTCGCCTCGGCGTTGCGGTCTATGGCCTGACCACGACGCGTGACGCGTGGGCGGCGGTGTCGCGCTACTGGCGAGCCTGCTACGAATGGGACGTGGAAAACAGCCCGCCGCAGCGCTCGGTCGAGTACCTCCTCGCACTCGGCCGTCGCCTGCAGCCTGCCGCGCTGCTCATTCCCGTTTCCGACCGCTCCGCGATGTTCGTCGCCGAGCATGCCGACGCGCTGAAGGAGCGGTTCCGCTTTCCGAACCTGTCGGGCGGCGTTGTAGGCGGCCTCACCAGCAAGAAGGAGATGTACTTTCTCGCGAGGAAATTCGGGATTCCCACCCCGGAGACCGAGTTTCCGCAGTCACGCCAGGACCTGGTCCGTTTCCTCGATCGGGCTCGCTTCCCCGTGCTACTGAAAGGCATCGACGGCGCCCGGCTCCAAGCGCGCACCGGCCGCACAATGGTGATCGTGCGCAGCGCATCCGAGCTCCTCGAGCAGTACGAGCGCATGGAAGATCCAGCGAGTCCCAACCTGATGCTGCAGGAATACATTCCGGGCGGCGAGGACAGCGTGTGGATGTTCAACGGTTATTTCAATGCCAACAGCCGTTGCCTTCTCGGTTTTACGGGGAAAAAGATTCGCCAGACACCGGTCTACACCGGCTCGACTTCGCTCGGCATTGCCCTTCGCAACGACGAAGTCTTGGAAACCACCGTGGCGTTCATGAAAGCGGTGGAGTATCGCGGCATACTGGACATCGGCTACCGATATGACGGGCGCGACCGAAAGTACAAGGTGCTCGACGTCAACCCGCGTATTGGTTCCACTTTCCGCTTATTCGTGGACAAAAACGGGCTCGACGTCGTGCGGGCGCTGTATCGTGACCTCACCGGCCAAGCCGTGACGCCGGCCCCGGCCGTCGAAGGTCGCAGATGGATCGTCGAAGACCAGGACATCTATTCGAGCTACAGGTACCGGCGCGATGGCAAGCTCAGTCTTGCGGGCTGGTTCGCCTCGTTAAAGGGCATTCGGGAGGGCGCCTGGTTCGCGTGGGACGACTTGCGGCCCTTCCGGCTCATGTGCCGCAACCTCCTGGCGAGTTCCGCGCGCTGGGCGACCCGCAAACTGGTGTTGCCGTTGCGCGGGAAGGCTGCGTCGTGACGGCGTGGAGCGAGCCGGCGGCGGCCGGGCGCGTATTCAAGTACGGCTTAGCCTGGCTCGCGCGAATCGGACGGCATCTTCACCGATTCCTGCTCGAGGCGCTCCGGCTGCGCTGGCGCTTGGCGCAAGCGGGACGCAAGCTGCTGGGGCGCAAGCGCACGACGTACCTCGATGACCGAGTCGACGAATACCGCGCGTACTGGGAAGAAGCGTCAAAGAAGCTCGGCGCCACGTTTGAACCGATCTGCGCCGGCGCGTGGGAGATCCGGCGCGGCGCGCAGCGCACGCGCATCGCCAACTACATGGTCCAGATCGATGACCCAGTGATTCTGCGCCTTGCAGGGAACAAGCCCTACTGCTGCGCCGTCGCAAGTCGGCTCGGCATTCCGGTCGCGCCCCATCGATCATTTCGCCTCGGCGAGATCGATGCGGCCTGGAGCTTCATGGTCGCGCGCGGTGGCGCTTTCGTCGTCAAGCCGGCGAGCGGTTCGGGCGGCGCAATCGGTGTGACGATGCATGTTCGCACGCGTCGGAAGCTCGAGAATGCCGCGGCCCTTGCATCGCTTTACAGCGGCGAGCTTATGGTCGAGTCAATGCTGCCGGCAGAGTCCTGCCGTCTGCTCTACTTGGATGGGAAGCTGATTCATGCCGTACGCAGGCGCGGCTTACGCGTCGTAGGCGACGGCCGGTCCAGCATTCGAGAGCTCCTCGCCCGCGACGGCTTCGAGCGCCTGCACTCCGACAAGGCCACGCTCGATACGCTGAAAGTACAAAGGCTCTCGCTGGCGAGCCGGATCGCTGCGAAGAGAGAAGTCGTTGCGCGCTACCTTCCCCCGGCCGAGCAATTGACGGAGGAGTTGCGAACCGTCTACAACGAAAGCATCACGGCGCTCGTCTGTCCGCAACTCGCGCAGGCGCTTGCCCGCGTCGTGGGTGAAGTGGGCAGCCGATTGGCCGGGGTAGACGTGCTGACCAACGATCCGAGCGTGCCGCTTGCCGAGAGCGGCGGCGTGTTCCTGGAACTCAACACGACCCCAGGGCTGCATCATCACTACGTCGATCCGCAGCAACCCACCGTGGCGGCCCGCGTCCTGCGTTACCTGCTCGAGGAGAACCGCGATGAACAGCGTCGTGATCGACTATTCGCCTGAGAGCGTCGAACGCTACCCTAGCGGCTACGCCGTGGTGGCGATAGACGTCATCCGTGCCACGACTACGCTCGCGACGGGCATGGCATCGGGCCGCCGTTGCTACGTGGCGCCCTCAGTTGAAAGCGCGCTCGCGCGCGTCGCCCGCCTTGAGCACGCGCTCCTCGTCGGCGAACTCGGCGGCGAAATACCCTGCGGCTTTGACATGACGAACAGCCCCACCAGACTCGCGCTGCGCTCGGACGTAGACCGGCCGATAGTTCTCGTCTCGTCGTCCGGAACTCAGCTCCTGCACAACGCGCGCTGCTGCGAAGCGGTCTACGTCGCCTGCTTACGCAACCACGAGGCGGTCGCGGATCATGTAGCGCATCGCCATGCGCGCGTGGCGGTGATCGGCGCCGGCACGCGGGGCGAGTTCCGCGAGGAGGACCAGATGTGCTGCGCCTGGATCGCCGAGCGGCTCCTCGAGCGTGGATACGCCGCCCATGATTCGAGCACCGAGGCGATCGTGACACGCTGGCAGGGCGCGCCGGTAGAGGCGTGCCTGGTCAGCAAGAGCATCGACTATCTCGCGCGCAGCAGGCAACTCGACGATTTGGACTTTGTGCTCTCGCACGTCAACGACCTCGCCGAAGTATTCGCTCTGGACAACGACGAGGTAGTGCGCGTGGCGCCCGCGGCCTCTCAGGCGCCGAAGCAAGATGCCGGCATCGAGCAGAGGGTAAACAGCTAATGGACGATGTATCCGCCGTCCATGACGAGTGCGTGGCCGGCCACGTAGGCGGCGTCCCTCGACACCAGAAAGGCAACCACGCCGGCGACTTCCTCGACGGTTCCGAAACGGCCGATCGGAACATCGCGTGCGCGCTGCGCCAATTCGCCCGGGTTGCGGCCGGCCAGAAATCCCTCGGTGGAGACCGGTCCGGGGCAGACGGCGTTGACCAAAATACCGTCCGCGGACAGCTCGAGCGCCATCGAGCGCGTAAGCTGGATGAGACCCGCTTTGGTAAGGTTGTAGACGGCCCCGTAGCGCGAAGCGACCAGCCCAAGCTGGCTCGCCATGTGGACGACGTGTCCCCCACCCTGCGCGCGCATGATGGGTACCACCGCCTGGCTGGCAAAGAACGGCGCGCGCAGGTTTACCGCCACCAGCCGGTCGAACTCTTCGTGCGAAAACTCCCCGAACGCCTTGCGCACGCGGATTCCCGCGTTGTTGACCAGAATATCGATACGGCCCATGCGCTGATGGGCGGCGCCGACCATCGCCTCCGCCTGTCCGCTGCGTGCGAGGTCGTGCACGCCCCACGCAGCGTCCGGCGCGCCTGCCTTGCGGCAGGCAGCGGCGGTTTCCTCGAGTTCCGTCTCCGTGCCGTCGGCCGCCAGGTAGATCGCGGCCTGTTCCGAGGCGAGCCGCAGGGCAACTGCGCGGCCGATGCCGCGTGAGGCGCCAGTAATAAGCGCGGCCTTTCCGTTCAATTTAGCCATGGCTGCTTGTTAACGGACTCCTCTGCTCGACTGGCCGCGGCGCGATACCGTCAATATTGGCGGGCCTCAGTCGACCTTGAGCCCGGCACTGCGGACCACGGTGCCCCAGTCGCGCACTTCGTTGGCCACATGCCGTTTGAATTCGGCCTGTGTGTAGGGCGCCGCTTCCGCCGCATTCGCGGCAAGCAGATCTTTCATTCGCGGCTGGGCCACCGCCTTCATCACTTCGGCGTGCAGTCGCGCGACGATGGCTTTCGGCGTGCCGCCGGGGGCGAAGAATCCGGTGTTGCAGCCCATTTCAAATTTCGGAATGGCCTCCGCGACTGCCGGCGCATCGGGAAACAGCGGCGAGCGCTTGGGCGAGGTGATGCCGAGGAGCGTCAAGCGCCCGGATTTGATGTGGGGAATGGCAGCGGAAATGCACGCGAAGTACATCCCGGCTTCGCCTGAGACGATGGCCGCGGTGGCTGGACCGCCGCCCTTGTAGGGCACGTGCAACGGTTTTATGCCGGTATCGCGTATGAACCGTTCCGCCGTCAAGTGCGTGATCGAGCCCGGGCCGGAAGAAGCGAAAGAAAACTGGCCGGACCGGGCCTTAGCATGGTCGATCAGTTGCTGGATCGTCTTGACGCCGAGTTTGGCGTTGACGACGAGCACCAGTGGCGAGCGCGACGGCAGCGCGATCGGCTCGATGTCCTTCAGCGGGTCGTACGGCAGGCGCTTGTAAAGGCTCGCGCTGATGGCGTGGCTCGGCACGTCGCTCATGAGCAGCGTGTAGCCGTCGGGGTTTGCCTTCGCGGCGATGCCGACGCCGAGCGTGCCGGCCGCGCCCGGGCGGTTGTCCGGAATGACCTGCTGTCCGAGCGATTCGGACAGCGTGGCGCCCAGGCCGCGCGCGATGACGTCGGTGATGCCGCCCGGCGGCCACGGGATGATCAGCCGGATCGGTCTCGACGGATAGTCCTGCGCATGTGCCGGCAGGGACATGGACACGCATATTGCGGTGAGCAGCAGGCGTGCTGCTTGCATGGCTTTCATCGTCTTTCCTCCTCGATTGTCGAACGCGTTCTTTGGGTAGCGGTATTTAGAACGTTGCCGCATGCCATGTCAATGCTACGCAAGCGGATCGGGTGGCGGGGCTACCAGAGCGACTTCAGCCGGCCGCCGTCCAGATTGAGCGAGACGCCGGTGATGTAGCTCGCGCGTTCGGAACAGAGGAATACGATGGCGTTGGCGAGTTCTTCGGGCCGGCCGAAGCGGTTGAGCGAGTTCTTGCGCGCCGCGCGCCGCCGCGCTTCCTCTTCGCTTTGCGCGCCGAGTTCGGCGGCGAGCCCCTGGGCGTTGCGCCGCCAGAGATTGGTATCGACCCAGCCCGGGCAGACCGCGTTCACCAGGATGTTGTCTTCACCGAACTCGGCGGAAAGCGACTTGGTGATGTTGAGCAGGCCGC
>Ga0326597_10014972_pt1 | contig 10153 bp, 10 predicted proteins | sample RVTome_12_FD_203789 | JGI IMG/M metagenome (GOLD analysis project Ga0326597, IMG submission 203789) | Soil microbial communities from uranium-contaminated site in the Upper Colorado River Basin, Wyoming, United States - RVT100D185 | ecosystem: Environmental > Terrestrial > Soil > Contaminated >...
TCGTGCAGTTCAGCTCGGCGGACAACGCGTTCAGCAGCAACCTGCGGTTCCGGTGGGAGTACCTGCCCGGCAGCGAGATCTTTTTCGTGTACACCGACGAGCGCGACACCACCGCCTCGGGCTTCCCGCTGCTGAGGAACCGCGCGTTCGTCGTGAAGATCAACCGCCTGCTCCGGTTCTGATCGCCGGCCCTCCGGCCCCTGGTCCCACGTAGGCGTCGCTGAAGCGGGCCGGGAGCGTTACTCAGGCACGGTCGGCCGCCATTTGCCCTGAACTACGACGGCTTCGCCCTCGCCCGGCCAGGGCGGCATGGTGACAGCAAGAGCCCCCAACGCCTCGTACCCGAAGGAGCGAAACTGGAAGTGCGTGCCGAGGGGAATCGTAACGCAGACGTCTGGCTCAACCGGTACGATGTCCTCGCGCTCTCCTTGTCTCCGCCACATCTCGCCGCGGCCCGAGACGAACACCCATATCTCCTCGACGGTGCGGTGAGTCACCGCAGTCGACGTTTGCCCGGGTGCGAGCTCAAAATGAGCCATTCCTCCCCCTTTGAGCGAGAGCAAGACGCGAACGTCCGATCCATCCGGTGCGACAGCGCTCCTTGCTACTGGAACTCGCATTGTTCCGAACTCACCCATAGATTCTCCTGGTGTTCATTTCCCTCGTCCCTGCAAGGCGATCATGGCCGCGAGCGCGGCGTCCTTCTGGTCCTTGCCCCAAGGCGGGCCCACCGACTTCCCAAGCGACGCGATCGTCTTCCGCAAGCTGTCGCTCGAAGTCGCCAGCGCTCGTTCGGCCCGCTCGTCCAGCTCCTTCTCCGCTATCCCGAGCAGCCTCAACCCGCACACTCCGGCGGCGCGAGCCAGCGCCCCGCGGAATAGCACCCCCTCCGCCTTGTGCATCCGGAAATGCACGGCGAGGATCTCGTCGACGCTCCAATCTGGCATGGGCTCGGCCATGAGTACCGCGCACGCGGCCACCTCATGTCCCGCTTCGCGTGTGCGTGCGAGAGCCGTTCGCATTTCTCGGACCGCGATTCGGCGCGCCGTCGCGACCCCCCGTCTGACCAACTCTCGTGCGTCGCCAGCATTCAGACGCTCGGCGGCGTGATAAGGCTGCTTCGCCCATGAGGCTTCGTCTTTCGCGACGAGCTCCATGCGCGACCGGTCGACCACGCATAGCTCATCGCCGCGTGTGCCGAGCGCGACCAGGGCTGCCCACCCTGAGTGGGCCTTCAGACCGAACGCGACTTTCATAGGTCGGCCTACGAGGTGGTCGGATGATCGTTGGCCTCGTCAGCGGTTCCGGCGTCCGGCCCAACGGCTGCGAATGAGCCGCGCGCCGGCGGCGACATGAACGCACAGCCCAGGGGCGCGGGATGTTCCCTCGGGTTCGTGAGACGAGGAAGAGCAAATATCGAGCGCTGCGTCTTCTTTGGGCCCGCTCGGGGCATCTGATACCTCCTGTGGTTAAGCGGAAGTGTCTACTTTATCGAGGCAAGATCTGCCGACGGGCTCCAGCGCATTGTTATGCAGCACCCTGTCATCTATATTCGCAATGTCTCAGTTTTGCTCGACGTCGCACTCAATCCGGCAGCCGACGACTATCGCTCAGACCCCCCGTAGAATTCCTGGCGCACTGCAGTCTTGGCGGCGTCACCCTTTTGGGGTTCGGACGGACTCTGTTCTGTGAGCACATGGAGTACGGTCTTTACCCTCGGTTTGTAGACGATGACCACCAGTACTCCTGCAATCGCAAAAAGGACGCCGGGGCTCGCGTTTACAAGTCGCGATTCAAGACCCTCGACCTTGAGCAGCCACTCAATCGAGCCACTCAGCCCGAGGACGGTGAGGATTGCACCAAACGCGATCAACGACGCGCCGACCACGATCCCGGCGATTATCCCGGTGCGGTACACGCTACTGTCCTGGACTGAGATTGTTCGTGCGAGTATGTCGTGGGCGGGATTTGACGGTACCGTCGCGCCGGCGCGGGCAGTGGTGCTTGAGCGCAGCCTCGATCTCTCCTGAATGCTCTCCGGCAGGTTCACCGTCGATCATCTTCGTGCTCCTCGCAACGTGAATCTGGTGCTAGAGCGCCCAATGTCTGCATAACCGATTGCGCTGATCCGCAGCGCGAACACGTTCTTGCCACCTCCGCGCTGTCGGCTCCCGCGCGAGGTTGGCCGGCGTATCCTCAGTTTCCAAACAGATAGTCGGCCGCCAGATTGGCCAAGGCGCGCACGCCCAGCGGCAACACCGCTTCGTCCACCGCATAGAGTGGCGAATGATTCGAAGGCGACGTCTCCGGCGCGATGCCGGGACTCACGCTGCCGAGCAGGATATAGAGTCCTGGCGCCTCTCGCTGAAAAAACGAGAAGTCTTCGGCGGCGGTGACGAGCGGCGAGATCGACACATTGGCTGCTCCCGCCGCACGCTCGAGCGTTGGAATCATTCGGGCGGTCAGCGCCGGATCGTTGAAGATCACAGGGTAGCCGCCAATGACTCGCACGGTGGCCTCAGCACCTGCGCTCTCGGCGATGGCGTGCGCCGTTTGTTGAATCCGGCGGTGGATGTCCTCCTGCATGCCTGGATCGAACGTGCGAATAGTCCCTTCCAGTTGAACATCGTCCGGAATGATGTTGTTACGGACGCCACCCTGAATCCTGCCGATCGTGATAACCGACGGCGCCTTCATCACATTGACCTGGCGGCTCGTGATCGTCTGGAGCCCCAGCACGACTTGGGACGCCACCACAATCGGATCGATACCGGCCCACGGGAGCGCGCCGTGCGTCTGCCTCCCCTTGACGGTGATCAGCAGCCGGTCCGCTGCCGCCATGGCGCTCCCCGAGCGATAGGCGATTCTTCCCACGTTGGCTCCGCTGGACACATGCAGCCCGAAGATCGCGTCCGGCACGGGATCTGCATCGATTAAACCATACGGCCCCCCACCAGCGTGCACACGCTGCGACATTCGTACGGAACCCACCTCCATGAAGCCGGGGTGAGTCTGCGGGTGATTCAGGACATTCTCGGCCACCGGAGCGTGCGCACGACGCAGATCTACACGCACCTGACCTCGGCCGTGCGGGCCACGCTGACCGACCCGCTCAACGACCTCCTGCGCGACCTCTGATCGCGCCGAGGGTCGCATGCTCGCGGTGGCGGAGATCATCCGCCTCCACAGCGCGTCGTCTACGGCGTGCTGATGTGCAGCGCGGCGGCGGCGCTCCAACGCCTGGCCGCCGATCCGCGCTACGTCGGCGCGCCCCTCGGGTGTCTCGCCGTCCTCCACACCTGGACGCGCGCGATGCTCTACCATCCCCACGTCCATCTGCTCGTCACGGCGGGCGGCCTCTCGGCCGACGGCACCCAGTGGATCGCCCCGAAGAACCCCGCCTTCCTCGTCCCCGTGCAGGCGTTGTCGGTCATCTTCCGCGCGAAGGTGTGCGCCGGACTTCGCCGCGCGGGGGTACTCGACTAGGTACCGCCCGGGATCTGGACGACGCCATGGGTCGTCCATGCCCAGCACGCCGGCCGTGGTCAGCGAGTTCTCGACTATCTGGGTCGGTATGTGTTCCGCATCGCGATCGCGAACAGCCGATTGGAGGAGATGACCGATGACGACGTGACGTTTCGCTATCAGGACAATCGGACGCACGAGACGCGTCGCGTCACGCTCACCGGCGTCGCGTTTCTCGAGCGGTTCCTCCAGCACGTCCTCCCGCGCGGCTGTGCCAAGGTCCGCTACTACGGCCTCTGGAGCGCGGCGCATCGCGCGGATCGGACCCGGGCGCGGGCCCTCCTGACGGCCCTCACCGTGATCGCCGCGCCGCCGGGCCCCGAGCCCACGCGCGCATCATCCCTCGGTGACCTCCCGCGGTGTCCGCACTGTCGCGTGGGCACGCTGATCGTCATCGCCGTCCTCCGACCGTGGTGGAGCCGGCCGCCATGAGCACGCCATGCTGACGCCGCTCTCTGCCACCTCTCTCAACACGCCGATCGGCCGTGAGTGGCGTCGTGTCGCCGATCGCCCGTGCCCTCACGTCCCCGGCACCGTGGAACGTCCACCTCACCGCTCACATCCACGCCCACTACACCGATTGACCGCTTGTGGTCGTCCACCCCGACGACCCACAGCACCCCGTGTCACTCGCTGACACGCGATAAGAACCCCATTCGCAACGCTCGTGCCCGGATTTCGTCCAACCCAGGATTGTGTCGCGGCTTCGCGCGACACGAATCCTTTTTTCGTTTTCGTTTTTTCGTTAGGCGGCTCCATCGACATGAAGCTAACGGCTCGTAAAGCAGGGTGCCAGTGACTGACGCGCGGTCGATGACAGGTCGCCGAATCCGAATTCGACCGTCTCACCAGGAAACAGGTCGCGCACAATCAGCGAGGACGACGGCAGGGACACGATAGGAACGACGTACGCGGCCAACCCACTGCTGGCTCCGACGCCGTTGCCCATCCGCTCCTTGCCTTCGACGCGATAAGGACCATGCGCCGTGCCATCGACCGTTGTGGTGAAACTACCGAGCCGTGGCTCGGGCGACCATGCGAGCTGAATGGATCCCTCGCGTGAGGCCGCATCGCAGGTAAGGACCAGCCGGTACGATTCGGCCATGTTCGGCTTGCGTCGCACTTCACGAAGGATACTGGCCGACGCGATCGAGGCCGGCGCCCCCGCGTTCGTCGCCGGGCCTATGTGCCATACGGTCGCATTCTTCGCCTGAGCGGCGAGCGTGGTCGCCAACATGAACGTAATGGCCTGGTCCGGCGGTGCGATGCCTGCCGCCATGATCGCGCCGCCCTCCAACTGCTTCGATACCTGAGCCTTGGCTGTCGGATCGGATGATGCATGGGTCACCGTATCGAGCGGAAGCCCGCCCGTCAGCTTCGAGAGCATCATGGCAGCCAAGCTTGGCGCGACGGCAGCCGCGTTGAAATGTTGCAGCGTCAGTCCGCCGTTGTTTGCTGTGTCGTTGTGGCAGACCGCACAATGCTTCTGCACGAGCGCGTTCTGCTGCTCGACTGACATCGCGGTTTGCGCAGACACCGACGCCCCGAATGGCACACAGCCCAAGACCGTGCTGATGACGACGACGTGGCCTTTCTTCATGTTGCCCTCTTCGGACGCTTATAAGTAACGCCCAGCCGCCTAACGTTGCGCTTCAGCCGCGGCGCGCTCGTTGAGATCTTTTCATGATGACCACACGCCGTCGGCTGCAAGCGCCGGTTGGGCGGCTCTTGGCGTTCAGATCATGCCGCTCGCAACACGAGCATCTCCTTTACGAAGATCCCATTGAACGTATTGTCGCGGAAGTGTGCGCGCACAACGCCGTCTGCAGGCGTCTTGATGACGAATTTTGTCGCGACGAGCACGGGATCGTTCGTTCGCACCAACTTCACATCAGCGATCGATAACGAGGTGAGGTTGGCGCTCCCGATCGCTCTGGCTATCTTTTGATAGGCTTGACTTTCGTCTTTTGGAAGCAGGGAATCGAATGCTCTGCCGGCCACCAAGAGGCGCCACACTTCCGCATCCGAGAAGAAGTACCAGAGCACGTTGCTCGGGGTGTCCCCTTGCTTGTCGAGTTCCTTGACCAACTTGACCGAGTCGGTCACCGAGCTTTCTACCAGTGTTTCTTCAGCCATTGCAGTACTCCATGGTTCTCGTCACCCACCGCCTGAAGCATGCTAGCACGACGATGATCTACACCCATGTCGTCAAGGAGCTGCGCAACCCGGCGCGAAGTCCGCTCGACATCCTTCGAGACCACGGGCAACGCTGACGCCGCAGACGACGACTGAGGCTGTGGCTGCGTACATGCAGTCCGGGCTGGCGGTTGCGGGAACCGGCTGTTCCGAAGAAGACAGGCTCGCGGGCGACGCGCGCACGAGACTGTTTGCGCGCGGCATTCCGCGCGCCGCCCGCGAGAGCCGAAGGAGGATCCGCTGAAGAGAGCGCCGATCGAAATTGAGGGAGCGCGAAGGCGGGCTGCTCGGAGCCGGCCGGCGGGAGTGCGCCGGCCGGCTCGTCGCAGGAGAGACTGACTAGACGTCGCTGAGAGGCTGCGCGCCCATGTCCAGCGGGCCCGTGCTGTCTCCGACCGAGCCCAGCGGAACGCCCGCCTTGTCCAGCATGCTCACGAGGAGGTTCGCCATCGGGGTGTCCTCCGGATAGGCGAGGTGCCGGCCCGTCTGCAGCTGGCCCGCGCCGCCGCCCGCGACGAGGACCGGCAGGTTCGTGTGCTCGTGGAGATTCCCGTTCCCCATCCCGCCGCCGTACAGAATCATCGAGTGATCCAGCAGCGAGCCGTCGCCGTCGGGCGTGGCGTTCAGCTTCTCCAGCAGGTAGCCGAGCAGCTGCACATGATACGTGTCGATCTTCGCCTTCTTGGCGATCAGGGTCGGATCGTCGCGGTGATGCGAGATGGAGTGATGCGGCTCCTGCACGCCGATGTTCGGGTAGCTGCGGCCGCTCTGCTCGCGCGCGAGCAGCATCGACGCCACCCGGGTGATGTCGGCCTGGAACGCCAGGACCTGGAGGTCGAACATCAGCTTGATGTGATCCTCGAATTCCTCCGGAATGTCCGTCGGCCGATCGGGCAGATCCAGCCTCAGCTCGCCGCTGCTCTGCTGCTCGGCCCGCTGGATGCGCTGCTCGACGTCGCGCACCGCATCGAGATACTGGCTGACCTTCGTCCGGTCGGAGGAGCCGAGCGACTGCTGCAGCCGCGCCGCTTCCTGGTTCACCGAGTCGAGAATGCTGTGCTGCTTGCGCACCTGCGCCAGCCGCTGCTCGGCGGTGCCGCCGTCGCCGAACAGGCGATCGAACACCATGCGCGGATGGGTCTCCATCGGCACGGGCGAGGTCGGCGTGCGCCACGAGATCGTGTTGATGTAGGCGCAGGCGTAGCCGTTGTCGCACGTGCCGAGGTTCCGCTCCTGCGACTCGAGCGCCAGCTCGAGCGACGGCAGGCGCGTGAACTGCCCCAGCTCACGGGCGGCCATCTGGTCGACCGTCGTGCCGGCCTGGATGCCGGTGCTCTCCGTGCGCTTCGGATGGACGCCGCTCAACCACGTCGAGGTGCCGCGCGCGTGGTCGCCGTTGCCGTCCCCGAACGAATCCGCCTGCCGGTGCGCCAGTCCGCTCAGCACGAGCAGCTTGTCGCGCACGGGCGCGAGCGGGCTCAGAATCGGCGACAGCTCGAACCCCTTCCCCACGGCGGCGGGAACCCACTGGTCCTGGATGATTCCGTTCGGGACGTAGATGAAGCCCAGGCGGCGCGCCGGCTTGCCGGCCGTCTCGGCCAGGGCCGAAAGCGCCGGGACCATCGCGTCGAGCAGCGGCAATGCCAGCGTGGCGCCCATCCCTCGCAGGAACGTGCGGCGGGGCAATGACATTCTTGTAATGAACATACTCCAGCTCTCTCCCAAGCTATGAAACGTGATGAGTGGCTTGCCGCATGTCCCTGGCTGACCTGCTTATCGGATCGCCGCAACGCTGCCCGCTGCGGGAGCCGACGCCACACCGGATGCGCGCATCTGAAACGGCGTGCTCTTGACGATTCCCAAGATAATCGACGCAAAGCGATAGTCGGATGCCGACGCCTCGCGGACGACGCCGCGAATCGCCGGCGCATCATAATACTCCACTCCGCGCCCCAGGGCATAGGTCATGAGCCGCTCGGTCAGGGTGCTCACGAACTGCTCGGGGGCCCGCATCAGGGCCTCCAGGAGGCCGGACGCGCCGTCGAACTTCCGGCCATCCGGCAGGGCGCCCGAGGCGTCGATGGGCACGCCGGCGCTCTGCGTCCGCCAGCGTCCGATCGCATCGAAATTCTCGAACGCGAAGCCGAGCGGATCCATCCGGGAGTGACAGGCGGCGCAGGCGGGATTCCGCCGATGCTGGACCATCGCCTCGCGCATCGAGATGGCCTTCCCGGTGCTCTTGTTGGTCTCCTGCAGCGCCGGCACGTCCGGCGGCGGCGGCGGGGGCGGCGTGCCCAGAATGTTCTCGAGCATCCATTTCCCGCGCACCACCGGCGAGGTCCGGTGCGAGTAGGAGGTAACCATCAGGATGCTGGCGTGGCCGAGCAGCCCGCGCCGGCTGCTGTTGGTCAGCGAGACGCGCCGGAAGCTGTCTCCGTAGATGTTCGGGATCTCGTAGTGACGGGCCAGCCGCTCGTTCACGAACGTGTAGTCGGCCGTCAGCAGATCCAGGACGCTGCGGTCCTCGGCTACCACGTTCGCGAAGAACAGCTCCGTTTCGCGCCGCATCGAGCGCCGGAGCGAGTCGTCGAAGTCGGGGAAGATCCGGGGGTCTGGAGCCGCCGCGTCGACGTTGCGCAGGTACAGCCACTGGCCGGCGAAATTGTCGACGAGCGATTTCGCGCGCGGGTCCGCCAGCATCCGGCGCACCTGGCCCTCGATCGTGGCCGCATCCCGGAGCCTGCCACGGGCCGCCAGGTCGAGCAGTTCGTCGTCGGGAATGCTGCTCCAGAGGAAGAACGACAGCCTCGACGCCAGCTCGATGTCGCTGATGCGCCAGGCGGTGGCCGCGGCAGCCGCATTGGCGTTCGCATTGGTGATTCGAGCGGCGGCCGACGCGCTCGCCCTCGGCTCCCGCTCGATCCGGAACAGAAACGCCGGGCTGACCAGGACGCGCTCGAGCGCCCGCTGAATTCCGAACTCGAAGCCGTTCTCGCGCCGGCCTTCCTCGAAGAACGGCATGAGGACCTGAAGGTCCTCGTCGGTGGCCGGCCGGCGGTACGCCCGCCGGGCCAGCGTGGTCAGAATCTGTTTCGCGCACGGCTCTTCCTGCGCCGCCGACTCGGGGCGGCAGGTGAAGACGCGCGCGCGGCTCGGCGTCTCGCCTGGCCCGGTGATGGCGTGCGGCCCGCTGATCGTCACGCTGGCGAGCGTCGGCTGATCCGCTCCGCCGGCCTGGCCGGTGCGCCTGAACGGCAGCCGGACGTCCTCGGTGAGCGCCGACGTCTTCTTCACGAAGGTGACCGTCACGACGCGCGGACCGGCCTTGACGGCCTGTCGAAGCTCCAGCGGCGCGGCCCCCCGGCCGTACGGCCCGGCCCCTCCGCGTCCGCGTCCCCGCCCGCCTTCCTGGACCAGACGGAACACCTGGACCCGCTGCCCATCCAGACTGAGCTCGAGCTCGTGGGCGTCGGGCGTCGGCCCGCTGCCCAGCGTCAGCCTGAAGAGATACTCGCCGTCGAGCGGAAAGTGCCGCGCGATACTGATGCCGCCACGGGTGCCGAAGGGCAGGCCGTCGAGCCGGTCCTCCTGCGGAAGCTGCAGCGGAATCCGGTACGTATCGACGATCATCGGCATGGCGCGATCGCCGATGGCCAGGCGGCTGATCTTCTGCGCCGCCGCCAGGTAGCTCTCGAGCAGCGTCGGCGAGGTGATCAGCGCGTCGGAAATATTGTCGAAGCCGTAGCTCGCGTCATCGGGCGGCAGCAGCACCGCGATGTCCATCTCCCTCGGGAGATCGTCGAGCGCCAGCAGGTCGCGAACCGCGTTCTGGTACTCGGTGCGATTCAGGCGATGGAGCGCCGGCAGCCTGCCGGGATTGGGAGTCGCCCGCGCGAGCCGATCCAGCTCGTTCTCGAGCCACGTCGCCATGCCGTCGTAGGTGGCCGCATCGGGCCGCGGCCGCCCTTGCGGCGGCATCGCGCCGGTCCGCAGCTTCTTGATGACCCTTTCCCAGATCTCGGGATGGGCGCTCACCTGATTCAGGTTGGGGGCGTCGAGGGCGAGTCCGCCGGTCTTCAGCTTGTCGTTGTGGCACGTAATGCAGTACCGCTCGACGACGGCCTGATGGGCCTCCGGCAGCGCCGCCGATCGGGCCGGCGACGATGCTTCCTGCTGCGACCCCGCTGCCAGCACCGCGCCCGAACTGGCCGCGGCAAGCGGCACCCAGGCGGCAATGAGGACGAGGAGTAATCTCGACATCGATGGCTCCCTCAGACGCTGCGAATCCAGGCGCCGGGTTGAAAACGGAATGAAAACAGACGAATACAACCGGAGGCGGCTTTCTGGCACACGCGCCGCCACTGCAGCTAGCGGTCGCCATTATCGATGCTGGCGGGCGCGACTGTCAACGCAAGCGGACAGCCTCGCGGCG
>Ga0326597_10014973_pt1 | contig 10153 bp, 4 predicted proteins | sample RVTome_12_FD_203789 | JGI IMG/M metagenome (GOLD analysis project Ga0326597, IMG submission 203789) | Soil microbial communities from uranium-contaminated site in the Upper Colorado River Basin, Wyoming, United States - RVT100D185 | ecosystem: Environmental > Terrestrial > Soil > Contaminated >...
CGGAAGGTGACCGCGCTCTCGGGAGTGCAATCCCAGCCCTCGACGTAGGTCGGGCCGACATCGCCGTTCCAGACGCCCTCGTTGCCGCCGATCGAGTCCTCGAGAGTGCCGTCGAAGAGCCACCGCGAGACTTCCATCTCGGGCACGTCGCGCACCGTCACGTCGACCGTGCAGCACGCGTCGTCGGCGACGTCGCGGCAGCGCAGGAAATCGTCGACGCAGACCGTGACGCTCCAATCGCCGGGAGTCAGCGCTGGCGAGGTCGCTGCCGCGTGCTGCGGGCCGATCTGCCGGAACGACCCGCCGGGGCCGACGAGCTCGAACGTGTACCAGAGGTCGGCGTCGCCCGAGTCATCGCTGGCGTTCGCGGTGAAGCCCCAGGCGCCTGCCGCGCCGCCGGCCGGGGCGGCGACGTCGATACCTTCGCAGTGTGTGTCGGCGTCGTCGGCGCAGTCGTCGGGCTCGGGAACGAGTAGAGCGACCTGGCCCGAGTCGAGCGCGAAGTTGTAGACGCGGAGGTCGTCGAGCGCGCCGGCGAACCAGAAGCTCGGCGTGGCGCGAAGGATGCCGCCCGCGGTCGTGGTGTTGTACAGGACGGGCAGCGGCCGCGTGTAGGTCGGCATCAGCGCGTCACGGACGCCGTCGATGTAGACGGTGCCGACGCCGCCATCGTCGACCCACGCAACGTGGTGCCAGGTGTCGTCGAACACCGTCAGCGTCGACTTCAAGTGGTTGACGTGGGTCGGGCCCTGGCGGATGAAGATGTCGAGCGATCCGGTCGCTCCGGTGCTGTCAGTGCCGAGGTTCAAGAGCGGGCCGGCGTCGAGCGTCGAACCCTCCGAGAAGATGCGCCGGTCGACCTGCGGTAGGCCCTTGACCCACGATGCGATCGTGTACGACGGACTGTAGACGATCGGCAGCCCCGCGTTCTGCGCGAAGTTCGCGTAGTCGTCGATGCCGTCGAGGCTGATCGCCCCGCCCGCAGTGCCGTCGAAGCCGGCGACGTAGGTCTCGCCGCTCGCGTTCGGGTCGACGAAGGTGCCGTCGTTGCCGCTCGGGCCGCTGTCGACGAGGTTGTCGTCGAACGCCCAGTGGGAGACGCAGAGCGGATCGGGATCACCGACGACGACCTCGAGCTCGCAGGTCGCGTCGTCGGCCTCGTCGAAGCAGACGAGGTCATCGTCGACCGCGACGCGGATCGTCCAGGTGCCGGTGCCGAGCACGAGACTGAGCGCGCCCGAGCCGGCGCGGGAGAAGGACACGCCGCGGCCCGTGGAATTCAGGACCTCGATCTCGAAGATCACCGCGTCGTCGCCGTCGTCGTGCGCAGCGGCGTCGAAACCGTAGACGCCAGGTCCGCCGTAGGCCGGGCTCGCGGTCGCGACGATGCCGTCGCAGTGCGTGTCGCCCGCTGCCGGGCAGCCGGGCCGCGGGATCAGCGCGCGCACTTCCGTTTGCGAGAGCGCGTTGTCGTAGAGGCGGACGTCGTCGATCGCGCCGGCGAAGTAGTTGCTGGCCGCTGCGCGCAGGATCCCGCCGATCGCGGTGCGATCGAGTCCGGTCCACAAGCGCGGATAGTCGAGGTTCGCGGTGTCGCGAACGCCATCGATGTAGACGGTGACATCGCCATCGTTGTCGACCCACGCGAAGTGGTGCCAGGTCGAGTCGAAGACCGTGCCCGCGGTGCGGCGATGGCCGGGCGCGGCTCCCGTCGCAGGGCGCAGGAAACTGTTGAGCTGCGGGCCGCCGGGCGCGGTGTTCGGCGTCCCGAGGTTGAAGAGCGGCGTGCCGTTCGTGCTCGAGCCCTCCGAGAACACCCGTCGGTCCTGCGGCGTGCCGGTGCCGTTGACCCACATCGCGATCGTGAACCGCGTGTTGTTCGTGATCGGCAGCGCGAAGGTCTGCGCGACGCGCACGTAATCGTCCGTGCCGTCGAACTGGATCGCGCCGGGGTCGGCGCCGTCGAAGCCGACGGTGTAGGCCGGCTCCGCGCCTCCGAAGAAGGTGCCGTCGTTGCCGTTGCCGGTCAGGTCGCTGGTGTCGCCGTCGAACGGCAGGTAGGCGATCAGATCCGCCCGCGCCGCGCTCGGCGCGCCGAGGGCGAGGGCGAGCGCCAGGATCAGTAAATGCCTCATCGGTCGATTCCTCCGGGTTTTCCTTCGTTTCGCTCGTTCGTTCAGGGTTTCAGGTTCTGTGTCGGGATGCGTCGGGATGCGTCGGGACGCGTCGGGACGCGTCGGGATGCGGACCCGAGCGGCTCAGCTGCACGTCGCGGCCTCCGCCGCGCACGCGAGTCCGTCGGCGCTCGGGTCGACGCCGCAGTCCGCCGCCGTGTAGTTTGTCGCGGCTGGCGACGGCACGGGCGGCGCCGCGCCGCCGAGGAAGAGGAAGTTGAAGATCCTGATCGCGTCGGTGAGCGCGAGCACGCCGTCGTCGTCGGCGTCGGCCGAGTCGAGGCAGACGGGCATGGTGCCGCCGAGGAACAGGAAGTTGAGGATCACGACGCCGTCGGTCAGGTCGATCACGCCGCTCGAGTTCGGATCGCCGCGCACGAAGGTCTCGACCGGCTTCTTCGGCTCGTCACCCTCGTAGATCGCGAGCACTTCCTCGGCGGAGAGGTTGTAGTTGAACGCGCGTACGTCGTCGATCTGCCCGGTGAGCAAGCAGCACGCTGCGGTGCGGAAGATGCCGCCGATGGTCGTGATGTCGAGGTTCATCGTGGCGAGCGCCGGCTTCGTGTAACGGAAGTCGGTCGCATCGCGTACGCCGTCGATGTAGAGCGCCGCGTCGCCATTCTCGTCGACCCACGCGATGTGGTGCCAGGTGCCGTCGAACGCGGCGCCAGCGGACAGCCGGTGGTTGACGACCGTGCCCGTCGCCGAGCGCACGAAGATGTCGACCTGCGGCCCGGTGCCCTGGAAGTGCGTGCCGATGTTGAAGAGCGGCGTGTTGCTCGTGCTGCTCCCTTCCGACCAGACGCGGTCGTCGATGTTGTCGACGGTGCCGTCGCCGCGCACCCACATCGCGACCGAGTACGCGAAATTGTTGTAGAGCGGCAGGCCCTCGCTGTACTGCGCGCGCACGTAGTCGTCGACGCCGTCGAATTGGATCGCGCCCTCGGCGTTGCCGTCCTGGTCCGGGACGAACACCGGATCGCCGCCGAAGAAGTCGCCGTGGTTCATCGCCGGCTGCGAATCGAGCAAGTCCTCGTCGAACTTCCAGTGCGAGAGCAGGATCGGTTCGGGCACCTGCACGGTCACGTCGCGCGAGCAGCGTGCGTCGGCCGCGACATCGCGGCAGCGGATCTCGTCGTCGACGCTGAGCGTGATCGTCCAGTCGCCGCCGGAGAGCGAGAAGAGCGCGACCGGGTCGATCGACGGGCCGGCTTGCAGGTAGTCGCCGTCGGCGTTCGTCGCGGTGAACGTGTAGAGGATCGGGTCGGCCGAGTCGTCGCCGGCGTCGACCGCGGTGAAGGTCCAGACGCCGACGCCTTCATCGGCGGCGGGCGCGATATCGAAGTCGCCGCAGTGGGTGTCGCCGACCTCCGGACAGCCTTCGAGCTCGGGGACGAGCGCCTCGATCTCCGCGACCGAGAGCGCGTAGTTGTAGAGCTGCACGTCGTCGATCGCGCCCGTGAACCAGTGGCTCGGCGCGGCGCGCAGGATGCCGCCGATCGTCGTCGTGTCGGTCGGAAGCGGCGGCTTGACGTAGTTGAAGTTGCTCGAATCCCGCACGCCGTCGATGTAGAGGATCGCTTCGCCGCCCTGGTCGACCCACGCCAGGTGGTGCCAGTTCGCGCCGTCGAACGCTTCGCGACCGCTCCAGGTGTGCGCGAGGCCGCCGGCGACGCCGGCCTCCGGCCGGATGAACAGATCGACCTGACCCGTGACGCCAGTGCTCTGGGTGCCGATGTTGAAGAGCGGCGCGTTGTTGATCGTCGAGCCCTCGGAAAAGACGCGGAAGTCGGTCTGCGGGCCACCCCGCACCCACATCGCGATCGTGTACGCCTCGTTGCCGTAGAGCCCGAGACCACCGGTCGCTTCGCCGGCGAAGTTGACGACGAGCAGGTCGTCGAAGCCGTTGAACTCGGCCGCGCCTTCCTCGTTGCCGTCGAAGCCCTCGACGTAGAGCGGCTCGACGCCGGTGAACGGGACCGCTTCGGTGTTGTCGGTCGCGTCCTCGAGATGGCCGTCGAGCGTGAAGTGCGCGACGAGCATCGGTTCGGGGCGCACGATCTCGATCACGATCGAGCACGTCGCGTCATCGGCGACGTCCGAGCAATCGATGCGGTCGTCGACGCTCACCGAGAGCGTCCAAGTGCCGGAAGTCAGCGCGAAGGTCGCGGTGGCGTTCGGTGTCGGGCCGAATTGCAGAGCGGGCTCGGCGCCGCGCTGCGCGCGGAAGGTGTGGCTCGGGACGTCGCCCGACTCGTCCGACGAGACGACGCTGAGCGTGTACGCGCCCGGCGCATTGCCGTCCGGCCCGTCGACGCCGAGACTCTCGCAGTGCGTGTCGCCGGCGGCGGGACAGGCGACGGCGAGCTCGGTCGAACACGTCGAGTCCGCCGCGACATCGTCGCAGAGCGCGTCGTCGTCGACGGTGACCGAGATCGTCCAGTTGCCTTCGGCGATCGTCCACTGGGTGAAGTTCGCGGGCTGCGGGCCGACGGTCTGCGTGACGCCCTGGCCGTTGTCGCGCCGGAAGGTGTAGGAGATCGGATCATCGGAGTCGTCGACCGAATCGAGCGCCGTGATCGTGTAGAGCCCCGGTCCGCCGTCGAGCGGACCCTCGACGAGGAGGTCGTCGCAGTGCGTGTCGCCGTCTTCGGGGCAGCCGGTGGGCGGGCAGATCGCCTCGATCTCCGCCTGCGAGAGCCCGTGGTCGTAGACGCGGACATCGTCGATCGCGCCGGTGAAGAGGCAGCAGACGTTGCTCGTCAGGTCGTCGTTGAGGCGCAGGATGCCGCCGATCGTCGTGATGTCGAGGTCCATCACCGGACGCACGTAGTCGAAGCCCGCGACGCCCGGATCGCGACGGCCGTCGATCCAGAGCTCGACGGCGCCGCTGCGGTCGACGAGCGCGATGTGGTGCCAGGTGTCGTTGAAGGGCTCGGCGGTCGAGTACGCGTGCGGGCGCACCGCGACGCCGTCGTCGCCGCGCACGAATAGGTCGAACTGTCCGGTCGCCGCGGGCGTCGCGTTGTTGCGCGTGCCGAGGTTGTAGAGCGCCGCGCGGTTGCGCGTCGTCGACTCCGACCAGATCCGGTCGTCGAGGTTGTCCGGGATCGCGCCGTTGCCCTGCACCCAGATCGAGATCGAGAACTCCGGGTGCTGATAAAGCGGCAGCGCGGTGTTCTGCGCGACCTGGACGAACTCGTCGAGGCCGTTGAGGAGGAGCGCCGATCCGGCGTTGCCATCGCGATCGTCGGTGAACACCGGATCGCGCAGCGGCAAGCCGTCGATATCGACCGGGAAGAGCGTGCCATCGTTGCCGTTGACCGAGTCCTCGAGGTCGCCGTTGAAGGTCCAGTGGGAGACCAGGTCCGCGCGCAGGTCGGCGGAGGTCGCCCACATCGCCACGGTAATCGCCAACGCTCGCGAGAGTACTCGTGTGAGATGCATGTCCCGTTTCCCTGGGTTGTGGCGCTGCGCTTGGAGAAACCCGCAGCGCGGGCTGAAGAGTCGGTTCGCTCACGCCGACGCGGACGTGAGACCGTTGCGCCCACGGAGAATCCCTTCCCGCTCGACCCATACCGAACCAGGCTCTCAAGATACGGCACGAACGCGCGGTCCTGAAGCGCGATTTTCCGCGGTCGCTGGGAAGCCGCTGTCCTTTGCTGTAAGTTAGCGCCGATACCATCGATCGGGAATCGCCACGGGCGTCCCGGTCGCGGCGAGCACGAGCCAGTCAGGGTTTTCCGATGAAGGTCTTGGTGACGATGAAGCGCACGCCGCAGCGCGACGCCCGCATCCGCGTGCATCGCGACGGCAGGGCGCTCGAGCTCGACGGCGTCAAGTACGACGTCAATCCGTTCGACGAGCTCGCGGTCGAGGAGGCGCTGCGGTTGCGCGACGCGGGCGCTGGCGTCGACGAGGTCGTCGTCGTGACGGTCGGCCCGGAAGCGGCGCAGCCGCAGCTCGTCAGCGCGCTCGCGATGGGTGCCGACCGGGCACTGCGGGTCGACGCGCCCGAAGACCTCGACGCGCTCCAGATCGCGCGGGCGCTCCGCGGCGTGGTCGAGCGCGAGAAGCCGGTCCTCGTGCTCGCGGGGAAGCTCGCGTACGACGACGAATCCGGCCAGGTGCCCGCGATGCTCGCGGGGCTCCTCGGCTGGCCGCAGGCGAGTCAGGCTTCGAAGATCGCGCTCAGCGCCGGCGTGGCGAGCGCGCGCGTCACTTGCGAGGTCGACGCGGGCCTCGAGGAGGTCGAGGTGACGCTGCCGGCGGTGATCACCGCCGACTTACGCCTCAACGAGCCGCGCTACGCATCGCTCCCCGGGATCATGAAGGCGAAGAAGAAACCGCAAGACGTGATCCCGCTCGCCGAGCTCGGAGACTTCGGCGCGCCGCGCGCGCGCGTGATCCGTTACCGGCCGCTGCCGCCGAAACCGGCGGGTGTGCGCGTCGCGTCGGTCGCGGCGCTCGTCGCGGCGCTGAGCGAGAAGAAGCTGATCTGAGAGCCGACGGCGCGCGCTGCGCCGGGAGAGGAAGCATGTCGGACGTCCTCGTCGTCATCGGGCCCGCCACGTCGCCGCTCAGGAAAGCCGACCGTGCCGCGGTCGGATTCGGCCGCGCCGCGGCCGGAGCGCTCGGCGGCCATTGCGACGTGCTGCTCGTCGGAGCGGGGTCGGCGGCGGCCGCGGAAGAGTCCGCTGCGCTCGGCGCGCGCCGCGTTCACACGGCGAGCGGCGCGGGGCTCGAGACGTACACCGCCGAGGGCTTCGCGGCGCTCGTCGCTGCGTTCCTCGACGCTCGCGACTACCGGCTGATCGCCGCGGCGACCGCGTCGGGGAGTCGCGAGTACTTGCCGCGTCTCGCGGCGCTCATCGACGCGCCGATGGCGAGCGACGTGCTCGCGATCGAGTCGCTCGACGACGAACGCGCGGTGTTCACGCGCGCGGTCTTCGTCGGCAACCTGCTCGCGAGCGTCGAACTCTCGGGACCACGAGTTCTCGCGACCTGCCGCGCCTCGGCGTTCGATACTCCCGAGACGTCGTCGTCGAAGTCGGCGATCGAGGCGTTCGCACCGCCCCCGGGCGCGACGGCGCACGACGGCAAGCGCTTCGTCGCGCTCCACCAGGCGAAGTCGGAGCGACCCGATCTCAAGGAGGCGTCGATCGTCGTCTCGGTCGGGCGCGGCACGCGTGGACCCGCGGACGGCATCCCGCTCTGCGAGCGGCTCGCCGACGCGTTCGGAGCGGCGCTCGGCGCGACGCGCGCAGTGGTCGACGCGGGCTGGTTGCCGAACGAGTACCAGGTCGGCCAGACCGGCAAGATCGTCGCGCCCGAGCTCTACGTGGCGATCGGGCTCTCAGGGTCGATCCAGCACATCGCCGGGATGCGCAATTCGAAGACCATCGTCGCGATCAACAAGGACCCTGAGGCGCCGATCTTCGAGATCGCCGACGTCGGGCTCGTCGCCGACCTCTTCGACGCCGTTCCCGCGCTGACTGCGGCGGTCGAGAGCCGCCGCGGATGAGCGCGTTGCCGCTCCTCGCCGAGGCGGTGGTCGCGCGGGAGATCCTCTGGAACGTGCCGCCCTGGGCGCGCGCGCTGATGTACGTGTCGTTCGTCGTCGCTGCGGCGATCTGCTCGTACGGCGTGTTCGAGCGCGCGCGGCTCTGGCGACGTGGGCGCGCGAGCGGCGGCAAGATCTGTCCGCTCGACGCGTTGCGCCGCGGACTGCGTCTCGCGGTGCTCCAGGTCAAGCTCTGGCGTTCGCCGTCCGCCGGCGCGAGCCACGCGGCGGTGTTCTGGGGGTTCATCGTGCTGTTCATCGGCACGTGCATCGTCGCGGTCGAGGAGTGGGGCGCGTGGATGCTCGGCCGCGAGCACTGGATCTTCACCGGGACCTTCTACCTCGTGGCGTCGTGCGCGCTCGAGGTCTTCGGGCTCGCTTTCCTCGCCGGGCTCGTCGTCGCGCTCTTGCGGCGCCGCACCGATCCGCGCTTCCGGCCGCTCTCGCGCCGCGTCGATTTCGCGATCATCGCGCTCTTCCTCGTCATCGGCGCCAGCGGCTTCGTCGTCGAGGGACTGCGGATCGCTGGCGCCGGTGGTGGCCCCGCCGCGAACGACTTCGAGCGCTGGTCGTTCGTCGGTTGGCTGCTCGCAGGGGCGTTCGCAGGACTCGGCGCGCGCACGATCGAGATCGCGCACCTCGTGCTCTGGCTCGTGCACATGGAGCTCTCGATGCTCTTCGTCGCGCTCTTGCCGTACTCGAAGCTGCGACACATTCTGTTCGCGCCGCTCTGGGTTTCGATCGCCGAGCCGCGTCCTTCGGGCAAGTACGCCGGCGTCTCGCTCGAAGCGGTCGAGGAGTCGGGCAAGTACGGCGTCGCGGCCGCGAGCGATTTCACGCGGCGACAGCTGATGAGCTTCGACGCGTGCACCGAATGCGCGCGCTGTCAGTCGGTGTGTCCTGCCCACGCGACCGGGAAGCCGCTCTCGCCGATGCGCGTCGTGCTCGACATCGCCGCCGGATCGCTCGCTGGCGACGCAACGCTCCACGGCGAGCGCATCGCGGCCGACACGCTCTGGGCGTGCACGAGCTGCGGCGCGTGCGTGGTCGAGTGTCCGGTCGCCATCGACCAGCTCGGCGCGATCGTCGACTTGCGCCGTCACCTCGTCGGCGAGGGCGAGATCCGTGGCAGCGAGCAGAAGGCGCTGCGCTCGGTGGCCGCTGCGGGGAACCCCTGGGGCATGCCCGCGGACGATCGCATGGCGTGGGCCGAGGGCCTCGACGTGCCGACCCTTGCCGACGAGCCCGCGCCCGAAGTGCTCTTCTGGGTCGGCTGCGCGGGAGCCTACGATCGCGCCGGTCAGAAGGTGACGCGGGCGCTGGTCGAGATCCTGCGTGCGGCGCGCGTGCGCTTCGCGGTCCTCGGCAAGAAGGAGCGCTGCACCGGCGATCCGGCGCGACGGATGGGCGACGAGTTCACCTTCCTCGAGCTCGCGCAGCCCAACGTGGAGATGCTCGCCGCGGCGAAGGTCCGTCGCGTCGTGACGACCTGTCCGCATTGCTTCAACACGCTGCGCAACGAGTATCCGGAGCTCGGCCTGGCGCTCGATGTCGTCCATCACACGCAGTTGATCGACGAGCTCGTCGCGTCGGGTCGGCTCGTGCTCGCCGGGAGCGACGGTCGCCGCGTCGCGTTCCACGACCCGTGCTACCTCGCGCGTCACAACGGCGTCGTCGATGCGCCGCGCGCCGCGTTGCGTGCAGCCGGCGCTCGGATCGCCGAGCCCGAGCATTCGGGCGAGCGCGGCTTCTGCTGCGGCGCTGGCGGTGGTCGCATGTGGATGGAAGAAGACCTCGGCTCGCGCATCAACGAGGAGCGCTTCCGCCAGCTCGAGGTGCTCTCACCGCAGGCGGTCGCGGTCGGCTGCCCGTTCTGCCGCACCATGCTCCACGACGCAGCGGCAGCGAAGGGAAGCGCGATCGTGGTCGAGGACGTCGCCGAAGTCGTCGCCAGGCGGCTCGCACGGTGAGGGCCCGGACCCTGAGTCCGGCGGGCGGCGTCACGAGCCGAGTCGAGGATTCCTCGAATCGAGCACGCGCCGGATGCGGCTCAGCAGCGCCGCGGGCGTGAAGGGTTTGACGAGCAGGCTGTCGGGCTCGATCACGGGCGTCGCGCCGCCCGCGACGGGAACCGGGTGCGCGTCGACGAAGACGATGCGCGCCGCCGGTCGCGCCGCGATCACACGCCGAGCGAGCGCGAGGCCGTCGAGACGAGGACGAGCGACCTCCGTGAGCAAGAGGTCGATCGTCTCGGGGTGGCGCTCGGCGATCTCGACGGCTCCCTCGCCGTCGGCGGCCGAGCGCACCGTGTACCCGGCGCGCACGAGGATACGCTCGATCAGTCGTCGCACCGCGTCGTCGTCCTCGGCGATGAGCACGGTCTCTTCGCCGCGTTCGAGCGTGCTCTCGTCGTCGG
>Ga0326597_10014974_pt1 | contig 10152 bp, 12 predicted proteins | sample RVTome_12_FD_203789 | JGI IMG/M metagenome (GOLD analysis project Ga0326597, IMG submission 203789) | Soil microbial communities from uranium-contaminated site in the Upper Colorado River Basin, Wyoming, United States - RVT100D185 | ecosystem: Environmental > Terrestrial > Soil > Contaminated >...
GGAAACTTCGGTCGCTCGTTCACAACAAATACGCCCATTTCCAATGTCATTATCGAACGGTATCCGGCCACGTTAGAGCTCGCGTTGTTATCGCTGCTAATTGGATTAGCAGTGGGAGTAGTTGGAGGAGTCGTCGCAGCTGTGCGCCAAGGCACGTTGGTTGACCTACTTGTGCGGAGTCTTGCACTAATTGGTATCTCAGTCCCTTCGTTTTGGTTGGGACTTATGATGATTGGCGTGTTTGCGGTGCAGTGGGGATGGCTTCCTGTAGGTGGTCGCTTTAACCCACGGATACCATTCGAGCCCATAACCAACTTTTACGTACTTGATGCGCTACTGCTCGGAGAGCCGCGCCTCGCGCTTGTCGCGCTCTCGCACATGGTGATGCCGGCAATCGCCATGGGATTGTTCGTCGCAGGCTTCATCGTTCGCATCGTCCGTGCGTCCGTGGCCGAGGCGCTGATACAGGACTATATCAAGACCGCTCGCGCCAAGGGATTGACAGCGAGGGCAATCACGGGCGGCCACGCGATGCGGAACGCCCTAATGCCAATCATTACGATCCTGGGGCTGCAATTCGGCGCCTTGCTTGGTGGAAGCGCGGTCATTGAGACCGTGTTCTCGTATCCCGGTATTGGCAAACTCATGATTGATGCCATATACTGGCGGGACTACACATTGATCCAAGCCAGCGTGCTCTTGATCGCGGCCACCTACATTGTGATTAACTTTGTCGTGGACGTGCTGTACAGCCTTGTGGACCCTCGAGTGCGGTACTCGTAATCGGCTAGGAGTGTGTGTGCGTACTTGTCTGCATTGATTCGTGACTTGCGCGCTCCAAAGCCGCGCCCCATTTCCGGCATACGTGCTTGTGAATGTAGTAGACGCACCGTACTAGACAGTGATCCTGCCACTTGTTGTGGACGTGTTTCGGGGGTGTCGTGAAGCGTTTCAATCCGTTCGATCCAGACCATCCGCTGTTGTTACCTCCCGACTCGCGGGAGGCGCTGCCGGACGGCGACACCGCGCTGCTGCTCGTGGATCTTGTCGAGGAGCAGGACTTGAGCAACGTTCATCCGGGTATTGCCGAGGAGCAGTTGGGCGGGGAACCTAGCTTCGATCCGCGCATGATGGTGCGCGTATGGATCTGCGCGAAGGCGTCCGGTGTGCGTTCCTCACGCAAGGTGCAGCAGGCGCTGGTTGAGAACATCGCCTTCCGGGTGGTCGCCAACAACCGGACGCCCGGCTGCTGGGCGCTGATTCGCTTCCGTACGCAGCATCGTGAGGCGTTGGGGAACCTGCTGGCGCAGTCGGTAAGGATCGCGATGGGTGTGGGGCTGGTGATACGGTTCCAGCTTCTTGGCTCGGCACTTAAAGCAATGCATCGACGGCTCCTACCGGCACGTCTGCATCAAGTACGGTACCCCGACCCAGCTCGGGCTGCTCGAGCGCTTCCACCAGACCCTCAAGACCGAGGAGGTGTAGTGGAACCAGTACCAGAACCCGGGCGAGGCGCAAGAAGGGCTGGCCGCTTTCCGCGAGCGCGGCGGCGACCCGCTCACCCCGCACGACGTCTACGTCGGCGGCGAGAGCGCGCGACTGCCGAAGTGGCAGGGCTGGGCGCGCGACGCCCGAGCGCACCTCTACACCAAGCTCGGCAACGCCCATCACCCCATGCCGACACAGACACGCCACCCCAGCCTTCACGCCACACCATGAAAGGAGTGGCACAAACCCATTCCCAACGCTTCAAACCGAACTGGGAGCCAACGTTTCTGCGGGAATGTCGGTCGGCGTGCTTTGCTCCGACCTCCGGCCTGCTAATGAACAGTCCAGCAGTACAACCAACATTCAAGACAGCGAGGTAGCCAATGATCCCTGTCGATCTGTATAGCGATACCGTGACGTTGCCGACGGAAGCCATGCGCCAAGCTATTGCGTCAGCCGCCGTCGGTGACGATCAGAGGGGAGAAGACCCGAGTGTCAATGAACTTCAAGAACGAGGGCAAGCGCTGTTCGGCGTTGAGAGTGCAATATTTCTTCCAACCGCCACCATGGCCAACCAGATTGCGCTGAAATGTTCATCAACGCCCGGCTCCGAGGTTGTTGCCGAGAAGTCAAGCCATGTACTTCATTTTGAGTGTGGAGGTCCCGCCATCCATTCTGGGCTTATGGCCCGTGGAATCCAAGGGAAAGATGGGACGTTTGACGTTGGCCAGTTGAGTGAGGTGGTAAGGAGTGGTTCATTGCATTCACCAGGCACTGCAGTTGTTTGGATTGAGAATACCCACAACATGGCAGGTGGTACTGCATGGCCTATTGACAAGCTTGCATCGGTTGGGGGCTTTTGCCATGATCGTGGTCTACGACTACATATTGATGGCGCACGACTCTTCAATGCGGTTGTCGCATCCGGATGCTCGGCAACTTCTATCTGTTCACATGCGGACACAGTTACGATTTGCTTCTCAAAGGGTTTGGGATGCCCTGCAGGCGCTCTCCTCTTAGGTCCTGCCACAACCATCGATTTGGCTCGCAGATACAAACATTTGTTTGGCGGCGCGCTGCGGCAAGCAGGCGTGCTGGCCGCAGCCTGCAACTTTGCGCTCGATCACCACATTGAGCGTCTCAATGATGATCACGTAAATGCCAAGAGACTTGCACGCGGTATCTCAACTGTTGAGGGTCTCGAGATTGATGTAGACCGCGTACAAACGAATATCGTCTACTTCACCTGCTCACGCTCCGATGCTACCGAGTTTCAGCGTCGTTGTTTGAATCGGGGCGTTCGCTTTTCGCTAAGTGAAGGTCGATTGCGTGGTGTGACTCACTTGGACATCGACACATCCGATGTTGATTATGCAATCGAGGTCGTACACGGAGTGGTTCAAGAACTGGCTGCGTGAGTTGGTGTGGACTGCTCAGGGTAGACTGTTGCCCCGCTTGGGTATGTGTGGGTGGTCTCAACCCGCCAAGGCAACACTCGGAGGTTCTGGCGTAGCATCGCCAGGCTTCAATGGAGGTTGTCATGGCATTGCTTACTCCAGTCTCACTGGCGTTCGACAGTCCGAGCCCCGTTTTGGGCTTGCGTTCGAGGTCGTGTTGTGTGGGTGACGGGGTTGCTGGGGTTGTGGTGGGTCCGAAAGCCCGATTTTCTGTAGGTACAGCCGGGATCTCAAGCACACCGTGGACATCCGGCCCGCACACCACCGGCGGGAGGATCGCATCCGTGCGCACGTCCTCTTGCGCTGGTTGGCGCTGCTGCTCATCCGGGTGATCGAGAACGACAGCCGAGCGACCTGGCATCAGCTCAAGAAGGTCTTCCGGCCATTGATGGTGGCGCAGCACGCCACCAAGCACGGGCTCGTGAGCGAGATGAACCCCCTCACTAGTGATCAGAGGCGCGTGCTGGACGCGCTTCGCGTGAAGCCGCCAGCGTGTTTCCCGAGCGTGCCGACCGCCACCAACCTGTAGTCACCAAAACCCCGGACGGCCGACCTGTCGGAACCGCCGTGTCCGACGGCCCTCACCCTGCCTCGACGGCACTACGAGCTGTTCAACGCCAGTCCAGCGGTCCGTGGGCACTATTCCGCCATGCTCTTGACCTCCTCGCTCTCCTCGTCAGCGAGTGGCGCCTGATCGGCGTCGACCACATCGAGCTTGCGCATTCTCCCTATGCGCCAGTTCTGCCCGCCCCCGCCGCTTCCGCCTCGACGATACGCTCGTACGCGAGTAAGGTGAGAAACGGCTCGAAGGCGGGTGCAAGGACCAGCTCGTCGAGCAGCTCGGCGGCCTGGGTGAGCCGTTCGACATTGACCCCTGGCTCGCTGGCCAGGCGGGCAACTTCCGCCTCACGCACGTCGCGGTAGGCGTCCTCACCGGCCTCGACGCCCGGTGCCAGCTCCACGCCCGCGCGCAGCCACTGCCACAGTTGAGCCCGGCTGATCTCGGCGGTGGCGGCGTCCTCCATCAGGTCGTTGATCGCTACCGCGCCTAGGCCGCCCAACCAGGCGGAGAGGTACTGCAGCGCCACGCTGACGTTGTTGCGGAAGCCGGCCTCAGTGACGCGGCCGCCCTCGATCATCGTGCCCAGCAGGTCGGTGGCCGTGACCGTGCGGGAGGGTCCCGGCGCGTCCTTCTGGTGCGGGCGGTCACCGAGGACGCGGTCGAATACTTCGCGCGCCACGGGTACCAGATCGGGGTGTGCCACCCAGGTACCGTCGAAGCCCTTGCCCACCTCGCGCTCCTTATCCTCGAGCACCATGCGCAGCGCGCGCTCGGTGACATCGGGCTTGCGCCGGTTCGGGATGAAGGCCGCCATGCCCCCGATCGCGTGGGCACCGCGCCGGTGGCAGGACTGCACGAGCAGGTCGGTGTAGGCGCTCATGAAGGGCACGGCCATCGTCACCTGCGCCCGGTCAGGCAGCATCATGTCCGCGCGGGCGTGGAACTTCTTGATGACGCTGAAGATGTAGTCCCAACGCCCGGCGTTGAGTCCGGCGGCGTGATCGCGGAGCTCGAAGAGAATCTCCTCCATCTCCAATGCCGCGGTGATCGTCTCAATCAAGACCGTCGCGCGGATGCTGCCCTGCGGCACCTCTAGCAAGTCCTGCGCCGCCTCGAAGACGTCGTTCCAGAGGCGCGCTTCCTCGCAGCTCTCGAGCTTGGCCAGGTAGTAGTACGGGCCACTGCCGCGAGAGAGCGACTCGCGCGCGTTGTGGAAGAAGTGGAGGCCGAAGTCGAAAAGGCTGGCGGACACACCCTCGCCGTCCACCCTGACGTGGCGCTCGTCGAGGTGCCAGCCCCGCGGGCGCACCACCAGGGTCGCTAGCTTGGCGCCCAGCTCGTAGCGCTTGCCGCTTGCAGCGTCCGCGAAGCGGAGCGTGCGCCGCGTGGCGTCGCGCAGGGCAACCTGACCGTGGACCACGTTCGCCCAGTGCGGCGCGAGGGCGTCCTCGAGGTCGGCCATGAACACCTTGGCACCGCAATTGAGCGCGTTGATCATCATCTTGGCCTCGGCGGGGCCGGTGATCTCCACCCGCCGGTCGTCGAGGTCGGCAGGCGCCGCCGCGACCCGCCAGTCGCCCGCCCGCACGTGCGCGGTGTCCGGCCGGAAGTCGGGCAGCTCGCCGCGGTCGAAGCGGCGCTGACGTTCGCCACGCGCCGCGAGGAGCTCGCGGCGGCGGGCACCGAAGCGGCGCTGCAGCTCCGCGACGAATGCCAGCGCGTCCGGGCTCAGGATCGCGTCGGTCGCCCCGGTTTGGCCGGGAACGGGTACGTGCGTCAAGGCCATCATCGGTCCCTCCTGGCGGCCGACGGGAGCGGCCGAGCATCACCCGGCCCGGTCTCGGGCCACGCCTTAGACTAGCAGAGGGATGCTGCACCGCGGAACGGAATTCCATAGCTTGGAATTCACTCCCACGGGTGTCATGATGCGGCCGTGGCTTCGCCGCCCCCAAGCGCCAGCACTCCGCCGATGGCCGTCCGCGCCCTCGATCGCGGCCTGGCCCTGCTCATCGAGCTCGGCCGCGGCGGTGAGCGATCCCTCAAGGAACTCGCGACGGCCGTCGGGTTGCCGGCCAGCACCACCCACCGCCTGCTCGACACGCTGGTCGCCCGCGGCTTCGCACGCCAGACAGGCCCACACGGGCGCTACGGACTCGGTGTGCGCGCCTTCGAGGTCGGCACCGGCTACGTTTTGGCGGGTGTCACCGAGGCTGCCCAGGAGGCGATGGCGTCCGTGACGGAGGAACTCAACGAGACCGTCAACCTGGCCGTGAGGGACGGCGCACACGCAGTCTACGTCCAGCAGGTCGAGGGCCGGCAGCGTGTGCGCATGTTCACACGCGTCGGCGCGCGCGTGCCGCTCCACGCCAGCGGAGTAGGCAAGTCGCTACTCGCGTGGGAGCCCGGCGGCGTCCCATCCGAACTGGCGCCCTCCGGCCGCCTGGAGCCGTTCACGGCAGCGACGCTTGTCACGACGGAGGCGCTGCGCCGCGAGCTGCGCGCCACGGCCGCACGCGGCTACGCCGTCGACCTCGAGGAGTTCGAGCCAGGCGTGCGCTGCGCCGCGGCGCCGGTGCGCGACGCCAGCGGCGAGGTGGTGGCGGCCATGTCGGCATCGGCGCCCGTGGCGCGGTTCGACGACGCACGCCTGGCGGAGGTCGGACAGCGCCTGGTCGAGGCGGCCCGCGAGGTGTCGCGCCGCCTCGGCTGGCGACCCACCTGACGCCCACCGGCGGCGTCAGTTGTGTTCGACGCGGTTGCGCAAGCGCCCAATCCCTTCGATCACGCACTCGACGACGTCACCGTCGCCCACGCCGCCCGCACCCGCCGGTGTCCCCGTCAGGATGACATCACCCGGCGACAGCGTCATGAATCCGGAGATGTACGCCACCATCGGCGCCACCTTGGTGATCATCCGGTCCAACCCTGCCGACTGCCGCCGCTCGCCGTTGACATAGGCCTCGATCATGACGGCTGCGAGATCGACATAGGTCTCAATCGCCGGTCCCAACGGGCAGAACCCGTCGAACGACTTGCTAATAGTCCAGTGACCATCCGGGTGGTGAAACTCGGGCGCCGCGAGATCGTTGGCCACGGTATACCCGAACACGTAGTCAAACACGTCCCGGTCACGCAAGTGGCGGGCGCGGCGCCCGATCACGACGGCCAACTCCGACTCGTACTTCACCGACGTGCTGCCGCGCGGCAGTACGATCGACTCGTCCGGACCGATCACCGCCGTGGGGGGCTTGAAGAACAGGATGGGGAGATCGGGCGGCCGGGGCACCGGTGCACCCTCCGCCACAAAGTTCATCCCGATACCGATGACGACGCCGGGAACAACCGGCGCGTGCAGGCGAACCCCGTCAAAGGGAAAGACACGCCCCGTCCGCTGATGCGCCCCCCACGCCGGCGCGTCGATCTCAACGATGGCGCCGGCCTCCTCCAGTCCGTAGCGCACCGCACCGCTGCCGGGCGATGAGAATCGGACGACCCTCATAGGCGCACTCCCAGACGGCATCGCAGCGCTTCCCGGCGCGGGACGAAGATGACTGCCCAGATGGGAGCGGTCGATGGAGTGAGTCTCCTGTTCAACATGCTGCCTCCAATGCAGTTAACTCTGCAGGCGTCAGGCTCCCTACGACTGCGCGACACCACTCTTCTTAGCTCATAGATCGGCAGAGCCACGGCCGACGCCTCCCCAACCATTGCCGAGCCTGTCCAACAATCGGGGCCCACCTCTCCAGGTCCGCGGGCGCCCCTAGAAGTCAACCATGACGCGTTGCCGTCGTAACTCTGCTCGGACCGAATTGACGTCAACCAGTCATGGTACCGCTTTCGTGCGAACAGCTTCCGCCGCGGCTACACCAGCTGCCTGGCCCACGAGCACAATCCCTGGGATGTCCCGGGTCCACCCAACAGCCTGGTGGTTCACCGAGAACGCCCTGCCTGAGACAAGAATTCCCTCCAGCCCCTTCGGCAATAGGCACCTCTAGGGGACTCCATAAGCATGCAACACGCGCTGTTGAGCCTTGTCAGCGACTTCCCTTCGCGGCGAAACTGCTCCTCTAGTTGGGTATGCACCCGAGCAGCGATGGTGTCGGCCACCTGCCTTACGCCCTGAGGGCGATCTTCTTCCGAGCCACCCCGGAGTTCCGCCTCCAGCTGCCGGACAAGGAAGTAGATGCTTCTGCCAAGAAGCTGCCCCGTACCGAATGTCCCGAAGCCGAATCTGTCGAGGAAGGGAAAGACCTTCTGCGCGAAGGCAAGGGTGGTGGAAGGCACATTATGCATGGGCATCCTCGGTGTGATCGTGTGCTCATGTCCACACTCCGGGCACCGGACGTCGACGTTTGCCTGGACCTGCACGTGATTCATCATGGTCGCAAGGCTGTCTCCCGCAAGGACAACACCATCCGGTATCCGAAGCGAAGCAATGAGTGTCATGGGCGACACCGTACGTGGCGTCAGCACGCTGCGCCGTGATGTATTGGCAATCGTCAGAGCGGCGAGTGAGCCCCTGACTCGATCTGTTCTTTCACCCACTTCAGCATCTCTGCCTCGTTCTTCTTCGTTTCCGGACTTCCGTCTGCCTTAGCCATCGCAATTGCCCAGGCACCGGCTAGAATGAAACTCGCCAAGAGTGACACGGCGAGCCAAGCACCGATGCTCCAATAGGCGAGTACGATTGCGGCCGCAAAAGAAACAACTACAGCGGTCGGGTACCAGATTGTCCAAGGTTGCGCCCAGTTGGGGTAGAAGGTCCAAAGGTGCTTTGGGCTCCGCAAACTCAAGGCGCCGGAGCCCACGAGACTGAACCCGAAGCACGCCAGCGCCAACTGCTCGGTTACGCTCTTCGAGTCACCACCTGCTGACAGGACCACGGCTAGCGATGAAGCAATGAAGAAGGCCCACATGCGGTTGGCGCCCAACGAACTTCGAACACGCTTCGGCATGCGCACCTCATCTGTCATGTCTGCCGCTCGATCAAGGACCGGACGCGGCGTCCGTCAACCTGGTCCGCCGCCGAACTCCGGGCGTGACCGGTGCACGAGGTTGAGAAAGAGACCGGGTTCCTGTTCCGAGGAATGCGATGTAAAGGCATCGACAGTACTCCCTCCAGCGTTAGCGTGTCCACTTCGGCCTGCTCAGTCTGAATCGCGCCGTGTTTTCCGGAGGCGTGCAAGAGGTTGGGTATGGGGGCACCCTGGGGAGTGTATCGGTCCTTGGCCGTGTACGCGAAGACAGTCAGGACGATGCTCACGGCGAGTAGCACGAAGCCGTTCACGCGAAGGTTCACGCTTTCCTCCTTTTGGGCCTGATGATGCCGCCATGCTGTTCGCCCCACTCGCCGCCGAGGTGTGCCCGGGGTGTAGGCTTCCAACCGCGCTATGGGCGAGCATATGCCAAGCCTCACTTTCCGGCTGATCGAAACCCTTCCGCCTTTAGCTGCTAAAAGTTTCTTCTAGCGCGGTGGCCATCAGGGGTTTCGCTTTACGCATGCCCTCAGGTCGGTTAGAGCCACCGCCGTGGCCCTCTGGACGCTTGCGACGGCGTTACTGTCCGCTTGCGCTCCAGGAATGCCGCGCGTGTATCTGGCCAGACTTCCTGGAGGGTTGTTCGTGCGCGCCGGTGACGAGTTCCCGGGGGGCACCCATTCGTCAAGCGTGTCGCTGGCCGCCCCGGCCGCCCGGAGAACTGCTCCCTGGTCCGGCTAGGCGGGCTCTAAGCACTCGACAGGGTAAGGTAACTACGCTAGCCAGCGAGGCAGCACTGCTAGGCAGGCTCGTGAGAGCGACCTACTCGTGCCTTTCCACCTGACGCCGTGCGGGGTGATCCTCGGGCATTGTCCAGGTTCCGAATGTGCTACCCCCGTGCGACTCTCGTGCTGGCCGTTCGTTGTGCACCCACACCGTCGAACTGTTCCCATTGCGCCATACCTGCAGAACGGCGTACGAGCTGCCCGCAAGGGCTAGGGATTGGCCGCGCGCGGTCTTGGCGGACAGGTTGCGCGGCCAATCGTCTTGCAATCTCACTCCGGGCGAGCGAGATCGCGCCGACGGGATGAGACTAGCACGTTGCATGGTCGTTTTTACGTCTAGGACAGTGATTCTACTACGCAGATGGGAAGATTCTTGGATATATTCCTGGAATATATCCAAGAATCTCAATCTTCGTCCAAACCCATTGTGGGAACCATGAGGCCGCGGGGCGTGACGGTGGCGTGGCCCGCACCCCAGCGCCGGTCGAAAACCGGTTGCACCCGCACCGCCCGAGTCCCCGGAGGGGCTTCCATCTCGCAGAGAAGTGCATGGAAGTCGTGCTCGAACGCCTTACGCTGCTGCGACGTCCAATCTGAGCGAGGTCCGAATCGCCGCTCGCATGCACGTGCAAATACCTCCCGCATCTTGGCCTCGGTAAGCGGCGCTCGCCCTAGCCACCGCGCGGCAAGCGGTCCGCTTCAGGCAGCAGCCAGACCCCCATCAGCCGATCACGACAGCACCGACCACGTTCACAAACAAATCAACCGGGATGGCCGGTAGCCGTCGTATATGACACGCTGGAATCCTCCGTATCGGGTGTGTCACGGCCCCAATTGTCCAGTCTGGAGATCGGAGGTTCAGCGCAAGCCGCAACGATCCTTTC
>Ga0326597_10014975_pt1 | contig 10152 bp, 9 predicted proteins | sample RVTome_12_FD_203789 | JGI IMG/M metagenome (GOLD analysis project Ga0326597, IMG submission 203789) | Soil microbial communities from uranium-contaminated site in the Upper Colorado River Basin, Wyoming, United States - RVT100D185 | ecosystem: Environmental > Terrestrial > Soil > Contaminated >...
GCGCCACGTCGCCGAGGCCGAGGCGCTTCTCGCTGATGCGCTCGATGAGGTTGGAGAGGCGGTTGTCGTCAATGTCGCGCACGCCGTGGGTGGTGGCGTTGAAGTCAACGCGGTCAATGATGCCCTTCAGCAGCGGATTAGCGTCGGCGGTGGCCCGAAGCAGCGTGGTGAGTTGCTCGCCGATCTTGTCCGAAAGCGTGCGTATAACGGACCAGACAGGATCGTCAGGATTCTTCGGTTCCAGCGGGAGGAAGAAGCGAACAAGCTTCTTGTCATGCTTCACCAACTTGAACGCTTTAGCCCGCGAGCCGACTTCCTTGGCGATCCGGTTCAGCTCGTCATCGAAAACATCGCAAAGCCGCTTCGCGAAGATCAACGGCAGGATGAACTCCTTGTACTTCGGCGCATCCTTCGCACCCCGAATCGAGCACGCCGCGTCCCAGATCCACGATTCCAGAGATTTATTGTTGTTTCCGTTTGTCGCCATATGTGTGCGGGATTCTACGCGAATTGGTGGCCGGATGCCAAGGGAGATCTTCAGAGGTGAGGCCCGTTCAAGTCGGTCAAAACGTTCAAGCGCCTTGCTCCGTTCAAGCCGTTACAAACTTAAGCCGGTTCAAGCTTCAATCGGTCTGAAAGGTGAGGCCCCAAACGTTTAACTTGCCCAACACCACCTCAACCCCGACTGGTTCAATGGTTCCAGCCGTTCCGGTCGTTCAATCGCTGCGCTCTGTGTTTATCAGCCCTGGCGAGTTATTGAGCCGCATACAGGACAGCGGAAACGGTCCTGGGAAAGTTCCTCAAAGCGAAGGCCGGTATCCTGGCCTAAATCCGGCGCGCGGCAAGCTCGCGAATGTTGTTCCGTCTCTGGCTCATGTCCTCTTGGTTGCAGTCCGTTTGCCGCGGTACGCTGCAGAGGATTCGGCGATACGCATCCCGCTCCTTGTTTCCGCTGGCTCGAACACGATGCGCACCCGCGCATGCAAGACGCCGGCGACGCGGCGCAGCATGCTCAGGGAGTGGCCTTCGTAGCCGGGCGACTCCAGGCGGCTGATCTGTTGCTGCGAGGTCTTGAGCAACTTGGCAACGTCGTTCTGCGAAAGCCCCGCCCGCTGGCGAAGGGCGGCAATCTGCAGCGCCACTTCCCACGCTTCGCCGGCGTTTTTAAAGCGGGCGGCAAATGCCGGATCTTGCAACTGCTTTTCGAGGTAACGGTCAAAATTGGTTTTTTTCATCGGTCTGCTCTTTTCCGCCAATCCGACATCCGTTCCCGTGCGGTATCGAGCTCGCGAGCCGGGATCGCCTGGCCCTTGTTGCGAATGCCGTGGACCGCGACGATTCGCCGATCCTTCATGAAAAACCACAACACGCGAGTATCGAGCTTGCCAACATGGCGCAGTTCAAAAAGTCCGCCGCCGAGCGCCTTGGACAACGGCTCCCGGTGATACTGCCGGTTCCGCAGTTTTGCCAGACCGGCGACCACCGCCGCAAAGTCGTCCGAATCACTATCTTTCAACTCGTCCAGGAATTCCCGCACCGGGCCCTTCCCGGCCTCAGTCTCATAAAACTCTACTGTAAAATCCATGGGGATGCAACATCATATTTGATGTATGAGTAACTGGCGACGGTTCAAAAGCTGCGCTCGGTTCGGCATGGGGATCGCTCCGTTCCAATCGTTCAACTTGCCCAACACCACCTCAGCCCCACCTGTTCCAAAGGTTCCCGTCGTTCCAATCGTTCTATCGCTAGGCTCCGTTCAATACGTTACGGGCGAAAGGCAGTTCAAGATTCGTGGAGAGACGAACTCGGCGGGACACTTCGACGTTTCGGCAATTCCCGAAACGTCGAAGTGACGGCGAACGGAGCAATCGCCGTCACTTCGGCAGGCCTTCTTTCTCGTAATATTTCCTCGCCCAGGCCGCGATGTCGCCGCGGCGGGCGAACCAGACGTCTTTGTGGCCCTTGGCGTACTTGATGATTTGTTCGAAGGTATCGATCGCCGGCACGCGCGAGCTTAGGTAGCCGTGGGTGATCACGTTCATCATGGTGGGATTTTTACGCCCGATCTTGTGGCGGTAATCGAACTCGTCTTTAAACTTCTCGAAGAAATCGTGCCGCGTGCCTTCTTCTGCCATCCGGTGGTCATTGATCGTGTACTGGTGCGGAATCATGATCAGCATCTTGCCGCCGACCATGTGCGGATAAGGCATCTCGTCGTCGTGATAGTCGCAGTTGTAGAGCAGTCCCGCCTCAACATTTAGATCCAGCGTGTTGTCGGTAGAGCGCACGCCCGGCGATGACCAACCCGTCGGCCGCTGGCCGGTTAATTTCGTGATCGCTTCGACGGTCTTGAAAATATTTTCCCGCTCCTGCTCGCGCGTGAGCATGTAGAGATACTCGCCCTGGTCCCAGCCATGCGCCACCAACTCATGGCCATGTCGGTGGGCGTACTTGATGAGTTCCGGATAGTATTCGCAGGTGAGGCCGTTGATCGGCATGCTCACCCTCAACTTGTACTTGTCGCAAATGTCGAGGAGCCGTTTAACGCCGATCTTCCCGCCGAAATCGCGGAAGGTCTCCGTGGAATAATCGCGTTTGCACAGCGCATTGGCCGGCAGCGGCGATTGCAGCGCGCCGCCGCGCGATGGTCTGCTTCGATCCCAACACTCGAACGCTATGCCAAGCACGAATGCGATACGGGCGTTGTTGGGCCATTTGAAAGGCTGCTGTGCCATAGCTGAATCCTCCGGGGAAAAAAGTGGTTGACTTCGATGGATGAAGCGACCTATAGCCTAAGTGTTTCGACTGAGCAAGGAGGTCCAGCGCCGATGAAATCATTTCGACCCTATCCCGATCTTATATTGTACAATGGCAAGATTCGTACTTTCGCGGGGGAAAATTCTATTTGCGAGGCCCTCGCCTGCGGCGGCGGGCGCATCGTCGCCGCCGGCGCTGCCGATGAAGTTCGCGGTCTTGCCGGCCCGGACACCCAGACCATCGATCTCAAAGGCCGGACGACCATTCCGGGTCTGACCGATACCCATGTTCATCTTTCTGAAAAAGGTACGGCGGAGATGAAACTCGTCGACTGCCGCGACTTTTATGTAGGCGTAAGCGCCATCGCGGATATATTGGAACGGCTCGGCAAGGCGGCCGGTGGCGCACCGAAGGGGTCCTGGATCGTCGCGCACGGCAGTCCAATGCAAGACTTCCGCATCAAAGACAAGCGCTTCCCCGACAAGCATGACCTCGACCGCGCCTGCCCCGACAATCCGGTGTCGATTTCGTTCGGCGCCCATGTGACTATCGGCAACAGCAACGCGCTGGCCGCAGCGAAAATCACCCGCGACATGGCGGACCCCGCCGGCGGCCACATCAAGCATGATCCGCGGACTGGCGAGCCCACCGGCGAACTGCACGAGCGCGCGCAGTTGATTCTCAAGAAGGTCGCGCCGGAGTTTAATTATTTGCAGCTCAAAGACGGCATCGTCTTCGCCTTGAACCAGTGTCTTGAGCGTGGTGTGACCACAGTGCACGATATCGTGCGCTCCGGCGAACCGGTGCGCGCCTATCAGGAGATTTTGCGTGAGGGCAGGATGCACGCGCGCGTGAGCATCTTGCCGCGAGTCATCGAATCGATGATCGAATCGAAAAGCCTGATCGAGCTGGGCCTCGTCACCGGCTTCGGCAACGAATGGTTGCGGGTCGGCGGAGTCAAGATGAGCATCGACGGCGGCATCACCGGGCGCAACGCCTGCTTCTACGATCCCTACGAGGACGACGAGCATAACCACGGCATCATTCGCATTCAGCAGGATGAATTGAATGAAACCGTGCGCAGATGCCATAACGCCGGCCTGCGCTGCTGCGTGCATGCCATCGGCGACCGCGCCTTCGACATGGCGCTTGGCGCCTACGAGAATGCCATCGAGAAATCGCCGCGCAAAGACCACCGCCACCGCATCGAGCATATGGGCAATTGGCTCGCCACGCAGGAAAGAATGCAGCGCATGGTCCGTTCCGGCATCATCGCGATTCCCAACATCGCCATCGGCTACTACGTCGGCGACGCGATCTTAGATTGCGTCGGCGAAAAACGGTTGACCAAGGCGTTCCCGTTCAGAACGCTTTTGAAGAACGGTGTGATCATCGCCGGCGGCTCGGACTCGCCCGGCTACTGGCCCGTCGATCCTTTAAGAGACATCGCCGCTTGCGCCTCGCGTAAGATGCGCTGGGGCGAGGTCTGGGTGCCGGAGGAGCGCATCGGCGTCGGCGAAGCCTTCGCCATGCACACGACCACGGCAGCATGGGTGGGCTTCGAAGAAAAGGACAAAGGCACATTGGAAGCCGGCAAGTTAGCGGATCTCGCCGTGCTCACCGAGGATCCGTTCGAAATTCAACCGGAGCGGATCAAAGACCTCAAAGTCGAGATGACGATCGTGGGAGGTGAAATAAAGTATCAGGCGTGACGCCGGCCCGGCGCATCACCGGCTCTTGCCTGCGCCGACGGCCGGGCGCGGGCTGGTTTTCTCCGATGCCAGGGTGATTTTTTTTCGCTGCTTGTAGATGTGGATGCAGAGCTCTTCTATCGTCGTGAGATGACTGTCCGGTCCTTCGCCGCGTTCGATTGAAAACGGCTCATACTGAATCGTGATCGACTGGATTCGGTCCGATTGATCCTGCCACGACACCCTGACCAAGCGCCCGCGCAATAGATCGACGTAGTTCCCCGCCATGCGCAGCATCTGGGATAGGCTCATGGGAGTTAACCGGCTGGGAAACGGCTCTCTTTTTACCCGCCCTTCTTGTTCGAGCGCTCTTAGATCGTCCGGGGTGTAATGCTTTTCATGATCCAACGACGACGAGGTACCCTTCCTCCAGGCCTGGACGACGTAGTTTTCCCCGTGGGTTTTTACCTCCAATGCCTTGAGCCCGACCTGTTCCAGACTCTGCCCGATGCAACGCAACGCTTTGGAATAGCGGGGCTTTAGGCTGGGCGCTGGATTGGAGCTTACGGATTGTAAGGCCACGACCAACTATTGTGAGCAACCTCTGTGCCAGCGACGGCGCTAAATAGCGCGGGAATTTTACCCAAAGGCCTCCGTTCCCCCTTCGCCGCTCTTAGACCCGTCCTGAGATAAATAAGGAGCGAACAGAGGCGAGGTTGATACCATCGGAGATTTTCCGTTCGTTCTGAGACTGTCGCAACACCAAGGGCAAGTTTTCAGCAGACGGCGAAGATCCGACCGGGCGGCTGTGCATATTTGTCCGCGAGCGCAAAAAAGTGAAGCCCCACGGGCAAGCCCATGGCCCCGTCCAATACGCCCGTCGGGCGAAATCCTGAGCGAGAGTCTCCGGCCAAGGCGGGGCTTGAGTTAAAGGGTCGTCGCTCCGTCAGACATATGAATCGGAGCGACGCTTTCCCCAGCGCCGGTGCTTAGCGAATCTTCATTTCGTAACTTAGAACTCGCTCGCCCGGTGTCGCCTTCCAGACGACATTTTGCGCGACACCGTAGATCTCAGCCAGCGTATAGAGCGGCACCAACGGCGCATCCTCCATCAAGATACGACCCGCCTGTTGCATGAGCGCCACGCGTTTTTTCATATCGCCCGTTTTCTGTTCTTCATCGATCAGTTTATCAAATTCGGGGTTTTTATATTGGACTCGCTTGGTCACGCCCGAACGGAAGTATTGATCGTATACTGTGTCGGCGTCGATGGCGGGCCTACCGACATAATAAAAAGGAAGCTTGCCGCCGTTGACTCCTTCTTTGCCCCAAAAGATAACGAATTCTTGGGGCACCAGTTCGGTTTTCACTCCCGCCTTGCCGAGCTGATCGGCGATCACCTGGCAGACTTCCCGCGCTTTGGGATAGCGGTCAGGAGACAAATAGAGCTTTACCTCAAGGCCGTTTGGATGACCCGCTTGGGCTAGTAGTTCCTTGGCCTTTTTCAGGTCAAGCGGATATCTCTTGGTGTTTGGATCGAACCCGATAAAATTGGACGGGAGCGGCCCGTCCATGAGATAGCCATTGCCCTCGTAAATGTGTTTAATAATGACCGTGGGATCGATGGCGTAGTTAAAAGCTTGCCGAACAAGCTTGTTATCGAACGGCTTGAAAGCCGGGTTGAGCGCAAGAAAGTACATGCGCTGTCCTTGAGCTTTTTCAATACGCAGCTTGGAATTTGAGGTTATGCGAGTTATCTCTTCAACTGGGACATTGTTGATGACATCACCTTGACCCGCTAAAAGTCCGGACACGCGTGCGGCATCCTCCTTGATTCTCCGTGTTACAATTTCCTTGATCGCGGCCTTGGGCCCCCAATAATCGTCGTTACGAGTTACCACGAGTTGGCCATCGCGCTGCCAGCTCACGAATTTATACGGTCCAGTTCCGGTCGGGTGTTGATCGACATCGTCACCGTACTTTTCCGCAGCTGCCTTGCTGATCATAAAGCGATTCGTCAACTGGTCGAGTAAAACGGCGTTCGGCACCTTGGTAACAATGACTACGGTGTGATCGCCCTCGGCTTGCACTTCTGTGATACTCCTCAGGGCGGACTTCTGCAGGCTCTTTTTATCGTCCTTTATGCGCTTGATGGAATGGACAACGTCTTTGGCCGTAAACGATGATCCATCGTGAAATCGAACTCCCTTCCTGAGCTGAAACACCCATTTCTTACCCTGGAATTCCCAAGATTCGGCAAGCACGCCGACATAGTCCATCTTGACATAATCGATTTCGACCAGCGGTTCCACCATATGATTCCAAATTCCGTATTGCGGACTGGATGAATGGGCGTACGGATGAAGAGAATCCAAACTTATACTCGATAGGATCGTAAGTCGTTCTTTCGACGCGGCGTAACTCAGCCGATTCCACGAAGCGCCGCTTACAAACGCGCCCAGACCTGCAAGCGTGCCGTTTCTCAGGAACTCCCTACGATTGATTCCTTTTTGATTCGAACGCATAGCCACCTCCATTATAGATATTGGGTTAATTGATCATTTTGCGGACGCGATTCACGTTTGCTCTCTAACCAACTTTCGTATCCCATCCGAGAGCCTTTTCATCCGGTCGCGCCTTCCAAACCACATTCTTGGCGGTCCCGTATTGGACGCCGCCAAACCTTCGCGGGCGATGTATGGTCCCAGGGCGGTGCCGAGTCCTATTGTTACGCTACGTCTTGGAAAGCCTCTGTGGCTCATGCCAAGGAATCCTCCTAGATACGCTGGAACATACCTTATCGACTAACGTCTTCGCAACCTTGGGTCGAAGACATCCCGCAAGCCGTCTCCGAGGAGATTGATGCCGAATACCGTAATGAAAATCGCCATGCCGGGAAATATGGTTAGCCATGGCGCGCGGTTGATGTAGCTGCGGCCCTCGCTCAGCATAGATCCCCAGGTTGGAATGTGAGGGGGAACACCGAGGCCGAGAAAACTTAAGCTCGCTTCGGCAATAATCACCACCGCCATCGCAAAGGTCGCGATCACTGTAACGCTGGCGAGGGTGTTGGGCAACACATGCCTAAATAGAATGTAGAGATCTTTTCCGCCCAGGGCTCGCGCCGCAGCGACAAAATCGCGCTCTTTAAGCGACAGCACTTCACCGCGGACAACGCGGCAATACTGAACCCAACGGCTAAGCATCAAGGCGAGGATTAAATTGAAAACCCCTTGACCGAGAAATGCCATGATAGCGATAGCGATGAGCAAAAACGGAAAGGCGAGGAAAATCTCGGTTACTTTGCTAATCAGTTCGTCGGTGGTCGCGCCGAAGTAACCGGCGACTCCCCCCAACGTGCAGCCCACCAGACCTGCAAGAATAACCGTCGATGTGCCAATTAACAGGGAAATGCGCGAGCCGTAGATAATGCGGCTCAAGATATCCCTGCCCAAATTATCCGTCCCGAGCAAATAGGAGCTGGACCCATTTTCGCTCCAACGCGGCGGCTGCAAGCGATCCTCCAACGTTTGCGATCGAGGATCATAAGGTGCTAAAAGCGGGGCCGCCACGCCGCAAACGAACAGGAGAAGTAATATAGCCCCGCCGAACCAGATTTTCAGGTGACGTAGCGCTCCCATCACAGCCGAACTCTCGGGTCGATAACGCTGTAAAGCAAATCGACCAACAGATTCACCAGAAAATACATCACCGCAAAGAATAAGATCAATACCTGCGTCAGCTTGTAGTCACGCACGGAAATCGACTGAATCAAGAGATCGCCAATGCCTGGAAAAGAGAATACCGTCTCTGTAATCACCGACCCGCTCAGCAGCGCGCCTAGTTGCAATCCCACGATAGTGATAATCGTGATCATCGAGTTCCTGAGTATGTGCCGCCAGATTACCACGCGTTCGCTCAACCCCTTGGCGCGAGCCGTAGTGATGAAATCTTGACGCATCACCTCCAGCACACTCGATCGGGAAATCCGCGTCACGATCGCGGCGAGGCTTGTCCCCAGCGTCAACGCTGGCATCAGCAGATGCTGGAATGCGCTCCACAAAGCCGGAAAGTTGCCGGTGATGAGACTGTCGAGCAGAAAAAGGCGGGTGATTTGTCTAACTTCAATGCCGTACTCGATCCGACCGGCCACCGGCAATAAATTGAGTTGGCCGCCGAGAAAATAGATCAGCATAATGCCAAGCCAAAAATTTGGCAGTGAGACCCCGATCAACGCCACGCTCATGCCCGCATGATCAAGCAGTGAATTATGCTTGATGGCCGAATAAACGCCGAGGGGAACTGAGATAAGGATTGCCACAAAGAGACTGGCAATGCCCAATTCAATTGTGGCGGGAAGCCGCTCCGAAATAAGTTTGATGACAGGCTCGTTGAACTTAAGCGATTGACCGAAATCGCCCCGCACCGCTCGGGAAAGAAAGTCAACATATTGTACCATGATCGGTTGGTCCAGGCCCCAGTCATGGCGCGTGCGCGCCACGTCCTCTGGTGTGGCATCGTCTCCGAGCAAGAGCGTGACCGGATCACCTGGCGCAATGTGCATCAGGAGAAAAATGAGAAAGGAAATGCCCAAGATGACGGGAACCGATCCGATGAGCCTGCGCTTAATAGTTGTCATGGAAGCCCCGGCTAATTAATCCCCACCACCGAAACCTCGCGTGAGGCAAGGAATGGTTTTGCTTGGGACTGGCAATTACTGACCTAATTGCGCAAACGATTGATCCAGCACCGTTAGGGCATGATCGATTTCGGCCTTGCCGACATTCAGCGGCGGCGAAACGCGCAGGACGTTCCCATAGGTGCCGCCCTTGCCGAGCAGCATGCCGTGGTTTTTGGTCAGCTCCATCAGCCGCTTCGTGCTCTCTGCGTCGGGTTTCTTCTTCTCGCCGACCAACTCCATGCCCTGCATTAGCCCCATGCCGCGCACGTCGCCGATCACCGGATATTTCTCTTTGAGGGCGTTGAGCCCATCGCGCAGGCGGTTGCCCATCACACGGGCGTTCTCGACCAGGTTTTCCTCTTCGATGACTTCGATGGTCGCGCGCGCCGCCGTGCAGGTCACCGGATTGCCGCCGAAGGTTGAGATCGTGTTGCCTTGCATGCTGTCGGCGACTTCCGGCGTAGCGATGGTGGCGCCGATGGGCACGCCGTTGGCCATGCCCTTGGCGAAGGTCATGATGTCCGGCTCGACGCCCCAATGCTCGATGCCGAACATCTTGCCGCCGGTGCGGCCCCAGCCGGTCTGCACTTCATCGCTGATGAAAAGACCGCCGTATTTACGAATGATGCCGACGATCTCTTTGAAGTATTCCTTCGGCGGAACGATGAAACCGCCGACCCCTTGAATCGGTTCGGCGAGAAACGCCGCGACGCGCCCCTGGGAGGTCATCGTTTGAATCGCTTCTTCGGCATCCTTGGCGCACTTGAGATCGCAGCTCGGATAGGTCAGTCCGAAAGGACAGCGATAGCAATAGGCGTTGGCAATATGGTGGATGCCCGGCACGACGTTGGGCATGAGCCGCCAGCTCGACTGCGCGGACAGACTGAGTGCCAGATAGGACCGACCGCTGTAACTGTGGCGCAGCGTAATGATGTCCTGGCACTTCGTATAGAGCTGCGCCAAGAGCACCGCGGTCTCGTTGGCCTCCGTGCCGCTGTTGGTGAAAAAAGATTTTTCCAAGCG
>Ga0326597_10014976_pt1 | contig 10152 bp, 7 predicted proteins | sample RVTome_12_FD_203789 | JGI IMG/M metagenome (GOLD analysis project Ga0326597, IMG submission 203789) | Soil microbial communities from uranium-contaminated site in the Upper Colorado River Basin, Wyoming, United States - RVT100D185 | ecosystem: Environmental > Terrestrial > Soil > Contaminated >...
CTCTGACCCTTGCCAAGGAAAAGCTCCGGGCTGACAAAGAGCGTCACAAGGGTGAAACTCTAGCGCTCGAACAAAAACAGCGCGCGATTAGGGGTACCAGATCCCGGGACACGACGAGGTAGCAGACGCGGCTGTTTTTCTACACCCTAGGCTATATCTAATGCCGGACCCCCAAAATCCATTTGACACATGCGCAATTGCACTCCGCACGGGCAACCCTGCGAGCATCGTAGGTTACTGTCCGAGGTACATTTCCCGCGATTTCCTGAAAGTTTTGACAAATAACCCAGATACAGTTCAGGTCCGGGGTAAACGAGTAAATACCGATGCCCCGATTCAGCTCCGATTGTTGTGTACGTTAACGGCCAAGTGGCCAGAGAACTTCAAACCTTGTACGAGCGAAGATTTCACAGAACTCGCAAGCGAAGCAGAGACACCCTCTACTTACGCTGCTATCAACAACCACCCTTTTTGGTAAATCGCTTTTATAACGGGCGCGAGATACGTTTGCCTAACTTGCGACGTTTTTCACAGCTGCGTAATTCCTTCGCCGCGTTACCCGCCACGCAACAGCAGTCTTATTGCAACATCGCCAATCCGAAGCCGTTTGACATACGCGAGAGATGACGGCTACATTCCCGGAAAGTTACCTACGGAAACTTTAAGCTCATGTCGTCATCGTCATTTAATCCCCCCTGGTTCGTGCGCAAGGATCTCGACGGCTTTTTCGGTCTGATGATCGATAACTTGATCCAGCTCATTTTGATCGTCAGTCTTTGCCGCGATCTGATTCAACTGCCGGACGCATACATTTTCGGCAAGATTCTGCCCGGCGCGGCGATCTCGATCCTCGTCGGCAATTTCTTTTACGCCTGGCAGGCGCGCCGGCTTGCGCGCGAGACCGGTCGGGAGGATGTCACGGCGCTGCCCTACGGCATCAACACGGTGAGTCTCTTCGCATTTGTCTTCTTCATCATGCTGCCGATTGTGCAGGAGACTAAGGATCCGGTGTGGGCCTGGAAGGTTGGACTCGTCGCCTGTTTTTTGAACGGCGTGATCGAGATAATCGGCGCGTTCATTGCGGAAACCGTTCGCCGGGTGACGCCGCGCGCCGCGCTGCTTTCCGCGTTAGCGGGGATTGCCATCACTTTCATCTCCATGGACTTCACTTTCAAGATTTTCGCCCAGCCGTTGGTCGCGATGGTGCCGATGGCGTTGATCTTCGTCGCCTACTTCTCCCATCAAAAACTCCCGTTGGGACTGCCCGGCGGCATGGTCGCGATTGCGATTGGAACCGGCTTGGGCTGGATTTTAGGAACCATGAACGGGAAATCATTGAATACGACCCTTGTTCTGGCGCCGCCGGTTTTCGCCGGAGGTTCGCTCTGGGAAGCGTTGACGCATCCGGGTTTTTTGAATTACTTCTCGGTGATTTTTCCGATGGGGATTTTCAACGTCGTCGGCTCGCTACAAAACATCGAGAGCGCGGAAGCCGCCGGCGACCGATACCAGACCTTTCCCTCGCTCATGGCCAACGGCATCGGCTCGGTGGTCGCGGCGTTGTTCGGCAGCGTTTTCCCCACCACGATCTACATCGGCCACCCCGGCTGGAAGCGCCTCGGCGCGCGCTCCGGCTACTCCGCGCTGAACGGGGTCTTCATCAGCTTCTTGTGCCTCACCGGGACGATCCAAGCGGTGCTTGGGTTGATTCCTATAGAGGCGGGAATCGGTATTCTCCTGTATATCGGCATCATCATCGTCGCGCAGGCGTTTCAGGAGACGCCCAAGGAGCATGCGCCTGCGGTGGCGTTAGGGATCGTGCCGGCGTTGGCAGCGTGGGGGCTCTTGATGGTTGAAACCGGCGTGCGAGCGGCGGGAAAATCGTTGGCAGGCATCGGCCTGGTGCCTTTTGCCCAGAGTCTGGCGATTCACGGCATGATCTCTCTGGAGCGCGGCTTTATTTTTACCTCGATGATTCTCGCCGCCATCGGCGTCGCGCTGATCGAGCGGCAGTTCTTCAAGGCTGCGGCTTGGGCGATTGCAGCAGCGCTGCTCTCGGCGAGCGGCATCATTCACGCCTATGAGCTCACGGCCGGCGGCATCACGAGCCGCTTCGGCTTAATGGCGGCGCCGGAATTCTTTGTCGCTTATTTATTGTTGGCGGCGTTGTTTGGCGCCGTCGCGCTGCTCGCGAGGAAAAGCTAGCGGTTGAATTTATCGGTTGAAAGTTTCGCGTCGGCCAGATTCACCGTCACAGTGGCGAGTCCGCCGGCGGTGGATATTCTCGGCTGTTGACCTGGGTCACGCTCCAAGCATTTGCGCCGTTGCCATGGAGCCGGGTGACGCCACAAGGGTCGAGGTGGAAGGAACGATAATTGTTCAGGTGGGTGGCCGTGACCCGGCAAACGATGCCGAGGATCGGGAAGTTATGGCTGACGACGACGATCGATCGCGCCTCCGAGTGGCGCTCCGCAATCCGATTGACCCCATCCCAAGCGCGCTTCGCTACGTCGATCAATTTCTCTCCTCCCGGCACTTGAATCTCCGCGGGCTCGGTGCGCCAGCGCGCCAGGAACTCCGAGTAGTTCTGTTTAATTTCATTGAACGTCAGGCCTTCCAACGCACCGTGATTCAGTTCGCGAATGTTTTCCTCGATCAGCACCGGCAGGTTGTGCGGCTGGCTGATCAGCTCGGCGGTTTGGCGCGCCCGTCGAAGATCGCTGGCGTAAACCGCCTGGATGCTCTCCCTGCTCAGCAGCGCCGCGATCTCTTCGGCTTGCCGGACCCCGACCTCGCTAAGCTCCCGGTCGGTGACGCCTTGACAGCGGCCCTGGAGGTTCCAATCGGTTGCCCCGTGGCGCACCAAAACTATCTGCACGGTGTTTTATCCCCAAGGATCGACGCTCAGTCCTGTTCCAATGCCCCGGCGTGGATCTGAATCTTGGCTTTACTCTTCAGCCCTTCGATGAATTTCTGCAGGACTTGCTGGCGCGTCTCGGCCAGGGCTTGTTTCATTAGCTCTTCTTTCTCGCTCTCGAAGCGATCCATGTCCACTCCCTGACTGGCTTTAAAAGCCAGGATGTAAACGACATCTTTCTGGGTGAAAACCTTGTCGGCGATCGGTTTTTCCGCCGACAGGATAACGCCCGACCTCATCTCCGGCAGCTCGCCGATTTTCGGCAGTTGCGGCGCATTGCGCAGAAACCAGCCGGTCTCTTCGACTTTGAGGCTGTTCTGCGCAGCCAGCTTCGCGAGATCTTTTTCCTTTTTCAGTTGATCCAACAAGCCGTTCGCCTTTTGGACGACGATCTCGTACGCTTTCGACTCCTTCAAGCCCTTCTCGATGTTCGGCCGGACAGTTTCAAGCGGGGGAACGGCGGGCTCTTTGCGCTCTTTGATTTTCAATAGATAATAGGCGCTGTTGCCATCGACGACGGGACTCACGTCCTTGGGACCCAGGGCAAAGGCGTTCTTGTAAAATTCTTGGTTCTGGCCGATCTCCGGGAGCACCTGGCCGTTCGAGAACCAAGGCGTGACGTTGACCGCGATATCGCTCTCTTGGGCTACTTTGGCCAGGTCGTTTCCGGAAAGCGATTTTTCGCGGTCGCGATCGGCGATCTTGGCGGCTTCGCGCTTGCCCTTTTCCGTTTTGAGGCTGCGGGTAATTTCCGGCGTGAGCTCTTTGAGCGTCGCGGTTTTTTCTTCCCGGCTGTCTTCGACCTTGACGACCTGAAACCTTCCGGGGGTTTCGATTACGTCGCTGACTTGGCCTTTGGCCATACCGAATACCTTGGCAAGCTGCGGGGGTAACTGGCCTTGCGTCGTCCAACCCAGATCGCCCCCTTTGGCGGCGGATGCATCGTCGGAAAATTGCTTGGCCAACTGGGCGAAGTCCTTGCCAGCGCGCGCTTCCGCAACCACGCGGTTGGCGCGGGCCCGGGCGTCCTCTTGTTGCTTGGCATCGGCGCCGGGCGGAACGCGGATCGAGACATAGCGCAATTTTAGCTCTTTGGGCTTACGAAACTTGGAATCGCGGTTGGCCTGGTAATAATCTTCAATCTCTTTCTCGCTGACTTGCGCGCCAGCGGCGAATCGATCAAAGGGATACGAGAGATACTCCACCTGGAGCTTGAGCGGCTCCTTGAGTATTTCTTTGTTACCGTCGTAGAATTTTTTAATGTCGCCCTCGGACAGTTTCACTTCGGGGATTGTATCGCTGACCGGCAAGCGAACAAATTGTAAATTGATTTTCTCGCGCTCCAGACGATAGCGCTCGCGCACCTCGGCGTCGGCGATCCGGGTTGAATCGAGGATCACGCCATAGAGACGTTGGATCGTCAGCTGCTCGCGTTGCTCTTCCTCGAATTCTCCGGGAGTCAGCCGGTTGGCTCGCAGCAATTGCAGATAGCGATCCTTGTTGAAACGGCCGGCCACCTGAAATTCGCGCACCTGACCGATCGCGTCCATCAACTCGTCGTCGCTCGCCGTCAGCCCGAGCTCCTGCGCTTCCTGGCGCAGGAGCCGCTTCTGAATCAGCTCTTCGAGTAAGGTATTTTTGAGATTCAAGCTCTTCAGCATTTCGGGAGTTAACGATCCTTTAAGCAGCTCCCGATAACGTTCCAGGGTTTTCTGATATTGCAACGAAAATTCGCGCTGGCTAATGGCATCGCCATTGACCTCGGCGACATCCGGTGCGCCTTGGTCCTGATATTTGCTGCCACCGTAGAACGCGATGAACACGACGATGATGAGCCCCAAAAGAAAAGTGATGATCCAGTTCCTTTTTCGTTTTCGTAAGAAATCCAGCATTGAGGATGAGACCTTTCGCGCCAGCGTATTTTGAAAACTACCGAGTCATGATAAAAAATGGCGCGCACCAATGCAAGCCATCGGCTCACGCTAAAACATTTTTTCCCTAATTTTTTCCTTATATTGCGTGCCCGTGACAAATCTGTTACTTTTATGGGATGGAGTCTTCCGAGTTGCGCCCGAAACAAGGAGTTTTTTGATGTTCGATGCCCTTTTCGGCGTTTTCTCCAACGATCTGGCCATTGATCTCGGCACCGCCAACACGTTGATCTATGTAAAAAACCAGGGGATCGTTTGCAACGAACCCTCCGTGGTCGCAGTGCAACAGCGTGACGGGCGCGGCGGCAAGAAAGTGCTTGCCGTTGGCGCTGAAGCAAAAAGGATGCTCGGCCGCACGCCGGGGAGCATCGTCGCCATCCGCCCTCTCAAAGACGGTGTCATCGCCGACTTCGAAATCACCGAGGCGATGCTGCGCTACTTCATCCAAAAGGTGCATAACCGGCGCACGCTGGTGCGACCGCGCATCATCGTCGGCGTGCCTTTTGGCATCACCGAAGTCGAGAAGCGCGCGGTGAAGGAATCCGCCGAATCCGCCGGCGCAAGAGAAGTCTATCTGATCGAAGAGCCGATGGCTGCAGCCATCGGCGCCGGCCTGCCGATCACCGAACCGACCGGCAATATGATCGTCGACATCGGCGGCGGCACCACGGAAGTCGCCGTTATTTCGCTTTCGGGAATTGTCTTTTCGCGCTCGGTCCGCGTCGGCGGCGACAAAATGGACGAAGCCATCGCCCAGTTCATCAAGCGGAAATACAACCTATTGGTGGGCGAGCGAACCGCGGAATTGATCAAGATCACCATCGGCTCCGCCTATCCGACCGACGAAGTTCAAACCATGGAGATCAAAGGGCGGGATCTGGTCGCCGGAGTGCCCAAAACGGTGGTCATCACCGACGAGGAAATCCGCGATTCGCTTTTGGAACCGATTAATCAAATCGTCGAGGCGGTTCGGCTATCCCTGGAGCGCACGCCGCCGGAGCTCGCATCGGATATCGTCGACCGCGGCATCGTTCTCGCCGGCGGCGGATCGCTGCTGCGTAATCTGGATATTTTGATTCGAGAAGAAACAGGGTTACCCGTGATGATGGCGGACGATCCGTTAACCGCGGTCGTGATGGGCGCCGGGAAAGCCTTGGATGAAATTTCGCTGCTCAGAGAAGTAGCGGTTCACTAAGCCGAAGCGATCATAGCTCCCTGCCCGCCGCAGGCGACCGACGCTTTCATGCTCGCTTTTCTTCGCAAGAACCAAATTGTCCTCAGTTCATGCTCCTGTCTGTTGCTCTCACTTTATATCCTAAATGCCGCCGCGCGCGGGCAACTTAAGAACGATCCCATCGGACCGATATTGCTTTGGCTGCTGCGCCCAATGCAGTTGGGCACCCATGCGGTTACCGGCTGGTTTGGCGACGTGCAGAAAGGGTTCGGCACGCTGTCTGAATTCAAAACGGAAAATGAGCGGCTGCGAACCCGCATTCAGCGGTTGGAAGCCGAAAGAAACAAACTCCTGGAAGCCGAGGCGACCAATCGCCGCCTGCAGCAACTCTTGGACTTTCGAGCGCAATTGCCGCCCGGTTCTGTGACCGCGACGATCATTGCCAACAGCGCAAGCACTTGGTTTCAAAGTTGCCTGCTGGATAAAGGCAGCTCCGACGGTGTCGGCAAAGGCATGGCGGCGGTCACGCCTCTCGGTGTCGTCGGCCAGGTGATCAGTACGGCGGCGCGAAGCGCGAAGGTCCTGTTGATTACCGACCCCAACAGCGGCGTGGATGTGCTGGTTCAGCGCACCCGGGCGCGCGGCATCGTTTCAGGCTCGCTGGAACAGAAAACCATCATGAAATACGTCAAGCGCAGCGAAGATATTCAGATTGGAGACCGGCTCATCACTACCGGCCTGGACGGTGTTTACCCCAAAGGGTTGATGGTTGGCACGGTCACCAAGGTGCAAAAACAAAACCTCGGCCTCTTCCAATATATCGAGCTGACACCGGCGGTATTCCCATCCCAGACCGAGGAGGTTTTGGTCGTCAAGGTCGAAACCAACCAGACGAAGAACTAGGGCCCACCGGTCGACGAAATCCAATAGCTCCATGAAGTTGTCATTTTTGTTTTTCGCCGTCGGACTGATTCTGGTCCTGCTTCAAACGACCCTGCTTCACCTGTTGCCGCTCGGTCCGATCGTGCCGGATTTTGTCCTTGTGCTCTGCGTTTACTGGGGTTTGTATCATCCGACGGTGGGCGCGGTCTTGGCTTCCTTCTTATTGGGCTACTCGGTGGATGTCGTTTCCAGCCCGATCCTGGGACTCAATGCCTTTGCCATGTCCATGGTTTTTCTTGCGGTTCACCTGTGTTCGCGCTCGATTTGGCTGCACGACCCTATGTCCAGCGCCATCGTCGTACTGCTGGCATCGTTGGTTAAAGGCGCCGCGCTGGCTTTGTTGTCAGTGGTTTTTTTAAGCGTCGAGGGCTTTTGGATCAGCGCCTCTCTCTATATAATACTGGATGCTTTGATCGCCGCGGCGCTGGCGCCGTTTGTCTTCGCCCTATTGCGGCGCGGCCAGAGTTACGTAGAACGATTCCGCGTCACCGCTTAAATAAATTGTAATGGCTATTTCGACCGGGATCAACAGACAAGACGGCGCGCCAAAGGTACGTGAGCGCGTTCGTTGGCTTTATGTGCTTGTGGTCCTCGCCTTCTTGGCGCTGATCACCCGGCTGGCATTTTTGCAAGTCTTCCAAGGCGAGCGCTACACCTTTTTATCCGAGAACAATCGCATTCGGCTCAAGCGGATTCCCGGCACCCGGGGGATGATGTTCGATCGCCAGGGGCAACTGCTCGTCGATAGCCGGCCTTCCTTCGATCTCATTTTCACTCCCGAGGACACCCAGGACGCGAAAGGCACGCTCGGCCAACTGGCGCGTTATCTGGGCCGCGACGAGAAAGAGATGCTTGCCGTCTTTGAGGCGAACAAGGAACGGCTCGCCTTCGAGGAGCTTACTTTGGGGAAAGATATCGACTGGCCCACGGTCGTCGCGGTCGAGTCTCATCAGCTCGATTTACCCGGCGTCGCGCTGCGCACCCGGCCGCGGCGCAACTACGCCGAAGGGCCCATGGGCGCACATATCCTCGGTTATTTGGGCGAGATCGGCGCGAAGCAATTGAAGGCGCTCAAAGATCAGGGCTATGCGTCGGGAGACGAGATGGGGCAGTATGGGTTGGAGCGCAGATGGGAAACTTTCCTGCGCGGCCAAAGCGGCGGGCAGCAGGTCGAGGTGGACGCGCTGGGACGGCGCATGCGCGTGCTCCACGAGGTGCCCGACGTGCCTGGATACACAGTTCACCTGACGCTCGACCGCGAACTTCAAGAAACCGCCTTCACCGCGCTGCAAGGGAAACAGGGAACCGTCGTGGCGCTCGACGTCAACTCCGGCGCGGTCCTGGCGCTGGTCAGCACGCCCGCATTCGATCCTAACGTCTTCGCCCGCGGCGTGAAAGCCGAAGAATGGCGCGCGCTGATCAAGGATCCATTGCGGCCGCTGAACAATCGCGCAACCCAGGGCCAATACCCTCCGGGTTCGACCTTCAAAATCATCATGACCATCGCCGGATTGGAAGAAGGAGTGATCCAGCCGGAGAACCACATTTCCGATCCTGGTTTTTATTTTTTTGGCAATCGCCAATTCCGCGACTGGAAAAAAGGAGGGCACGGCGCCGTCAACTTGCACCGGGCGATCGTCGAATCCTGCGATGTCTACTTTTATCAGCTCGGGCCGCGCATCGGCATCGACAAGATTGCCAAGTGGGCGCGCGCGCTGGGCCTCGGGGAAAAGACCGGTATCGCGCTCGATAGCGAGATGGGCGGAACCGTGCCGGACACCGAATGGAAAAAGAAACGCTTCCGCCAGCCCTGGTTTCCCGGGGAAACGGTTTCGATTGCCATCGGCCAGGGTTACCTTACCGTGACGCCTCTGCAAATGGCCAACATGATGGCGGCGGTGGCCAATGGCGGAACGCTTTACCGTCCGTGGATCGTGCGCTCTGTGGAGTCGGTGAGCGGCGCGGTAATTCGCCAATATGGGCCGGAGAAGATTCGCAGCATCGAATTCAAGCCGGATACTCTGGAGCGGCTGCGTACCGGCCTCGCCGACGTCGTCAAACTCCCATCCGGCACCGGCGGTGCGGCGCGCTCCAATATCGTTGCCATCGCCGGTAAGACCGGCACAGCCCAAGTCGTCGAGATGAAAGGCGGTTACGTTAAGAGTGAGCAGCTTAGCTATTTTAACCGCGACCATGCCTGGTTTGTTTCCTACGCGCCGGTGGAGAATCCGCAAATCGCTGTCGCGGTGTTGGTCGAGCATGGCGGGCATGGCGGTTCCGCCGCCGCGCCGATGGCGAAAAAAGTGATCGAGAAATTCATCGAGCAGCAGAGCCGGCCCGCCGGCCAGCGCCAAGTACGCGCCGAAGGGGACTCCCGTGCAAATTGACCGCCGCCTCATCTCTCATTTCGATTGGACGCTGTTTTTGCTCGCCCTCGCCTTCGTGTTGATCGGCGTTACGACGATCTATAGCGCCAACTATGACGTCATTCAGCGGCATGCCGGCGCTTTGCCGGGACGCCAACTCATGTGGCTCGGACTGGGGCTGATCGCGCTGTTCGCCGCGCTGGCATTCGACTATCACTATATCGACCGGATCGTCTACCCTTTCTATGGCGCGATGTTTTTACTCTTGGTGCTGGTGCTTTTTCTCGGCCATACGGGAGGCGGCTCGCAACGCTGGATCAACCTCGGATTCTTTCGATTGCAGCCGTCCGAGCCGGCAAAAATCGCCATCGTCTTATTGATGGCGAAATATTTTCAGGACGACGAGCCGCCCCGGGGCTACTATCTGCGGGATCTCTGGGCGCCATTCGCGCTGGCGGCGCCGCTGGTGTTGCTCACGCTGGTACAGCCGGACCTCGGCACCGCCATCATCTTGGGCGTCGTTTTCATCAGCATGACACTCATGGGCGGTCTGCGCACCCGCTCCTTTCTCTACTTGGTCGGCGCGGGACTGGCGTTCCTTCCGGTGGCCTGGCATTTCTTGAAGCCTTACCAGCGCAACCGTATCTTGACTTTTCTCGATCCGGATCGCGATCCCCTGGGGGCCGGTTACCATGTGATTCAATCGCAGATCGCCATCGGCTCCGGCCGACTCTTCGGTAAAGGCTACCTGCACGGCACGCAAAACCGCCTGGACTTCCTGCCGGCCCAGCATACCGATTTTATTTTTGCGGTTTTCTCCGA
>Ga0326597_10014978_pt1 | contig 10152 bp, 10 predicted proteins | sample RVTome_12_FD_203789 | JGI IMG/M metagenome (GOLD analysis project Ga0326597, IMG submission 203789) | Soil microbial communities from uranium-contaminated site in the Upper Colorado River Basin, Wyoming, United States - RVT100D185 | ecosystem: Environmental > Terrestrial > Soil > Contaminated >...
GCGATGGCGTCGATGCTGACCCCCACCACCGGAGACACCGTCGGGATCGCCTCGCTCCACAGCATCCCGAAGTAGGCATCGACCATCTTCGACTGGGGAGGCAGGTTGAGCCATATCTGGAACAGCTCCAGCGTGTTCTCTCCCTTTGTGTCGAGCAGAGGGAACATCTCGGCGTGCATGATCCCGCTCCCGGTGGTCAGCCATTGAACGTCACCCTCCCCATAACGGGCCGTCGCGCCCAGTGAGTCCGAGTGGTCCACATAACCGCGGCGCACCACCGTCACCGTCTCGAACCCGCGATGGGGATGCTGGGGGAAACCAGGGACCGTCGCACCGTGGTACATGCTCCAACCGTCGAGGTAGGAGAAGTCCGAGCCGAGATTCCGCCCGTGCAGGGGAAGCGTGGGTCCAAGATCCTCATTGCCCGGTGGGTACCGATCCAGATGATGAACGGTGAACAGGAAGGGGTCGAAGCCATCCCACGGGAACCCGAGGCTCAGCACGTCTTTGATTGCGCCCATCGCCGCGATGGTACCGGGATTCATAGGTGACGCCATCACATCCTATCGTAGGTATACCTACTATTGCTGGTACACTTACATCTGTATGTGATAACATGGGCAAATGGGAAAATACGACGCGGCCCCAACCCCAGCCGCCGGGCTGATTCGCCTCGCCAGAGACAAGGCCGGGCTGACCCAGTCACAGCTCGCCGACCGTGCCGGCGTCAACCAGCAGGTGGTCTCGGCCTATGAGACGGGGAGGAGGGAGCCAACGCTGCCCATGTTGGCCAAGCTGGTGGCGGCCGCCGGATACGAGATGCGGATAGCACTGTCACCTCTCGATGACCATGACGCGACGGTGGAATCGTTTCTCGCCGCGCTTCCACCCGAGCACCGGGCAGAGGTCGAGAGACAGGCCCGGGAGCGAGCCGCGGCCGCCGGCCTTCGTCGGGTCCGAGACCACTGATGCCGGCGCCAGGTGTCGACGCGGGGCGCATCATCGGCTGCCTCCGGTCCCATGATGTCCGGTTCGTCGTAGTCGGCGGGTTCGCCATGGAGCTGTGGGACGTAGCGGTCCAGCCGACGGTCGACATCGACATCACCCCCGAGATGTCGATCGAGAACCTGAGACGGCTGGCCCGAGCCCTCGACGAGCTGGAGGCGGGTGTCAGGGTCGGCTCGGAGACCATCGGTGTGCCAGGCGGGTGGACGGCCGAGATGATCGGGCAGATGTCGGTGCTCAACCTCAACACGGCGGCTGGGCCACTCGACCTTACGATTCTCCCAGCGGGCACGACCGGCTACCTGGAGCTGATAGACGACGCATCCGAGATCGAGTACGGGGACGTCCTCGTGCCAACGGCATCACTCCAAGACGTCGCACGGTCGAAGGAGGCGGCAGGTCGTGCCAAGGACCTGATGGCACTGCCTGCAATTCGAGCGCACCTGGCACGAATGCGTAGAGCCAGTGGTGTGTCGCCAGGCGTTAACCCCCCGCCTCGTTGACCATCGGGCCAACCTTGGTGCCCAAGAGCTCGATGCTCCTCAAGACCTTGTCGTGGGGCAAGGTGCCCACACTCACATGAAGCTCGAACCGGTTGATCCCGAGTATCTCCTTCCAGCGGAGGATCTTGGCCGCCACCGTCTCAGGGTCGCCCAAGACCAATGAGCCTTCCGGTGACCGCATCCAATCGAACTGCTCGCGGGTCATCGGGCCCCAACCCCGCTCCCGCCCGATCCGGGTCATCGCCGCCGCGTACGAGGCGTAATAGTCGGCGGCCGCCTCCTCGTTGCTGCCGGCGACGTGGCCGTGGCCATGGACCGAAAGAGGCACTTCCTCGGGGTGGTATCCCGACTCGATGAGGGTCCTGCGGTGAAGATCGGCGAGAGCTGTGAAGCGCTCGGGGCTTCCACCGATGATGGCCAGCGCCACCGGTAGGCCACGGGTGGCTGCCCTCACGATGGACTGTGGGGTGCCGCCCACGGCGACCCGGATGGGCAATCGCCGCTCTGGTCGCGGATAGATGCCTTGACCCTGGATCGGAGGACGGAACCGCCCTGACCAGGTGATCGGACCATCGTTGTCACGGATCTCGAGCAACAGATCGAGCTTCTCGGCGAACAGCTCTTCGTAGTCGTCGAGCGAGTGCCCAAACAACGGGAACGACTCGATGAACGAGCCTCGGCCGACCAACAGCTCGGCCCTGCCCTGTGACACGGCGTCGAGCGTGGCGTATTGCTGAAAGACTCTCACCGGGTCGTCGGTGCTCAGGATCGAAACTGCCGGGAAGAGCCTGATCTTCGATGTTCTCCCCGCGGCCGCGGCCAACGTCACTGCCGGTGCGGAGGAGGCGAAGTCGGGTCGGTGATGCTCGCCGAGCCCGTAGACGTCGAGCCCCACCGCTTCGGCCACCTCGATCTCTTCGACTATCTGACGCAGTCGCTCGGCGTGGCCGGGCGGGTCGTCGCCACCGTGGGAGCGGATGGTCTCGGCAAAACTGGTGATTCCTATTTCCATACGTCACGAGTCAACAACCACCGGCGAGCACAGCTTCCCTCTATCCGATGGGATGGCCACGAGGGAAGTGCAGTGTCCACATCGGCCTCCGAGAAGAAGGGAGACCGCAGCAGCGGTCTCCCTTCTCTCCTCCATCGGCTCGCCTCCCCCCGCCCGGCTGGGTCTCCCCTCACGCCCCCACGAGGTCCTCATCTCGAGCAAATGGACGCCCCCATGGTGCCGGCTCCGCCTTCAATGAGCGGGGCGCAACACCATGCGCTCGACTGTCCGACGGGTTGCGCGTTGCCACAGACCAGGGCCCACGGAACGGTTCCCCAGGTACCTCTTGACCGGATTGTCCAACGACTCGAGTGGGCGGTTCGCCCATGCCGAAGGTCTAAACCGGCGGGAGGTCCTTGCTTGGGACATGTTGAGCATCGGCTCTCTCCTCTCATCCATCGCTCGTGGCGACGGTTCACTGTGATAGAGGCATGTGATCCAGGCGTGATACATGAAAAAGGATCGTCAGAGGACGATCCACTGAGTCTTTATGACCTGACCGTCCTCGAGACGAAGGACCAAGCTGAGTGGCCCTGGGATCACGCCATCCGCGTGGAAACGACCGCTCTCGTCGGAGGTAGTCGTAAAGAATGCCCCAGAGGTGTGGAGCTCGATGGTGTAGCGGGCCGAGGGCGCGATGTGGCCCATGAGCCGACCGGTGGTCTCGTCATACTCGACATCGAGGATCCACTGACCGGTCTGGAAGGAGACCATTCGGGCGGTGCCGGTGGAACGGACACCCGAGGGCACCTCTTCGTCGACCGAGTCGAACTCGAGCTCGGCGAGCTCGGCATCGATGTCACGCCATGTAAAGGCGGCCTTGGCGAACGAGGTCACGTCCGCGGGAGCAGCGTCGCTCTCGCCGAGACCCTTGCGGAGCCTGGCTATGAGCTGATCGTCGTCTCTTGGTGTCGTGTACTCGCTCAAGGTGCTCACCTCCTGATGTCAAGAGCCTCCGGCACCGCTCGTGATACGCGCGATCGCAGATTTCAGTTTCTCCAGGCAACGCGCCCTGGTAGGCCCGAGACTGCCTATCGGCCTCCCTGTCACCTCGGCGATCTCTTCGTAGCTCAAGGCCGGCTCGACGGTCATGAGACGCAACAGCTGACGGCATGCCTCGTCGAGCTGATGAAACGCCCTGACTACCAGGCGACTCTCCTCGTCCTCGATCAGCATCTCGTCGAGTGATGCGGTCTCGTCTTCGATGTCGTACTCGAAATCGGTGGGCACCGAGCGCTCACGTGCCCTCGCCACCCGAAGTGCCTCCCGACGACAGGTGGTGGCCAGCCATCCGGGAAGACGCTCGGGGTCCTTGATCGTGCCGATGTTCTCGATCAGTTTGAGCCAAACGGTCTGGCTGACGTCCTTGGCGGTTGTCTCATCCAGGCGAAATCCCCTCGCCACGGACCAGACCATCTGCCCGAATCGGTCGACCAGGGCGTCCCAAGCCGCCCGATCGCCGGCTACGGCGCGGTTCAACAACTCTCCGTGGGAATCAGCCTCGATTGCACTGATCGTAGAGGGAAACCGAAACCGACACCGGCCACCGCCGATTCAGCCACCTACGCATAGGAACGATGCGGCGGCGATGAATCCCGCGGAGTCGTCGGCCGTCTCGGCCTGTGCGCCCGACAGGGCCTCGGCGACCCCACGACCTCCTATGAGACCTCGGTGGAAGCGAACCATCAACCGGGATGTCGCCTCCGAGTCGGGAACCAGACCGACACTGGCCACGACGTTGCGCGACCCCATGCTGAGCAGCGCCGAAGTCAGACCGGCCAGCTCATCGCCGGACCGCGCCTCGGTGTACCCGGAGTCGCATGCCGAGAGCACCACCAACGCGGGAGCACGCTCCATGCGCTCGAGGTCATAGACGTTGAGGTCACCGTCACCGAGACGCAGTGATGAGAACATCGGGTTCTGAGCTTGAAATGTGGCGTGAGAGACGATGTGAGCGACAGCCGCACCGTCGAGACCGTCGCGAACCTGGTCGACCGTCGTGCCGGGCGAGAGCACCGTCGCCTCGCCATAGAGTGAGGCGACGGCCTCGACCTCGGCGGCGGCCACGTCAAGGTCCGGTCCCCCGGCTACGAGGACGGTCCCATCCACGGGTGTCGCAGTGTGCGCTCGCCACCACATCTCGGCTGAGGGGCTTACGCTGACTGCCCGACCGTGGAATGTCGGCATGACTGCCCACGGAGCGGCCATCAGCTCGGGTGGCGGGATCAGGACGACCTCATCGTCGAGAGTCCGGACACCGTGGAGCAGCGATCTATCGAACCGGTGGATGGCGGCATGATCGATGTCACGGCCCATCCGAGCCGCACGCCGCATCGAGAACCTGATGTGGCTGAGCTCGGCGAGGGCCTCCTCGAACGGACCGAGATCGATCAGCCTCGCACGACCCCGGCGAACGACAACTGCAAACAGCCCGCCGTCGTGAGTACCTATCTCCACCAACGACCGTTCCCCGAGCGACTCGACCAGACGGTCGACGCCGAACCCGGAGTCGGCGGAGTCGCTCCCCCGTCGGATTCGGTCGGCATTGCTGATCTGCTCCTGAAGCCGTCGTCGCTGGCGCAGCAGACCACGGTCTCCCCTCTGCTCCGGATTGCGCAGCTCCGACTCGATCCGTCGCAGATTTCCAAGGAGATCTCGCGTCTCCTCGTCACCGGTGGGCACGACGGGACGGTGCCGGAGGGCGCGTCCCCGGGTGCGCTCCATCCAGGTCAGTACACGGCGTGGTCGTCGCGAGTCGAGCGCCAATCCGAGCCCGATCCGAGCCAGATCGGCGCCATGCCTCTCGATGCCGATCCTCAGGTCGGTGGCCCCGAGTGCCGCCTGATAGCGGTCGATCAGCCTGAGCCCGGAACGAGCGGCGGCGTTGGCCCCAACGACATGTCCACGCACACGGTGGAGAAGCGCCCTGGCCACACGGGCCTGGATCCTCAACTCGACGGGACCGCTGCCCATCTCAGCCACGGGCTCCAGGAAACGAGTGGCAGTGGCCACGTCTTCGAGGTCGAGGGCGATCCGCCCTGCGAGAAGACGAGCCTGGGCGCCGGGAACCAGAGCCGACTCGTCCTCGAGAGCCACGGCGATCTCCACTGCAGCAGCGAGAAGATCCTCGGACGGACCTTCATTCATGAAGCGGGCCTCGACCTGAACCCGCCGAGCCTCGACTGCTCGCGTCAACCTTCCCTGCTCCTCGAATCTGCTTGCTGCCCTCCCCGCAAGCGAGACGGCATCGGACTCGCCCGCCAACAGGGCGGCGTGGGCGGCAACCATCAGTGCGTTACCCTCGTGCTCCCCGTCGCCGGCGGCATGGCTTGCCGAGACGATTTCCTTGGCCAGCGCCAGCGCCTCTTGGAACAGACCGGCACTGATCAACACATCGCAGCGGGCGACGTGCTGTGGTGCTTTGGCGCCGGACACGTCCATGTAGGTCTCGTCGCTACTGGTGAGCCGCTCCAATGCTGCTGGTAGGTCGCCCCGATATGCCGAGAGCAGACCGAGGTTGTGCTCGAGACCCGGAACGGATGCATTCTGTCCAAGTTGCCGGGCGATGCTCATCGCCTCCGTCAGATCTTTCTCTGCTTCGGGAAAACGCCCGACCAGAGTGTGAATCTCACCGATCGTCTGAAGCGACAGAGTCACCGACTGCAGGTCTTCGACTTCCCGGAACACCGGCAGTGCCCGACCGAAGGCCCCGAGTGCCTCATCGAGAAGTCCGAGATTCTTGAGCACAACGCCACGCTGATGATGAAACTTGGCCCGAAGCAGTCGGTCATGGCACGTTTCCAGTGTTGATTCGATCAGCCTCAACGCCTCATCCATCCGGCCCGACATCGCCAGGGATCCCGACAGTGTGAGTAGCGCGAGCAAACGCGCCTCCTCCTCCCCGGCGACTGCAGCAATCTCCGCCCCACGACGGGCAAACTCGATCGATTCGTCGATCTGATTGATCGCCCGCGCGGCCAGACTCATTGCCCGATAGGTGATGGCCCGCTCTCGGTGGTCGACTTCCCCAATGCTGTCCAGATAGGAGACAGCCTCGTCCATAGCCGATCTGGGATCGACCCATGCTCGATTGAGGATCTTGTCGGCAGTCGTCATCGTCACCCCGTCGCCTTGGCTCCGTATACTCGCACCCAGGTGGGTCGTGGGGGTCCACCAGAGGATCATGACCAAAGGAGAGGACATGAGAACGCCCAAAGATCCTGATGCTCCGGGTACCGGCCACTACATAGACGGAGTGATCGCCCTGAGCTCAGAGCCCGATCACGTCGAAGCGGCCCTGGGGCTCGACGGTGCCTTCGAATTGGATGACGAACGAGTCGCCCAACTGCTTGCTGGTATGAGCGCCGACGAGGCGGGTCAGGTCCAGGAGATGGTGGCTCTGGTGGGTGTTGCTGACCCCCACAGCGCAGCTGCTGTACTCCGAGATCAAGAGATCCCGGCCTCACCGATCCACGGGGTCGGTTACGAGGGTCACTCGGGATACATGGCCGGCACCCATCCACGGGATGCCCGCCTGCCCCTCCCGCCACCCGAGGCGGAAGCCGACCCCGAAAGAGTTGTGGCGGTGGTCGACTCGGGAATCGTTGCCGACGACTTCCTGCCGGAGTGGATGCAGGGCAGGAACGTCATCCGTGACGAAATCGACATCGAGGCGCTCGACGAGCGTGAGACCAGTCATGGGACGTTCGTCACCAGCATCATTCGCCAGGTGCACCCCGATGCCGTCGTCTCGATTGCGGCGGCACATCCGGACACTAGAGGGTTGTTGGTCACCAATGAGCCCGATCATCAGGACGCTCCCCACCCGACCACCGAGTTGGACGTCCTTGGGGCTGTTTTGCGCTTGATCAACCGTCACTCGGCCAGCCCGGAGACGGTGAAGGCCCTCAACCTGTCCCTCGGGACCACCCGGCTGTTGGACAACGATGCCTACCTCCTGGTCCTGGCGATGGCCATCGACCATTGGCGTGCGCATTTCGGTCGGAACGCACCGATCTTCGCCGCCGGAGGAAACTCCGGCGACCCGCGACCTGTCTACCCGGCAGCCTTCGACTGCGTTCGTGGCGTCGGTGCTGCGGAGAACGGCGGGGACGAGACCGTGTGGGACAGGGAGGCCGAAATCGCCCCTCCTCCCCGCCCCTGGGTCGACGATGTCGCCCCGGGAGTGTCACTGGTGGGTCTCAGCGGGCGTGATCCCGAGCACACGGTGAAGTGGAGCGGCTCCTCGTTTGCGACAGCGGTTGCCACCGCGTCCCATCTGAAAGGCGCGCCATATCAGGTGGTCGACGGGGTGGTCTGGTGGCCGAACAGGTCGGTCAGCTACACCAACGTGGCAGGCCTCCGGTACGTGTAGAAAGAGAGACGCCCCGATATCCGGGGCGTCTCTCCGTTGTCGGGTCGTCCGCTCGACAGAGCCCAGGACGACCTCGGGAGGTCTATACGGCAGGTCGAGCCTTCCGTGGTGAGCCGACCGACTTGATCGCACTGAGCGATTTTCCGACGACACCGGCCATGGCACCAAACACCCCGGACCCACCGGCTCGGGCTTCCCGACGTGCCCTGGCGATCTCGGCCTGCTCGGCAAACGACGCCACCCTGTGTTCATGTATCGGTCGCACCTTCTCATAAGGCAGCATGGTCTTCTCCTTCCAGTGAAACGGTTTGCTTCCCAATCACCGGTTAGAGCGAGGGCGCAGCCGTCTGATACGCGATTCACGTTGGATGAGTGTTTTTCGTGGGCGACATAGCGCTCGAGTCCCCTCAGAAGGAGCTGAAAGGAGGGAGCGACCTACCCGTTGATCTCAGGGATCACCTCGTCGCCGTAGGCGCGGAGCGTCCCCTCCTGGTCGTCGTGCATCAGGTATACCCCGAAATGGTCCACGCCCATGTCCCTCAGAAGCGACAGCTTCTCGATGTGTTGGTCGACCGTGCCCAGCACACAGAAACGGTCCACGATCTCGTCGGGCACGAACTCCGTCGACGGGTTACCGGACCTGCCGTGGTGGTCGTAGTCGTATCCCTCCCGCGCCTTGATGTAATCGGAGAGGGTCTGTGGCACCTTCGAGGAGTCCTCCCCGTACAGCTTCACCATGTCGGCCACGTGGTTGCCGACCATCCCCCCAAACCAACGCAGCTGGTCGCGCTGGTGGGCGATGTCGTCGCCGACGTACGCCGGGGCCACGACACAGATCTTCACCTCGCCCGGGTCACGGCCGGCCTCGGCGGCGGCAGCCCGAACCGCCCCCATCGTCCACTCCAGCACCTGAGGGTCGGCCAGCTGGAGAATGAAGCCGTCGGCGTGGGTGCCAATGGTTGCCAGCGCCTTCGGGCCGTATCCGGCCACCCACATCGGGAGGTCCCAGCCCTTCTCGACCCAAGGGAACGACAGCGGCTTGTCGTTGTAGATGATCTCCTCTCCTGCCACCAACGCCTTGATCGCCGCCATCGACTCGACCATGGTCGCCAGCGTCTTTGGCTTCTCCCCGATGTAACGGAGGGCCGAGTCGCCCCGACCCATCCCACAGATGGTGCGCCCGTCGTACATGTCGTTGAGCGTCGCAAACAGAGAAGCCAGGACCGTCCAGTCCCTCGTGCCCGGGTTCGTGACCATGGGCCCGACGATCATCCTCTCGGTCTCGGCCAATATCCGGGAGTAGATGACGAACGGCTCCTGCCAGAGCACATGGCTGTCGAAAGTCCAGCCGTGGGTGAACCCGAGGCTCTCTGCCAGCCGGGCCAGCTCGACCACCCGGCTGGCGGGCGGGTCGGTTTGCATCACTACCCCAAAGTCCATGGCATACCCCAGGCCATATCCGGCCCGAATCCGCTGATGTTCATCAGATCGTGTACTGGCTGAGCCCTCGGGGGATGTACTCGCCGTCACCCGGAGATCCGTGATAGACGTCGTCGGCGATGATGACCTTGCCCTTGGACAGAACGGTGTCGACCTTGCCCGTCATGTGCCACCCCTCATAGGCCGAATAGTCGACATCCATGTGATGTGTCTCCACCGAGATGGTATGCGAGCCGTTGGGATCGAACACGACTATGTCGGCGTCGGACCCGACGGCGATCGTCCCCTTCTTGGGGTACATACCGAACATCTTGGCCGGCGTGGTCGCGGTGATCTCCACAAACCGATTGAGACCTATCCGCCCGGCGGCCACACCCCCGTTGTAGACGAGGCCCATGCGTGGCTCCACCCCGGGCATGCCGTTGGGGATCTTGGAGAAGTTGCCCTGGCCGAGCTGTTTTTGGGTGCCGAAGGTGTGATGGTCGCCCATGCAGAATGGGCAATGGTCGGTCGAGACGATCTGCAGGTCATTGGTCCGCAGACCCTGCCACAACCGATCCTGATGGCCCTCCGACTCATCGCGCAGCGGCGGTGAGCACACGTACTTGGCCCCGTCGAAGCCGTTGCCGAGGTCGTCCAGGGAGAGGAACAAATACTGGGGACAGGTCTCGGCGTAGACGTTGAGCCCCCGGTCACGGGCCTCGATCACCTCGTCCAACGCCTCCTTCGCCGAGAGGTGGACGATATAGAGCTGAACACCGGTCAGCTCGGCGAGCGTT
>Ga0326597_10014979_pt1 | contig 10151 bp, 8 predicted proteins | sample RVTome_12_FD_203789 | JGI IMG/M metagenome (GOLD analysis project Ga0326597, IMG submission 203789) | Soil microbial communities from uranium-contaminated site in the Upper Colorado River Basin, Wyoming, United States - RVT100D185 | ecosystem: Environmental > Terrestrial > Soil > Contaminated >...
GCGTGACGCTGCCCGTCGCGCGCGAGGCCCTGGCGGCCCTCGAGATCGACGAGGCCGGCCTCGACGAGGTCGACCGCAAGCTGCTGCGGGCCATCGCCGAGAAGTTCGGCGGCGGGCCCGTAGGGCTCGAGACCCTGGGCGCCGCGCTCAGCGAGGACGCCGAGACCATCGAGGACGTCTACGAGCCCTACCTGCTCCAGGAGGGCTACCTCCAGCGGACCCCGCGCGGGCGGGTGGCCACGGAGCGCGCCTACCGCCACCTGGGCCTGCCGCCGCCGGGCGGCGGGCCGCTCTGGGAGCGCGAGCAGACCTAGCGGGATCTTGGCGCCCGACCCGTCATGCGGCCCGCCCTGGCGCGTTGCCGGCGTTGTAGGATCGCGTCTTCGAGGAGGCGGAAGGAATGCTCAGACGCTTCAGCGAGCCCGCGAAGGACAAGCAGGACGCTCCGCCGCGGGCCGGCGGCGCCGCCACCGAGACCACGGCCAAGGAAGGGACCGAGATGATGGACAAGCAGCGCGACTTGAACGCAGCGCCCGCGGGGGCCGGGGGCGAGCTGAACGCCCTGCTCGGCAGGGGATCCGAGTTCGACGGCAAGCTCGCCTTCGAGGGCACGGTGCGGATCGACGGCACCTTCAGCGGTGAGATCACGACCAGCGACATGCTCATCGTCGGCGAGAGCGCGCGCGTGAGCGCGGAGATCCGCTGCGGGACCATCGTGGTCAACGGAGAGATCACCGGGAACATCCACGCGAGCCAGTCGGTCGAGCTGCACAAGCCCGCCCGCGTCAAGGGGGACATCTCGACGCCCTCGCTGATGATCGAGCGCGGCGTCGTGTTCGAGGGCCGCTCGCAGATGGAGCAGGCCGAGAGCTCGAGCAAGATCTTCCAGATGCCCAAGAGCGCCGCCGAAGCGGACTGACGGCGGGCCGATCCCAGCGCTTAGAAGACCCGGTCCCTTGCGGGACCGCCTCTCGCACGTCACGCGTGGGACAATGGAGAGCGGTGCTCAGCCTCGTGCTGGCGTTCGCGGTTAGCCTGCTGGGCCGGCTCGGCGGGCGCTAGGCGGGGGGACAGGAGACGAAGTGGAAGACAAGATAGCGACCGGGGCTCAGGACGGCGGCGCCGAGCGCATCAAGAGCGACGCCGAGAAGCAGGAGCGTGTCCTCAACGCCCTGCAGGCCGTGCTCGATCCCGAGATCGGGCTGTCGGTCATCGACCTGGACCTGATCCGCGAGATCCGCCTCGACGACCCCGAGGAGGCCGAGGTGCGCATGGTCCTGACGACGCCGTTCTGCCCCTACGGGCCGATGCTCATCAACCAGATCCAGTCCGTGGCCGAGCAGGCCATCGAGACCCCGGTCAAGGTCACCGTGCTCCCGGACAAGTGGGAGCCGCCGCCCTGGCTGCGCTGAGCTAGCGGCGCGCAGGCGTGCGGCGGCGTTCGGCCGCGCGCGCCAGCAGGAAGACCACGTCCGACAACCGGTTGAGCCAGGGCAGCAGCTGGGCGTTGCGGCGCGCCGCGTCGAGGCCGACCACGCGCCGCTCCGCGCGCCTGACCACGGTCCGCGCAAGGTCCAGGGCGGCGGAGGCGGGGTCTTCGCCGGGCACGACGAAGCGGCCCTCGACGCGTGCCCGCGGCCGCAGGCCCTCGACGAGGGCGTCGAGCGCGGCCAGGTCCTCGGCGCCGATGCGGACCTTGAGCCGCCGCGCATCCGCCGGTGGAGTGGCGACCTCGGCCATCGCGAGGTAGAGACCCTGCTGGAGCTCGAGCACCGCCTGCCTGTCCCGGCCGCGCAGCGTCGCCCGCGCCAGGCCGAGGGCGGCCTGCGCCTCGTCGAGATCGCCGAGGGCCTCGATGCGCGCGTCGGTCTTGCTGACCCGCTCTCGCCCGAAGAGCGAGGTCTCCCCGCGATCGCCGGTACGCGTCGTGACCCGCGCGATGCGCGCCATCACGCGCGATATTGAGGGTATGCTCGACCGCGACGCGCAGAGGGAGGGGCCAGATGCCGACAGGCGGTGGCAGCCCGAAGGACAAGAAGCAGAAAAAGAAGTCGAAGGAGCGGCTCGAGCGCGAGATGAAGAGGAAGACCGCTCTCGCGCCGGTCGAGACGATGACCTTCGAGGTCGTCCGCCCGAAGCGCAAGGAACGCGACCAGTTCTAGTGGCGGCGCCCCTGGCTCGACGCTTCCCGAGCAAGGGTCCGCCGATCAGCGCCGCGACCCATGCCTTGAGTGAGGAAGTGACTGAATGGCCGTGACGGAGCGCTCCAAGGCGATCGAGCAGGCGATCGCGAACATCGAGAGGCAGTTCGGCAAGGGCTCGATCATGAAGCTCGGCGCCACCGCCGGCGAGCGGATCGACGTGATCCCCAGCGGGTCCCTCGCGCTCGACGTGGCGCTGGGCGTTGGAGGCTACCCGCGCGGACGGGTCGTCGAGATCTACGGCCCGGAGGCCTCGGGCAAGACCACGCTCGCGCTGCACGCGGCGGCGAGCGTCCAGAAGGCCGGCGGCACCGCAGCGTTCATCGACGCTGAGCACGCGCTCGACGCGGCGTGGGCCCGCACCTGCGGTGTGGACACGGACGAGCTGCTGGTCTCGCAGCCCGACAACGGCGAGCAGGCGCTCGAGATCGCCGACACGCTGGTGCGCTCCGGCGCCGTGGACCTGGTGATCGTGGACTCCGTCGCCGCGCTCGTGCCCAAGGCCGAGATCGAGGGCGAGATGGGCGACGCGCACATGGGCCTTCAGGCGCGGCTCATGAGCCAGGCGCTGCGGAAGATCACCGGCACCGTGTCCAAGACGAAGACGACCGTGATCTTCATCAACCAGCTGCGCGAGAAGATAGGCGTTATGTTCGGGAACCCCGAAGTGACCACGGGCGGACGCGCCCTGAAGTTCTACGCGTCCATGCGTCTCGACGTGCGGCCGATCGAGCCGATCAAGCAGGGCACCGAGGTGATCGGGCGGCGGGTCAAGGTCAAGGTGGTCAAGAACAAGGTCGCGCCGCCGTTCCGCATCGCCGAGCTCGAGATCCTCGCCGCGGAGGGCATCTCGCGCGAGGGCGGCCTGATCGACATGGGCCTCGTGACGAACGTGCTGTCGAAGTACGGCGCGTGGCTCAACTACGGCGAGCAGCGCCTCGGCCAGGGCCGCGAGAACGCCAAGCAGTTCCTGCGCGAGCATCCCGACGTGGCGGCCGAGGTCGAGGACAAGATCCGCGAGCGCTCGGGCAACGCCCCGCTCGCGGCCGGAGCGGCAGAGGACTAGCCGGCAGCGGTCACGATGAGACGGCGGACGGCCGCGTCGGATGCGCCGAAGGGTGGAGCGTACGACGCGGCCGTGCGCTACCTCGGACCGCGGCCGCGGAGCGTGGCCGAGATCCGCCGGCACCTGCGCTCGAAGCGCTTCGACGACCTGGCGATCGACGCGGCCATCGACAAGCTGCGCGCCCAGCGCTACATCGACGACGAGGCCTTCGCCCGCTACTGGATCGAGCAGCGCGACCGTTTCCGCCCCAAGGGTCAGCGCGCGATCGTCAGCGAGCTGCTCCAGAAGGGGCTCTCGCGCGAGGCCATCGACCTGGCGCTGGGCGAGCGCGAGCCGGACGCCGAGGTCAAGCGCGCGCGCGCCGTGATCAAGCGGCCCATCACGCGCTGGATGGCGATGGACGATGTCGAGCGCAAACGCAAGATCCACCAGTACCTGGCGCAGCGCGGCTTCTCCTACGACGTCATCGAGGAGGTGCTCGCGCGGCCTCAGGAGGAGTAGCCCAGCGCCTGTGCGAGCTCGCGCGCGATGCGCTGCGCCGCGGTCGAGGCCAGCCGCAGCGACTCGCGCGTGTGCGCCACGACCTCCGCGGTGTCTGGCTCGCGCAGCGATCCAAGGAAGGCGTCCGCCTCGGCGGCCAGCGCCGGCGGAGTGAGCCCGGACAGGCCGCTTATCACCCCCTGACGGACCATGCCCTCGAGCGGCGCGATGCGCGAGCCGTAGCGTTCCCTGAACGCGCTCCAGTAGAGCGCTCGCTGCGCGACGTTGCGCAGCCCTCGCCAGAACACGCCGCCCAGGTCCTGGTCGCGGATGGTGCGGTCGTCGATGCGCGCGATCGTCGCCGCCGCTGCGTCCGGGTCGCGGAAGAGGGGGAGCGCGGGACGGAAGCGCTCGATCTCTTGCGGGTCGCTCGCGCGTAGCAGGGCCGCGTACCGGCCGTGCAGGGCCGCGTCGCCGTCGAGCGCCGCGACGGCCGCGAGCGCCGGGACGAGGTCGGCGTCCTGGGCCTGTCCGTCGAGGTGCCGGCCGATCCGCTCGGCCGCCTCGCGCCTCACGGCCACATCGCGCGCGAGGTCGCCCATCGCACGCAGCGCGATCGCCCTGAGCTCCCGCTCGTCGTCGTCGTCGTCCGCCGCGCGCGTCGCGTCGCCCAGCCGCCGCAGGACGGGGCCGAACACGTCGCCGACCAGGGCCTCGAAGGCGGAGCCGCGCGCCGCGGCGTGGTCGGCGAGCCAGTGGAGCTGCTCATGCGCCGCCGCCAGGACGGCCCGGTCGCGCTCGGCTCCGAGCATGCGCAGCAGCGCGACGTGGTCGCGCGCGTGGGCGTCGCCCCGCAGCAGCAGCGCCCAGTCGTTGTCCAGCAGCAGCAGCCGCTCCTCGGGCGAGAGCTCGGCGTAGTGGGCGAGCAGCCGCCGGCGCAGCTCGCCGTCGAGCGCGAAGCGGTAGAAGCCCGCCGCGCGGGCGTTCGGGAAGAGCCACTCGTCGTCCTGGGGCGATGGGACCCTGGCCTCGCGCGCGTCCAGTAGCACGCGGTCCTCTCCGCGCGGTCCGCGCAGCACCAGCGGCACGGGCCAGACCTGGTCGTCGTGAGCGGCTTGGTCGGCGAAGAAGCGCCGCTGGTCCAGTTCGAGGCCGCCCTCGCCGAGCCTGAGCGCGACGAGCGGGTGGCCGGGCTGCGTGATCCAAGCTCGGGCCACGCGCGTGACGTCCTGGCCGGAGGCTTCGTCGAGAGCCGCCCAGAAGTCCGAAGCCGTCGCGACGCTTTCGCGGAAGCGCTCGAGGTAGAGCCGAACGCCTCTGCGGAAGATGTCAGCGCCGAGGTAGGTCTCGAGCATCCGCAGCACGGCCGCGCCCTTCTGGTAGGTGACCGGGTCGACGCGCTGCAGCGCCGCGGCGGCGCTCTCGGCGGGCGCGTGGATGGCGTGCGTCGAGGCGAGCGCGTCGAAGGCGAAGCCCCGGGTCATGCCGAAGACGAAGTCGCGCCAGATCGTCCACTCCGGGTGGAGCTCGTCGGTGACCTTGTTCCCGACGAAGGTCGCGAACGACTCGCTCAGCCACAGGTCGTCCCACCAGGCCAGGGTCACCAGATCGCCCCACCACATGTGCGTGAGCTCGTGCGCGGCCACGCCGACCGTGGACTTGAGAGCGCGCGCGCTGGCCTTCCCCGGGGCCGCCGTCAGGAGCTCGAGGCGATAGGTGACGGCGCCGGGGTTCTCCATCGCCCCGGCCGGGAAGTCGGCGACGCCGACACCCTCGACCTTGTCGTAGGGGTAGGGGATGCCGGTGTACTCCTCGAGCCGGTCGATGCAGTCGCGCTGCGCGTCGCGCGCGTACTCCGCGTCCGCGGCGAGGCCGCGGGGCACCCAGACACGGACGGGGCGTCCCGATCGCGTCTGCACGACCGGCGTGCCCTCGAAGGGACCGACCGCGAAGGCCAGGAGGTAAGGCGAGAGCGGCGGCGTCTCGGCGAAGCGCCACAGGACGCGCCCGTCCGGGAGTGGCCGGCCCTCCACGAGCTCGGCGTTCGCCACGGCCTGCACGTCGGGCGCGGTGACGAGCTCGAGCGCGAAGCGCGCCTTGAACGCCGGCTCGTCGAAGCAGGCGTAGAGGCGGCGCGACTCGGCCGGCCAGAGCGTCGTGAGCGCGTAGCGCTCGCGCCCGCGCGTGGAGCGGTACAGCGAGCGCAGGTCGTCGCGGATGGCGCCCGCCAGTGAGAGCTCGAGGGCGCAGGCGCCTGCCGGAAGCTCGCGGTCGAACGAGAAACGCGCGGTCTCGCTTGGCCGATCCAGCGCGATGCTGGCGGCGACGCGCGCTCCCGCCACGCTCGCGGCGGCGTCCGACAGCTCCAGGTCCACCGCGTGGAGCACGAGCTCGCGCGTCGGGCGGTCGAGCACGAGATCGCAGCGCTCGCTGCCGCGGAAGGTCCACGCCTCGAGGTCGGTCTCGAAGCGCAGGGCATAGCGCGTCGGCCTCGCGCCGGCCGAGAGGCGAAAGGAGCTCACGCCCTGGCTTGGATGCGCTCGAGCCGCCGTTCGACCTGCCCGCGCGCGCGGACGGCGAGCGGGTCCGCGGCGAGGGGAAGGGTGCTCTCCAGGAGCTCGCGCGCTTCGCGCGAGCGGCCGAACTTCATGAGGTGGTCCGCGTACCAGCAGCGGAGCTCCACGATCAGGACCTTGTAGTCGGTCCGGCCGATCGTCTCGAGGGCCTCGAGGAAGAGGCGCTCGGCCTCGACCTCGCGCCCCTGGGCCGAGCGCACTACTGCGAGCGCGCCGGTGGTCGAGGCGATGGAGAAGACGTCGCCGGGCAGGACGCTGGCCCGGCCGGACTCGGCGTGCTGCTCTGCCGCAGCGGTATCCCCGAGCTCGAGGTAGGCGCGTGACAGCTTCCACTCGGCCTCCGGCAGCGCACCGCGCATCGAGCGCGGGTCGTACCAGCGCAGCGCCTCGAGGAGCGCGTCGCGCGCCCCCGCGGGGTCGCCCGCATCAAGGAGCGCGTGGCCGAGGTGCTCGTACGCGCGGCCTACGAGCTCGCGGAGGCCCGATGGATGCGATCTGTCGATGGCCTCGCGCGCGAGACGTGCGGCCTCGTCGGGGCGGCCGGCGTGCAATGCACGTGTGCCTTGCAGCATGCTTGCGCGCCAGCGGTCGTATAGCGATCCCGATGCCTCGGCCAGACGCGCCTGCTCTTCCGCGAGATCGGTCGCGCGGCTCAGCTGCAGCTGCACGGCCGCATTGCCCGTGAGCTCGGCGAGCACGTCCGGTATCTCGCGCTCGACCCCATGCTCGCGGGCGTAGGCCAGCGCTTGTTCGTGCTGAGCGCGGTGTCCCTCCATATCGCCGTCCCACCAGTACATGTCGCCGCGGGCCTTGAGGGTGGCCGCGATCACGTCGTGGTCGCCGGTCGAGTGCGCGACCCTGACGGCCTCGTCATACAGCTCTCGGGCTTCCGCCTCGTCCTCCGTGCTCGTGACGACGAGATAGGCGAGGCTCCAGAGCGCCTCCGCGAGAGGGACCGTCGGGCCCGCGGCGCGCGCCGCAGCCACGGCGCCACGGAATGCGTCGATCGCCTCGGGCGTCGTCTCCTCCCATGCCCGGGCCACCGCGGCGAACAGCTCGGACTCATGGCGCTCTGGCCCGGAGGCGCCAGTGCGCGAGGCCGCGTGAGCGGCGCGCGAGTAGAAGCTGCGGACGGCGCGCAGATCCTTGGCATGCCAGGCGCGACGACCGCGCGTAGTGAGCAGAGTCAGGGCTCTGCGGCCAAGATCCGCGGCGGCCGGCTCGCCGAGCTCGTCGGCGAGGTTGAAGGCCTGGTCGGCGTGGTAGGCGACGATGTCGGCGTATTCCTCGACGCGCTCGCCGGCTGCGCGCTCCAGCCAGCGGCCGAACGCGTCGTGAAGCCGCGCGCGCTCCTCCTTGGGGATCGAGTCGTAGGCGACGTCGCGGATCAGGATGTGCCGGAACTGGAACGCCACGCCGCCGCCGAGCCCGCGCTCGTCGAGCTCCACGACCAACTCGCGGCGTGCCGCCTCGATCAGCAGCTCGGCCGGGTCATCGGCGCCGTCGAGGCCGGCCAAGGCGTCGGTCCAGAACACCTTGCCGACCACAGAGGCCTGCTGGAGCAGGCGCTTGACCCCTGCCGGCGCCTGGTCGAGGCGCGCGGCGATGAGGCCCTGCAGCGTCGGCGGGACCACGAGCTCTCCGATCGAGGCGCGTGCCGTCCACCGGCCGCCCCGCCGCTCGATGTGCCCGGCGTCGATGAGCATGCGCAGGAACTCCTCGAGGTAGAGGGGGTTGCCCTCGGCCCGCGCGACGACCTGCGTCCGCAGCTCATCGGGCAGGTCGTCGATGTCGAGCAGGTCCGCGATGAGCCGGCGCGACTCTTCGGCCGTCAGCGGCTCGAGCGACACGGCGCTCGCGTTCATGAGGCCGCCACCCCAGCCCTTCCGGCGGTCGCGCAGCTCCGGCCGCGCGATGCACACGATGAAGACGCTGGCGCGTGACCACTCCGTGAGGTGCTCGATCAGGTCGAGCAGCGGCGGCTCCGCCCAGTGGATGTCGTCGAAGACGAGCACTAGGGGCGCGCGCGCGGCGCGGCGCTCGAGGTAGCGGCGCAGCCCGACGCGCAGCTCCTGCTGGAGCCGGTCGGGCGTGACGTCGGGGAGAGCCTCCTCGGGCGGGTCGATGCCCGCGAGCACGGTGAGCCGGCGCGCGGCCGGGTCGGCATCGCCCGTCGCGTCCGCGAACGCGGCCAGCGCCGCCGCGCGCACTTTGGACCGCGCCTGCTCGCGACTGTCGGTGATGGCGATCCGCGCGTCCGCGCGGAGGATCTCGACGACCGGCCAGAAGGTGATGCCCTCGCCGTAGGGGAGACAGCGGCCGCGCCGCACGGTGGTGGCGCCGACCACCTCGACGAACTCGCGGACCAGCCGGGACTTGCCGACGCCCGCGCTGCCGAAGACGGTCACCAGGGCGGCCCGGCGCTCTCCCGCCGTCTTGCGGAACGAGTCGACGAGCAGGCGGAGCTCGTCATCGCGCCCGACCAGCGGCGCGGTGAGCCCCGCGATCCCGCGGTGCTGCTCGGGCACGTCCGTGGTCAGGCCGTCCACGGGGTGGGCCTCGAGCTCGCCTATGCCCTTGGCCTCGATCCGGCGCGCCGCTCCGTAGCGGACGCCGCCGGCCGTGAGGCTGCGGGTGAGGGTCCCCGCCAGGATCTCGCTGGCCGCGGCGGCCTGCTGGATGCGCGCCGCCTCGTTCACCGCCGGACCGGTCACGAGGGTCTCGCCCTCGATGCCGGCGACGACCTGGCCGGTGCTCACGCCGATGCGGAGCTCGAGGGGGATCCTTCCGGTCGTGTTCAGCTGCGCGACGCGTTCACGCAGAGCGAAGGCCGCGCGGACCGCGCGGTCCGCGTCGTCGTCGTGAGCGGCGGGCACGCCGAACACGGCCATGACCGCGTCGCCGATGAACTTCTCGACCGTCCCGCCGTGAGCCTCGAGGATCTGCCGCATCTCGGCGAAGGTCCGCCCCAGCGTGCGCCGCACGACCTCGGGGTCGTGCGCGCCGCCCTTGGCGGTCGAGCCCACGATGTCGGCGAAGAGGACGGTCGCGAGCTTGCGCTCCTCGCGCATCCGCAGATCCTAGTGGGCGGGCTAGGGCAGCGGCTCGGGCGGGGCGGTGCCGACCGCGACCCCCGCGGGTACGCGCAGCTCGGCTTCGGCGGCCCGGCGGCGCAGGCGGCCGAAGCCCACGCCGAATACCACGCCCGCGCTCGCATAAGCGGCGGCGCCGGCGAGCACCGGCAGCGCGAGCACGCCCGTCCCGAGCATCAGCCCCGCGAGCCCCGGACCGATCGCGTTCGCGAGCCCCCAGACGGCGAAGCCGATCCCGGCGGCCGAGGCGCGCTCGGGCGGAACGACCGCGCCCATGAGCAGCGACTGCTGGAAGGGCCAGCTGATGTTCGTGAGGAAGCTGCGCGCCATGAACAGGCCCATCGCGACCGCGAACGCGGGCGCGACGACGATCAGGCCCAGCAGGATCCCCGAGGTCAGCTGCATGCCCATGACGCTGCGGCTCGGACCGAAGCGCCGGTCGAGCCAGGGGACCACCAGCACGCTGGCGATCGAGAGCAGCTGCGCGAGCGAGTACCAGGGGCCGATGTCGGACTCGGTCGCGCCGAAGCGCAGGTTGAGCCACAGCGGCATCAGCTGCACCGCCACCCCGAGGCCGAAGCCCAGGAACCCGATGCCGAGCGAGTAGGTCGCGATGGGCCGCAGCGAGCGGCGCGGCAGCCAGCCCTCGCGCCGCTCGTGGTGCTCCGCGTGGCGGTCGCGGATGGGGACCACCGTCGCCGCAGCCAAGACGGCGAAGGCGATCGCGGCGAGGAAG
>Ga0326597_10014980_pt1 | contig 10151 bp, 8 predicted proteins | sample RVTome_12_FD_203789 | JGI IMG/M metagenome (GOLD analysis project Ga0326597, IMG submission 203789) | Soil microbial communities from uranium-contaminated site in the Upper Colorado River Basin, Wyoming, United States - RVT100D185 | ecosystem: Environmental > Terrestrial > Soil > Contaminated >...
TCGTCGCCGTACTTGAAGATCTTGTCCGTCATCTTCGCGTAATACTCGTAGCCCTTGATGGCCTTGAAGTGATCGGCCTTCATCTCGTAGTGATCGAGCACGGTCTGCCAATAGCCGCCGATGTACTGGCGCGCCATCTCGTGCGCGCGGTCGGCGCTCTCGTCGCAGAAGGTCCAGCCCACGCCGATGGGCGCGGGCGCAGGCTCTCCGTTCACCTTGCGATACGCTTGACGGTAGGCATTGAGCTCCTTCGCCACCTCTTCCCAGGGCTTCTGCGGAATGATGAGAATCCCCACCCCCAACTCGGCCATGATCTGAACGGACTCGGGCGAGACCGCCGCCGCGTAGGTGCGTCCCTTGAACGTCCGGAAGGGGGCCGGCCGGATGTCGCGCTTGGGTTGCTTGACGTATTGCCCGTCGAACTCGCAGTAACCCTGTTCCAAGCCCCGCAGGATCGTCTGCGCCGACTCCACGAACCGCGCGCGCGATTCACCCATGTCCAGCCGGAAGCCGTCGTACTCGACGCGCCCCAATCCGCGCCCAATGCCGAGGATCATCCGCCCGTCGCTGAGCTGGTCCAACATCGCCACTTCTTCGGCCACGCGCATCGGGTCGTGCCAGGGCAGCACCACGACCATCGAGCCCAGCCGCGCCCTCTGGGTGCGCCCCGCCATGTAGGCCAGGAACTGCACCACGTCAGGGCACATCGTGTAATCGGTGAAGTGGTGCTCCACGCCCCAGATGGACTCGAAGCCGAGCGGCTCGCCCAGATCGCTCAGCCGCAGCTCGTTCCGGTACACTTCGTAATCGGTGCGGGAGCGCTGGGGATTCTGGAACACCGTGGACATGCCGACGTGCATCGCAACCCCTCTCGTCTGGCCGTGCGAAAAACCGGGAGATGGGCGCCGCGTCCGCTCGCGTCCCCCCGGCTTGATGGCCTCACCCTAATACGGTGTCCCCCAGGAATCCAGCGCAAAGGCCCGGCCGGCGGTGGGCCGGCCCGGCGGACGCGCGGTGAGCCTCGCCTATAGCCGGGCCAGGATCCGTTCCGCCTCGCTCTCGTCCATGAGCACGAACCGCCCCTGCTCAGGCTCGTATGCGTGCACGTCCGCCTGGGCGATATCGAACCACCAAGCGTGCAGGCGCAATGTGCCCGCTTCCATCCGCTCGCGCACGCGCGGATAGCTCATCACGTGCTCGACCTGCACGAGCACGTTCACCTGCGAGAGCTGGTTGTGACGGGAAAGCGAAACGTCGGGCGCCCCTTCGCGCTCGAGCCGTTCCAGCGCGCGCTGCCCGCTGCGCAGCCAGTCCTGCAGGTTGGGCGTCGTGTCGTCCTCCAGACCGTGCAACGTAGCCAGCATCGCCCCGCACTCGGAATGTCCGCACACGACGATGTCCCGGATCGGCAAGTACCGCAGCGCGAACTCGATCGCCGCGGCTTCTGACAAGTTTCCCACGGCCTTGCCGTCCGCCTCGGTGGGCGGAACGAGGTTGCCCACGTTGCGCACGACGAACAGGTCGCCGGGATCGGTCGAGGCGAACACATTCGGCGCGACACGGCTGTCGGCGCACGTCACCAGCAGCGCGTCCGGCTTTTGGCCCAGGGCCAGACGCGCAAAGGTCTCGCGTTTGGCGGGCCGCACCGCGCGGCGAAACTCGACGATTCCTTGAATCAGCTTCTTCACGATCGGTCCTTCCGATGACCCGGTGCGCATCGACCCGACGCTTCACGTTCAGCTATAGTATCCGTTCCGAAAGCGGGCAATGCATCCGCCTGCTCCCGCATCGCTCGTTTTCGCAGGCGGCACATGGCACAAGCGGTATTGGCATTGGATCAGGGGACGACCAGCTCGCGCGCCATCTTGTTCGACCGCGCGGGCAAGGTGCTCGCCGTCGCCCAGCAGGAATTCGCCCAGCATTATCCCCAGCCGGGTTGGGTGGAGCACGACCTGCACGATATCTGGCGCACCCAGCGCGATACGGCGCGGCGGGTGCTGGCCCAGGCCGGAATGCGCGCCACCGATCTGGCCGCCATCGGCGTCGCCAATCAGCGCGAAACCACCGCCATCTGGGACCGGCGCACCGGCGAACCCGCGGCGCGCGCCATCGTCTGGCAATGCCGCCGCACGGCCGGGCGCTGCCGCGACATTCGCGAGCGCGGCCAGGAGCCGATGCTGCGCGCAAAGACCGGTCTCGTCGCCGACGCGTATTTCTCCGCCACCAAGATCGCCTGGCTGCTGGACGAGGTGCCTGGTCTGCGCCGCCGCGCCGAACGCGGCGAGCTGGCTTTCGGCACGATCGACTCCTGGATCGTCTGGAATCTCAGCGGAGGCCGCCTGCACGTCACCGACCCCTCCAACGCGTCCCGCACCTTGCTCTACAATCTCGATCTGCGCGGCTGGGACCCGGAGCTGCTGGACTTCTTCGGCGTTCCCGCCTCGCTGCTGCCGGAGATCCGGCCCTCGTCGGCCGTCTATGGAAAGAGCGACGCCGGGGTGCTGGGCGCCGCCGTGTCCATCGCGGGAATCGCGGGCGACCAGCAGGCCGCGCTGTTCGGCCAGGGCTGCACCGAGCCCGGCATGATGAAGAACACCTACGGCACCGGCTGCTTTCTGCTCGTGAACACCGGTGCCGCCCCCGTGCGGTCTCAGGCCGGTCTGCTCGCCTCGGCGGGATGCCAGTTCGCGGAAAAACCCGCCTTCGTGCTGGAGGGTGCGGTCTTCATCGCCGGGGCCGCCGTGCAATGGCTGCGCGATGGCCTGGGCCTGATCGCCCAGGCGTCCGAAACCGAGGCGCTGGCCCGCTCCGTGCCGGACACGGGCGGCGTCCACTTCGTTCCCGCCTTCGTCGGCCTGGGTGCCCCACACTGGAACGCGGACGCGCGGGGCGCGCTGACCGGGCTCACGCGCGGCACGACCCGCGCGCACATCGTGCGTGCCGCGCTGGAGTCGATCGCGTTCCAGTCCGCCGAGCTGGTCGAGGCGATCCGCGCCGACCGCGGCGGCACGGCCTCTCCGCAGAGAACGGCGGCGCTGCGCGTGGATGGCGGCGCCACGGCCAACGACTTCCTCTGTCAGATTCAGGCGGATCTGCTGGGCTTTCCGGTCGAGCGGCCGATGGTGCTCGAAACGACGGCCGCGGGCGCGGCCTACCTGGCCGGCCTGGCCACCGGCTTCTGGGACGGCGTCGAGGAGCTTGCGGCGATCCGCCGGGTGGATCGCCTGTTCGAGCCCGCCCGCGACGACGCTTGGCGCGGCGAGCAGATGGAAGGCTGGCGCAAGGCCGTGGAGCGCGTGCTGCTGTAGCGCGTTCCGCCGCGCATCAGGCCGAGCCTTCCAGTGCCGCTTCGCCCACCAGCACCTTTTCGCCCGCGCCGTTCTCGCACCAGACCTCCCACACCGCTGGGGCGCCTTCCCGCGCCGGCGCATTCTGCTGGCCGTGCGTGCTCATCGTGTCTCCGACGAAAAACGGCTTCACGAATTTCACGTCCAGCCGTCCTGCTTCGCTCCAGGCTGCGCCAAAATGGGCGCGGCACGCCTCGTCCAGAACCGCCGCCGTGATGGCGCCATGCGCCACCGCGCCGGGGAAACCCGCCGCCCGCGCCGCCGCATCGTCATAGTGGATCATGTTGCGATCGTTGTTCACGCGACCATACAGCGCCACCATGTCCGCAGTGACCTTGCGTCGTATCGTGGGAAACGTCATGGCACTCGCCTCCTTACAGCGGAACGATCGATGTCGCCGTGCAGCGCGCCAGTTCCCGGCCCTGCTCGTCAACGGTCAGGGCCTCATAGACGACCGTCTTGCGTCCGTTCCTGATGAATTTCTCGATGACCCGCCCGGTCGTCGTCACCCGGCTGCCCACCCGCAGCGGCGCGAGATAGCGATACTGCTGCTTGGCGTGAATTCCGCCGCTGGGCCGGTTCACGCCCGCATCCCCCAACAACGCCGTCGAGAAGATCGTGGTCATCGTGCCCGGCGCGACGGAGCCCACCCCCGCCGCGACGGGCGCGTCCGCCCCCGTCGCGACCCGGTAATCGCGCACGTATTCGGGTGTCAGCTCATGCACGACGGGCCCCAGGGTACGGCCCACTTGAATCGAATCGTAGGTCAATGCTTGCGTCATGATTCGTCTCGCAGTGAAGCCCCCGGTTCACAGGAAGTGGCTAATTCTCTTGTGCCGGAAGCGTCCGAGCCGTGGTCGCCCGCCCGAGCGGCGCCCGGCGCGCCGTGGCCAGCCAGATCCCGCCCAGGATCATCGCGATTCCGATCACGTGATACGCGCGCAAGGCCTCGCCCAGGATCACGATCGCCAGCAGGGTCGTGAAGAATGGGTGCAGGTTGCTGAAGATGCCGATCCGGTTCGCGCCCAAATGCGCCACCGCCGGAATCCAGAATGCATAGGCCAGCACCGACGGCACGAGTCCCATGTACAGCGACAGCCACAGGGTGGTCGGGTTGAATGCCATCGTCGGACCGGTAAGGGCTTCCCACAGGAAAAACGGGAACAAAATGGCCAGCGCGATCACGGCCGTGACCGTGACCAGCGTCATCGCGCCCAACTCCTTGGGCCTCCGGCGGAGCAGCACGTTGTACATGCTGATCGTGACCACCGACAACAGCGCCCACAGGTCGCCGGGATTCACCGAAAGCGTCCCAATCGCCCATGGGTCGCCTTGCATCACGATGGCCGCGACGCCGAGCATGGACAGCAGAATTCCAGCGAGCTGCCGCGGGGTCGCCATCTCCCGGTACATGAGCCACGAGACGATCAGGATCATGACCGGCGTCGCCGAGTTCACCAGCGAGGCATTGGTCGCCGTGGTGTATTCCAGCGCCATGTACACGAGCGTGTGAAACAAGGCGATACCGGTCAGGGCATAGCCCACCAGGACTTTCCACTCCCGCGCCAGCGCGGCGCGCTGCCGCCACAGGTGCTTGCCGGTGAACGGCAGCAGCATCAGCACAGCGACCAGCCAGCGCCAGAACGTGAGGCTGAGCGGGGTCGTCTCCGCCCGCATCGCCCGCCCCAGCAGCCAGTTGCTGGACCAGCACAGCAGCGCCAGCACGACGAACAAGTAGGGATTGTTCAGCGCGCTCCACAGGCTCTTGCCTTGGCCGGAGGAGGGGTCGCGAAGAGTCATCGTCCGTGTGCTCCCGAGACGATGCCATGCGCCCGTCTCCAGATCGCGTTCAGTCCTGGAATTCACCCGCCCAGTTATGTTGCCACAGATTCAGCGCCGCTTCATCGGCATAAGGATGCGCCTTCACAGCCTCCCAGTTCAGCTCGATCCCCAGCCCAGGCTCCTGGGGAATGGCGTAGTGGCCGTTCTCGGGCCACGGCCCAAGCACCATCAGCTCGCGGCGCCATGGCACGTCGTACTCGCAGAACGATTCCTGCATGATGATATTCGTCGTGCAAGCATCCACCTGCAACGACGCGGCCGTGGCCACGGGGCCGAATGGATTGTGGTACGAGACGGGGACATAGCTGGCGTCGGCCACGGCGGCGATCTTCTTGGCTTCCAGTATTCCGCCCACGTGAATCACGTCCGGCTGGAGCACGCCGATGTCGTTCGTCGCGAGCAGCTGCTGCAGGTGGTAGCGCGTATAGCAGCGCTCGCCCGTCGCCAGCCGCGTCTTGATCGCCCGCCCCACCGCCTGCAGCGCGCCCACGTTCTCGGGATCGCAAGGCTCCTCGAACCAGTACAGGTCGAAGGGCTCCAGCTCGCGCGCGATGGCGATCGCCGATCCGGGGCTGAAGCGGCCGTGGCAATCGATCAGGATATCCATGTCCGGCCCGACGCCCTCGCGCACCGCCGCCACCAGGTCCACGGCCCGGCCGATCAGCTTGGCGTCGGGATCGCGTCCGGCGTCCTCGAACGGATCCAGCTTCAGCCCCCGGTATCCTTTCTTCGCCACCGCCCTGGCGGCCTTGCCGATCGCCCCCGCGCCCTTGCCGGCATCCTGATACCAGGCGTTCGCATAGGCCGGAATGCGATCATGGCAGGGACCGCCCAGCAGGTCATAGACTGGCCGCCCGAGCGCCTTGCCGACGATATCCCACAGCGCCATCTCGATCGCGGCGATGGCGCTGTTGACCACAGGCCCGCCGCGCGCGAACTCGTTGCGGAACATGTCCTGCCACATCTTCTCGATGTGGAACGCCGACTGGCCGATCACCCAGCGGCCCGCCAGATGATGAATCGCCGCCTCGACCGCCTTGGGCTGGAACTCGAGCGTGCCCTCCCCCACGCCCTCGATGCCCTCGTCCGTGTGCACGCGCGTGAACACCAGGTTCCGCCAGAACGTGCCGACGAGGTGCGTCTCGATTTTCGTGACACGGCACGCCCGTCTTGGCGCCAGGGGCACGGTGATTTCGGAAGCCGCCATGAACGATTGTCCGGAGTGAAATGGGACTTCGGCGCGCGGCGCGCTGCCCGCGCATCGGCGACCCCACACCCTTTCACCTGCGAGGTCAATCCCCACCCCCTGCGCCCACTTGGCGCGCGAATCGAGTCACCAGGCAGCCAGCCGGCGCGCATTGACGCTCCGGGCGGCGGACGGTACGAGTGCGATTCGCCCCGCCATTTTCCTGCCGCCGGGGTCCGCCCCTGGCGCCTGGGGAGAAACGGCGTTACCATCGGCGCGAGTTTTCCCGAGACCGCGCGACCGGGACTGGAACCCGGACGACGCGCGGCATGCCCAGGAGATGTGCGCCTTGTCGAATTATCCCGATCCTCGATCCAAGTCCGCGCGGCTGCACGAGCGCGCCAAAGCGGTGCTGCCGGGCGGGAACACGCGTTCGTCGATCTTCCTCTCGCCGTACCCGATCTACGCCCAATCCGGCCAGGGCTGCCGCGTGACCGACGTGGATGGTGTCGAGCGTATCGACTTCCTCAACAATTACACGACGCTCATTCACGGGCACGCGCATCCCGCCATCGAGGAGGCGGTGCTGCGCCAGCTCAGGCGTGGCGCCAGCTTCGCGCATCCCACCGAATCGGAGATCGAGCTGGCCGAGCTGCTCTGCTCGCGGGTGCGTTCCTTCGAGCAGGTGCGCTTCACGAATTCCGGCACGGAAGCCGTGATGCAGGCCATCAAGGCCGCGCGAGCCTTCACGGGCAGGACCAAGATCGCCAAGTGCGAGGGCTGCTACCACGGCACCTATGACTGGAGCGAGGTCAGCCTGGACACCGCTCCGGACAACTGGGGGGAAGAGCCCGCGTCCCAGGTTCACGCGCGGGGCGCCCCCCCCAGCGTGGCCGAGGAGGTCGTGGTCATTCCCTACAACGACATCGAGCGGGCCGAGAGCATTCTTGATCGTCACGCGGGCGAGCTGGCGGCGGTGATTGTCGATCCGCTGCCGCAGCGCGCGGGCTTGATCGCCGCTTCCGACGCCTTCCTGACCCGCTTGCGCAGCTTCACCAAGGGCCGCAACATTCTGCTGATCCTCGATGAGGTGATCGCGTTCCGGCTGGGATTCCATGGCGCGCAATCCGCGCTCGGCGTGGAGCCCGATCTGACCACGCTGGGCAAGATCATCGGCGGCGGCCTGCCCGTGGGCGCCCTCGCCGGCACGCGCAGGATCATGGACATGTTCGACCCATCCTCGGGCCGCGCGCCGGTGCCTCATGCGGGCACGTTCAACGCCAACCCGCTCACCATGGCCGGCGGGCTCACTGCCATGCGCATGCTCACGCAGGAGGCCTTCGAGCGGCTGAACACGCTGGGCGAGCGCGTGCGCCGCGAATTGCGGCGCGCCCTCAATACGGCGGGGATCAATGGCATGGTGACGGGGATGGGCTCGCTGTTCATGATCCACCTGGACGAGAGCCCCCAGGGCGGCTACCGCGCCATCCAGATTTCCCGCGCCCGCGACAAGGCGTTCGGGTGGTTGTTCCAGTATCTGCTCAATCACGGGATCATCATCAATGCCCAGGGGATGGGGTCGCTTTCCACCGTGATGACCGAGTCCGACGTGGACCGCCTTCCGGAGACGCTCCTGGCCGGGTTACGGGCCATGCCCAAGGAACTGCTCTCTCCGGCCTGAGCGTTCCGCATCCGGCATTCCCCCCCCGCGAGTGGCCGCGTGATCGCCCTCGGCCCGCGATCCCGTGCTCGTGGTGTGCCCGCCTCCGGGCGCCGGGTGCTCGCACATTTCGAAACGCCCACCGATGGGCGCTCCCGCCCCGGTTCCCAGGCTGGACACCCCGGTCAATCCGTGGTGGGATCGGGGCCGCCAATGAAGTACCGGGCCGCCCTGGCTCGTGAATTGGACGCCCCGCCCGCTCCCCGACGGTTCTATGGAGCACAAGTCCGTGGAGACCTCGACATGAAGCTGCTCTGGTTTCATCTCATGCCGTACACCGATCTTCCGGACGACTTCAGGGAGAAGAACGCATCGGTGTGGGTGGATATCGACTCCAAGCTGTTCGATCCGCGGCGCGCGCACGCGATGTACAACGAGTTCATGGACGAGCTCGAGTACGCCGCCGAGTGCGGCTTCGACGCCGTTTGCGTGAACGAGCACCACTCCAACGGCTATGGGCTGATGCCCTCGCCCAACCTGATCGCATCGACCCTGGCGCGGCGCACGCGCGACACGATGATCTGCGTGATGGGCAACTCGCTGGCGCTCTACAACCCGCCCGTGCGGGTGGCCGAGGAGATGGCGATGCTGGACTGCATCTCGGGCGGCCGGGTGATCGCCGGCTTCCCGGTCGGATCGGCGATGGACACCTGCTATGCCTACGGCCAGAACCCGAGCCTGCTGCGCGACCGCTACCGCGAAGCCCATGATCTGATCGTCAAGGCCTGGACCACGCCCGAAACCTTCGCCTTCAATGGCCGCTACAACAAGTTCCGCTACGTCAACTCCTGGCCACGTCCCGTGCAGAAGCCACATCCGCCCATCTGGATTCCCGGCGGCGGCTCGGTCGAGACCTGGCATTGGTGCGCGGAGCGCGACTATGTGTACTCGTACCTCTCGTACTTCGGCTACAAGGAAGGCCGCGCCACCATGCAAGGTTACTGGGACGAGATGAAGCAGCTCGGCAAGGAGCCCAATCCGTACCGGGGCGGCTTTCTGCAATTCGTCGGCGTGGCGGAAACCCGGGAGGAGGCGCTCAAGCTCTACAAGGAGCCGGCCGAATACTTCTATGGCCGCTGCCTGCACATCGACCAGCGCTTCATCAGCCCGCCCGGGTATACCAGCGAGGCCACGATCCGCGCCAAGGTCACCTCGCAGGTCAGCCTGGCCGCGCAACGCGCCAAGGTCTTCCAGCAGGCGCAGCAGTGGGACGAGATTGTCGAGCGCGGCTACGTCGTCGTGGGCACTCCCGATGAGGTCGCCGAACAACTGCGCACCGTCGCCACCACGCTCAACGTCGGCCACCTCATGCTGCTGCTTCAGTTCGGCAACATGAGCGGCGAGCTCACGCGCTACAACACCCGCCTCTTCGCCGAAAAGGTGGCGCCGCAGTTGCGCGACCTCTTCGACGACCAATGGGAAGATCATTGGTGGCCCCATCCCATGCCCGCGGAACACCGCGTGACGCCCCGCCCGGTCGAAGTCCAGGGTGCCCGGTGAACCCTGTCGAACGGTCAGTGCAGGTCAATGGCCTGCCCTGCCGCGTCTGGGAGGCTGGACAAGGCGAGCCCGTCTATTATCTGGCGGGTCTGGGCGGTCTGCCCAAGTGGACGCCGTTCCTGGACCGTCTCGCGGCGAAGCGCCGGGTGATTCTCCCGTCCTTGCCCGGCTTTCCCGGCGGACTGGGCCATGACCTGCTCGATACCCATCTGGATTGGATGCTCGCCGCCGAAGAGCTGCTGCGTGGCGCGGGTCTGTCCGGGCACACGCCGGGCGACCTGATCGGCGCGTCCTTTGGGGGCGCGCTGGCCGCGGACATCGCCGCCATGTGGCCCGCGCGTGTGAGGCGTCTGGTGCTCATCGCGCCGCTGGGGATGTTCGATGAGGCGGATCCGGTGACGGACATGTTCGCGCTGCGCCCCAAGACGCTCCCCGGGCTGATGTGCGCGAATCCGGAGCGTTACGCGGCGCTGATGGATCGGCCCGAGGGCGCCGACGAGGTGGAATGGCAGGTGATGCAGGCGCGCGCGGCCGAAGCGGCGGCGCGCCTGCTCTG
>Ga0326597_10014982_pt1 | contig 10150 bp, 9 predicted proteins | sample RVTome_12_FD_203789 | JGI IMG/M metagenome (GOLD analysis project Ga0326597, IMG submission 203789) | Soil microbial communities from uranium-contaminated site in the Upper Colorado River Basin, Wyoming, United States - RVT100D185 | ecosystem: Environmental > Terrestrial > Soil > Contaminated >...
CGCCTTCGATGGTCCATCCGTGTTCGTGGAGGAACCGGTGGTGATAAGCACACAACAGGATCAGATTGTCGAGGTCGGTGGGTCCCCCGTCGGCCCAATGTTGGATGTGGTGGCCATGGATCCAACCCTTATGAGGACATCCCGTGAATCGGCAGCCACCGTCCCGATGCCAGAGTTGACGTCGTAGCCAGCCGGGAATGGTCCGGGTCAGTCGGCCGACACCTAACACTCGACAGTCGTCGTAGACCGCGGTCTCGATGATGGCGTCACAGGACAACCGGCGGGCGGTCGCATTGGCGATCACCGGGCCGGCTTGGAGTTCGGCGACCCCAGTCGTCTCGGTAGTCGAGGTGAGTGCTTCGAGGTCGGCGTGGACCGTCACCTGAACACTCGGAGAGCTCTCATCACCACTGGTAGCGCAGAGTTCGACCAGACCGTCAGCTAGCCGAACCGGATACGGGTCGAACATCCCGGTTTCAGGATTGGGACCAAACCGGTCGGCGCGGGCCCGGATCGCCGACTCCACCAGATGCAGTTCCGCACCCGGGAGGCGAGCATGGAGACGACCCTCGGACCCATCCAGACTGTGGCTGGATCATCAACCAACGTTTCTCCCAAGCAGCCCGCTCATCCTCAGTGCTAGGCGGGTGGGATCGGCGGGCGGCCCGATCCAAGGCAGCGTTCGAGAGTCCCAACGTCTCCTCGATCAACTCAGCTTCAGAGTCAGCGGTCGCCATCCGAGAGATCGCATCCACCTGATCCAACGACAATTCCCCCGCCCCAAACCTCTCCCGGAGTAGTGGCAGGACTTCGAGACGACGGGCCACCCCCACCAGCTGACCCGCAGTCGAAAGCCGAAGTCCGAAACGAGCCGAAACCCAGGACACCAGATCCCGAGCCCCATCCGCCAAAAACTGTTGACCGATGATCAGCTTCGATCAACCATTCACACGCCGCCGCCAACCCAGCCGACACCAAACCCAAGAAATGGCCGATCCCCGAATCCACCTCATCGTTGCTAACTCTCTCCCACTCCATACCCCCGAACATACGTTCCCCCCATGACAGAAACAAGAGGTATGAAAGGAGAAATAGGAGAAATTCGCCTGCGGACCTACATCTCCTCCCGGGGCAACAAACGGCCGGTCACGAATGCGATCCCGACCGCCATCAACCAGAGATCGGTGGTGATGAGACCGAGCCGCTGGAACAACCCGGATCTGGTCTCCCAGAGCGCTGAACAGACCGGGTCCCCAAATCGCCCCGGCCACCAGCCAACGGTCACGCCTTGTGATCAAGATCGACACAGCCAACCAGACCGACGCAGAAATATCCGCGTAGGGTTGCTCCGTTCCCTACCAAGGAGCGGACATGGGAGACGTTCTCGGAACGATCATCGGAGGCCTGCTGGCCGGAATCATCATCGGCCCATTGGCCCGTCTGGTGTTGCCGGGCAAGCAGAGCATCTCGCTGATGATGACCATCGTCATCGGAGCGGTTGGTGCGATCGCCGGCGGTTTCGTCGCCGATGCGTTGGATGTGGGCACCACCGACGGGATCGACTGGATCAAGCTCGCCATCCAGGTTGGAGTTGCCGCCGTCGTCGTCCTGATCTACGGCTCGATGGGTGGACGCAAGGGCACGACGGCCTGAGGCCGGAGACTCAGACCTCTTCGAGGACTTTCTCCATGACCTCGTCGTCGATGTCGTAGTTGGAAAAGACCGCCTGGACGTCGTCCAGGTCGTCGAGGGCATCTATCAATCGCAGCAGCTTCCGCGCCTCACTTTCGGCCACCGGGACCGTGATCGATGGCAGCTGGGTGATGTCGGCGGCTTCGAGCTTCAGCCCGGCGGCCTCGAGGGCGGAGCGCACCTTCTGCAGATCGCCGGGAGCGGTGACGACCTCGAACCATCCGTCACCAACGTCTCGAACGTCCTCCGCTCCGGCCTCGAGACCAGCCAGCAGCACTTCATCCTCTGAGCCCTTGACTTCGATCAACCCCTTCTGACTGAATAGGTACCCGACCGAGCCCGGCTCCCCCAGGTTCCCGCCGCTGCGGGTGAAGGTGGATCGAACATCGGAGGCGGCCCGATTCCGATTGTCGGTGAGGATCTGGACATAGAGCGCCACCCCACCGGGCCCATATCCCTCGTACCAGATCTCCTCGTAGTGGGCGCCGGCCACTTCGCCGGTGCCCCGCTTGATCGCCCGATCGATGTTGTCGTTGGGCATGGAAGCGGCTTTGGCCTTGTACACGGCCGTGGCCAGAGTCGGATTGAACTCCAAATTCCCGCCGCCCTCCCGGGCTGCGATCTCAATCGCCTTGGCCAGCTTCCCAAACAGCTTTCCCCGGGCCGCGTCCTGGCGGCCCTTGCGATGCTTGATGTTGGCCCATTTGGAGTGTCCGGACATCTCGACCTCAGATCAGATCCAACAACATCTGATGGATACGCCCGTCACTGGTGAGCTCGGGGTGGAACGAAGTTGCCAGAAGCCGATCCTGACGCACCATCACCGGGTGCTCGCCGACCGATGCCAGCACCTCGACCTCGGACCCTACCTTCTCGACCCATGGCGCTCTGATGAACACGGCATGGAAAGGTGAGTCCAGTCCCTCGACTTCGAGATCCTCCTCGAACGACTCGTTCTGACGGCCGAAGGCATTCCGTCTCACCACCACGTCGAGGACGCCCAGAAGCGGCTGATCGCCGTCGGTGATCGAGCCGGAGAGCAGAATCATTCCGGCACAGGTCCCGTAGACCGGAAGGCCGGCGCCAATCGCCGAGCGCAGGGGTTCGAGAAGACCGTACCGAACCGCCATCTTGCCGATGGTCGTCGATTCCCCACCTGGGATCACCAACGCATCGACCCCGGCCAGCTGTTCAGGTTTCTTCACCGGCACCGGGGTCGCTCCCAGCGAATCGAGAATCGCAAGATGCTCCCGGACGTCCCCCTGCCAGGCGAGGACGCCGATCGTGGTCATGTCACCAGCCCCGACCGGCCAGGCGCTCCGTCTCGCTCAATGTCCCCAACTCGATGCCCGGCATCGGCTCGCCCAAGCCGCGGGAGACCTTGGCCACGACCTCGGGCTCGCTCCAGAACGTCGTCGCCTCGACGATGGCATGTGCATAGGCCTGCGGACTGGAGCTCTTGAAGATGCCCGATCCGACGAAGACCCCGTCCACACCGAGAGCCATCATCAAAGCTGCGTCAGCCGGCGTGGCGATGCCTCCGGCAGCGAAGTTGACCACCGGGAGCTTTCCGGTCGACGCCACCTCACGGACCAGGTCGTAGGGAGCCTGATGATCCCGAGCTGCCGACATCAGCTGAGCCTCGTCCATCGTGGTGAGGGCTCGGATTTCGTTGGTCACGGTGCGGATATGGCGGACCGCCTCAACCACGTTTCCGGTACCGGCCTCGCCCTTGGTGCGGATCATGGCGGCGCCTTCCCCGATTCGACGCAACGCCTCGCCCAGGTTGCGGGCGCCGCAAACGAACGGTGTGGTGAAAGCCCACTTGTCGACGTGGTGCTCCTCGTCAGCCGGGGTGAGGACCTCGGATTCGTCGATGTAGTCGACCCCGAGAGCCTGGAGGATGGCTGCTTCTGCAAAATGCCCGATTCGGCACTTCGCCATAACCGGGATGGTCACTGAAGCCTGGATCTCTTCGATCTTGGTCGGGTCGGCCATCCGAGCAACCCCGCCGTCCTTGCGGATGTCAGATGGGACCCGCTCCAAGGCCATCACCGCAACGGCGCCAGCCTCTTCGGCGATCTTCGCCTCGTCGGCGGTCACGACGTCCATGATGACGCCGCCCTTGAGCATCTCGGCCAGACCACGCTTGACGCGATCGGTTCCGGTTTCCACGATCAAACTCCTTTTCTGAGCCCAAATGGTACAGCCTCGGCGGCGCTGACCTAAGAGGCGACCTCGGCATACAGGGAGCTGTATGAGGCGCCGACCACGTCCCAGTCGTAGCGAGCGGCGACCTCATGCCCGACCGACGCGAGCCGCCCACGCTCCGCAGGGTCGGTGAGTACTTCGACCAAAGCCTTGGCCAGGGCCGTGCTGTCGCCCACCGGGAAGAAACGGGCTGCTCCATCGGCCACATCGACGAAGGGATCCAAGTTCGAGGCAACAACCGCCGCCCCGGAGGCCATGGCCTCCAGAAGAACGATCCCGAAGGACTCGCCACCGAGTTGTGGAGCGACAAAGACGGCCGTCGAGCCGAGAACCTTCGCCTTGGTGGCATCGTCGACCCTTCCCATCCACTCCACACCGACATCGCCTCGATCCGCACCCATGACCGTCAACGTCGCCCCAGGGAAAGCGTCCAAGACCCGCGGCCAGGCCGCGAGGAGAACGTCGAGCCCTTTGCGCGGCTCATCTCTGCCCAGAAACGAGACCCGATCCGGGTCCCGGTGAACATCGGATCTCATTGCATCCAAGTCCAGCCCATTTGGAATGATCCGGGCCCCCACTGAGGCCGGCAGAACCGCTGCCGCCGTGCTGCTGACCGCGGTCACGGCCACGGTGTTCCCCAGCAGCCACCTCATGACCGGGGCCGTCAACTTGTAGGCGAGACGTCCGACCGGCCCGGGAGCAGCATGGAATGTGGCGATCACCGGTGGGCCGGCGCGAGTAGCGAACAGGGAAACGAGAGGCATGAGTGGTTCATGAACGTGGAACAGGTCGAGGCCAACCGAAGCCTCCCGGAGTTTGGTGCGGCATCGCGGATCGATGACTATCGGAACCTTCGAACCGTTGCCCGGGATCGTCACGCTGCCCCCGAGGTCGACGCCCTCGACTCCCGCAGGCAAACCGGGCCCGATCACCGTCGGCTCGATGCCGTGGTTGACGAGATATCCGGCCAGACCGAGGACTTGGGCCTGGACCCCGCCAGGCACCGACAAGTCATAGGGGGAGACGAGGCCGACCTTCACCGAGGGCTCACTGCCGGTCCGACGGCCAGTTGGGAACGACCAGATGCCATTGTTGAGGTGCCTCAGCAATCAGCTTCTCCATCCTGTGGGCCAATTCCTGGGTCATGACCTGTACCTTCTCGGCCCGGGTCCCCTCGTCGGGAACCGGTATCGCCGACGTGATGACCACCCGATGCCCCTTGCCCTCGAAGTAGGTGCCAACCGGGAACAGCGGCGCGCCCGTTCGAAGCGCCAGTATCGCCGGGCCCGGCGGGAGAGTGGTCTTCTCCCCGAAGAACTCGACCTCTACCCCCCTTCCTTTGAGATCACGATCTGCAAGCAATGCGATTGCTTTGTTCTCCCCCACCATCGCCTCCAACTGCCGCATCACCTCTCCGCGCCCGGTGGCCAGGATGATCTCGATCCCAAACGCCGCTCGCATCTGAGTGAACCAGTCGGTGATCCGTTGGTTGGCAAGAAGCTCGGCCACCGCGACGATCGGAATCCCCTCCATGACTGCGACGGGAGCCGCCACCTCCCAGTTGCCGACGTGGGGAAGGGCGAAGATCATCCCGGTTCCTGCGTCGTGAGCCGCAATCGCCAGGTCGAGGCCTTCAACCTGAGTTCGGCGTCGCATCTCCGGCACCCGCCGCGGCCGGGCCCAAAACGCCTCCGTCCAATAGCGGCCGTAAGACACCATGACTGCCCGGGCGGCAGCCCCGACGTCGGCCTCATCTCCGAGAACACGCCGCATGTGCCTCTGAGCCATACGACGGCGCCCTCTCGCGGCCAGGTGCCAGAACCAGCCGAAGGCCTCCCCGAACCTGCGAGCGATGCCCGCAGGAAGCAAGCCAACGAGACCGACACCGGCTCGAAGAGCCAGATACCCGAGATAGTGCTTCACTCGAAGGAACGGTAGGTGTTGATGAAGCGGACGAGAGCCGTAAGCCAGACCAGCACCACGAATGTCCAGAGCATGGGCTCGACGACGCCCAGGATCAACCCGAAGCTGAACAACAGCACTCGCTCGGCTCGACCCATCAGGCCACCTCTCCCGTCAAACCCCTCGACCTCGGCACGAGCTCGCATGTAAGGCACCAACATCGCCCCACCAATCGCGAGCACAATGAGCAGAAGTTCCCGGGGGTATCCGGCGCGGAAGAAGCCGAGACCGGCGAAGGCCGCGATCTCCCCCATCCGGTCGAAGGCCGAGTCGAGGAAAGCGCCTCGTGGCGAGACCAGGCCCGAGGCCCTGGCCACCGACCCGTCGAGGCCGTCGAGGAGGGCGCCGCCGAGCACCACCGCGGCGCCTGACCTCGGGAACCCGTTGGCAACCATCACCGATCCGACGATCACCACTGCCAGCCCGAGAAAGGTAACCACGGTCGGGGTGACGCCGATCGAGGCGAGAGCCTTGCCGATTGGCTCCAGAAACCGGGTTACGCGGGGCCGTACCCGCATGTCGATCACGACCCAGCAAAGTAGCAGGCACCCGGGAAACCTGCCCAACACCAGGGTTAGGATCGTCGCCTCACCCTTGAAGAGGAGGTCCGGTGGTTCCTGAAAAGGTGCGCAACGTGGCGCTGGTCGGTCATGGTGGGAGCGGGAAGACAACCCTGGCCGAGACCCTTCTCTATGTCGCCGGGGCCACCAGCCGTCGCGGATCTGTTGAACAAGGAACCACCATCCTCGACCACGAGCCCGAGGAGATAGAACGCGGCATATCCCTGGCATTGGCGGTGGGGAGCCTGGAGTGGCAGGGGCACACCATCAACCTGATCGACACCCCGGGATCCGGGGATTTCTCCGGTGACGCCCGGGCCGCGCTCAAGGCGGCCGATCTCGCCCTCTTCGTCGTCTCGGGAGTGGATGGGATCGAGGTTCAGACCGAGCAACTTTGGAAGGTGGCCGCCGAAGAGGGAATCGCGCGTGCGGTCGTGGTCACCAAACTCGACCGTGACCGTTCCTCGTTCGAGCGCACGCTGGACCAGTTGCGGGAGTCGTTTGGAAAGGCGATCGCACCGATCCAGGTGCCGATCGGCGCCGAGGACGGCTTGACCGGTGTGGTCCGTGTCGCCACCGAACGGGCTTACGCCTACCCAGGAGGAGCCAAGACCGGATCCGAGATCCCGCTACCCCCGGAGGTCGAGAATCTGGTTCATGCCGCGCACACCGCCCTGGTGGAGACAGTTGTCGAGACAGACGACGACATGTTGGAGGCTTACCTCGAGGGCATGGAGCCGACACGCGAGAAGATCGTCGAGACCATCCACCACGGGATTCTCGAAGGGACCATCCATCCGGTCCTGGTCACCTCCGCCGAGAAGATGATCGGGATCGACCTGGTCGCCGAGTTCATCGTGGACTACGGCCCGCACCCGCTGGAACGGCCCATTCCCCGGCTTTCCGCAGGCGACACGTTCGCACCCGCCACCGACGGACCGGTCCTCGCCTATGTCTTCAAGACCGTTTCCGACCCGTTCGTCGGCCGAATCTCGATGTTTCGCATCTTCTCGGGCACGGTCAAGGCCGATCAGGAGCTCGAGCTGGCACGCGGGGGACGGGTCCGCCTCCACAATCTCTTCAGACTTCAAGGCAAGGAGCATCACGATGTTGCCGACCTGCCGGCTGGGGGCATCGGCGCGGTGGCCAAGCTGGAAAACGTCAAGGTTGGCGACACGATGCGCTCCCCCGGCCTCAACGCGGTGATCGATCCGGTCCTCTACCCGAGGCCGGTCGCCGAGTTCGCCATCACCCCGGTGTCACATCACGACGAGGAGAAGCTCTCGACGGCCTTGCATCGGATCGAAGAGGAGGATCCCACAGTCCGGATCGAGAGAAGGCCGGACACCGGGGAGACGATCATCGCCGGGCTCGGTGACAGCCATCTCGAAGTCACCTTGGCCCGTATCCACCGGAAATTCGGCGTCGAGGTGGTTTCCGCGTTGCCGGTGATCCCCTATCGGGAGACTATCACCACCTCCGGCCAGGCCGAGGGAAAGCACAAGAAACAGAGCGGAGGACGCGGTCAGTTCGGGGTCGCGTTCGTCAAGTTCGCACCACTTCCCCGAGGTTCCGGCTACCAGTACATCGACTCCATCAAGGGCGGCTCCATCCCCCGGCAGTTCATCCCGGCGGTCGACAAGGGGATCCAGGAGTCGCTGAGGCGGGGAATCCTCGCCGGGTTCCCGGTCATCGACATCTCCGCCGAGGTCTTCGACGGCAAGTACCACACGGTCGACTCCGACGAGATGTCGTTCCGGATGGCAGGGATCCAAGCGGTCAAGGCGGCGGCGACGAGCCTTCGCCCGATCCTGCTCGAGCCGGTGATGAAGGTCACCATCAGCGTCCCCGAGGACTACCTGGGAGACGTCATGGGCGACATCAACTCCAAACGAGGCCGGGTGTTGGGGATGGAGGGCGAGGGAAACCTGCGCTACGTAGTCGCCCAGGTCCCGATGGCCGAGATCCAGCAATACGCTGCCGAGCTGCGATCATTGACCTCAGGACGCGGTAGTTTCGTGATGGAATTCGATCATTACGCCGAGGTGCCCCAGAATGAGGCACAGAGTGTGATCGCAGCGGCCAGGCCCTCGGACGACTGATCGAGCCTCAGGAAAGGATTGGCAATGGAAGATCCCGTTCTCCGTTACGGAGACAAAGAGCTCACCCTTCCCACTGTGTCGGGCACCGTGAGCGAGGTTGGGATGGATATTGCCGGCATCCGCTCCGGGCTCGGCCTGATCACCATCGACCGGGGGTTCTCCAACACCGCCGAAGGAACTTCACGCGTCAGCTATGTGGGCGGTGAGGAAGGGGTCCTCAGCTATCGGGGCTACCCCATCGAGCAGTTAGCCGACCAGGCTTCTTTCATCGAAGTCGCCTACCTCCTCCAGTACGGGGAGTTGCCCACGAAAGACCAGCTCGAGGAGTACGAGGAAAGCATCACTCGACACACCCTGCTCCGGGAAGACGTGAAGTACCTGTTCGAAGCCTTTCCCCATTCCGCGCATCCGATGCAGATCCTGGCCTCGGCCACATCCGCCCTCGCCACCTACTACCCCGACGCCTTGGACCCTCTCGACGAGGAATCGGTGGACATCAGCGCCCGTCGTCTGATCGCCAAGACGCCAACGATGATCGCCTGGTCCTTCAAGTACCGAATGCATCAGCCTTATGTCTATCCGGACAATGAGCTCGACTATGCCTCCAACTTCCTCAAGATGATGTTCTCGGTGCCGGCCGAGGACTATCAGCCTGATCCGGTCATAGCCAAGGCGCTCAACATGTTGTTGATCCTCCACGCCGACCACGGCCAGAACTGCTCCTCGTCGGCGGTCCGCCTGGTCGGGTCCGGCCAGGCCAACATCTTCAGCTCGGTCTCGGCCGGCATCCATGCCCTCTCCGGCCCCCTCCACGGAGGTGCCAACGAGGCGGTTCTGGGGATGCTGGAGATGATCGTTGCCGATGGCGGCGATGTCGCCAACTGGGTCAACCGCGCCAAAGACAAGGACGATCCGTTCCGTTTGATGGGCTTTGGCCACCGCGTCTACAAGAACTTCGACCCCCGGGCCAGGATCATCAAGCAAGCGACTGACGAGGTGCTCGATGCCCTGGGGATAGACGATTCGCTGTTGGATGTCGCTCTCCAATTGGAGGAGGTCGCTCTCTCAGACGACTACTTCATCAGTCGGAAGCTCTATCCAAACGTCGACTTCTACTCGGGCATCATCTATCGGGCGATGGGATTCCCGATCGACATGTTCACCGTTCTCTTCGCCCTGGGACGTCTCCCCGGCTGGATCTCACAATGGCGAGAGCTGATGTCCGACCCCGAGACCAAGATCTTCAGACCGCGCCAGGTCTACCTCGGGGCCGCCCCGCGGGACTTCGTCCCGCTCGACGAACGCTGACTCAGACTTCGGGCACGTCTTCCACGTAGGGCTCCTCGGCCACGTCACCAGTCACCGCGTCGACCACGACCAGGGCCCGTCGATCCGGAGGCTCGGCCGCCGAGTAGAGGACCACGCTCCACCGTGGCACCGAGCGAAGCCCGCGGAAGGTGACTGCTGCCGAGGCATGCCCGACCGGAAAGTCGACCGCTGACCCGGCGATGGTCAGGGCCTGGTGCTCATCGATGTTGAGCGGCCACGATGCGGCGAATTGCCAGAGCGCCAGGGCCACGAATCCGAGCGCAGGGATCCATCCGTCGTCGAGCAGCACGACGG
>Ga0326597_10014983_pt1 | contig 10150 bp, 9 predicted proteins | sample RVTome_12_FD_203789 | JGI IMG/M metagenome (GOLD analysis project Ga0326597, IMG submission 203789) | Soil microbial communities from uranium-contaminated site in the Upper Colorado River Basin, Wyoming, United States - RVT100D185 | ecosystem: Environmental > Terrestrial > Soil > Contaminated >...
GGTAATGTCGGCGAAAAGAATGACCAGCTCTTGCGAGGGCTCAGACACCGAAAAAAGAGCTTCGTGTGCTACCAAATCTTTGACGTAGAAAGAGTGAGAAAGATAACCTACAAGCAGCAATAATTCTATCACTTTGAGGTGCCGGCATCGGTTGAAACGAATCCGATGGATGTCGCCGGACGGGGGTCAGTCGGAGGGTGCACGCGGATCATTGGACACCGACAACCCCATTCCGTTCCGAAAGTATCCCGCCATTGCGTAACGTTTCCATGGCGAAAATATCGGGCCTTGTCCTTTGGGCGCTCGCTGATTGCATTGGGAGCCGTTTGAGAATTGCCGTGATCCGGCTAGACTTGCGGGCGACAGAAAAACCGAGGAAATCGGAACATCCCAATGGTGGAAAAGCATTTCGGCCGCCGACATTTCGACGATGGCGAAGTGATCTTCGCCCAAGGCCAAAGAGGGTTCGAGGCATACTTGATCACGAACGGGAAGGTGCGCCTAACGAAGGAAGAATATGGGATTGAACTCTATATAGATACCATTGGGCCGGAGCAGGTTTTCGGGGAGATGGCAATCATTTCCGAAATGCCGAGGATGGCCACCGCCACCGCCGTTGGTGAAACCCACTGCCTGTCCCTCAACCGCGTCGGCTTGCAGAATATGATGGGCACCGCCAGTCAAGAGTTCCAGGACAATATGATTTTTCTGATAACCTATAACCGCGAGGTCCTGCCCTATGATTTGCGGGAAAAAGCCGACGAAGGGTCATTTGGTGCCGAATGGCACCGCAAGGTACGGGAACTGCTAGCAGACCGGAAATTTTGCCAGGAGCTGAAAGGCGTACAGCCGATTTTAAGAGGCTTCGTCAATGCACTCGTCGCCTATGCGGAACGCCGAATTCCCCCCAATACGCGCTGATTGCATTGGCACCGATCACCCTATCGGCCAAGTGTCCCGCCTAGATTTGCCCGCCGCGCGCGGGCTTTGGCGTTTAATCCCGGACACCGTGACGCAACCAGCCGGTCTGCATGTTAACGATCCCAACAGATCCGGCGATGGGCCGAAAAAAGTTCTCAACGGCGGTCGAATGAGCGTTGGCGGTACCTGCCCTTGGGAGGCGCCCTGGCGGCTCCGCGACGACCGGCCTCTCGCAATCATCAATCACACCCTTGTATGATACCAACGGGAGCGGCGCTGACAGATTACTAAAAACCGGCGCCATTTTATTGTATAATATTGCAGGGCCATGCGGATTTGCCACGCAAAGCCGATGTCACGAGTATCGCCATGGACGGTGGTCAAAGGAATGACGGCATTCGGTCGCAGTCGCGTGGGCCGTCATGCGTTGACGACGTTTTTTCCGATGGTTTCTCCTGCCGCCATCATGGAGTTTTACTCAGAGCCCTACATTGTGAGCGGTCCGAAGACACTAACTCTTCGGCGGGGACCCTCCTTTCCGGTGCCACCGTTTTCGCGACATGCAGAGACGCAAACGCCATTGAGTTCTGGTGGTGAGTTATAGGTAAACGGGGCGACTGAATGGAATCAGACTCGCAAATGTCTTTGGCAATTCTTTTTGCAAATATTTGCAACAAGACTTTAATATTCAATCGAAAAGGAAATAAGCCCGGTCAAGCGCTTATTTCCGATTGCCACGATATTATGCGAGATCGGCTCCTGAACGCCGGCGGATTTGTTTTGAGATCGACTTCCGGGGATATTCTCGCCGTCCTAGCAACTCCCGATGATGCCTGCCGGGCCGCCTGCGCCATGCAAGAGGGGCTTACGTCGTCGCCAATGTCCGTAAAGGTGGGGTTCCACTATGGCGCCGCCATACCGTACGAAGGAGATATTTACGGGGACGCCGTCAACTTGGCGGCGCGATTGGCTGCGCTCGCGGCGCCGGGGGAAATCATGACTACGGGAATGACAGCCGACATGATGTCGCCAATATTCCGGCGGCATCTTCGACACGTCACCACCGCTACCCTTAAGGGCAAGCAGCGTTCCACAGATATCCACGAAGTGATTTGGAACACGGACGGTCTGACGATCGATTCCACGGCTTTCGACGAAGTCATCAACTCAAGATCGGTCATCCTCCGGCTAAAGCATAAAGACATCCTCTATCAGGTTGATGTCCATCATCCACGGTTATCGATTGGGCGGGATAAGGGAAATGACTTGGTTTGGCCGCTGGAAGTCGCTTCGCGCCGTCATGCTATAATCGAAATTAAACACGGCCGTTCGGTTTTGACCGACCTCAGTTCAAATGGCACCTACGTCGCGATCAGGAAGCAAGCCCCCATACGTTTGAAGAGGGACAGCACCAATCTGTTCCTGAGTGGGTCGATTGGACTGAATTCGCACCTGGAAGAAAGTGACGAAACAACGATTTACTTCGAATGTCAAATTGACCCGGCGCCCGGGGGCCAAAGGCAACCTCTCGATGTTCCGCTGTAGGCATGAAGGTCGTGACCGACCAACCGGAGGACGGATTTCAAACGGAAACCAACGTCGATGGATTGGAAAGCAAGTAAAATCGTGCGGTTCGGGATTGCGTCGGTTGGCGACCATTAAAGGTGTGAATAAGTTTTGGTATTTCCAATTACCGGTCTAGGGTATATGGAACATTTCTTTAAAGCCATGGAGGCTGCTGGTCTAACGGACGTTGGACGCCGCCGCTCACGAAACGAGGACGCCTTCGGCATTTTTGAGGACGCTGGATTGCTCATCGTCGCCGATGGGATGGGAGGGCATGCGGCCGGAGCGTTGGCAAGCCGCATGGCCATTGAGGGCATATCGAAACACTTAACTGCCCATCGGAACGCGCTACGAATTCCGGATGGAGAAAGGATTGTCGTGGGCATCGGCGCGTCGGATACCCTGGAAACCGGGATCGGGGATGAACGTGACCTGAACGGTAACGCCGGTGGCGTATCGAATGTAAAGCAGGTCATCCAGTCGGCGGTAAGCGCAGCTAACCGTGAAATCAATGATCTGAACCGGGTTCGCCACTACCCCAACGGCGCAGGCATGGGGTCGACAGTCATCGGCCTATGCCTCTTGGCCGACCAATGTCATGTCGCGATTTTTCACATTGGGGATAGCCGTCTGTATCGGCTTCGCGATGGCATTCTGACATTGCTGACGCGCGATCACACGGCATACCAACTATGGTTGGATGGCGGATGTAAAGGCTCTAAGCCGACTAAAAACATTATTACGCGGGCTCTTGGGCCTTCGCGCGATATAGCCGTCGAAATTCGCCTTGAGTTCCTTATGCCAAACGACATTTTCCTTTTATGCTCGGACGGACTTAACGGCATGGTCGACGATCAGACAATCCATCGGGTCCTGGGAGAAAACCAAAAATCTTTGGAAACCACCTGCCGGAAGTTAGTGACGCTTGCCAACGACAACGGCGGCGTTGATAACGTTACGGTTATTCTCGCCCGATGCCATTGAAGGTTTTACCCGCTGCGTTGGTTCCCCGTCGGTTCCTCCAATTCGGGAACAAACCGGTTGCTTGGCGCTCAATGCATAGCGCCCAGACAAGAGATCACGTGATGGTGCTTGAGATCTGAAAGACCGGTAGGAAGGACGCAACCATCATGCCCGCGATCGCCAGTCCAACAAATACGGTGAGGATGGGATTAACCAATCCAGTGACTGTCTCCAACCGGTCATTGGCGAGCCCAACACCTCGTTCGATATCTTCGGCAATATCGAAGATGATCTCGCGGATGAACACGTTACCCGTGGCTTCCGCCGACAGGACGAGAGCATCCAATAGGAGGACCTCGTTTCTTAACTGGACGGCCAGAGTGCGGAGGAATTTCGACAATGCGCCCATCCGCCAAATAGACCCGAAAATCGGGATTCTCAGCTTGATGCGATCCCAGATCGCGCGCCCGTCTTCCGAAGCGATCCAAACCGAGAAAAAAATGATGACGAGGGCAATGCCTCCCAGGATTAGGTACCAGTAAGATGCCCAGAAATTGCCGATGTCCATCATCAACAGCGTCGGCCACGGTAGTTTCTTGCCGAAGCTGGAGAACACCATGGCGAACCGCGGAAGGATGAAAAATACCATCCCGTTGAACACGAGGAAGAAGGCGACCATCATGAAAATCGGATAAGATAACGCACCACGGACCTTGCGCCCGACGTCGTGCATGACTTTGAGGTAGTTGGTGATTTGTGTAATGGCATCGCCCAGCCGGCCCGAGGCCATTCCAGCACGGATTACGTTGACGTAAATCTCGCTAAAAATATTGGGATGCTCGGACATAGCATCCCCCAGGTCGACGCCGTGCTTGACCCGATCCGAAACGCCTTCGACTACTTCACGCAGACCTCTCTGCGGCGTTTCGCTCGCCAGGTTTTCCAGGACGTCCACGAGTTGCAGATTGCTCCGCATCATCGCAGCGAACTGCTGCGTGAATATCAGCAAGTGGGTATCACTGACCCTCGCCATCAATAACTCTCGCCAAGGACCCGGAGCACCTCTTCATGGGTGGTAACGCCTTCATCCACTAAATGCATGCCATGTTTTATAAGCGTTATCATTCCCTTTTTAACGGCATACTCGTGAAGATTATCGGCGTTGAAGTTATTGGACATAATCATGGTCCGCGCCTCGGCCGTCATCTCGAACAATTCGAAGACCGCCTGGCGGCCCTGGTACCCCGTATTGCGACAATGCATGCACCCCGCGCCCTTTACATATGAGACCTCAGGATCGACCTCGATCCGAAGGCTCTTGAGGCGTTCGTCCGATACGCCGCCGGCATAAAGGTCGTTGAGGACCTCCTTACCAAAAATAGTTGTCTTACAGTGCTGGCAAACGCATCGCACCAACCTTTGCGCGACAGCCAGTGACAGCGCATTGGAAACCAGAAACGGGTCAATTTCCATGTCCAGTAACCTTGTGACTACACCGATCGAATCGTTAGTGTGAATGGTCGAAAACACGATGTGACCCGTCAACGAAGCTTGAATGGCCATGGCGGCGGTTTCCAAGTCACGGCATTCGCCGACCATGATGACATCTGGATCCTGCCGCAAGATGGTGCGCAAACCGGACGCGAATGTCAGGCCGATCTTCTCGTTCACCTGCATTTGGTGCACGCCCTTCAACCGGTATTCTACGGGATCCTCGATGGTCAGGACGTTATCGGTCGTCTTGTCAATGCTGCCGAGGCAAGAATAAAGGGTGGTCGTCTTCCCCGATCCGGTCGGGCCGCAAAGCATGATTAGACCGTAAGGCGCGCTGATCTTGTCCTTCAACAGCCGCAATCCTCCAGCCAGCAAGCCAAGGGTCTCAGGAGACGGTCGAAGGGCGCTTTTGTCCAAAAGGCGCATCACAATCTTGTCGCCGTAGACTGTCGGATAAGTTGAAACACGCACATCGATGGCGGACCCACGGATGACTGAGCCGATGCGGCCGTCCTGGGGCCGCCGCTTCTCCGCGACATCCATGCCGGCGATAATCTTTATACGTGACACGATTTCCGAATGAAGGCTGGACGGCAACGTTGTGTCTTCGTGAAGCATGCCGTCAACTCGGTTGCGGATTAAAAGCCCGTCCTCGGTTGGTTCGATGTGGATGTCCGATGCGCCCTGGGAATGACCGCGGTGCAGGAAGTAATTGACGATTTGTGGCACATCGACGTTTTCAATGTCGTTGCGGATACGCCGTTCTTCTTCCATGGAAATATTGATTGCAACCCCGATTTCACCTGCCATCTCGTCGTCAACGCGGCTCTTGAGCCGGTTGATGACGCTGAAAAAGCACTTGGGGGTCGTCAAAACCTTTTCGGTGGGACTTTGCCCACGTTGCCGGACCCAGTCGTCGAGAACGAGATCAAAGGGGTCGATGGTGGCGTAGCGGACCACCGAGGGCGAACGCGGCTCGAGCACCAGGACGCCCAGCGACTCTGCAACAGCAACGTGAAGCCAATCTGGATTGATCACCTCACCGAACAGAATTTTTTCATCGTTTATCAGCTGGAGCCCAAATTTTTTCGACACCATCTGATAAATCTCATCTTTGAATTTCACCATCGTATCTTCAGCCAAGGCCCGGAAATAGGTACGTCCGATAGCGCGTGCGGTCTGCATTAACGTTATCGCCCGGCCCCTGTCGACAAGATTCGCATTGACGAGGTCGAGAAAGATTCCCCCAAATCCTTCTAGTCGTGTGGAATCTTCCAATGGCACATCTTGTCGCATCATCCCGTCGGCTTTATGAACCAGCTTGACAGTGGATTCAGTGACCGCGGATGTGCCTTCAAAGACTGTTTCCGCGCGCGTGGCGGATTTCGTTTTGGAATCGAAATCCTCGACAATCTTTGTCGCTTTTGTTGTGTTGGCTTTAAAAGTCTGATGAATCTTCGTGGCCACGCCGTCGACCGGCAGCGTGGGGGCCTCGGACACGGTACCCGCGGGCACGTTGTCGGCCGTCCCGCGTCTGGCCGAAAAAGGAGCGTCGGCAACACCTACTCCGGGAGAAAGGGTTTCCGTGACCATATGTCGCGACGGATGGGAAACGCCGTTGACGGTGTCGAGAACGACCGTCGTTTCCGTCTTGGTCTCATCACCTGCGGCAGGCTCGTCGTCGCCGGAAACTTTGTCTCCTACGACGATGTAGTCTTTTGGCTTGTCGAACTTGAAGGTGATCCGCGTCGTCCCGATCAACAATTCGGCATGTTCGTGAATCGAAGTCCGTGAGTAAATCTGCTCGCCATCGAAAGTCGTCCCATTCGAGGTGTTAAGGTCACGGACGACCCAACCGAATGTCTTCATCCACTTTATTTCGCAGTGACGACGCGATACGTGCTTGTCGGAGATTCCGATGTCGACATTCGGCCGCGTACCTCGCGTTTTCCGGCCAATGATGTATTTTCTCTTGGCGTCTGGCAGGAAAACGCCATACTCGGCGCCATTCATCGGCTTGATGCTAAGGGCGATGCCGAAAGGTTTCTTCATGGCTGCACCTGGCCGAGCCTGCACGTTTCACCCATCATACACCAGCCTGAACCCAATGTCGGACCGCCGGTCTAGGGGATCGGCATGACCGCGAAACGCGCATCTTCCCATACTTGTGAAGGTTTGAAAACTACCACCGCGGATTGATCGCTCCGCGGAATGTTTATCGTTCACTGGATCGGCGCAATCGTTGCGGAGATGCTGATAGAAACTTGGATCGAAGAAATCCGCGCACCATTCCCACGTGTTACCGCACATGTCCCATAGGCCAAAGGGATTGCAACCAAGTGGATGCGTATTGACCGGACTCGTCGCTTTCCATATGCCGTTGATGTTCGCCTGCGTTGGCGTCGGTGGCTGATTCCCCCACGGATACTCGGCAAACTTTATTCCGCCCCGCGCAGCGTGTTCCCATCGCGCTTCGCTCGGCAGTTTTCCGCCCGCCCACTTGGCGAAGATTGCGGCCTCGTCAAAGGTGATGCCGACTACCGGATGATCATCCAATCCAAATGCCGGATCGTCGCTAAGCGGCGCCGGTGGCCGGCCGGTATGCTGGACGAATGTCTTATAGTCGCGATTGGTGACCGGGAAGACATCAATAAGATATGACGACAAGTGCACCCGTCTCTGCGGCTTCTCGTTGGCATTCCGGCTCGCCGGCGGCGATCCCAAATGATCGGCCGCAGCCGGAATTGGAACCCGCTCGCGCTTTAACATTGCACCGGCCCCCGGATGGACATCGGGGCTGCCCAAGGCCACGGAGCGGAGCACCTTCAACACCTCGGCCGCCGACGCCGGCCGGTCTCCTTGACTGTAGCTCGTCAGCTGGAGGATGAGGCGATCAAGGATTGGCGGGATGACCGGGCAGTATGTGCTAGGTGGCGGAATGTCCTCGAGCGACAAGCAAGGAGGCTGGCGAGTTTTTAAGACATTGCGCAGGGAGTTCGGCGGCACGCGATCGGTAAATATCTCGTATGCCATGATCCCGAGCGCGAAGAGATCGGATCTGGGATCGACCGTTTCCGCGGCAAGGAATTGTTCGGGCGCCATATACTTCGGGGTGCCGCAAATTTCGTCATCTCCCGAATGGCCTATAATGGAAATGCCGAAGTCCATGATGACCGGATTTAAGACACTGCCCCCGACCAAGAAAATGTTCGAGGGTTTTAGGTCGCGGTGGACGATGCGCGTGTGCGCGATGACTAGGGCCTCGGTCAGACTGATCAACAGCGAAAGCCGTTGCGGAGCGGTTTCCAGGGTATGTCCCTTGTTCCCTTTCAACCAGTTGCCAAGTTCGGAACCCTCGATGAAATCCATTACGATCCCGATCCCGCGAGAACCGTCGTAAAGATCATGGATGGGGCATATATTGGGATGGCGCAACTGCCGCGAGATCAATACCTCACGACCCAACCCCTCGACCAATGTACGATTGAGGCTTGCCTGTTCGTTCAGCAGTTTGATAGCGACTTCGCATTGAAGTTCGTTATCAAAGACCCGGTAAACAACGCCATGAGCGCCGCTGCCAACCCGTCGCCAACTGACATAACGCTCGGCGGCACACATCAAGTTATCCATCTCCCGGACCTTGGCTGTGCGATTGCGGTACGTTCCCCGAGCCAAAAAAAGCGGCGCACCTCACTCCCTTCTGCTCGATAGCGTCCCACAGGCGCCTGGCGGGCGCCATTCACTATCGATCGATATAATGAAAGGCGCTCAATGTTTTGTTCCCGCACCCGGCACGGTCAACATGTTTTGTGTGATTTTCTGGATTAAAATGTCAGGCCATGCCACGCACTATAACGAGAGGCGATTTTCATCCCTGGCTCGTGGCCGCTGCTGTCGGTGTTTCGGCGCTGCAGTTGCCGCCTGCGATAAAGCCAGCGGAACCCTTGGTGACGTAGTTCCGCACGAAGGCATTGTTGTTCCACTCGCCTTTCAGGGAGGCCGAGCTCGAAAACAGGATGTAGGGCGCCGTGTCGTTCTTATCCACCGCCCTGACGCACACGAACGTCAGCCGGTTGGCATCCACAGCAACCCCGACCGTGTAAACCCATTTGTGGTCGGCCGGCAGCACGACCTCGGGAATGAAATCCGAAAGGCAATTGGTCGCGCATGCGGCGGAAAGTTCCTTGCCGTTGAGATTCGTTTGGATGGTGGCTCCCGGTGTATTCGGGTGGGCGTCAACGAAGGCCCGGATGGTCTGCGCAACGCGTCCGGCTTGGGAAATTGGTTCCGCGGTCTCAGCATTCCGGATGAAGCGGGTCATTTGCGGAATGCCGATTGCCGCCAAAATGGCGATGATTGCGACGACAACCATCAACTCGACAAGGGTGAAGCCCAGTTCCCGGTCTCTTCGATGGTTCATGACCAACCTCTTAAATCGTGGTGTTCCCCAACGCATATAATCCCACCACATCCCTTGCATATGCAATTCCGCACCGCCCTAAAATCAACTCCGGGTTTATTTAACCTTGTAAGTCATCAACACCCGAGATCCGTGAGCCCCTTCGCCATATTTGTATTCCAGGCGCACATAGTTCTTCACGGCCGGGCTGTAATACCACCGTTCAAACCCGCGCCAGTTGCTGTCCAGGCTTTGTGTCCGCATCACCAGAACCCAGGCGTCGAAGGTTCCAGCGGGAACGGTGATCTTCTCTTTCCCCTCGATGACCCAGGAAGTGCGGTGACGGATCAGTTCGCGATCGCGCATGTATTCGCGAATGTAGGTTATGGGTTGGTTGATCTTCGCCGAGAGAAGGTCCATGGGGTTACCGGTCCGGTAAACGACAGCGCGGTGAATCTTCCGGGATTGCGACTCCTCTATGAATAGCGCCCGTCGAACAAACCACTGCCCCTCGGCGTCAAGGCGATCATACTTAGCCACCCCGTCGGGCCGCACTTCTGCGACGCGTAAAGCATAGCCGTCGCTGTAACTCCACTCGTCCTCTACGGAGACCGAAGAAATGGTCAGAGTCGCGGGCAATGCTGCCGCAGTTACCATCGGCGCCGGGCCGGGAGTGGCGGCCTTTGCGGGCTCGGCAAAAGCTGTTTCCAGCGCCTGGCATCCGCCAAGAAGAGGAATGCCCGCGATCAGCAACCCAATGGTCTTCAAAATCGTCATAAAGCTCTCCATACGCCCCCGATTACGGCA
>Ga0326597_10014984_pt1 | contig 10150 bp, 14 predicted proteins | sample RVTome_12_FD_203789 | JGI IMG/M metagenome (GOLD analysis project Ga0326597, IMG submission 203789) | Soil microbial communities from uranium-contaminated site in the Upper Colorado River Basin, Wyoming, United States - RVT100D185 | ecosystem: Environmental > Terrestrial > Soil > Contaminated >...
ATGGTGACAATCGAGCGGATCGCGGCGGAGCGCGGCATCAGCGTTGCGGAGCTGGGGGTGCGCCGTGCCTAGGAAGAAGGCCGTCGAGAAGCCCGTCCAGCTACGCATCACGCAGATCCGCAGCGGCCTGCGCCGGCCGGGCAAGCACCGCAGGACGCTCGAAGCGCTCGGGCTCAAGCACCACCAGCAGACCGTCATCCACCAGGACCATCCGGCGATCCGCGGCATGATCCGGCAGGTGAGTCATCTCCTGAAGGTCGAAGAAATGTCGGGAGGCGAGGCATAGAATGAAGGACCTGAGCAGACTGGGCCGGCCCGAAGGCGCCCACCGTACGCGAAAGCGACTCGGTCGCGGTCCCGGCTCCGGCCTCGGCAAGACGAGCGGCAAGGGACACAAGGGCCAGAAGGCCCGCACCGGCGGCGGCGTCCACCCGTGGTTCGAGGGCGGGCAGATGCCGCTGCAGCGGCGCGTCCCGAAGCGCGGCTTCCACAGCCCGTTCCGCACCGAATACCAGGTCGTCAACATCTCCGCGATCGCCGGCCTCGAGGAGACGGAAATCACGCCCGAGGTGCTGCACGCTCACCGGCTGGCCGACTTCGGCAGCCGCAAGCCGGTCAAGCTGCTCGGTGATGGAACCATCGAGCGGAAGGTGATGGTCCGCGTTCACGCGGCCAGCGCGAGCGCGACGTCCAAGATCGAAGCCGCAGGGGGCACGGTCGAGCTGATCGGGAGTTGAAGATGGCGAACCCGATTCCCAATCTGTTTCGCGTTCCGGAGCTGAAGGAGAAAATCCTCTTCACGCTCCTGGTCCTGGTGATCTACCGCCTCGGCGCCCACATCACGGTGCCATCGGTCGATTACCTCGCACTGCAGCAGGCCTTCGGCCAGCTCGCGAACAACACGATTCTCGGCGTCTACGACATGTTCGTGGGCGGGGCGCTGTCGCGGGCGACGGTGTTTGGCCTGGGGATCATGCCGTACATCTCCGCGAGCATCATGTTCCAGCTCCTCGCGGCGGTCTTCCCGACCGTCGAGAAGATGCAGAAGGAAGGCGAGGAAGGGCGCAAGAAGCTGACGCAGTGGACGCGCTACGCGACCGTCGGCCTCGCCGCCCTGCAGGGATACGGCTACGCCGTGTTCATCCAGAGCCTCAACAACGGGCAGGCCGTCGCCCGGCCGGGCTTCACGTTCATCCTGACCACCATGCTGCTGCTCACGATGGGCGCGCTCTTCGTGATGTGGCTGGGTGAGCAGGTCACGGAGCGCGGTATCGGCAACGGCATGTCGCTGCTGATCTTCTTCTCCATCATCGAAAGCTTCCCCGCCGCCCTCGCCCGCACGTGGGAAACCTTCCGCACCGGCGTCATCGGGCCGATCGCCCTGGTCGTCCTCGGCCTCGTCATCGTCGGCGTCGTCGCCGGCGTGGTGGCCATGACCATGGCCGCCCGCAAGATCCCGGTCCAGATACCGCGCAAGGTGATGGGCCGCGGCCGCGTGCGCGAAGGACAGAAGAGCTTCATTCCGCTGCGCATCAACTCCGCGGGCGTGATGCCGATCATCTTCGCGCAGTCGATCATCATCGTGCCCGGGACGCTGGCGACGTTCACGCGCATTCCCTTCCTGCAGGGGATCCAGGACTCGCTGCAGCCGGGTACGTGGCTGTACAGCCTGCTTTACGCGATCCTGATCTTCTTCTTCACGTACTTCTACACGGCGATCATCTTCAATCCGGTCGATCTCGCCGAGAACCTGAAGAAGCAGGGCGCCTTCATTCCGGGAGTCAAGCCGGGCGCGCGCACGGCCGAGTACATCGACTACGTGCTGAGCCGCATTACGGTCGCGGGCGCCGCGTACCTCACGCTGATCGCGCTGCTGCCGTTCTGGATCTTCAACTGGTTCAACATCCAGACGTTCTTCTTCGGCGGCACGTCGCTGCTGATCGTCGTGGGTGTCGGCCTGGACACCGTCCAGCAGATGCAGCAGCACCTGCTGCTGCGCCATTACGAGGGATTCATGAAGAAGGGACGCGTCCGGTTCCGGGGCCGCCAGCGCTACATGTAGCGAGGCGGATGGAGCGGACACGAGCGCCCATCGGCTGTGAGATCGCGGGCCGGGTAGCATCGCCTCCCGGCCCCTCTCATTGAGGGACACCAACGACGCATGAACATCATTCTCTTCGGGCCGCCGGGCGCCGGCAAAGGCACGCAGGGCTCGCTCCTCGAGGAGCGCTACGACCTGGTCCGCCTGTCCACCGGCGAACTCCTGCGCGAGGCCGCGCGCAACGGCACCGCGCTGGGGCTCCAGGCCAGGGTCTTCATGGATGCCGGTGAGCTGGTCCCGGACGCGGTCATCCTCGGCATGGTCGGCGAAGTCATGCACGCCCGCGGAAACCGTGGCGGCTTCATCTTCGATGGCTTCCCGCGCACCGGCGCCCAGGCGCTCGCCCTCGATGCGATGGCCCGCGAGATGGGCTCACCGATCGATGCGGTCCTCGTCCTGACCGTCGATGACGAAGAGCTGGTCCGCCGGCTCAGCGGCCGGCTGTACTGCCCGAACTGCGGCCGCATCTTCCAGCGCTACTCGGATCCGCCCGCGAAGGAAGGAACCTGCGACACCTGCGGCCATGCGCTCGACCAGCGCGAGGACGACCGCGAGGACACCGTGCGCCGGCGCCTCGACGTGTACCGCGAACAGACGGCCCCTGTGCTCCAGAAATTCGAGAAGCTCGGCGTTCCGATCCATCACATCGATGGCGACCGTAGTGTCGATGACGTCAATGCCAGCCTGACCGCGATCCTCGGATGATTCCGCTGCGCACCGACCTCGAAATCGATGCCATCGGCGAGGCCGGCGCCGTCCTCGCCGGCCTGTTCGAGGCCATCGGTCCGCGCATCGGACCCGGCGTCTCGACCAAGACCCTCGATCGCTTCGCCGAGCACTTCATTCGCTCCCACAAGGGCGCCGTCCCCTCGTTCAAGGGCCTCTACGGATTCCCGGCTTCCCTCTGCACGTCGATCAACGAAGAAGTCGTGCACGGCATCCCGTCCGCCCGCCGCGTGCTCGCCGACGGCGACATCATCAGCGTCGATGCCGGCGTCAAACTCGAGGGCTGGTGCGCCGACCGCGCCGTCACCTACCCCGTCGGCGAGATCGATCCGGCCGTCCGTAACCTGCTCGACGTCACCCGCAGCTCCCTCGAGGCCGGCATCCAACAGGCCCGCCCCGGAAACCGCGTCGGCGACATCGGCGCCGCCATCCAGGCCGTCGCCGAGGGCGCCGGCATGAGCGTCGTCCGTGAACTCGTCGGCCACGGCGTCGGCCGCGATCCCCACGAGGAGCCGCAGGTACCGAACTACGGCCGCAAAGGCACGGGGCTCCGCCTCCTCGCCGGCCTCGTCATCGCCATCGAGCCCATGGTCAACCAGGGCACCGCCGCCATCCGCACCCTCGGCGACCGCTGGACCGTCGTCACCGCCGATGGCCTGCGCAGCGGCCACTTCGAGCACACCGTCGCCGTCACGGCCCAGGGGCCGCGGATCCTGACCGGCTCCGGCACGCGGGTCGGCGGCTCGACGCCCCGGCCTTTGGGCGGGTCAGCTTGATGGCGGACGGCATGGGCGATATATTGAAAAGCTCTTCAGCAAACGGGGTTCGTCGATGAAGGTTCGAAGCAGCGTCAAGCCGATCTGCGAGCACTGCCGGGTCATCCGCAGGGCCGGTGTGATCCGCATCATCTGCAAGAAGAACCCACGGCACAAGCAGCGGCAGGGATAAGCACATGGCGCGTATCGCTGGCGTGGATCTTCCGCGAAGCAAGCGGATCGAGATCGCGCTCACCTACATCTTCGGCATTGGCAACACGACCGCGCACCGCATCCTGAAGCAGACGGGCGTGGACCCGGATCGCCGCGTTCACGATCTCTCGGATGACGAGGTGAACCGGCTGCGACGGGTGATCGAGAGCCAGCACAAGGTCGAGGGTGCGCTGCGCACGGAAGTGTCGATGAACATCAAGCGATTGATGGACATCGGCTGCTACCGTGGCCTGCGCCATCGCCGTGGCCTGCCGGCTCGCGGACAGAGGACGCATACGAACGCGCGCACGCTGAAAGGCAAGCGTGTCGCGATTGCCGGCAAGAAGAAGGCGCCGAAGAAGTAAGCGGGCGTCAGGAGACGGGGCGAGCGAATGACGAATGCGAAGAAGAGCGGCGTAGTCCGGCCGAAGCGTTCACGCCGGCACGTGGAGGCCGAGGGCGTCGCGCACATCAAGGCGACGTTCAACAACACGCTGATCACGATCGCCGATATGGAAGGCCACGTGATCACGTGGTCCAGCTCGGGCAAGGCGGGCTTCAAGGGATCGAAGAAGTCCACGCCGTTCGCCGCGACGGTGGCCGCGGAACAGGCGGGCCGGGAGGCGTTCAACCTCGGCATGAAGCGGGTCCACGTGCGGGTGCAGGGTCCGGGCAGCGGCCGGGAATCGGCGATCCAGGCGCTGGCCACCGCGGGCCTGCAGATCCGTTCGATCCGCGATGTGACGCCGATTCCGCACAACGGCTGCCGGCCCCCGAAGAAGCGGCGGGTGTAGGTCGGTTTCGAGAAGGACGTTCGGGGTGTAAACCGCCAAGCCGTCAGGGCGGGATGAAGCCCGGTAAAACCAACGATCGCAGGAGAGACGGTCTTCCATGGGACGAAATACCGGACCAGTCTGCAAGCTGTGTCGCCGGGAGGGGCAGAAACTGTTCCTCAAGGGCATGAAGTGCTACACGGAGAAATGCCCGATCGAGCGACGCAATTACGCGCCGGGCCAGCACGGACCGGCCATGGCGCGCCGCCGCAAGGCCTCCGATTACGCGCTGCAGCTTCGCGAGAAGCAGAAGGTCAAGCGCATCTACGGCGTATCCGAGCGCTACTTCAAGACATTGTTCGAGCACGCGGCGAAGCTGCAGGGTGTGACGGGCGAGAACCTGCTGATCGGGCTGGAGTCGCGGCTGGACAACGTCGTACATCGGTTGGGCTTCGGCTCGAGCCGGAGCCAGGCCCGGCAGCTGGTGCGCCATCGTCACGTTCAGGTGAACGGCCGGACCGTGGACGTACCGAGCTATCAGGTACGGCCGGGCGACGAGGTCCGGATTCACCCGAACTCGAAGGACCTCGTACCGGTGCAGGCATCGCTGGAGAGCAAGACGCGGCCGATGATGGTGCGCTGGCTGGCGGTCGATGAAGCGACGCGGGTCGGCCGGATGCTGGAGCGTCCGACGCGCGCCGACATCCCGCTGGCGGTGCAGGAGCAGCTGATCGTCGAGTTGTACTCGAAGTAGGCGTTGCGCCGGCCGTTCATCGGAGACGGGACGAAAACGTCGGCGGGGTGACCGCCAACGAACGGATACATAACCAGGCGGATCGTGCGGGTCGCGCAGCGGCCGGCATGGCGCCGGGAGGGACACAGTGGAGCTGGATCTGAGCGGGTTGGTACTTCCGCAGCGGGTGGACGCCGTTCGCACGACGGACGATGGCCGGACGGCCGAGTTCGTCGTGGCTCCGCTGGAGCGCGGTTTCGGGCAGACGCTGGGCAACACGATCCGGCGAATCCTGCTTTCATCGCTGCGCGGTTCGGCGGTCTGGGCGTTCCGCATGGAAGGCGTGGTGCACGAGCATCAGACGGTCGCGGGCGTGGTCGAGGACGTGCACCAGATCATCCAGAACCTGAAGACACTCGTCCTGCTGATGGATGAGAGCAAGGACGAGGCGACGCTCGAGCTGCGCGTCACGAAGGCGGGCCCGGTGACGGCTCGCCAGATCGAGAAGTCGGGCAGTGTGACGATCCTGAATCCGGAGCACCACCTCTTCACGCTGCAGGACGATCGCGAGATCAACGTCGTGCTCTACGTGAACAAGGGACGGGGCTTCGTTCCCGCCGAGCAGCACGTGCTGCCCAAGGGCAGCCCGGTGGACCTGGTGAGGATCGACTCGATCTTCAATCCGGTGCTGCGCGCGAATTTCACGGTGGACGAGACGCGCGTCGGCCAGCGCACGGACTTCGACCGGCTGACGATCCTTGTGGAGACGAACGGCAGCACGACGCCGGAAGAGGCAGTCGGCTACGCCGCGGAGCTGGCGAGGAAGCACCTGGCGTACCTGCTGCGCTTCGTGGAGCCGTCGGCATCGGCGCCGCCGGTGCCGGGCGCGGTCCGGGTTTCGGCGCAGATGCGCGAGCTGTTCCGCCGCCCGATCGACGAGCTGGCGGAGCTGTCGGTCCGGTCGGTGAATTCGCTGAAGAAGGAGAACATCATTACGCTTGGTGACCTGGTCCAGCGGACGGAGGACCAGATGCTGAACATCGAGAATTTCGGCATCAAGTCGCTGGAGGAGATCCGGCAGTTTCTGTCGGAGCACGAGCTGCATTTCGGGATGAAGCTGGAGGAAGGCGAGGACGGCGAGATCTTCGTGGTGGCGGGATCGAGCCGGGCCGGCGAGGCGGGCACGGCCGCGGGCGCCGGCGAAGGAGAATAGGCGATGCACCACCGGAAGAAAGGGCGCCACTTCAATCGGACGGCGGAGCACCGGCGGGCGATGATGCGGAATCTCGCGACGTCGCTGTTCCTGCACGGCCGGGTCGAGACGACGACGCCGAAGGCGAAGGAGCTTCGCAGCTTTGCGGAGCCGCTGATCACGAAGGCGAAGCGGGGCGATCTGCACGCCCGGCGGGTGGTCGCCCGCCAGATCCACGACAGCGCGGCGCTGGGCAAACTTTTCAGCGAGATCGGACCCCGCTACGTTGAGCGGCCCGGCGGCTATACGCGGGTGCTGCACCTCGGGCAGAGACCGGGTGATGCGGCCGAGATGTCGATCATCGAACTCGTGGACTAGGGAACCATGGCGAATACGCGAGTGAACCGGGCAGGCTCGGGAGCATCGACGACCGTGATGGCCGGCGTGGCCGTCGTCTTCATCCTGGGTCTGATGATCTACCTGGCGAGGTCGAGCACGGCGAGCGTGCCGGCGGCGCCGGCGGTGGGCGACGCGGGCACGGGTGACATGGGCGCCATGGCGCCGGCCGTCGCGGCCGCCACTTTCGGCGCGAACATTCAGAGCTACGTCGGTCAGGAAATCGACCTGCAGGGCGTGACGGTGGCGCAGGTGATGTCGCCGGAAGTCATCTGGGTGGATGTGCCGACGCCGCAGGGATCGACGCCATTCCCGGTGAAGCTGGCGGCGGGCAGCGTGGCGCCCGCGGCGAACAGCACGGTGAACGTGGAGGGCCGCGTTCTGGAGAAGACGGATTCGGTCGTGAACGCGTGGCAGGCCTCGGGCGCGATCCAGAACGCGGATCAACGGGCGCAGGCCGAATACGGCACGTATTTCCTCGACGCGAAGGCCGTGCGTCGGGCCAACTGAACGCGACGGTACACGAAACTCGACTGCGCCTCGGCGCGGCAGACAAGCAGGAGAACGGCGCGATGGCTCGCGTTTGCTACGTATGCGACAAGGGAACCCGGTTCGGGAACAACGTCAGTCACGCGAACAACAAGACGCGGCGGACGTGGCAGGCGAACCTGCGCAGGGTCCGGATCGTGACGGCCTCGGGCGAGAACCGGCATGTGCGGGTCTGCACGCGCTGCCTGTCGGCGGGCAAGGTCCGTAAAGCCGGCTGACGGCGGGCGGCCCGGGCGGCAATGAACTTCGGAGAGCCCGGCACGCACGTGCCGGGCTTTTTCATTGGGCCCGGCCGCGCGCCGGAAGGTGGGAATGGACGGACAGCGCAGCGTGGGCATCACGGACTTCCACAACCACGTCATACCCGGCGTGGATGACGGCGCGACCGACGAAGCGGAGACGGTGAGCGCGCTTTCGGCGATGGCCGCGGAGGGCGTCACCGCGGTGGTTGCGACGCCGCACGTTCGCCTGTTCGCGTCCGGTCAGGGATCGGTGGAGGGCCGGCTCGCGGAGATCGATCAAGGCTGGGAGCGCCTGCTGGCGTGTGCCGGTGCCATGCCGCTGAAGCGGGGCGCGGAGCTGCGCCTCGACACGGTGGATCCGGATCTGGAGGACGCGCGGCTGCGGCTCGGGGGCAGCCGGTTCGCCCTCGTCGAGTATCCGTTCTTCGCGGTGCCGCCGCGCTCCACCCGGGTCCTGGCGCTGGTCGTGAACCGGGGCTGGATCCCGATCGTCGCGCACCCCGAGCGGTACACGGGCATCGATGCCGGACTCGACACGGTCCGCGAATGGCGGGAGGCGGGCGCGCTGATCCAGGTCAACATCGGATCGCTGCTCGGCCGGTTCGGCCAGCAGGCGACGCGAACGGCGTTCGCGCTGCTGCGCCGCGGGTGGGTGGATTATCTCGGGAGTGACTACCACGCGCGGGGCCTGCCCAGGATCGCGGAAGCCAGGACGCTGCTCGAGCGGTCCGGCGCGACCGCGCAGGCGGAGTTGTTGATGGTCACGAATCCGGGCCGGCTGTGGCGAGACGAGGTGCCGCTGCCCGTGCTGCCGGCCGGGCTGCCGGAGCCGGGCTCGTGACTCGGTTCAGAAGGGGCGCGACCTCGAGCCGCCTTCGACGAGCGAACGGAAATAGGGGATCGTCGTGCGCAGTCCCTCGTCGAGGGTAACGACGGGTTCCCAACTGAGGGCGCGGCGCGCCAGCGTGATGTCGGGGCGGCGGACCTTGGGATCGTCCTCGGGCAGGGGTCGCGACTCGATCACCGAGCGGCTGTTGGTCAGCGCGATGATCCGGCGGGCCAGCTCGCCGACCGTCAGTTCGTTCGGGTTGCCGATGTTGACGGGGCCCGCCGTGTCGGACATGAACAGGCGGTAGATGCCCTCGACCTCGTCGGAAACGTAACAGAAGGACCGCGTCTGGGAGCCATCGCCGTAGACGGAGATCGGGTCGCCGCGCAGCGCCTGGACGATGAAGTTCGAGATGACGCGGCCGTCATCGGGCCGCATGCGCGTGCCGTAGGTGTTGAAGATGCGTACAATGCGCGTCTCCAGGCCGTGGAAGCGGTTGTAGGCCATGGTCATGGCCTCGGCGAAGCGCTTGGCCTCATCGTACACGCCGCGGGGCCCGACCGGATTGACGTGGCCCCAGTACGTCTCGGGTTGCGGATGGACCTGCGGATCGCCATACACTTCGGAAGTCGAGGCGAGCAGGTAGCGGGCGCGCTTGGCCCGCGCGAGGCCGAGCGTCTTGTGCGTGCCGAGGCTGCCGACCTTCAGCGTCTGGATGGGCAGCTCGAGATAGTCCACGGGACTGGCCGGGCTCGCGAAATGGAGAACTCCATCCAGTGCGCCCTCGACGTAGACGAAATTGGTAACGTCGTGCTCGATGAAGGAGAACGAGCGGTTGCCGATGAGGTGCGCGATGTTGTCGGGAGAACCGGTGATGAAGTTGTCCATGCCGATGACCTCGTGGCCTTCGGCGATGAAGCGATCGCACAGATGAGAGCCGAGAAAACCGGCCGCGCCCGTAATCAGTATTCGCATGGGCCGGAAGGTTATCGGCGCCCGGATGGCAGCACAAGGCAGGGAAGCCGCACGCGACAGGCGACGGTGCGGCGAGAACCCGCAACGGCGACGGGAAGGGACGGATGCACGTAGCGGTGATCGGCACGGGATACGTCGGGCTGGTGGTGGGCGCGGGCCTGGCGGACAGCGGGAACGATGTCATCTGCGCGGACATCGACGAGACGAAGATCGCGCGGCTGAATCGCGGCGAAATCCCGATCTACGAGCCGGGCCTCGATCCGCTGGTACGACGCAACCTGGCGGATGGGCGGCTGCGCTTCTGGACCGACGTCGCGGCCGCCGTGCGCGAGTCGGAGGTGATCTTCATTGCCGTCGGCACGCCACCCGGCGAGGATGGCTCGGCCGACCTGCAGCACGTGATCGCGGTCGCCGAGACCATCGGCCAAAGCATGAACGGCGAGAAAGTCGTCATCACGAAGAGCACGGTCCCCGTCGGCACGGCGCAGCGCGTCCGGCAGACCATCGAGCTGTACTCGACGCACCGCGTGCACATGTGCTCGAACCCGGAGTTCCTGAAGGAAGGCGCGGCCGTTGACGACTTCATGAAACCGGATCGCGTCGTGGTCGGCGTCGACTCGGATCACGCACGCGACGTGCTCGAGCAGCTGTACTCGCCTTTCGTGA
>Ga0326597_10014985_pt1 | contig 10150 bp, 12 predicted proteins | sample RVTome_12_FD_203789 | JGI IMG/M metagenome (GOLD analysis project Ga0326597, IMG submission 203789) | Soil microbial communities from uranium-contaminated site in the Upper Colorado River Basin, Wyoming, United States - RVT100D185 | ecosystem: Environmental > Terrestrial > Soil > Contaminated >...
TAAGCCCCACCGTTTAAATTCAGGTAGCCATCTGAACCTTGCCAGTAAGCCGACAAGTAAAAAATCATCTCTTACACCTGTGCATCTCATACCCTACTTGAGAATAAAATCGCTCACCACAATTATCACATTTTATTGAACTCGCCAAAGATTCTAAAAAAAGATATGACTGCTTCTCATCCATCCTGCTTGCAAACTCGTTTTGTATCTTGTTTGTTTTTCTTGAAAAAAATAGGGGGGGGAAGTTGACAGATTCAAAAACCATTTCTATCATCCAACCTTGCCTTGAATTCCTTGAGGTTTTACAACGACTGAGGGATTGCCTTTTTTGTTTGGCTCTGTAGTTACTTCAACCTCTTTACCAACCCATTCGGCTGTATCTTTGCCGAACATTTTGATCAACATATCGTTTGGTTTGCTTGCTAATGACCATTTGAATTTCTTCTTTTCTTTGTCATTTGCTAAGACACGTACTTGCAGCTGATCGCCATAATTTCCCTTGACATAAGAACCCTCATCTAGGATCTTTAGTTTTGTTATTCCTAGTTCGTTGATGTCCTCACCTTTCAAGAATGTTTCACTGAATTGCGCTTGTACCATTTCTTTCACCTCACTTCTTATCTCCTCAAATCCAGCGAGACTAACAAATTTTTTCCTTTTTGGTTCTACACTGTTATGACATGATAAGCATAATAAATTAAATCGTTCTGGATGTTCCAAAGATTCTTTTGCTCTATTGACCGTTGCTCGTCCACTTTCATGTTGAGTAGGTCTAATACTATCCTTTGCATAATATTTATGATGTAGTTGCAAATTTTCTTTTATACCACATCTTTTGCATTTTCCACCCAAATTTTCTATTGCTTTTTGTTTGATTGTTTTATCCCATTGAATACTTTGTTTATTCATTTTTTCTTTATGATCTAAGTAATATTGATGGTGTCTAGTTTTTTCTTTTTGTTTGTTTAAACTCATCTGCAAATACCTATGGACACAGCTCAACTTATCATCCTCAAGGAAAGTTTGACTGGCTTGTCCCACCCTTCATCAAATTCCTCTCTCATTTTTTCCATCTCCCACTTTTCCATCTTACTTTCAATCTTTTCAAAGTGCTGTTCCTCCAACTCCTCGTCAAAGAAATAATCACTGTTCATCTTCTTTCTCCAAGCCGTCTCTTGTTTCTGCCAGCACCCATCTCAATGTGGCAAACTGCGCCTGTAGAAATATGGTATCATTGCCCTGGCTGTCTGGCAGCTGGTTTTTGATGTTCTCCATTATCTTTTTAATCTCATCTTCTGTTTTCATTTCTTCACCTCCTTGCCTACCCAAAATCTAATCTGACCGATAAGTGATCTGTTGTTTTTCTTTGCAATGCTTGTAAGTTGCTTGTAAGTTACACTGTCAAACCAGACACTTTTCTCAGCCATTAGAACCTATAGAAACCTGTAGTTTATAAGAGTTTATCAAAAGCCGATTATCGTTTTTTCCTTTTCTGCCTTACTCCCAAAATTACATCTGTCTTGTAATCAATTACCTCGACCATCATGCAGCCCATAAATGATGCCATGCCCAAAGATACAAGGTACATGCCTATTGTTGTTAGGTCCATCAAAGCAGGTTGCCTTTTTTGTATTCCTTTTTACAATCGGCAAGGCTGGTATGGTGCTTACCACATTTCCAGCATGAGAACTTTTTCATTTTCCCCTGACTGCTTTTATTATTTCATTAGGCTTTCTCTTTTTGTACTTCAATGATTAATCTGAGGAATAATAATTTAAAAAGTTTTAGATTCTCTCAAGAATCATATTACCAGAAACTAGTCTTTGTTTTCTTTTTATTAAAACCAAGAATATCTTTTTGCTTCTTGCTTGTCCTTACAGCTCTTGGCTTGCCTGCAACTACCCTTACATCACCTTTGAGCAACTTGGCAATCTTCTTTTGACCGTATGTAATTTCGGCTCGCTTAAACACGCCAACTAGCGAAGCTTCTGGGACTGCCCCCAAAAAGTCGGCTTTCTCTTTTCCTTTTGATTTTTCCTTCTTTTGTTTATACTCCTTATCCCACCAGACTATAGGTGGAGCTCGTCTTATTCTTCCTTTTTCGGGATCGCGTGGTGTCTTTGGTATTCGTGTCTGCTTGAGTAGTTGGACTGTCTTTTGTTTCTGCTTTGATAATTGTGGTTGCTTGAGCGCTGCAGCCTGCATTGGTTTCAATATTGGAATACTCTTGAGCATTGTTACTGTCTTTAATTTTGGTGTTTGTTTTGTAACCTGACGTTCCCTTAATTTTGTCCTGCTTACAAGATCAGTATTCAGTTTCAATCTTTCAATTTGTTTTGTCTTAAGGACTGTAACCATATCCTGTTTTTCTTTTTGCTGTACTCTGCTCTGTGTCCTGCTTGCTGTCAGCGGCTTTACATTAAAACCAAGATGAGGCTTTACAACTTCCGGGTACCTCAAAGTCTCGATTTCAACATCAAACTTTGATGACTGGTATGAAGATTCTTTTGGTTTGTAAACTGACTTTGATGTAAGGTAGTCAGTTTTAATTTCAGATGGTTGGAATGGCTGAATTATATTGGGAAAAGCCTTGTCCAAAGACTTTCTTCTTTGCTTTGCAATTGATTTGTAATAATTCTTTTTTTCATAACCTGACATCTTACCAGTAATTTTCATCTCGGCATCACTCATTTCCTTTGCAGTCTTTTCACCAAAACTCATTTCGATGTTTTTCTTTTGTGACTCGGACAATGATCTTGCCTTGCCTGAACCTGTACCAGTAATCAGATAATCAGAAGTATCATATGCAGATTTCTGAGGGGATAACTTTCTCTTTGGAGCTAGACCAAGTCCTTCTAGTATTCTATCCAAATCTTTGGAACCAACACTTACAAATTCTTTTTGTTTTGTTCTCTCAATGAATCCCTTACCCTTTCCCAATCCTGCACCGCCAGTCTCGTAGAAGTTTGTTATTTTTGCCTTGCTTCCAACATAATCAAATATTGTTTCTTTTGGCTTTCTCATCTTTTGAATTAACGGCGACAGTTTTTCTTTAAGACTCGATAGTTGTTTTTGAGTTGGTGACTTGGGCAGTTCCTTTCCTTTTTTGATTAGGTTTAACGGTGCTGTCCTTCCATATGCAACAAGATTCAAAGAGCCTTCTTTTTCTTTCTTGTAAATATCCAATATTTTTTTGGTTGAAGGGCTGATAATTTCATACACATCCTTGTTGATTCTAGTTAGCCCTAAAGTCTGGGCTGTTCTGCCAAACTCAATATCTGCACTTGATACTACGACCCTTTTAGGAATTGCCAGAGGCTTGTCAGGCTTGAATATATCTGTGACAAGTGTAGGCATTCTTCCCTTTTGAAACTGTATTATTGTGAGAGGTACGGTTGATGTTTTTTGTGGGCTTGGTATAATCTGCGATTTTGGTATTCTAGTTGTTATTGATTCAGATAATTTTGATGTCCTTGATTTTAACTGTGGTGTTGCATCCAATATGGATTTTGCCGATCTTGTTTCCTCAACACCCCTTTCTATTATGAATAATTTTTTGTTTACCTTTGTAATTCCAAAGATACCTTCATCCTGTCGTGTTAAAGCATAGTTTCTGACTTGGCGCAAGTTGTTTCTTGTCTCCAAAAATTCAAGCGGATTGTGCTGTGCAAAAAAGTTCTTGGCTTGTGGAAATTTCAATTTCTCTGACAAAATATTTGTTGGTGTTTTTATTCTCTGGGGAATTGCAGAAACTATTTTTTCACCTACTTTGCCAACACCTTGAATCTTCCCTCCTGGAATTGGCAGGATCAAAGATGATACACCACCTAAACCCGAACCCTTACCATATTGTTTTTCATATGATACCAATGCAGGGTATACAGTCCAAGGGGATTTTTTTTCCAATTCTGCAAAACCAGAACCAAAGGATGTCTGCGGGATTAGTATGTCCCTTGTTTTTCTCTCACCTTTTCTGACCATGGCTTCTCCCTCCCATGCCAGATTTTCAACAAATGCGGCACCAGCCAAAATATCCTTACTAAATTCCAGACCAACATGATATAATTTTGCACTGCCATCATCAAACTTTGAAACTCTCAATTGCTCTTTGTCAATTTCCTTTAACAGTGATTCCAGCCTTTGACCACTTGATGACAGCGGCTTTTGTTGAAAAGAATATCCAATACTTCCTGGCACAGCAACAACCTTTTCATATTTTAATTCTGGCGGTCCCTGAACCTTTGGACCAAACACATGCTGCAGCGAGCCTTCAAATGTCTTTGACTGTATTGTTATCGGTCTTTGAACATTGAGATCAAAGACAAAGCCTGCTTGCCTTCCAAGTGTAATATCTCCCATTCCAGTAGAGGCATCAAAACTTTTTCCTGTTTTTGGGTTTGTAATGGTGAATAGTTTTCCCTTTGCCTCCTTTATTGTCGGTTGAGTTGTAAACTTTGAAATCAATGACTTTGCAAGTGGTGTCTTTTCCAGTTTCTTATCTTCCAAAACACCCAAATAAATCGAAGGACTGAGCAGGCTTTTGTTTTTGTAAATTGATTGGACCCTTTGCTGAAAGTCTAATACTGCAATCGCTGACTTGTCAGTTATCTTCTGACCTTCAAAAATTACATATGATTCTTGGTTTGGTTTTACAACAGAAAAACCAGATTGTGCTTTCTGTATCTGCTGTTGTGTTGATAAAATACTCTCCCTTCTTGGTTCGGGAATTGGTTTTTCTCTTAATGATATGACATCAAGTGATGGAATGTACCCCTTTTCTTTTGTTGATTCGGTAAATCCGACTCCAAAAGTTTGCGCTTTTTCTGCAACCCCGAAAGCGATAGGAATTGATTTTGTTACACTATCAAATCCCTTTGTCAATGTTGCAGAGATAAACGCAGGTCCAAGTCCGGCTCCTGGTGTATAGCCCAATCGCTCTAATTCTTTTTGTTGTGCCTGTTTGATTTCTCTATTGCCACTCTCTCTGAGATATTTTGACTGCATTTGTGATAACTCCCTGTCTTGCTTTTCTCTTTCTAAAACTTGCTGCCATTGTGCCTCCGAACCACCCATGAAAATGAACCGATCTTTGTGTGCAGCCTGATTCAATTCACTTCCTTGTGGTGTGGAAGGTCTTTTAAGCAGTGCATCAAGATTAGGGGTACGAATTCTTACCCCCAAATCCTTGACATATTTTGATTTGCGATAAGTAAAAATAGTCTTTAACAATGCGACTGGTGAGTCCTTGACAGCCTCTATTTTTGATCTGGCTTCTCTGTCATAATCAGTCAATGATTTTTCATAATCTAATTGTTTGTTATATTCTGCAAGGTTTTTGTTATATTCTGTCAGTTCTTTTTCATATTTTTCCTGTGCAATCTTGTTCTGCTTTTCAATTTCAGCGTTTTCCTTTTCTATTTCCTTGTTTCTGATTTTGCGCCTTCTCTCCTGCTCAATGAGGAATCCCTCTCGCTGGCCTTCGACTTGAAACCTGTCCTGTTCCAAAATTCTTCTTTCAGGTGTGCTCACAGTCTTTATAATCTACTACTACGAAATAAGTTTATTGAATATCAGTTTAATTGAATTTCTCGTTTATGGAATAGTAGCCTACTCTGGATTGATAGCACTAATCTTTTCCACACAGAGGGAAGTCCCGTTAAAGACAAGGAGAATGACACTGGTAAGATCAATGTATATGGTGCCTTCAATAATTTGCTTTATACTTTTGGCAGGCTCCGGTGTCTTTATCTTTTATGACTCTGGGCATACAATAGTAACAGAGGTATTCAACGGCACCACTGGCGTATTAATTACAAACAGTACGGAAATATTTTCACCGCAGCAGGTGGAATTGCAAAATCCGGTATGGGTTACAATACATTACCTGTTTGCACTTGTACTTGCAATCTACATGTTCACCCAGATATTTACAATGCTAAGTGCCAAAGAATGAATTTAGATCACGATGACTTTGATGACGAGTGTGATTGTGAAGACTGTTTCTGGCTGACATAACTTTCCAGCTCGTCAGAACTCATGGCAAAGGATAGCCAAGCGATAATAATAATTGCCCTGCTCAAACCCTTTGCAATAATCCTATGATTGTTCGTGCCAGCAAAAACACATACAGTATTGCTATGCCAATTACAAACGGAAGCGGAACGCCTAGGAATATTACCAGATTGAATATGTACAGTCCTGATAACAAAGTTACAAAGTTCCATGCTACTGCGGCACCTGCCGTGGCATATGTCTCAACCTTGTTGTAAAATGTCGTATTCTGGTTAAACGTTCCGTTGACAATTGCACCTGAAACCGCATCAAAAGTCTCCAAATCCATAAAGTTTGTAACAAGTCCCCCTGTCAATTCCTGACCGTTATAATTGGTTACGGTAATATGAAACACATCGACAAACATGTACTCTACAGTAAGAAATGATATTGAGGCTGCGTACATGAATATGATTATCATAATTGATTTGTCCATCATGTCAGTTTACACCTAGTTATCCTTCCTCGTAGAGATGAATCCCCATACTATCAGCAACGCAAGTGCTGGGTACATAATGATTGGGTATGTTATGATTTCAAACCATGACAGTACGAATATTGCTATTACCATAAATACAATTCCAACCACTGGCGTTGTCCTGTTAAATCCAATCATTGCCAGAAACAACGCAACTAGGGTTATTCCGTCTATGGCACCAATCTGAAAGTACGTGCCGTATGTCCCGTTTCGCAAGTTCTGAATCTGTTCAAGCAATGGAAAGTCTGTAATTGTAAGCACATAGTCTGACTCATCGCCAGTCAATGTGTCCCAGCATGTCACCTCTATTATGTCCCCTGTTGCATTTATCAGAACAAATGAGGATCTTACCTCGTCGGCATTTACGACCGTTGTGGACAGTCCGCTGTATGTCTGGTTTGTCCTTGCAAGCTTGTATGAAAAGTCACAGCTAAGCACGTACGTATCAGAATAAATAACATCAAGCTGTACAGCACTTGCATTCAAGTCAGTCCTCTCAAAGAATATCTGAAAGTCATTGGGGTTTTCCTCATCAGGTGATGTAAGGTGGCCTATTACAAATATGGTGCTTGTACTGCCGTTCCATATATTGCCTGATGCGTTTGTACCATGAACTGTCAGCGGTGCCACACGAAACGAATACTCGGTGTCAATGGTCAGCCCAAGTGCAATATACTCTGTATCGTCAGTCAGCACAGGCGAATCGGATCTTGCCGTAAGCGGATCGCCTTCTGGGGTTGTAAAGTTTATGGCATACCCCACGATTTCAGGCGCGTATGATGTCGGCTCTGTCCATGAAAGCGTTATGGATGATTCAAGAGTATCGCTTTCACCTGTAAGGTCAGTTACTGCATCAGGCGTGTGAAAAGTCGTCATGGCATACTCGTTTGAAACATTTGATACTCCAGAACCGTTTAGTGCCTGTACACGATAATTGTAAATAATGTTTGATGTCAGTGCAGTGTTGTTGTAAAACAAGGTTGCAGTAGTTGTGTTGGCTACTATGGTCGTCCATCCTGTACCGATTGGCGTTTCCCTTTGAATCTTGTAGCCGTTGATGTTATTCATTAGTGGTGCTGTCCAGTCCAAATCAATCTGCGTTACTGACTGGGATGATGCAACAAGTATAGGTGAGACGGGAAAAGGTGTTGTTGTTGTTGTAAAGTTGTAAACGTTTCCAGTTGCGTTGTTCAAGGGATGCCCGTTTGTAACGTTTGTCCAAGCCGATACCCTAGCCGAATAATCCGTACCAAAAATCAAACCCAAAACCTGATAATCCGTGTCCGTACTTCCGGTATCATTTAGAAATACAAGCGGCTCGCTTGTCTGCGGAGTTGTCACATTGATTTGATAGCCAATTATGCTTTGTCCCCCACCTCCTGCAAACGGCGCTGTCCAGTCCAGGTCAACTGAGCTGTTTCCTATTGCAGTACTTGTAAGGTCAGTGACGGCATCAGGTGGATCAATAGGGATATATGTAATTTCAAGTGTCGGTACAGGATCTGCACTGCCTGAAATATCTGCTAGTGACCATTTCTCTGTACCGTCAAGTGTTTCGTCAGTCAAAGTGAAACCAAGACCAAAAAGATCAGTTGTTGTTATCTGTGTCTGGACTGCAGCAACGGCATTGCTGCCAAGGTCAACTGTTATCTGGTTTGCTACGGTTACACAATAATTGTCATTGCTGATGTATGGCGTGCCATCCCTTGCATCATCAAATAGAGTGGCACGTGATGCAGTAGATACGTCATTTGTCAGCGGATAAATATTACAGTTTTCGGGGTTGAGTACAGAACCAATATCAATAATCAGGCTAACAGACTGTATGGTAACAACAGTAGAGATGGTGGATATGTCCCACTGCGAAACTGTTCTGTTACAGTCTGGCTGGCCTGTTCCCGGTTCGACTCTCCCCGTAAAAAAATTAACGGTTGATTCTGTCAAGTCCCCTGCCGAATCACAGACCTCATTATCACTTCTATCCTGTATAGTTTTGAAAACTGAATATGCTTCGCTGTATGTCGGATCAATTATCAAAGTCTCGTTTGGCATCAATACTTGTGATGTACGGTAATCAAACACCAGTCTTGATTTGTTTACACCAGTGTCATAGACAGTAATGGAATGAAGATTTTCATATCCCAAGTCAAAGTCAAATATCGCACTGTTTAACAGGTCCAATACTTTGCCTTGGTTTGCATCTAGGAATTCCTTGTCAAATGTTACACCGTCAAAGTTATCCAGATTTCTGGTTACTCCACCGAATCTTATGGTGTCTCTTTCCAAGTCTACAATCTGGTCAAATCCAAATACCTTAGTGGTTAGTGAAGACAGATTGGTTGCCTCAAGTTGTGTCTTCCAACTCGTACCGGAAAGCAGATAAATATAATTCAGATTGCCAATGTTTGAATTAAATTTGTTAGAGACAAAGGCAGTACCATTCCATGAGACATCGGGGGTATCATTGTTTAGGGCATTGGGATAAGTCCAACTATTCAAATCTGAAATGTCAGCATACTTTGCCACTATCCTGTCAGTGATTCCTTTCTCAGCCCAAGTGTAAGAGCCGTCAGAATTAAGAGTTATTGTATCAAAGGCAGTCTGTACAGTGTTTCCATTATTGACAAACGGCACATAGTTTCCATTCTGTAGAATGTAAGGAGGATGTGTTTTCCAAGTATGACTTCCATCAGGGTTTGTTGTGTCAAAATAATCATAGCCTGTTACTGTTTGTTCTGCTGCTGCATCCTGATAAATTCCAAATGAGGCAACCAGAAGAAAGGGAATCAAAAAAAAAATAATATTCATTTTTAATCCCTTCCGCGCACAGATGCCACCATCAAAACCTTGATCACCACAAGCACAATCCCAATGGATGGAATAAGCGGAATGACATACTGTAAAGTGCCTTGTGTATCATTGTATGTGTCCTGCCATTCCTGATTCGGAATGGGCATGTTGTTTTCATCCATTACAGACCACACCTGGCCAAGTGTCATCGGCACAAGTGTAAACATCAGACCGTATGAAATAAAAAACATGATTATACTGAAACCTAAAACTACTAATGACGATCCTCTATGATAATGATTTCTCACAATTTTATACAATACAACTAACTAATTATGTTTTATTTTAGCGTTTAAAAAAGAGGAATGGTTAGGTTTATCCTAACATTCTCACGACACTCAATATTGCCACTGCCGCAACTACAATCAGTATTATTACCAAGAGAGTGTACGCGTTCTGACTTTGAGCATTGTTAGAAATACATTGCGCTGACCATCCGGTTTGCTGGTTGTCAAGTGTGACACCTGTCTGGTTTACGCTGGGTACAGTTCCATTAAAGTCAGGCAATGAGCTGCAATCCTGTACAGAGTTGCCTAATATTTGAATGCCAATTCCTAAAATAACTGCGATGCCGATAAACACACCGACCATTGACATTATGTTATTTTCAGCCATTATTATTTGAGTTAATCAAAAATCAATTAATAAAACTAAAAGTAATACGTATCAGTACGTATTAAGTCAATCTCGGTTTATATTTTACTAAATAAAAAAAAGAAGGGATTTCTCCCATTGGTTCCAGTGACTATCCCAGCATTCTCACAACGCTCA
>Ga0326597_10014986_pt1 | contig 10149 bp, 7 predicted proteins | sample RVTome_12_FD_203789 | JGI IMG/M metagenome (GOLD analysis project Ga0326597, IMG submission 203789) | Soil microbial communities from uranium-contaminated site in the Upper Colorado River Basin, Wyoming, United States - RVT100D185 | ecosystem: Environmental > Terrestrial > Soil > Contaminated >...
CCACCCGATGAGCGTGCAGGCGTCCCGCGCCGTCCGGGAGTATCTGACCCGGAGGACCGAGGGGACCAGGGAGCCGGCGTGGGAGGTGTCGGCCGGTGTCAAGGAGGCGTTCGCCGCGCTGATCAATGCCAAGCCGGCCGCGGTCAGCTACGTGACGAGCACGATGGTAGGGGAGAACCTCGTGCTCGCCGGACTGGGCATACGAGGTGGGTCGGGCAATGTCGTGACCGACGCGCTCCATTTCGAGGGCTCCTTGTACCTCTACGGATCGCTCCAGCAGCAAGGCCTGGACGTCCGCGTGGTCAAGCCGCGCGATTGGCGGATCGATCTGCGCGACCTCGAGCAGGCCATCGATCGAAACACCCGGCTGGTGGCGGTCTCCCTGGTCTCCTTCCTGAACGGGTTCGAGCACGATCTCACGGCCGTGTGCGCCCTGGCCCACGCGCACGGAGCCCACGTCTATGCCGACATCATTCAGGCCGCCGGGGCGGTGCCCATCGACGTCCAGGCATCCGGCGTCGATTTCTGCGCCTGTGCCAGCTACAAGTGGTTGATGGGCGACTTCGGCCTGGGTTTCTTCTACGTGCGCGAAGACCTCCTGGACCGGGTCCTGCCGCGAGTCCAATACGGCTGGCGTCAGCTCGAGAGCTTCGAGTACCACATGCTGCCCCACGATGCGCCGGGGCCTTTTCCCGCGAGCTGGCGGGTGCTCCCGGGAGGGCCCGGTCACTTCGAGCTGGGCACCTTCTCCCGGACCGCGGAGGCCTGCCTCACCCATTCCCTGAACTACATCCGGCAGCTCGGGGTCGAGAACATTCAAGCCCACGGGCGATCGCTGACGGAGCGCCTGCAACGAGAGCTCCCCCGGCTCGGCTATGCGCCGTTGACGCCGAGCGGGAGCCGCTCGCCTATCGTCACGTTCGTGGTCGACCCGCAAGCGGTCGTCGCCCGTCTCCACCAGGCGAAGATCGAGGTGAAGGTGGAGCAGCACTACATGCGGATCTCGCCTTCCATCTACAACGATCAGCAGGACGTCGATCGGCTCCTGAATGCGTTGAGCTGAAAGCTCGCGCGCCCGATGGAAACTCCTGCGGCCGAAGCCCTGGCCCGTGAGCTCGTCGCCCTGCACGACGCGCCGCGGGAGCTGCCGCCGTGGAGCGAGCGTCATCCCGGCCTCACCCCCGAGGCTGGATACGCAGCGGCCCTTTGCCTGCACACCCATCGGATCGCGCAGGGCTGGCAGCCGCGGGGCCGGAAGATCGGCTTCACCAATCGCACGCTCTGGGTGCGCTACGGCGTCCATGAGCCGATGTGGGGAACGGTCTACGACCGGACGCTCGTTTTCGCACAGGAGGACCGGGCCCGGATACCCCTTCTGGGTCTCGTGCAGCCGCGCATCGAGCCGGAGGTCTGCTTCGGCCTGAAGGCCGCGCCCCAAGGCCGCTCGCCCGAGGCGCTGCTCGCGGCCATCTCCTGGGTGGCGCACTCGATCGAGATCGTTCAGTGCCACCATCCTGGCTGGAAGGTGACGATCGCCGACTGCACGACCGACAACGGCCTGCACGGTCGGCTCGTGGTGGGGACGCGGGTCGACATCGCGAGCCTCGACGGGCTCGAGGACAAGCTGCCCGCCCTCGAGGTGACGTTGTCGCGCGCGGGCGTCGTCGTTGATCGCGGAGTCGGGGCCAACGTGCTCGGTAGCCCCCTCGAATCGCTCGGCTACCTGGTCGAGCTCCTCTCGAGGCAGCCCGGGGCGCCGCCCCTGGCCGCGGGTGAGGTCGTCACCACCGGCGTGCTGACCGATGCCCACCCGGTCGCGCCCGGAGAAACCTGGAGCACGGCGCTCGCCGGCCTGCCCCTGCACGGCCTCACGATCGAGTTTTCCTGAAGCGAAGGAACGCGATGAACGAGCGATTGTCTCGACGGGAGGCGCTCGCCGCCGGGCCGGTCAAGGCGTTCAACCCGTACTGGGACAGGAAGGGCCGGACGTTCGCCGACCCGGATGGCTACCGGGTGGTTCTCCAGAACGCGGCCTGGGAGCTCTGATCCCTCGAGGACGTGAGGTATAGACTCGCGCGGTGAGTCCGAAGGGGCCCGAGACGCGCCGCCGCTTCCTCGAAACCTCGGCCGGGGCCGCGGTCGCCACCTGGCTCACGCCGGTCGAGAACGCGGCCGCCGAAGTTGCGGTAGCGTCGACCCGCGGTGAGAGGATGCTCGGAGCGCTGCCCTTCCTGGATGAAGGCAGCTTCCCCCTGGACGAGACCGTGGGCGCCGGCCTCGGGCAACGCCGGGCTCTCGACCTCTCTGCCCTCACGCCGGACGCGCTCGTCACTCCCCCCGACAAGTTCTTCATCCGCACCGGCCGTCCCGATGGGCTGCCCCCGGCCATGGCTTGGAAGGTCCAGGTGCACGGGCTGGTCGGAACACCTGGGGAGATCCCGATCGACGACCTCCGGCGTGAGGCGGCCCCCATGGGCACTCACCTCCTCGAGTGCGCGGGCAACTCCCGGGCCGCTCACTTCGGTCTGATGAGCGCTGCCCGCTGGAGCGGGGTGAAGCTGGAGCGAGTGCTGGAGCGTGTCCGGCCGCAACCCCGAGCGACCCAAGTGCTCGTTTCCGGTCTCGACCAACACTCGACCCTCGACCCGGGCTCGGTGCCAGGCGCGAGCTGGATCTTCGGCCTCGACCAGGTCCGCGAAGCGGGCGCTTTCCTGGCCACCGAGATGAACGGCGCTCCCCTCGGTCCCGACCACGGTTACCCCCTCCGTCTCGTGGTGCCCGGCTGGTATGCCTGCGCGGCCATCAAGTGGGTGAACGAGATCGCCCTCCTCGACGACGAGGCCGCCGCCACCGACCACATGCGCGAGTACGCGGGGCGGACCCATCAGGCGCCCGCGGGCCCGCGCGACCGCTCGCTCATGGAGGCGGGACGCCGTCCGGAGGGACCGCCCCTGGCCAGGGATTTTCAGCCCGCCACCATCGATCCGGCGGCGGTGCCAGTGCGGGTGGAGAAGTGGAGCGCCGCAGACGGCAAGATCTCGTATCGAATCGTCGGCCTTTTCTGGGGCGGCTTGTTTCTCGCGGGCGGCCCCTCTCCCGCGCGTGCACTCCACATCCGTCTCCATCCGGACCTGAGCTTCGTGCCCGTCCAAGGCCTCGAGCCCCGCTCCGCGCACACCTGGACGCTCTGGTCTCACACGTTCGCGCCACCGGCGGCCGGCCGCTACCGGATCGAGCTCGCGTTCAAGGACCCGGGCGTGCGCACGCGAAGGCTCGACATGGGTTATTACGCGCGCGAGATCGAGGTCACCGGCGACTGATTCCGTCGGTCGAAGCCTCCCGCGGGTGACGGGTCGTCGCGAACCGGGCCGGCACTGTGACCTCCAGGAGCTCCAGCTCCTCCGAGCACTCCCGGAGCCGGTGGCCGACGCCGCCCGGCACCACGAACGAGTCGCCGGCTGCCAATCGGTTCCCTTCGCGTCCTTCGCACTGGAGCGTGACGGAGCCATCGAGCACGAACGTGAACAAGAGCTCCGCGTCGTGGTGGCAGAGTCGTGGCGGGGCGTCGCCGCGCCAGCGGGCGACCGAAGCACCCGCTAGCCCATTCGTGGCGGCCCCGATCCCGAGGTCTCGCGACTCGAAGCCATCGATCCGCCCCGGGCTCCAGCTCGCGGCCGCGACCTCGTGACGCACGAAACGCTGTCCGTCGAAATCCCGATCGGGCCGTACGGCCTTCGTGGGCAGCTCCAGCTCGGGGTCGGCCTCCGTCTCATGGTCGGCCGGGCAGCCGATCTCGATCACCTCGAGCCCGGGCGAGCTCTCGAGCACGCGGTGCCGGATCCTCGGGGGCTGCAAAACGCAGTCTCCCGAATTCATGATGAACGGGGGTCCCTGGTCCTCGTAGACCACACGGACCCAGCCCTTGTAGCAGTAGATCATCTGGAAGCGGACCCGGTGGTAGTGCACGTAGTCCGGCACCGGGCCCCCCTCCGGGATGACGATGTGGGAGGCGATGAAACGGCCGCCCTGGCGATCCGGGATGAGGTCCCGGTAGCGCATCCCCGCTCGCCCCACCCGCCACGGCGATCCGTCACCGCGAGACGTGAGCACGAAGGACGGCCGCAGCGTGGGGAGCACGAGCGGTGGGTCCCACGGCGCGAGCTCGACGCGGGTACCGTTGGGCGCCCACAGCTCCGCAGCAGCACCCCCGGCGAGCACGGCCGGATCCCGGCAGAGCAGGCGCAGGACCCCCGGTGCTCCGTCTCCCCCACGCTGCAGGCGGATCCGAAGGCCGTACCCCGTGATCACCACGACCGACGGGTCGTCGGCGGGACGGACGGTGACGACCCGAAAGCCGAGCCGGTCCGTGAAGAAGGAGAGCGTCTCGTCGAGGTCGGCGCACGTCAGGACGACCTCCGCGGCCCGGATCTCGTGTGCGCCCTTCGACTCCATCGTGTCGCCTGGTTCCTGGCGGGGCGGCGCGGTCAGCCCAGAGCCAGGACGGCGTGGGGACGCAGGAAAAACGGCGGCACGATGGCCGGCGTGTTGGACAAGGGGAGGACCTCCTCCGCCAGCTCGATGCCGAGGACGTCGGTCATGAACGCTCGTCGCTTCCGGCAGCGCTCGTAGCATCCGGGGTAGAGGTCTTGGAGCCGCCCCCGCAGGTCCGCGTCGGCCAGCACCACGCCGTCCTCCATCCGCGTCGAGAAATAGACCGGGGACGAGGGGATTACGTCCACCTGCATCGCCATGCCCGAGTGGAGCTCGATCTCGGAGCCGGGGTAGATGGGCGAGCTGACCCACTCCTCGAGGTGGATGAGGTGTCCCGCGTTCAGGAAGATGCCGAACCGGTCGAAGGGGAGGTGCTCGGCCACGAGCGCGGCCAGCGCACCGCCGGGGGTGCCCAGGCGGAGCCGGGCGAACCATTCGGCCATGACCTCGAAGTACGGGCCGGCGAAGGCTTCCACGTAGTCCCGCGCCGCCGTCGGAAGGTCCTCGGCCGACGCCGCGACCCAGCCCGCACGGCAGATGTTGCTGCCCCAGTAAGAGATGTTGCTGGCCAGGGGATCCCCACGCCGGACGCGCGCGCCGATCGGGCCCGAGAGGCCGCGCTCGCGGTTGTCGCCGGTCACGAGGGTCATGTGACAGGCGAGGGGCTCGCCGTTGAAGCCGACCAGGGTCGCGAGGTCGTTGTCCAGCATGCCGTCCCGCACTCCGAAGAGCAGCCGCCGCATCCCCTCCGAAGCCAGCACGTTCGTGTACTCGAAGTAGGCGATGTCGGAGGGCGAGCAGAACGTCCGAAGCCCGTGATCCGGGTGCATGAGCAGGTCCGTGGCGTTCACCACCTGGTCGCGACCGGCCCGCTCGCGGAGGGCATCGACCAGGTAGGCGGGCAGGTCGATGGCGTGACGCCCGTCGGGGTGCTCGGCATCGTCAAAGTACTTCCATCCGATGCAACCCACGCGGCTCCCCGGGCCGATGCCCTCCTCCGCGAAGATGTCGCGCAGGAAGCGGCTCTGGTCGCGCGGCTGGTTCAGCAGCGAGAAGGGCTGGAACCGCTCGCTGCGCAGCCGATCTTCCACGAAGAGCGGGCTCACCGTCAGGTAGCCCTGGCACTCGTTGCCCACCAGGAGGAGCGGACGGTCGCGGTCCGACACGACGAGCAGCGCCTCCTCGAAGCGCGGGTCGAAACCGGTGAGGAAGGCCAGGTTGGCGAAGTGCTCGCGGTCGCCGTAAACCACGGTGTGGCTCAGGCCCTCTCGGGCCGTCGCCTCGCGCAGGGCCGCGAGGCGGCCCCCGAGCTCGTCGGCGGAAGCAGGGGCAGGGCGCTCGCCCCGGCCGAAGTCGGGCCACTCGATCTCGATGAGCCGGTGCGCGCGACGGCTCGGACTCTGCGCCCGCGTCCGCATGGTGGCCGCGATTATAGGCGCCGCCGTGGGAAGGAGCGGGGACGATGACCCTCCCCTGCGGCCCGAGCGGGGCGCCCACCTTTCTCCGGCACGGCCGCCGGCAGATACTCTGCGCCGATGCTGGGGACCATGGTCGGCCTCTACCTCCTCGCTACCCTCGTCGTCGGCGCCGTTCTCAGCGCGCGGATCAAGCGCGCGTCCGACTACCTGGTGGCCGGCCGCAACCTCGGCCTGGCCCTCACGACCGCATCCCTGGCCGCCGTCCAGATCGGGGCGGGTGTCGTCCTCGGGGGCGCAGAGGTCGGGGCGTCCTCGGGCGTCTGGCCGGGGATGTGGTACGGGCTGGGCTGCGGTGCAGGAACCATCCTGGCGGGGCTCGTGGCCGCGAAGAGACTACGCTCGCTCGGGGGCATCGTTCCCATCGATTTCTTCGCCACGCGCTACGGGGAGCGGCGCCTGGTGCGGATCTGGGCCTGGCTGTCGAACATCCCCAGCCTGCTCGGCATCTTCGCCGCCCAGCTCATGGCTTGCGGCACGGTGCTGGCGGGCTTTGGCTGGGAGTTCTCACAGGCGGTGCTCGTCGTCGGCGCGGTGATCTTCTTCTCCAACGTGATGAGCGGCATGTGGGGCGTCGTGGCCGTCGACTTCGTCCAGGTCGCGATCATCATGGTGGGAATCCCGCTGGCGGCGGTGGCGGCGGTGACCCAAGCGGACGAAACGGCGCTGGGCCCGATCCTCGCCACGCCCTTCATTCCCCCCGGCATGGCCACGAGAGCCGTCTTCCTGATCACGCCGTTCCTGTTCTCGATCTCGGTTTCCTACGACGCCTTCATGCGCTACCAGTCCGCGCGCAGCGCACGCATCGCCAGATGGGGGTGCATCCTCGCCGGCCTCCTCGTCATCGCCATCAGCTTCTGCTCTGCCCTCATCGGCGCGGCCGGGAGGCGAGCATTCCCGGGGGTGGCCGACGGCTCCGTGCTCACGCACACCGTCACGGCCACCCTGCCGCCCATCCTGGCCGCGGTCGTGGTGTCCGCCCTGCTCGCCGCGGCCATGTCCACCGCCAACGCGCTGCTCATCTCGATGGCCGGCTGCTTCTCGCGCGACTTCTACAACAAGGTCCTCCATCCGTCCGCCGAGCTCGATGACCTGCCCCGGGCGACCGCGTATGCCCGGCTGGCGGTGGCGATTTCCCTCGTGGTCGGCGTGGTCGTGGCCCTGCACGCGCGGGGCATTCTCGACACCATGATCATCTTCAACTATCCCTACATGGCGAGCATGCTGGTGCCGCTGCTCGGAGGTCTGCTCTGGCCCCGGGCCACCACGAAGGGCGCCTACGCGGCGATGGCCGTGGGGGGAGCGATCGGCATCGCGGCGTTCGTGGTCGGGGTGCCGGGCCCGCTCCAGGGGCTCTTCAACGTCGACCTCGCGCTCCTCATCGCCTTCGCGGTGGCGGCGGTCGTGTTCGTCGGGGTGAGCGTGACCGACGGGTCGGCGCGTCCGCTCTCGACGCGGCCAAGGCCGGAGGCGTAGAGCCGCGCCTAGAGGCCGGCCCGGCGCCGCATCTCGGCCACCTGGGCGTCGAGGCGGGCCATCATCTTCCGGAAGCGCTCATCCCCTCGGAGCGGGTCGAGCAGCGGGCTCCAGCTCGCCTGAGGATAGCCGCGCCAGCCGGATTCGATGGCCTTGTCGAGCCAGCGGAAGGCCTCGTCCTTCTCGTCTCGCAAGGCGTGTACACACGCCATGTCGAGGGGCACGGCCCAGTGCTCGTTACCGGCCGCGAGGTGCCGGCGGTCGGCCTCGAGGCTCGCTTCGAGCAGCCGCTCGGCGTCCTTCCGCCGCCCAGCTAGGAGATGCAAGTAGGCCAGGGAGATCTCCACGTGCCCTTCCGGCAGTTCCGGGTTGCGTTGGCCCTGTACCGCCGGCAGCGCCTGCTCGAGCAGCTCTCGGGCCCGCGCCGGCTGGCCCGCCGCCCGCTCCGCCGAGGCGGCGGCGACTAGAAGGAAGGGTTCGCCGGAGGCCGCGACCGCGCGGTTGCGGGCGTGTTCCAGGGCCTCCCGCTTCCGCCCCCGACTGAGGTGGAATCCGATGAGAGCCTGGTGGAGGGTGCCTAGCTCCGGCTGGATTTCCAGAGCCCGCCGGAACGCACCTTCGGCCCGCAGGTCGTCACCCAAGGCGGCATAGGTAGAACCGAGGGCCTCGCCCCAGATCACGGCGCTGCTCGGATCGATCTCGGCACTCCCGCGGAGCCAGGTAAGCGCCTCGTCGAAACGGCCCAGGTAAAGGAGGCTGCCCCCCAGGTTCGCGACCGCGGAGGAGAAACTGGGCTTGAGGTCCTCGGCCCGGCGGTTGGCCTCGAGCCCCTCGCGGAGGCGGCCCTTGGCGAGGTAAGTCAGGCCCAGGGCCTTGTAGCCCTCCGCGAGCTGGGGAGCCAGGGAGAGAGCCTTTTGGCTCGCCTCGATGCTTGAGTCCAGCCAAGTGGGAGGGAAGCCGAACCGCACGGCGCGCTGGGCGTAGGCATCGGCCAGGCCGGAGTGGGCCAGGGCGAAGTTGGGGTCCAGATGAAGGGCCTTCTGGAAGTGTTCGATGGAGCGCTCGTTGTCCTCCTTGTGGTAGCGGTAATACAGCTCCCGACCTTCCAAGTAGAGGTCGTAGGCCTCCAGGCTTTTTGTGGGGCGCTGCTCGATCCTTTCCTTCTCCGCGGCCGAGAGCTTCGCCTGCAAGGAGGCGGCGATGTGCTGGGCCACCTGGCTCTGGATGTCGAAGACGTCCTCGAGGTCGCGGTCATAGGTCTCGGCCCAGAGATGCTCCTCCGTGACCCCGTCGATGAGCTGGCTGACGATCCGGACACGGTTGCCGGCGCGCCGCACACTGCCTTCGAGGACCGTGGCCACGCCCAACTCGGAAGCGATCTCCCGAATCGGCTTCTGCGTGTCCTTGTAGCGCATGACCGAGGTGCGGGCGATGACCTTGAGGTCTTTGATGTTGGATACCTGGGCCAGGATGTCCTCGGTCATCCCGTCGGCGAAGAAAGCGTTCTCGGGGTCGGGGCTCAGGTTCTGGAAGGGGAGGACGGCGATGGATTTCCGGCCATCGGCGGCGGCGCGGCCGGAACCGGGTGGACGAACTTCGGCCTCCCGGCTGCGGCCACGGAGCAGCACCCCCGTCGCCATGGCGAGGACGGCGACGGTCGCGGCCCCCGCCAGCAGCGCCACGCGAGAAGCGGCCTTCCTGGCAAGGGGCACGCCTCCTGCGACGATAGCCCGCAGGTCGATGGCCAGGTCGCGCGCCGACTGAAACCTCTCGCTCCGGTCCTTCTCCAGGCAGTGGCGGACGATGCGGTCGAGGTCCGGGGGCAGGGACTGGTCGGACTCGACGAGCGCGGGCGGGTCATCCTCGAGGATCGCCGTCATGGTCTCAGCGGCGGTGTTCCGCGGGAACGCCCGCCTGCCCGAGACCATCTCGTAGAGAACTGCGCCCAGGGAGAAGATATCCGAGCGGCGGTCCGCCGGGCCGCCCCGCACCTGCTCGGGCGACATGTAGCTCGCCGTCCCCATGACCGTTCCCGGCTCGGTGACGTGCGACACCGTGGGAAAATCCGTGTCGCTCACAGCCGAGACGTCATGCCCGGCCAGGCCAAAGTCCAGGATCAGGACCCGCCCGTCGGAAGTGAGAAAGACATTCTCGGGCTTGAGATCCCGGTGGACGATGCCGCGGGCATGGGCCGCGGCGAGCCCTTCCGCGATGGCCGTTGCTATTTCGACGGCCTTCGGCCAAGGCATGGCGGAACGGGCGAGACGCTGGCGCAGCGTCTCTCCCAATAGGAGTTCGGTCACCGCGTAGGAGATTCCCTGGTCGCGGCCTACGTCGTGGATGTCCAGGATGTTGGGATGAGAGAGAGCAGCCACCGCCCGCGCCTCCCGCTCGAAGCGGGCCAGGGCCTCCTGGTCGTGCGCGAGGCGCTCAGGAAGGGTCTTGATCGCGACCTCCCGGCGCAGTCGCGGGTCGCGGGCGCGGTAGACCTCGCCCATGCCGCCCGCCGCCAAGAGCGAGAGGATCTCGTAGGGGCCGAGGCGCGATCCGGATTGGAGAGTCATCCCTCCGGAGACTCTACTTTAGAGAGCTCTTCGATAGGAATTAGGCTCGCTCGGGAGGAGGTTCAGTCGGGAGCATCGGCCGCAGGCGGCGGCGCCCCATGGTTCCGGCATTCGCGCTTGGGCTTCCAGTTCACGCGAGTGGC
>Ga0326597_10014987_pt1 | contig 10149 bp, 6 predicted proteins | sample RVTome_12_FD_203789 | JGI IMG/M metagenome (GOLD analysis project Ga0326597, IMG submission 203789) | Soil microbial communities from uranium-contaminated site in the Upper Colorado River Basin, Wyoming, United States - RVT100D185 | ecosystem: Environmental > Terrestrial > Soil > Contaminated >...
CAATCCGGTTTCCGCCGGGGCACCCGTCGTGGGGCCGGCGAAGGCCCTAAGCGGCAAGCGCCTGATCGGGACACGCGCTGCCCTGGACAACGGCGAGACGGGTTCCATCACGGCCACCTTCGACAATGTGCGCACCGGCGGCAGCCCCGTGCAGTTGGCCGACAAGCTGCCCCTGTTCGAACACTTCGACAACGGCACCGTCATTCATACGGGCCGCTGGCAGCCGGTGGATCAGCACGCCGGAGAGATTCAGTCCGGTGAGTACACCATGTTCGTCCAGGATCCCGGGCAGGATGTGGAAACGGAGAATGCTCATATCGAGTTGAAGAACACGGGTCAGATTTACGGCATCGCCGCAACGACGCGCATCGACAGTCACACGGGCGGGTTCTTTGAAGTGAATCTGCGCGGTGAGGACATCTACTTCGATACGGAAGGCGACGGTGTTGGGGCACAGATCTACCGCACCGCCGCGGGAGAGCTCTGGTATTTCCTGGAGGAATGCAACGGATCAGGCTGTACGGACCTAGCCACGGCCATGCTGACCTCCGAACTCGCCAACGGCGATGACCATCAGCTCGCGCTCAAATGGGACGGCGCCTCCTCATTCAGCTTCTTCCTGGACGGGGTACAGCAGGGAGACCCGGTAGATGTCTCCGGCCTGGGAGCGAGTTTTTCCAGCGCAAATACCGATCCCATCTGGATCGCGGGCCTAGCGGGGGATGCGTGCTGCAACAGCAGCACCGATTCCGCCACCGTGGCCATTGACGACCTGTCCATCGACAGCAACGGCGACGGGACGATGGAACTCTACGACGATTTCACCGGCACACGGCTAGACCTGGCGAACAGCTATCTCGTCGGCGAGCGCTACCGGCGCATCGAAAATCAGGCGATGACCTTCGGCTTCGGCGTTTCCGACCTGGGCCCGTACGTCATCAACTACCTCCGCGTCCAAAATGCTGCCCGCCTGCGCGCAATTGCCGCGGACATCCGGGTGGACGAGATAGCGGTGAGCGGTGGCGGTGTGGCCAGCCTGCGGGCGCGCGGGTTCCTGTTCAACGACGGCACCGGCGGACCGGGGGTGATCGGCGACATCATTGGCACCGTGCAGATGGACGGCAGCCAAGCCTACTTCACAATGTCCCGCTGCGACACGGCTGGGTGCGAGTCGTTCACGGCAATCACGCCGCCGGGCGGGATCGTGCTGGGCAATGTGACATTGGGCAGCACCCATACCCTGTATCTGGACTGGGACGGAACCGTGGCCACGTTCCAGCTGGACGACAATCCGCCCGGGACGTTCGATCCCACCAGCGTGGGCGTCTTTCCGGCAGGGCCGCCCAATGGGCAGTCCTGGGCGATCGGTTCGTACACGGAGAGCGATGGCGTCGGGAAAACGGCATTCATCAAGGGCAGCATCGACAATGTGAAGGCCTGGTAGGGCACGCCCAGCAGCCCCGACGCTGCCGCAAGGCGGCCAAGGGGTTGCCGGCCCAACGGCATGCAGTAAATGCGTCAGGGGACCACGGGAAGAACGGGATAGAGGTCATCATGGCAACCGGACAGCGACAGCCGATGCACGACCCGTGGCGCACTTTGCGCCTGATGCAGGCGATGCTGGCGGTATTGCTGCTCATCGCGTGTGGCGGCGGTGGCGGCGGTGGTGGTGGTGGCGGCGGCGACACGGAACCCATCGGCGGCGAGGACACCCCGATTCCCATTATGGCGCTCCTGCCGTCCACGCTGACGGCGCAGTTGCAATGTGATTTCGGCGGTGGCGGGGTTGCGACGGTCAGCATTGCCGTGCAGACTCAGCCCTTCACCGAAGGCGCGGCCAATCTTGCCCAGGGTACGCTCACGGAGTCCGAGCCGGGCCTGTACGTGGGAGAATTGACCGGCACGCTGCCCACTGGCACGCCGTTGGATTTCAAGGTGGTGGGGCGTACCTCCGGTGGGGGCACCATCTTCTCCCGTATCGTGGCTCGCACGTTGACCAGCGCGGATGCCGGCACCATTCTGCTGGATGCGGCCGCACTCCCCGTCACGCCGCCCCAGACCGTGCCACAAATTTCCGCGGTGACAGTGCCGGTGGAGGTGGCAACCAGCTCGCTGGAAAATAACCTGACGTTCCGTGTGGCCTACAGCGCGCCGGTTCGGTATTCCGTCAGCGTGACCGACGGTGCGCTGAACGGCGCCGGCGCCAGCATCGGCCCTATCGACTATAATCCTGGCTCCGCGCTGCCCGCCATCGTCACATACAGCGCCCCGGCAGCCGCCGTGCGCGACTATGCCGTGATCACCGTGCAGGATGCTGGCGATGGTAGCCTGAGCAGCAGCTTCACGGTGCCGATCGATGTGGTGGATCAGGTGACCAATGCCACGCCGCTGATCACCTCATTGAAGATGCCGAACCAGGTGGACCTGAATTCCACCGGCAATACCGTGCGTATCGCCATCGACCATGATGCCGAGGTGGAAGTGACAGCAACGGTCTCCTCAGGCACATTCTCCAGCACCGGGACCAACACCGTCACCGCCACCTTTGATGCAAGCGTCAGCGGCGGCATCGTTGTGCAATACGATGCGCCGGCCACAGGCATGACGGATACGATCAACCTGACGGTTGTCGATACGAGCAACGGCAGCCTCAATGATAGTGCCTCGGCGACCATTGATCTGGTGGATGTGGCCGGCGGCGACAGCATTGACAGTTCGGAAGGCGAGTTCATTGTGGTCAGTGGCGCGGCGCGCACGTATTTCGGGCCGTATATCACGGGCTTCCATGTAGGGCGCGCCAGCACCAGCCTCAGCGTGCGCGCTAACGTGGAGGTGGATGACTCTGGCCTGGACGCGGTGAGCGACCTCTTGTACAACTGGTCCGGCACCGGCGATTTCGCCACTGTCACCGGCACGTCGGATTCGGTGGTGCTGTCCTCCTTCGACGATGCGTCCAGCGGTACCGTGACAGTCAAGGTGCGCGACAGCAAGGGCGTTCAGGCGCAGTCCAGCTTGACCATCAGCGCGGGTGACTTCCCATTGCCGCTCAGCGTGTCCTGTTACCTGGGCGAAGGGCTGGTGCTCTATGACGCATTCAATGACGGGACGCTGGACACGACCAGCCGATGGACCACGATTGGCAACTCCCCCTTGCCGATCGTGCATGCGGATCAGGCGTACTTCGATCTGCCTGGCGGAAGCTCAGCCTCGGTGGGCAATGCGGCAGTCAGTGATCTGGGCTTCCAAGCCGGCAACATTTCCGCTATCGCTGCCCACATGACCGTGGCCAGTGTCAATCTGACGGCCACCGATCCCGACAGCCGCTCGCGCGCCCGGCTGGCAGGCATATTCTACAATGACGGCAGTGGCGGCGGTGCCGACAAGACAGGCGATGTGGTTGCGGAAATCGGGATCGATGGCACGGAGGTCTTCTATGGCGTCCTGCGCTGTGCTGATGCAGGCTGCGCCAGCACCACGTTTCTCACGGACGGCTGGGTTTCCATGCTGCCGGTGAATCTCAACGAGCCCCACGGCTTGCACGTGGCCTGGGACGCCACGGCCGGCGCCGAGAAATTCATCTTCCAGATGGACGACAACCCGCCGTACACCTATTCGCCCGCAACGGCGGTAAATGCGCCGGCACACGACGGCATGACGGGACAATTCGTGGTCGGCACTGCCCTGCGGCTGGCTGGCGGCGAGAGCGGCGATGTCATCGCGCGCATCGACAATGTGCGCACCGACGTAACACCGCCGTGACCCCACTGGCGTCTGGTGCGTAGCCGGGTGCATATCCGACCGGGCAGGTGTGAGACGAGGCGACGCGCAGCCGCCGCTATCGCCGGTGCTCGGCAGCAGCACACGGCAGGACCTCTCCCTATGCTACCTGTTCGGCATTCGTCATCCCTCCACGCACGAGGGAGATTCTTCCCATCCCGCGTAGTCCCGGGGCCCATTCCCCGGCCATACGGGGGTTCCTGTCAGGATCGATCCAGGTCGGCATCCTCCATTTGATCATTTGATGTAAGTAAAACTGGAATCTTCGGCTTGATCCTTGAAGCAAGACTGGCACTGACGGCCGCCGCACGGGTGCCGGCAGACCGCCAAGGGCCTGGGCCTGGATGTGCCAGGCCAGGGTCAGGATCAGGAAACGGCGACTGGTGCGGGGCGCAGGGGAATTGCCGAAGGTTTCCTGGAACTGCTTGCGCAGATGGTAAGCTAGCGCTGGATAACGGCCAGATCGATCATCGCCAGGAAGTCTTCAGCGCGTTTTGCATGGCGCATGGCGAAGCGCCGGTGTTCGTTGAGCCACCGCACGCAGTGTTCGACGGTGTTGCGCTTGCGGCAAGCGGCGCGGTCAAACGGCCGATAGCCATGGCTCAGCCTCTGATCACTGAGCCAGGGGATGACCGGCTCGCTTCGGCGATCATGCAGCTTGCGGCGGATCATCGGGTAACGGTATCCGTTGTCCCCTGACACCTGTCTCGCTTTGCGCAATGGCCGACCGTGCGGGCCTAGCAGGTTGACCTGCGCCAGGAGCGGCTCAAAGCATCTGGATTCATGCCATGGGCCGCGGCCAATCACGGCTGCCAAGGGCAGCCCGCGGCTGTCGGTCAACAAATGTCCCTTGGTGCCAAATCCCCCACGGGAGCGGCCCAAAGCATGATCCAGGGGGTTCCCTTGGGCCCCCTATTTTCCGCATGCGGCGGCGCGGCCGGCCCGGCAACTCGCACGGTTGATGCGCGGGTTGCCGGATCCAGGATGGGTGCAGGCAGGGCTCGGAGTTGTTAGCCCCAGATCAGCACCTAGCCCACCTTCCAGACCAGGGAAAGCAGCTTCCAGTTCGTGAAATAGTATACGGCGAACACGGCCAGGAAGATGAACACCAGGATCAGCGTGCCAGGCGTGTGATGGCTGGTCACTTCACCCCGATCCTGCACCGGCAGTCGCAGCACACCCTGGGGCACGGCCGCCGTACCGTTGCGCAGAGACTCCTCGGTGAGCGGCTTGCCGAAGAATACCGACACCACCACGATCACCACATAGGCCAATCCGCCCAGAAAGGCGACGATGCCGCCAAGGGCGAGCAGACCCAGAAAGAGATCCACCGCGGCCGGATAGGCCACGCTGAAGGGTGCGTTGGTGAAGGAAATGTCGTAGTGGCGGCGCGGCACACCGAAGAGCCCAGTGACGATCATGGCCGTGGCAAAGATCGTCACGCCTCCGCCGAACAGGTACGGCTGCCAGCGGGCCAGGCCCATGAAGGATACCTGCTTTCGGAAAATCAGCGGAATAAGGTAGTAGGTCACTGCCATGAAGGCCAGCGCCGTACCACCCACCACAGTGGTGTGGAAGTGCCCCGGGATGCGCATGGTGTTGTGGGCAATGATATTGATTTGCTCGGTGCCCAGCGTCACGCCCGTCACGCCGCCCAGAAAGCCAAAGATGATCAGCGACAGGAACATCCCCGAAAAACCCGGATCGCTCCATGGAGCTTTCTGCAACCACTCGAAGGTGCCCTTGACGAAACCGTTGAGCCGCTGGCCCAGCTCCATGCCGGCCGGCACGGTGAAACCGTGGATCATGCTGGCCAGCACGGCCATGTACATGAAGTAGCTGGTGTTAACCACCTTCCATGCCGGCCCGAAGCCCGGGTCGACCAGCAGGTGGTGGGCGGACGCCATGGAGATAAACAGCACGTAGAGCACGAAGGCCGTGCGGCTGATTTTCTCATTGAGCACCACCCCGCCCACCGTCAGCGCGACCAGCAGGTACCAGATGGACACCATGGCCGCCACGTTGATCTGCTGCGAGGAATGCCCCAGGCCCCAGAAGAAGAGCCGGTAGACCTCCGGGTCCACATGCATCAGGCCCAGCGACCACAGGAATGTGGGAATATAGATGATCGCCCCATGCAGCAGCGTGAGCACGGCAATGATGGCTGCGGTGAGGGCACCGAAGGTTACCAGCGGCACGGAGCCCTCGTAGGTGCGCTCGCGGCGCGCCACGACCAGGGACGCGAAGAACATTCCCGTGGCAATCAGCGCCCCCACCGCGAACAGGATGATCCCCAGGTAGTACAACGGATGGGCCTTGAGCGGCACGTAGGACGTGAAGAGCACGTCCGCCTTGCCGGCGAAGACCATCCAGTCCGTGAGCACCATGCCCGCCACCATCAGAATGAAGCCCAGCCAGCCCACACTGGGCATGGGTAAGCGGCTGTTCAGCAGTACCGGGCCGGCGAAATAGAGCACCGCCATCTCGAAGAAGATGATGAAAAAGATCAGCATGTTCAGCCCGTGGGCCGTCAATGCGCGGTAGTACCAGTCTGCCGGCAGCAGGTGCACTGCCTGCCAGCGCGTCAGAACGAGCAGGATGGCCATGCTGAGCCCGATCAGAAAGGCCACCACGGCCAGCACGGCGTTGGCCTTGATCAGTTGCTCGGCGGGGCCGTGGACCCGCAGTTGCGTCACCGGGCAGGTGCGGAAGTTGCTTGCGGTCCCCATTGTGGTTTCACTCATGGTCGTGCTCCCTCTATACCTCCGTGGGAAATCGTCGATAGCCGGCGATCGGTGCCGCGGCACGGGCGGCGCAGCCCCAGCGACCCTGCACCGGGCGCTTTGCCTCGCGGGCCCAGCACCGACGGCATATCCTTCGCGGCGCCCCGTCCGTGCGTCTAGCGCGGTTCCACGATAATCTTGCCCACCATCAGATGGTGGCCGATCCCGCAGAATTCATTGCAGACGATCTTGTAGTCGCCGGCGACATTGGGCGTGATCCGCAGGGCATAGTCATAGCCTGGCACCACCTGAAAGTTGATGTTCATGGGGTACAGGTTGAACCCATGATTCAGATCGAGCGACGAGAGATGCAGCGTGTAGGTGGCCCCCTCCTTGAGCTTGAGCACGGGCCACCACTGCCACATGCGGGCGAGCACGTAGACGTCGCTGCCCGGCGGCGGCGCCACCACCGGATAACCCTGCTCGGTATCGACCTGATAATCGGCGATGAACCGGTCCACGCGCTCACGGAAGGCATCGGCCTCCACGCGCGAACGGATGCCCGAGGGATTCTGGCTGCCCTTGAAGTGCCACAGGGGCATCATGGCAAACAGGATCAGGCACCAGATGAAGGCGATGGTGACCCACAACTTTTCCTGGCGGGATGCCGGTTTCCACCAAAGGCCCTTGGGAGCAACAATGCCGCTATGCATGTCGGACTCCTCCATGTGACCGGCCTCGAGGGCCGGATGGTCAATGCGCTGAACTACGGCAACGTGGCCTGCGGCAGGGTGAGGATCTCGAACATGCCCCATCCGGTGAACAGGATGAACATGACCACGATGCCGGCCAGCAATAATAGAAATGGGCTGTCGTAGAAGCGTTGCAGCAGCGGGATGCGCGTGCCGCCCTGCGGGTTCTGCTCGTTCATGCCTCCTCCCTTGTGCTGGGTTTCGCAGCGGATGCAGGCAGGCAGGGTGATTCTGCATGCCTGGAAGGATCGGAACTGTGAGCCACCTCTATCCGCACACGCTGCGGCCTGTAAATGACATTTGTCATATGCGTTTATGAATGACAGATACTAATGATAAACGTCTACCGCTTTATCGAATTTCCGGGGGGACACCCACGGGGTTGATGAGGGTTGCCGCTGTTCGAATACGGGAGGGCCGTGTGCGAGGATCAAGCCGCCAACTGGCGCCGCCGCTGGTGCTGTCGGTGCTGTGGCTCGCCGCCACGCTGGTGTGGTGGAGCCTGGCCTTTCCGCCCACCAGTCGCCCGCCGCCCTGGCTGGTCTCGGTGCAGGCGGTGTGCTTCGGCACCGGTGCCGACGGCCTGCCGGCGCCCTACGGCTGGGGCGCGCTGATTGCCGCGCCGCTGGGCATGCTGACGGTGCTCGTCGTGGGCTGGGGTGGGGAGTTGCGCCGGGTATGGCGCATCTTGGGCAGTGCCTGGAGCGGCCGCGTGGCCCTGGCCGTCGCGGCAGCATTGCTGCTGGGCCAGACGGGTCGCGTCGTGCGGCGCATCACGGCCGCGGACGGTGTTGCCTTCTCCGCGGCAACACGCATGGAGGAGCCCATGCCGGAGGGCTATGCACGGCTGGACCAGCCCATGCCGGCATTCGCCCTGACCGATGCCACCGGGCGCACGGTGCGTCTGGCTGACTGGAGCGGGCGGGTGATGCTGCTGACGTTCGCCTTCGGCCATTGCGAGACGGTGTGCCCGGTGCTGACCCGGCGCGTGGCGTCCGTCGTGCGGCAGGCTCCGGTGCCACGGCTGGGCGGGGCGGTGATGACGGTGGACCCCTGGCGCGACACGCCCTCGGCACTGCCCGGCATTCTCAAACGCTGGGCGCTCCCGGCGCCGCTGACCCTGCTTTCGGGTGCACCTGCCCGAATGAACAGCGTACTGAATGCGTTGCAGGTCGGGCGCAAGCGCGACGGGCGCACGGGAGACATCGACCATGTGATGCTGGTCTACGTCGTGGACCCCGCGGGGCGGCTGGCCTATGCCCTGCACAACCCCTCGCCGGAATGGATGGCCGAGGCGGCCCGACGTGCCGCCGGCGGGATGGACGAGTAATCAGGAAGCTGCATGAATACACCGCCCACTCCCGAGACGCGCCACTTTGCCCAGCGCCCGCGTGCAGCCCGCTGGCTGGAGCGGCTCATCCTGCCGCTGGACCGCTTGTGTAACCGGCTCTACGGTTCCCCCTACAACCCCCTCTACCAGAGCGGCGCGCTGGCGTTGTTGTTTCTGCTGGTGCTCACGGCGACGGGCATCTACCTGCTCATCTTTTATCAGATTCGTACGCCATACGAGTCGGTGCGCGGCATCGAGGAACAGGTCTGGGCGGGCCGCTGGATTCGCGCCCTGCACAGCTATGCCGGCGACGCGATGATGCTCGCCGTGCTGGTGCACATGGTGCGCATGTTGATCAGCGGGCGCACCTGGGGCCCGCGGGTGCTGGCCTGGGTCAGCGGCGTGATGCTGCTGGGTCTCATGCTGCTCAGCGGCTGGACCGGGCTGGTGCTGGCCTGGGACATTCAGGCCGAGTTCGTGGCCGTGCAAGGGGCGCGGATGCTGGACCTGCTCCCCATCTTCTCTGAGCCCATCGCAAGTACGTTCACGGGGGGCACGGGCATCACCAGCAACTTCTTCTTCCTCAATCTGATGCTGCACATGGTCCTGCCGGTGGTCGTGCTGCTGGGGGTCTGGATACACACGGCGCGCGTGGCACGGCCGGTGATTCTGCCGCCGCGCAAGCTGGCGGTGTGGAGCGTGGCAGGCCTGACCCTGCTGGCCGTTGTGTGGCCGATCGGCATGCTCCCGCCGAGCGACCGGCTGCGTATGCTGGGCGAGGTGCCGGTGGACATCTTCTATGGCGCCTGGCTGCTCGTCGCGCGCCATGCGGAGCCGTCCGTGACCCTGCTGGTGATGAGCCTCACCGCGGCAGTGCCGTTCACCGTGCCCCTGTGGTGGCGTCCGCGGCTGACGTTCCGCCAGGCGGGTCAACGCCATGCTCCGGCGCCTGCCTGGGTCAACCAGGACCTGTGCACCGGCTGCACACAGTGCTACCTGGATTGCCCCTATCAGGCCATCACCATGGTCACTGCGCCCGAAACCAACACCGCGAGCGAGTTGGTGGCGGAGGTGAATCCTTCCCTGTGCACCGCCTGCGGCATCTGCGCGGGCTCCTGTGCGCCCATGGTCGTCGGCCCGCCCGGGCGGCGCGGCAGGGACCTGCTGATGGATATGCAGCGGTTCTTCGAGCGCGAGCAGATTGCCACCGATGAGGTCGTGGCGCTGGTCTGCGGCCAGTCCGCCGGCAGCGCACTGCTGGAAGACCCGCCGGCCGGCGTGCATGTCTACGGGCTGCATTGCGCGGGAGCGAGCCACACCTCCGCCATGGAACACCTCCTGCGCCGGGGCGTGGGCGGGGTGTACGTGCTTTCCTGTCCATCGCGCGACTGCTTCTACCGGCGCGGCCCCCACTGGCTGCACGAGCGCATCCACGAGGACCGCGAGGCGGAGTTGCATGCGCGCGTGGACCGGCGCCGCATCCGTATCGGCTATTTCTCCCGCGCCGACGAGGCCGCGGCCCGGGCCGACCTGACCGCGTTCCGCTCCGCCGCAGCGGCGGCGGCCG
>Ga0326597_10014988_pt1 | contig 10149 bp, 9 predicted proteins | sample RVTome_12_FD_203789 | JGI IMG/M metagenome (GOLD analysis project Ga0326597, IMG submission 203789) | Soil microbial communities from uranium-contaminated site in the Upper Colorado River Basin, Wyoming, United States - RVT100D185 | ecosystem: Environmental > Terrestrial > Soil > Contaminated >...
CCAGCTTTGGCCAGAATGGTCAGAGCCAGAATCGGCCCGACGCCCGGCAGGGTCGGAAGCCGCCTCATGCGAGCCTCACCGATTACTGCGACGGGTAGAGCACGGCGTGGAGGAAACGGATTCGACCGAGAAGATCCAGCGTGGGAACTTCACCGATCGCGGTCGGCAGCGCTTCGGTCCGGGCTTCCGTCGCAATCGGTTCGCCTGAGCTCTCCGGCGTCGAGTCCAGAATGACTTCCGGCTCACTCGCCGCGAGCGCTTCGACGGTCACGGCGACCCGTTCGCCCTGCAGTTGCTGCAGGGCCATTTCGCCGCCCGCCAGCTCGAGCATCTCGTGGAGAAGCCCACTGTTTCCAACGACGGTTAGCGGATCGCGCTCGAGGATCCAGACGACTTCGAGTCGCCGCTCTCCATCTCGCTGCGTCGCGATCCTCGAGATCTCTCGGGTCAGTTCACCAACGGCGGAGCTTGCGCGAGCTTCCCGACCCAAGATGGAGCCGAGCTGGTGAATCGATTGGATCACTCCGTTTGCGGTCGTCGGGGCGAAAACGTGGACGGTGATGCCTCGTGTCTGTAAGGCCTCCACAAACCCAGTTGGGAGCTCATCGCCAAGTGCGAACACGAGCCTCGGCTCCAGCGCTGCAATCGCAGCGGCGTCGGCTTGCGCGGAATCGCCGAGGTCGACGCTCGTCGCGAGCTCCGGGAGTTCCCGTGATTCGCTGTCGACGCCGACGACCTGGGAGGCCAATCCAAACTCGACGATCAGCCGACTCAACCCGGCCGCCAGCGAGACGATCCGCGCCGACCCCGCGGGGGCGGCGGCACGGGCTCGCTCCTGTGATCGCCTCTCGTCACAAGCGAGCGTTGCGAGTGCGAGCAGTCCCGCGATGACGCCGAACCATCTGAAGATGCGAGTGAGAAGTGTGTACACCGCGAAGGCTCCAGTGGTAGGATGCCCCGTGGATCCGGGATCCGCATCGGGCCGAACCACCAACGGGGAGAACCTCGAGGGCGAGAGTCGACCATGACGAGAGCCTATTCGATCAGCCGGGCCGCCGTCGCCGCAGCCATTCTGTTGGTTCCCAATCTTGCAAGTGCGGCTTCCCATCTGTGGCGCTTCAGCGAGTTCTACAGCTCGCCGGATCGGAAGATCCAGTTCATCGAAATGCAGGAAATCGGCGGTTCGAGTGGCGAGACCCACCTTTCGGAGCACTGGTACGCGACCAACACCTACAACCTCGACCACAGCGAGCTGCTCGGGTCGGATCTTCAGCTCCCGACCGCGAATCAGAAGTTCCTGGTGGGCACTCAGAGCTATGCGGCGCTGGTGGGAGTTCCGCAGCCCGATTACGTGCTTCCCGACGGATTCCTCGATCCCAGTGGTGATACCGTCGTCTGGTGGTTCTACCAGACGATCGAGATTCCTCCCGGAGTCATGCCGAGCGACGGGGTTCACTCGATCACCGTCGTTGACCCGGATGCCCCGACGTATTCGGTCGGCGTGAATTCACCGACGAATTTGGCAGGCGATACGGGAACCGTCGACCTGCCCGCAGCGGTTCCCTCCGGTCGCTCCTGGGGGATCCCCCTGAGCGTGCTGCTGGTTGGAACGGGTGTGCTGTCGATCGCCTATCGACGACGGAGCTGCTGAGGAGTTTCGGGATTCGGGCCGGACCTACACGACTACGCGTTGACTGATCGTCGGAGGATAGTTGATTCAGTGCGACCAGGCTCTGCTGGTCGATTGGGATTGGAGGATGCGATGACTCCATGAAATTTCGTTCGCTGTCCAGCGAGTGTGAAACCCGCCCTGCCAGGGGTGAGCCCGCCCGAGTCGGTAGTGAGCCTTGCGACGGTCTCGGTAACGAGATCGGCGAAGCGTAGGTACGCGAGCGTGCGGGCCGTGGGTACGTGGCCTCGAAAACGATGTCATCTCCGGATGCCGAGCGTTCTGTTTTCCGTGAAGGCGACGGCGACCTCTCCGTAGATCTTCTCGAAGAGAAGTAGGGGTGAGGAGATGTCGTATCCGAAGTGGGGGAGCAGCCGACAGGCTGCGAGTGCGGCACGTACGAAGAGGACGGCCCAGTAACTTGCCGAACCGCAGGACAACGATCTCCTCCCGCGGATGGACGATAACGAATCCCGCCAACAAGATCGGCGGAAAAATGACACTGACCGCCACAACCAAGCCCATCTCCAACGAACCCTGCATCGCGTCTTCGGGGGCATCCATCTTGGTATTCATCGCATTTCTCCTATTCATAGCTTGTAGTCGCATTTTCGCCGCAGCAATTCCCAGCGACGGACGGCAATACAGAAAGAGGCTCTTCGGAGTTTCGGGTGGGTCTCCGAGGCGCCCATCACGTACGTTTCACTCCCCTCGGAGACCCACCCGAAACTCCGAAGAGCCGAATTGATTTAGGCGGTCTCGCGGGAGCCAGGAGCTGCTTGTCGCAAGGCGTCGATCTCTCGGGCGCATTCCCCGGCTGCGGAACGGATGACCCCGCAGCCCTGGAGACCGTCGCGTGTCGGGTTTGCGTTGCGTTCAACCAGGCGGATGATCTGGCGCTCGGCTGCGACGTCGTAGACGACGGCGTAGAGAACGCAAGCTGTCTGTAGCCAGGCAGCGGTTGATGGATTCGGCCGAAATCAGAAGAGCCAGATTGAGAGACGTAGCTCCGTGCGGGCACCAAGTGCCATCTTGAATCCCGACGACGCGTTCGGTGTTTGTTGGCCGTTTGTTGGCGGCTCGTTTTCAGCAGAAAAAAGTCACCAATTCTAGACGCTTCCGAGATGGGTCCAGGGTTCGAGTTCCTGGCGGCCCACCAAGAATTTCAAGGGGTTGCACGACTCGTTGATCCGCTACCCAGCGGACTCGTTAGAACTGACACGCGCCTCATCGTCTCGAGTTCTGGGTGGCTCCGTCAAAGCCGGCAAAAAAGTGTCCGAGTTAATTCAACGGCAGCCAAGGCAGTTCAGCGGCTATTCGCAGGTTTTGGTGATCCTTCTCGATGCCTCGCACCGAGCGCCGTAGGCATCGGCTCCGAAGAATGTCGCGGCGAAGCGGATGGGCCCGGAGTTGCACCGGGGGATGTTCATCGCGATCTCGCCGCCGTGCCCACCTTTTCCAACCGCGAGGCGGATCGGACCCAAGGACTGCGAGTCAATGACCTCAAATCCGTCCCGCTCGCCGCCCAATGACTGCCACTGTTCGCGATCCGGCTTAGAACGTGTACGTGAATTCGAAGTAGAGGAAATCGACGTCGTTGTCGGTACCGGACTCCTCGATGAATTCGCCTGCGAAGAAGTGGCTGTATCCCAGCATGAGCGACGCATGGCGGTCGAATTTGTACGTGCCGGTGACGTCGACTTCCTGGCCGACGCTGCTCGCATCGCTGAGGTCGCCCGCTCGAATCACGGTGCCGCCCGCATTGTAGAGCGCGTCATCGGTCGAGTAGCGCCAGAAGTAATAACCGGTTACGGCGACCATCAATTTGTCGATCGGGGAAAACTCCACACCAATCTCGGGGGAGATGGCATTTTGCCTCCCGACGAGATCGATGTAGCCCATGTAGGCGTGCCCCAGCGGGAAGAGCTGATTGAAGGTCTGGACGTTGCCGCCGGGGTTGTTGTCTCCGCTTCCGAGTTCGAGGCCGGCGAGGAGCCGCGGCTTCGACCAGACGTCGGCGAACGTATATCCGTACTGCGCGCCTAACATCCAGGCGCTGCCGGCGCGGCCGAACTGATAGGCGGCCTCGACATCGTAGTCGAACGAGGTCTCCGGAACGATGCCGTAAAGCCGGGCGCCGAATGTGTAGCGGTCTTCGGTTCCGACCGAACCGTTGAAGGTCTTGGTGTCGTCGACGCTGAGCCCGAGGAAATAGAGATCCATGCTCGCGTCGCACCACGGAGTCTTGCCGGCCGCGTAGCCGCCGTAGAAGATGACATCCTCATTCGGCTCGTTGAATTCGTACTTGCGCACGGGATCGAAGAGCGATCCGAACGCGTCGATCCGCCAACCATTGACCTCGACGACGCCCGTGAGGCCATCCCAGCTGCGAAGCGTATTGCCCCACGGCAACGGACTCACGAGGCGCTGGCGCCCGTACTGGTACATCTGCCGGCCGGCGCGAGCGGTGAACGCGGTGCCGCCCTCGCCGATGGGCACCCGCACGTCGAAGAACAGCTGCTGGAGATCCACCGAGTCCACATAGAAGTTGGTCGTGCCGCCCGGCAGGTCCCGGTCGGTCGCCAACGCCGTCTTGCCTTCGGTAAACACGCGAAAGTGTTCGCCGAGGTGAACATCGGTATGCATGCGTCCGCGCCACAGGAGAAACGTGTCGTCGCCGCGCTGGCCCGGCAGGAAGTTGAAGTTCCACCAGTTCTCGAGCCGCAAACGCGCGCTGCCGCCAAAACTCGCCCAGATCTGACCGTCCTCGCTCAGCGGCAGATACTTGATCGGGTCAAAGAAGTCGGTCCGATCCGCCTCGGGGACGTTCCCCAGCACCGACCAGTTCTCGCGGTCGGGCAGGAACTGATATTTGGGCGGAACGAACGCCGCCGGCGGGGTCTTCTGCGGCTCGGATTCCGCGACTCCGGCAGCAGCGAGCGGCGCGGCAAGCGCGACCGCGACGAGGATCGCTCCCGTCACACCTGAGTTGATTTTGCGCATCGACGATTTGAGGGTCACTCGGCGACCGTAGCCGTGCCGTTGAAATACGCCTGATAGATCCGCCAGCTGTAGTCGGCCACCTTGGTTCCCATCACCAGACCTTCCTCGTTGTCGAAGCGAATGTGATAACCGCCCCACAGACGCGACACGGCGGCCATTTCCGCGGTCGCCGTGAAGGTCGGCAGCGAAAGCCGAATTTCCTTGGATTCGGGTACATCCGTTGCGGGCTTGCCCTCGACAGCCTGCATCTGCGAAGTCGAAAATTCGCCTTCGGTGAGCGCGCCTACGCGGCGTACCGCGACGGCGCCGAACTTGTCGCTGCCCGACAGCAGCGCGAGGATCCGCGCCGAAGCCGCGCTGGCCGTCGAATGGCCGGACGGATGACCGGGGAATGGCGGCGTCACAAAATTGGCCGGCGAGTAGGGGCGCCACTCCTTTGCGGGAAGCATGCCCGCTCCCTTTCCCGGACCCTTCCAGCCGTAGACGTCGTCATCCGGGTAGTACAAGCGAACCCACCAGTACGGACGCGACGTGTCGTAGAAGCGCTTCGTCTCCCAACACGCGATGAACGCGTCGAACACGATGTTTCCGATGCTGAAAAAGAGCTTCACGTCTTGATCGAGATCGTAATGGTCGCGGCGGGACAGATCCTGTGCGAAGCGCAGCCAGTGCCCCGATTGACCCGTCGAACGCGGGCCATCCCGCATGAACTCGACGACGGCCTTCTGTTCGAGCGAGAGTTTCCCGTTTACCTCGATGGCCTCGTCCACTTCCCGCTTCAATTGCTCCGAACCCCAGACCGGAGGAGGCGGCGCGCGGAACTGGTCGGAACGCTCGAGCGCGAAGGGTTTCACGCGGTACCAATGGGCGGTCAGGAAACCGGGCGCGAACTTCCCGCGCTTGGGATCCACGAAGGTGATGGGCATCCAGCTCGTGGGATCGACGACCTTCTCGGGCGTGTTCTTCGGGCGGTAAAAGGTGTAATCCGAGTACGGCTGTCCGTTCGAGCCGACCTCGTCGCCCAGTTGATTGGCGCCGTCGTGGCGGCGGTGCGCGATCACGGCAGCCGCTGCTGCGTTGCCCACGCCTGCCGGTGTGGTGAGATCGGTCGAGTCGTTATCCGGGTCGTAGTCCATCTCCTGCATGCGGCCGCGGATCCACTCTGCGTCCTCGGCATAGACGAACAACAATGCGCGGTAGACCGCGTAGGCGATCGCTTTTTCCTTGTTCTTGGCTGTGCGTTCGGCCGCGGGTCGTCGTAACTTCGCGCCCAGGCGCGTGCCCACGGCCTTCTCGTCGTAGGCGGCCCACGCGTCGTACATTGCGGTGAGCGCGATGGCCATGGTGCGTGAGAGGATGGTCGGTCGGGCGCCCGTTCGATCGACGTCGCGGCCGCTCGCCTCGAGGATGATCTCCAACCACTCGTAGGCAGCCGTGGGGTCTTCGTTGCGGGCCTGATGGATCAGCTCCGCGGCGGTCGCGGGCCTCGCGAGCGGGGCAAGTGGTGCGCACAACGCCGCGAGAAACGAGAGTAGGCCCGCTGCCGAGAGCTTCGCAGGATTTGCGCGCATCTGGATGAACTCCTTCTTGTTAGCCATCGCGCGCGTGCGCGGTCAGGGTTCTGTCGTCCGAATCGCACGGAGGATAAACTCAACATTGCGCGCGATCTGTCATGAATTTCGCGAATTGCACTGTCGTGAAAAACGCGACGCGAGGATAGTTGATTCAGTGCGACCAGGCTCTGCTGGTCGATTGGGATTGGAGGATGCGATGACTCCATGAAATTTCGTTTGCTGTCCAGCGGGTGCGAAACCCGCCCGGCGAGGGGGAGCCCGCCCGAGCCGGTAGCGAGCCTTGCGACGGTCTCGGTAACGAGATCGGCGAAGCGTAGGCACACGATCATGTGGGCCGTGGGTACGTGGCCTCGAAAACGATGTCATCTCCGGATGCCGAGCGTTCTGTTTTCCGTGAAGGCGGCGGCGACCTCTCCGTAGATCTTCTCGAAGAGAAGTAGGGGTGAGGAGAGGTCGTATCCGAAGTGGGGGAGCAGCCGACAGGCTGCGAGTGCGGCACGCAGGAAGAGGACGGCCCAGTAACCCGGGAGGCCCTTGTCTCTCCTCGGGAGTTTCCGGTCGGACGGAGAGCCGGTGATCGATCTCCGAAGCTGGCGCGTTGGCAGGCGCACGTGCCGGCCGCCGAGACAATCGGCAGAAAAGCGCCTGCCCCAAGAGGTAGGTCGTCGGCGAGGGAGTCGCGGCCAAGCTTCGCTTGGCAAGCGCATGGGAACCGAAGGTTCCCCGCGGAGGGCTGCATACGAGCCTTGACGTCGGGGAACTTGTTGGCAACTCGGACCCGGCCGAGCGAAGGCCCCTCTCTGCCAACGTGAGTGAGACACCAGCCATCCTTGGAATTACTGTAGGGCGATGGAAGGTGAGCACTGATGGCACAAGAGAGGAAAGCAATGGAATTGAACGGGCTTCCCGCCCCCGCGATCGGGGTCGAGGAGCGGAGCGACGAGAGCCCGGTCGCGGGGGTAGGCAACTCGCCGGCGCACTTCGCGGCCCCCGACCCGGAGGTGGTGGCGAAGCCGAAGCGTCGTCGATTCAGCGCGGAGTACCGGCTGCGCATCGTCGAGGAAGCGGATCGATGCACGCAGCCCGGGGACGTGGGCCGGCTGCTTCGCCGGGAGGGGCTGTACAGCTCTCACCTGACGAAGTGGCGTGAGGCGCGCCGCGCCGGAGCGCTTCGCGGGCTTGCTTCGAAGAAGCGCGGTGCCAAGCCGAAGGCGAGTAACCCGCTCGAACCGAGGGTGCGCGAGCTCGAGGCGCACGTGGCTCGGCTTGAAAAGGATCTGCACACGGCACACACGATTCTGGACGTCCAGAAAAAAGTTGCCGGGCTGCTGGGATTCAACCTCGAGGACGGGAAGAATGGTTGATCGCGGCCGAAGAGCTGGCGCGACAGGTCGGCGCAGAGCCGGCCTGTCGCGCTCTCGGTGTGTCGCGGTCCACGTTCTACCGTCGCAAGAGGTCGACTCCCGGGCACCAGCAGCCCCGTCCTACGCCTGCCCGGGCCCTGTGCAGCGAGGAGCGCGAGCGCGTCGCCGAGGTTCTCGGCTCGCCGCGCTTCGTCGATCGATCCCCCGGCGAAGTGTTCGCCACGCTGCTCGACGACGAGAAGTACCTCTGCTCGGAGCGCACGATGTATCGGATTCTGGCCGCCAACCAGCCGGTGCGCGAGCGTCGCAATCAACTTCAATATCCGCAGTACACGAAGCCCGAACTCGTAGCCACGGCACCGAACCAGGTCTGGTCGTGGGACATCGAGCGCCACGAGGCGCTCCCAAATCGAGCCGTGGTGAAAGGACACGGCCGCCAGCCCGTCGTAGCGGACTGGTTGAAGCTGAGGGCAGCCTGATCCCAGGGACATGGGGGAGGGTGGCAAGCAGCCCTGACAAAGCCGGAACAGGTCAGCACCGTCAGATGACCTCGGGCCCGGCAAGCAATGACGGGAAGGTGTAACAACAGTGAATCAGCGTATGAACGCCTCTCAAGAGAAGACCACCAGCTCGAACCTGATGGATATGGGCTGGGTTGCGGTGCGCACCCGCGAGAGCGGGGAACTCCTTGCCCGGCTGATGTCGCCGGTCGGGAGGCCACGGTGAAGGTCTACGGCGTAGCCGCGGCGAGACCGCAGGGGCATAGCTGGGCACCTACCCCATCGAACGGATTGGGAGTGAACGTGGGAACCATTCGGGCGGTCCCCTCCTCGGTCAGCTGCCAGCTGATCGGCGGGAAGGTCTGTCGCCGGCCGATGCCACCGGAATGGGGCGGAGGGGTCGTAGTAGTCCGAGGTCGGGAAAGCCGGCTACATGGCGAAGGACCCCAGCGTGTTCGCGGCGTCCATGCTGACCGGGGAGATCGCTGGTGAATATCGGCGATTCGTGGCCTGACCTCGTAGAGGCCGAGCGACGGGTACTCGCGATGCAGACGAAGCTGCACCAATGGGCGATCAGTGATCCTGGTCGCCGTTTCGATGACTTGTTCAACCTCGTGTATGACCCGGCGTTCCTCGCCGTTGCGTGGAGTCGGGTACGGGGCAACAAAGGCGGACGCACGTCCGGCGTCGATGGGATCGCCCCGCGGTCCATAGGAATCGGCGCTGCGGAGCTGCTCGACGGGCTGCGAGAGGGCCTCAAAGCTCGGCGGTACACTCCTTCGCGAGTGCGGGAGAAGACGATTCCAAAAGCGTCGGGCAAGCCCCGTCGCCTCGGGATCCCGACTGCCGCGGACCGAATCGTGCAAACGTTACTGAAGCTGGTGCTCGAGCCGATCTTCGAAGCGGACTTCAAGCCATGTTCTTATGGCTTCCGCCCGAAGCGCCGGGCTCAGGACGCAATTGCCGAGATCCACTTCTTCGGATCACGCACCTACGAGTGGGTGTTCGAGGCAGACATCAAGGCATGCTTCGATGAGATCGACCACACCGCCCTCATGGGTCGTGTGCGAAGTCGGGTCGGAGACAAACGCATCCTGAATCTCGTGAAGGCCTTCCTCAAAGCTGGCGTCCTCTCCGAGGACGGCACCAGTCGCGAGACGATCACCGGCACGCCCCAGGGTGGGGTCCTGTCGCCGCTATTGGCCAATATCGCTCTGTCCGTGCTGGATGAGCACTTCACACGCAAGTGGGAAGCTCTCGGCCCGTATTGGACACGTGCCAAGCATCGTCGAGCTGGGGTTCCGGCCATGCGACTCGTCCGCTACGCGGACGACTTCGTGGTCATGATCGCCGGCTCGCATGGCGACGCCGAGGCACTCTGGGGCGAGGTCACAGCGGTGCTCGCTCCGATGGGTTTGCGCCTCTCGGAAGAGAAGACCAGGGTCTGTCACATCGACGAGGGGTTTGATTTTCTGGGATGGCATATCCAGTGCCGTTCCCGGCGAGGTCAGGCCGGCAAGAAGGCGGTCTATACCTATCCATCCAAACAGGCACTCGCCTCGGTGATGGCCAAGGTCCGATCGCTCACTGCCAGAGCAAAGCACCGGAGACTTGCCGACCTGCTGATCTCGGTCAACCGAGTCCTGCGGGGTTGGTGCAATTACTTCCGTCATGGCGTGTCGTCAAAGACATTCGGATACCTCGATCACTTCACGTGGTGGAGGATTTTCGGCTGGCTTCGAAAACGACATGCTGGGTTGAACAAGGGCACCCTGGTTCGCCGGTATCTTCCCGCGTGGAAGATCCGTGACGGCAGTATCGAGATGTTCCGGCCACAAGCGGTCGCGATCGAGCGATACCGCTATCGGGGCGCTCGGATATCTGCACCATGGTAAGGCGAGGCATCAGGATCACCCGTTCCAGCGGAACAACATGTGGAGAGCCGGATGCGGTGAGAGTCGCACGTCCGGTTCGGAGGGCGGGCCGGAGAAATCCACCCATCGAAAGATGGACAGGGCGCTCTGGCCCGACCCTACACG
>Ga0326597_10014989_pt1 | contig 10148 bp, 10 predicted proteins | sample RVTome_12_FD_203789 | JGI IMG/M metagenome (GOLD analysis project Ga0326597, IMG submission 203789) | Soil microbial communities from uranium-contaminated site in the Upper Colorado River Basin, Wyoming, United States - RVT100D185 | ecosystem: Environmental > Terrestrial > Soil > Contaminated >...
GCCAGCGTGCTGGCAACCGGGCAGCTCAGGGTGACCGGCTTGCCCAGCGGCAGCTGCTCGTGGTGCCACGGGTCGCCGACATCGGCTTTGAAGGTGACGCCATTGCCGAGATCGACGTCGTAGCGCAGGGTGTTGCCGAGATACGCGGCAAAGGAGATCTTTCCCTTGAGCTGATTGCGCTCGCCGCCGGTCTCGCCATCCACCGCGGCGTTCTCGGGGCGTATGCAAACCACGCACCGGTCCCCCACGCGCAGTCGTTCGTCGTAGATCGCGGAAATCTCGCCCACCGCGGTTTCCACGCGCATGTTCCGAAGCGGGCCCTCGATGGCCCGCACGGTGCCGTCGGCGAGATTATTGATGCCGATGAAATCGGCGACAAAACGGTTGGCCGGCCGCTCGTACAGCGCCTTCGGCGGCCCGATCTGGAACACCTTCCCCTGGTTGAAGACCGCGATGCGGTCCGAGAGCGTCAGGGCCTCCTCCTGGTCATGGGTCACGTAAATCGTGGTGATGCCGAGCTCCTTCTGGAGCTTGCGAATCTCGGCTCGCACCTGCACGCGGATCTTGGCGTCGAGGTTGGACAGTGGCTCGTCGAGCAAAAGGATCTGGGGGTTCAGGACGAGCGCGCGGGCGAGCGCCACGCGCTGCTGCTGCCCGCCCGACAATTGACCGGGATAACGATCTCCCAAACCGGTGAGCTTTACCTTCTCCAGCACGCCCTGGACCCGCCCGCTGATTTCGGACGGGGAAATCTTGCGCAGCTTGAGGCCGTAGGAGACGTTCTGCGATACGGTCATGTGCGGCCAGAGGGCGTAGTTCTGGAACACCATGCCGATGCCGCGCTCGTGCGGGGGCACGGCGTTGACCACGCGGTCGTCGAACCGGATCTCGCCCCCGTCGGGGGCGTAGAAACCCGCCACCAGGCGGAGCAGCGTGGTCTTGCCGCACCCCGAGGGTCCGAGCAGAGTGAAGAGCTCCCCCTGCTCGATCGAGAGACTGACGTCGCTGACTACCGCCAGCGGCCCGAAGCGCTTCGTGAGGTTCGCGACCGAAATGCGCACGTGGCTTCAGGCCGGCGGCGGCGGTCGCTGCCTACTTCTTCTTCAGCTGCTCCGCGACGGACTCGATGTCCTTGCGGTACTGCGAGTTGACCTCCGCGTAACGCTTCTGGGCGATGTCGTCGTCGTAAATATTGACCACTTCGACGTCGAAATAGGAGCGCATGCCGCCGGTGAATTCGACGGCCATCTCCGCTTGGGAGCCCGGCTTGCCCTGGACGCGGTACTTGGGCGTAATCGGAAATACGCCCCGCTCCATCGCCATCCGCTGCCCGCGCTCGGAGAGCATGTACTCGATGAACGCGCGCGCCGCCCGGGGACGCTTGGAGCCCGCGAGGATGGCGATTGGCTCCGGCGTGATCCATGCGGTTTTGGGCGCCACGAACTTGATCTCGTAGCCGGCAAGGCGGTCCTCGAACGCCATGTAGCTCGGCACCGCGAATCCTGCCGCAAACTCGCCCCGTGCCACGACTGAAGGCACGTCACGGCTCCGCGCCGTGAATATCCCCGTGTTCCCCGCGAGGCGTTTCAGCCACGTCCAGCCCTTCTCGTCGCCGTCGCGCTGGAGAATCACCTCGTAGGTCGCATGGCTGCTGGAGGAGCGCGTCGGCGCGCATTGCGCGACGTTGCCCTTCAGCCTGGGATCCAGCAGGTCGTCCCAGTCCTTCGGTTCCGGCACCCCGAGACGCGCGAGGAGTTTCGGGTGATACACCAGCCCGTAGGGCTCGAGCACGGTGCCGATCCAGAATCCCTTGGGGTCCTTCAGCGGGATGGGCTTGGGCTTGCCGATGCTCTCCGGAATCGAGTCGACCACGCCCTTCGGCAGATCCAGCTTCGCCAGCAGATTCTGCTCGGCGAGCTTGTCGAACAGCGCGCTCTCACCGCCCCAGAAGATGTCGGCGTCGGGCCGGCCCTTCCACTCGACGATGCGCCCGTAGGCCACCGGCGTGCCGGCCGCCAGCGAGCTCGTCTTCACGGCGATGTTCCAACGCTCCTTGGCGTACTTGGCGAAATCCGCCAGCGCCGGGTCGGTCAGTGTTCTCGCGACCGGCGTAATGAGCACGAGCTCGTTCTCGATCGCCTGAGCGACCGCCGGCCCGGCGCTTGCGCACAGCAACACCAGCACTACACCGAGCAAATTGATGAACTTGGTCATGACACCCTCCTTGTTTGCGGGGCGATCGACCCCCGTTGCTGCATGTTGCCGCGGCCCGTGCGTGGGAGCTTGACGCAGATCAAGCCTCCGGTGCTCTTTTTGACGGAATGGTGACGCGGTCGTAATGGTAGGGATGCGCAAGCAATCCCGCAACGGCCTCCTCGATGCCAGCGCCGTGGTTGAGGACCTGGTCCACGGCCAGCGTGATCGGCATGTCCACATCGTGGCGCCGGGCGAGCGTGGCGACCGATTCGGCCGAATGGACGCCCTCCTGCACCGTGACCCGCTCGCGCAGGACGTCCTGGAGCTTCCTGCCTTCACCGAGCGCGATGCCGAGCGAGGTGTTGCGCGATTTCGTGCTATTGCAGCTCAGGTTGAGGTCGCCCGCACCCGAGAGCCCCATGAATGTCTCGAGCCGGGCGCCCATCGCGACACCCAGGCGAGCCATCTCGGCGAGACCCCGCGCAAACAACGTTGCGCGCGTGCTCTCGCCCAGATTCATGCCGATCGCGGCGCCGCTGGCAATCGCGATGACGTTCTTCAGCACGCCACCGATGAGCGCACCGGTGACGTCGTCAGATAGATAGGTGCGGAAGCGCGGTGTCCCGATCGCCTGCGCGAGCCGCTCGCCAATGCCGCGGTCGGCGCAGGCAAGGGTCACACCGACCGGGCTGTCCACTGCGATGTCGTGCGCGAATGACGGACCGGACAGGACCGCCACCGACGTGCCGGGCAGTGTTTCGGCGATGACCTGCGACATCAGGGCACAGCTGCCGCGCTCGACGCCCTTGGAGCAGGTAACCACCGGTATGTCCCGGCCAAGATGGGGACGCAGCTGGCTCGTGACAGCACGCATGTGTTGCGCCGGCGGCGCGAGCAGCAGCAGTTCGGCGCCCTTCGCGGCCGCAGCGATGTCGTTTGTGGCCTCGATACCGGGCGCGAGGCGGATGCCCCGCAGGAACACCGGATTCGTCCCCTCCCGATTGATCGCCGCCGCGACCTCGGGCTCGCGCGCCCAGATGACGATCTCATGCCCGGAACGGCGCGCCACGCACGCCATCGCCGTTCCGAATGCTCCGCCGCCGATTATCCCTATCCGCGCCATACAGCTAATCTTCCGCCCAGTTCTTGGCGCGCCCGACGGCCTTGCGCCAGCCGGAGAGCAGCGATTCCACCCGATCGCGGCTCATGCCGGGCTCGAAGGCACGCTCCGCCCGCCACTGCGCGCCGATTTCCTCCCCGTCTTGCCAGTAACCGACCGCGAGACCGGCAAGGTACGCCGCGCCCAGCGCGGTGGTTTCGGTGATTTTGGGGCGCACGACCGGCACCCCGAGAAGATCGGCCTGGAACTGCATCAGCATGTCGTTCTTCGCCGCCCCGCCGTCGACGCGCATCTCCGCGAGCTTGATACCAGAATCCGCCTCCATGGCGTGCAGCACGTCCGCCGTCTGATAGGCAATGCTTTCCAGCGCTGCGCGGGCAATGTGTGCTGCCGCAGATCCCCGCGTCAGGCCCAAAATGGCGCCCCGCGCGTAGGGATCCCAATGGGGGCTGCCCGTTCCGGCAAACGCCGGCACGAGGTAGACGCCGCCGTTGTCCGCGACGCTCGCGGCGAGGCGCTCGATGTCGGCCGAGGACTTGATGATGCCGAGGCCGTCGCGCAGCCACTGCACCACCGCGCCCGCGATGAAGACACTGCCTTCGAGCGCGTACTCGGGGACGCCGCCGGTCTGGCACGCCGCGGTCGTCAGCAGCTTGTTGCGGGACAAAACGGGCCGCTGTCCGGTGTGCATCAGCATGAAGCAGCCGGTGCCGTAGGTGTTCTTGACCGTGCCCGGTGTCACGCAGCGCTGCCCGAATAGCGCCGCCTGCTGGTCGCCCGCGATGCCCGCGATCGGGATGCGCACCGCAAAGAGCCCTTCTGCCGTCCTCGCCATCACACCGCTGGAGGGACGCACTTCCGGCAGTACACGGTCCGGAATCCCGAATGTCTCGAGCAGCTCGGAGTCCCAGCTTCCCGCGTGGATGTCGTAGAGCAGCGTGCGCGAGGCGTTGGTGGGATCGGTGACGTGCGCCGCGCCCCCCGAGAGCTTCCAGACGAGCCAGCTGTCGATCGTGCCGAATGCCAGCTCGCCGGCCTCGGCGCGGGCGCGGGCCCCGTGCACGTTGTCCAGTATCCAGCCGAGCTTGGTGCCCGAGAAATAGGCGTCGAGCAGGAGGCCGGTTTTCGCGGAGATGCCGGCCTCCAGGCCGCGCGCTTTCAGCGCGTCGCATGCCGCCGCCGTCCGGCGATCCTGCCACACGATGGCATTGCACAATGGCCGTCCGGTCCTGCGCTCCCACACCACGGTGGTCTCACGCTGATTGGTGATGCCGATCGCGGCCACGTTACGGGCCTGCACACCTGCGCGCGCCAGTGCCTCATGGGCGACGGTGACCTGCGTGACCCAGATCTCCTCGGGGTCGTGCTCCACCCAGCCGGGGCGGGGGAACACCTGCGTGAATTCCTTCTGCGCCACCGCCAGAATGGCCCCCTTCGCGTCGAACACGATCGCGCGCGAGCTGGTGGTGCCCTGGTCGAGGGCAAGTATCACGCTCATCTAGGCCGTCTTCCTTGCGGTATTGTGGCAAAGTTCCGCGTTGCGGACCGCCTCTTTATTGTGCGCGGCAATATCGCTAGAATCATCGGTGCAGTGCCGTGCCGAACACTTTGTTCGCGAGGCCCCGGGGGTAACCAGGGAGAGTGGTAAATGCTTTTTTACGCTTTCTACGTCGTCGCGCTGATCATCCTGATCCTGCACTTCACGGGCTGGCTCAAGCGCAACAATCTTGAGTGGCTGGTGCTGCTGCTGGCTGTTGCGACCTTCCCCGCCGTCCTCTTCCTCTAAAGCAGTTCCCCGCGCGCGTGCGGGGCACCTGATGCGGGGCCGCCACCGGGAACGGGGCCTGCTTGTTAAGCATGTCCACCCCGGTGCCGACGAACAGCGACCCAGCGCGATGAGGCCGACGTGCGAGAGCGCGAGGCCGGCGCGGCGGTCGTCACCAGCACGACAAACCACGCCGGAACGGGATGCGCGGCCATTCGACATTTTGACATGTCACCGGCGCGTTCATAGAATTTCAAGGAACCCACCGCGTTCCGTTGATGGCCCATCCCCTGCCCGGCCGCATCCCGGCCGAAATCCGCGCGATGCCCCTGCTGTCGGACCGCGCCTACGAGCGCATCCGGCGCGACATTATCAGCTGCGTGCTGGCGCCCGGCACCGAGATCTCGGAAGCCCAGCTCTGCTCGCATTACAAGATCGGCAAGGCGCCCGTGAGAATGGCGCTCAACCGGCTTGCGCACGACGGGCTGGTGCGGGCCATTCCGCGCCGCGGCTACCGGGTGACGCCGGTGACGGTGAAGGACGTCCACGACGTGTTCGAGCTGCGCCTCATGCTCGAGCCCGCGGCGGCGCGCATGGCGGCCGGCAAGGTCGGCGCGCAGCGGTTGCGCGCGCTCGACGAGCTTTCGCGCTCCGGCTACGAGCCCGGCGATCCCCGGAGCACCGCGCGCTTCCTGGAAGCCAGCAAGGCGTTCCAGGTGGCGATCGCGCGCGCCACCGGCAACGCGCGGCTTGCCGAGGCCATCGAGCGGCTGCTCGACGAGATGACGCGGCTGCTGCACCTGGGGCTCGCGCTGCGCGACCGCTCGCAGGAGCTCGCGCGCGCGCACCGCGCCCTCGTCAAGGCCCTCGGCCGCGGGGACGGCGACGCGGCGGAGCGCATCTGCCGCGAGCAGATCGAGACAGCCCGCAACATGGTGCTGTCCGCGATACTGACTTCCGGCTCGGTCATGAGCCTTGCGCTCGGCGCCGACGGGCCGCCATGAGCGCCGTGCCGCAGCAACTGCAGCGTCTTGCCGATCAAGTCGGCAGCGCGGTGACGCTTGCTCCCGAGGCGATGGCCCGCGAGGTCAAGTCGGCGCTGCGCGCCGCGACGGTGGAATCCGGCTGGCTCCCGCCCGAGCGGCGCCGCGCGAGCCACGAGCATTACGCGCGCCATCTGATCTACGCCGATGCGGGGGATCGGTTCTCGATTCTCGCCCTGGTCTGGGACCGCGGTCAGATGAGCCCGATTCACGCCCACTACTGCTGGTGCGCGGTCGGGGTCTACCGTGGGCTGCTCACGGAGACTTGCTATCGCGAAGGCACGGACGGGGAGGCGCTCGAGGAAATCGGCAGCGCGCGTCACGCCGTGGGCGAATCGACTTTTGATCCTTCCGGGGCCGGTATCCATCGCATAGGCAACTACAGCGGCGTGCTTGCGATCTCGCTCCATGTCTACGGCGTCGGCGCGGATCGAATCGCCACCGGTGTCAATCGGATCTACTCCTGAAGCCCCATGTTCCTTCCCCTTTGCGGGGGAAGGCTAGGATGGGGGGTCAAGGCTATAAACAAGAAGGCACAAGAACATGAAGGCTGTCATTCTCGAAAAGCACGGCGGGCTCGACGCGCTCAAGCTCGTGACGGACTTTCCCGATCCGAAGGTGGTGGACGGGCACGTCGTGATCCGGGTGAAGGCGACCTCGTTCAACTACCACGATGTGTTCACCGTGCGCGGCATGCCCGGCATCAAGGTGCCGCTGCCGATGATCATCGGCCTCGACATGGCCGGTGAGATTCTCGAAACCGGGCCGGGCGTGAGCGGTTGGAAAAAAGGCGACCGCGTGCTCGTCAACCCGCTGAACAAGCAGAAGGGGCTGATGGGCGAGATGATGCACGGCGGGCTCGCGGAGAAGTGCCTGGTCGCCGAGCATCAACTGATCCGCATGCCCGACAAGGTGACCTTCGCGGAGGCCGCATCCCTTCCCGTCGCTTATGGCACCGCTCACCGCATGATCGTCACGCACGATACGATCAAGAAGGGCGACAAAGTGCTGATCCTCGCCGCGAGCGGCGGCGTCGGCACCGGCAGCGTGCTGCTCGCGAAGCTGCGGGGCGCGGAAGTCGTCGCCTGCGCCTCCAGCGAGGACAAGATCAAGCGGCTGAAGGACCTCGGGGCGGATCATGTCATCAACTACAAGGAGACCGATTTCTCGAAGTGGGCGGTAGAAAAGTACGGCAAGCCGCAACGCCGCAACTACGAAGGAGGCGTCGACGTCGTCATCAATTTCACGGGGGGCGACACCTGGGCGCCGACCCTCCGATGCGTGAAGCGCGGCGGCAAGATCCTGGTCTGCGGCGCCACCGCCGGCTACGACCCCAAGGAGGATTTGCGCTACATCTGGAGCTTCGAGCTGCAGGTCATCGGCTCGAACAGCTTCTACGACGAGAACCTGAAGGCCCTCATGGACATGATCCAGAAGGGCGACATGAAGCCGGTAATCGATGAAGTGCTGCCGCTCGAGCGCGCGGTCGAGGGCCTGCGCCTGATCGAGTGCCGTGAGGTCTTCGGCAAGGTTGTTGTCACGCCTTAGTCACCGTTACTCGTCACTCGTCAGCCGTCACGCGTTCATGACGATAGCCAGGCCAGAGCCGCGCGGATACTCCGGTAATCTCGGGCTCCTGTTTAGCGAGCACGCGCAATCCGATCGGCCTGCGATCATCGAGCTGCGCGACCCGAAGCAACCGCGGCCGATGAGCTTCCGCGAGCTCGATGCCGGCTGCAACGCCGTTGCGCGGGGCCTCATGCGAGCCGACCTGAAACCCGGCGACCGCATTGGCATCCTCTCGCTCAATCGCGTGGAGTTCGTGAGCACGCTGCTTGGCGCCATGCGCGCCGGCATCGTGCCGGTGCCGGTCAACGTGAAGCTCGCCCCCGACGCCGTTGCCTACATCCTCAACGACGCGGGTGCGCGCATGGTGTTTGCGGAACGCGATGCAAAGCGGCTGATCGCGGCCGGGATGCGCGTCGTGGAATTCGGACGGGAATTCGAGCAGTTCGTCGATCCCGGACCGTTCACGGCGTTCGAGCCCGCGCCGGACTCGGTCGCGATTCAACCCTATACCTCGGGCTCGACCGGCCGTCCCAAAGGCGTGTTGCTCACGCACTACGGCCAGAACTGGAGCCGGCGCATTCTCGCGCACACCCGCGGCACGACGGAGAAGGACGTGATCCTGGTCGCCGCGCCGCTCTATCACAAGAATGCGCTGAACGCGATCAAGCAGGGTCTTACCGCCGGCGCAACTCTCCCGCTGCTGCCGCAATTCGACATCGAGCGCTACATCGAAGCGATCGGCCGTTACCGCTGCACGGTGATCTCCGGCGTTCCGACCATGATGGCGATGATGCTTACGCGCAAGGATCTCCTTGCAAAGATCGACACGACATCGGTGCGTACGGTGATGATGGGCTCGGCGCCCTCCTCGCCGCAGCTCATCCAGGAGCTGCGCACGACCTTTCCGAACGCCGAACCGTTGGTAGTCTACGGCGTCACCGAGGGCGGGCCGGTGCCGCTCGGACCTCACCCCGAGGGCAAGCCGCGCCGGCCTGGCTCCCTTGGCGTGCCCTATCCCGGCACCGAAGCAAAGCTCGTTGGCGGATCGAGTCCCGACGAAGGCGAGCTCGTGCTGAAGAATCCGGGCAACCTCCTCGGCTATCACAATCTTCCGGAGGAGACCGCGAAGCGGCTGCGCGACGGCTGGTATTACACGGGCGACGTCTGCCGCCGCGACGCCGACGGCTTTTACTTTTTCGTCGGCCGCACCGACGACATGTTTGTCTCGGGCGGGGAAAACATCTACCCGGGCGAAATCGAAACACTGCTCCAACGCCATCCGGCAGTGCACCAGGCGCTGGTCATGCCGTTCGACCACGAGCTGAAGGGCCAGGTGCCGTACGCATTCGTCGTGCCGCGCGTCGGCGCCAATATCACTGAGGACGAGCTCAAGCAGTTCGTGCTCGCGAACGGCCCGGCCTACCAGCACCCACGACGCGTGTTCTTCCTGAAGGAGCTGCCGCTCGCCGGCACCAACAAGATAGACCAAGCCCGCCTGCGTCAATGGGTTTTCAACGGTACCTTCATTGCTCCACGGACGCGTTCAAAGTAGAGTATTGGAATGCTGGACTGGACTACCTGTAAGGCCGTCGAGCGCGACCCGCAAAAGCTCAGCGGGGCGTGGGTATTTCGCGGTACCCGGATTCCGGTGAGCGCTCTGTTCGAAAATTTCGAAGGCGGTGCTACCGTCAACCAGTTTCTGGAATGGTTTCCCGGGGTCACTCGCGAGCAGATCGACGCCGTTCTCGAGCACGCAGCTCGAAGCGTTCAGACCGCCTGAGTTGCGGTACGAATGCGGATCCTGTTCGATCAGGGCACGCCGGTTCCTCTCAGGCAGCATCTCTCCGGACATCAAGTCGAAACTGCGTTTGATCTCGGATGGTCACGCTTGACCAATGGGGAACTTCTCGCGGCTGCCGAGGCCCGCTTTGATGTCTTGGTGACCACCGACAAGAATCTGCGCCAACAGCAATCGTTGACTGGCCACAAGCTTGCCGTTCTGGTGTTGCCCACGACAAGTTGGCCGCGGCTACGCGCTCACGTGGCCGGCATCGTATCGGCGCTGGCCTCAGTAAGATCGGGCGAGTATCTGGAAATCACCCTGTAGAACCCGTTTTGAGCGTAGTGCGCATGAGCGAACAATCAGTCAGCGTCGAGAAGTTGCAAGAGCTGATCACCCGCGGGCCGTTCAACAAGTGGCTTAACTTCACCGTGCTGAAGGCGGGCGCGGATGGGGTGGAGATCAGGGCCGCATGGCGCGAGGAGTGGGTGGTGAATCCCGAGCGCCGCTACACGCACGGCGGCATACTCGCGGCGATCATCGACGTCGCCGCCGACTACGCGATCGCGGCGCAACTCGGCCGCCCCGTGCCCACGATCGACATCCGCGTGGACTACCACAAGGCGGCGATGCCCGGCGACCTCACGGCGAAGGCGCGCGTCGTGCGCATGGGCA
>Ga0326597_10014990_pt1 | contig 10148 bp, 10 predicted proteins | sample RVTome_12_FD_203789 | JGI IMG/M metagenome (GOLD analysis project Ga0326597, IMG submission 203789) | Soil microbial communities from uranium-contaminated site in the Upper Colorado River Basin, Wyoming, United States - RVT100D185 | ecosystem: Environmental > Terrestrial > Soil > Contaminated >...
GGCGCCGGCTGATGCGGTACCCCACCACAAAACGCGGTCCGCCCCCGACACCCACCTCCGCGAACCACCCACGCCCGGCGGCCGGCCGCGATTCGGCACCCACGAACACCACGAGGTAGCCCGCCGGGTCGCCCCCTCCAGCCAGGAACGCACCTCCGACCCCGGCGTACGGGCCCCAGCCCCGAGATCGCGCCGGGCTCAAGTGGTATCCCACCCAGGCTTCGGCTCGGCCCGCGGCGCGATCCCCCCGCACCCCCCCCGCCACGCTGCCGCCCCCACCCACACCAAAGCGGCCCCAGCGCGACACGCCCACACCGAGTCCCAGAAAGGGATCCGGCGCGGCCAGCACCGCCGCCAGGGGCCGCCGGTCCGTCCGCACCTGCGCTTCCAGAGCGCCCGCCCAACCCAGGAGCGCCGGCGCCAGGCCCAGCACGATCCTATTCCAGCGCGATGTCGTATGCGACGTCGAGGTCCGGCGCGAGGGTGTGCATGACCGAGCAGTACTTCTCCACCGACAGCTTGACCGCCCGTTCCGCCTTGGCTCGGTCCAGGTGGTCGCCGGCGATGGTGAAACGATACCGAATCTTCACGAAACGTCGGGGATCCGTCTCGCGGCGCGTTCCCTGTACGTCCACGGCCACCCGGCGGAGCGACACGCGCCCCTTGGTGAGAATGAGCACCACGTCCGACGCGGAACACGCCGCCGCCGACAGCAGCAGGAGCAACGTGGGTGACGGGCCGGTCTCCCCGTCGCCGTCAATCTCCACCGCTGGGGTCACCGGACCCGTCCCCGCCCCGCGAAACCGCATGCCGGAACCGGTCCACTCCAGGTGGGCGGTCCGCAGGTTGGAAGCCGTCATGACCCTCGCCTCGTGGTGAGCCCAATGAAGAACCGGTGCCGCCGCAGCGCATCCTCACCGTGGTACTCCAGCATCCAGTTGATCTGATCCAGCAACTGAAGTTCAAAGCCCAGCACCACCTGAAACCAGACCCCGGGGCAGCTGGTTATCCGGTTGCACAATTGTTGTCCCCAGATCCCTCCGCCCAGGCCCACGTACGGCACGGCCAACTCCGTGTCCGCGGTGAAGCGATACAGCAGCTCGACGTTTCCGACATACGTCGTGGCCGTATCCCCCAGCCCGATCTCCCCCGACGGACGGAGTCGGAGGCGGTCGGTGAAGACGTCTCCGGCATCCAGCGTGAGGGAAACGATGGCCTGGTTCCGTCCCGCAAAGTCCCACCCCAGGCGGGACCCGAACCCGAATAGGCCGAAACGCATGAAGGCGGTGGGCTCCCCCTCCTCCGGCGGAAGGAACTCCTGCGCGCGGGCGGGCGGGGCGAGCAACGCGGCCACCAGGAGGAGCCGGGCCGCCGGGATGTTGCGCGGACGGAAGCTCAATGGCGTCGCGCCACCAGGACGTAGTCGGCGATGGCATACACCGAGATCGCGGCGGTGGCCCAGGCCAGCGGGCGAAGCAGCTCCGAACCGGTGACGAAAGCGACCAGCGTGAGGATCTGACATACCGTCACCGCCTTGCCGCCGGCGCGGGCCGGCAGCGTCGTGGGGTGGCGCAGCACCACACTCGTAACAAACGCGAGGAACGCGACAATGTCCCGGATCAAGACGCCCAGGAACTCCAGGGGGAGCAGCCGGCCGCTGGCGAAGACGATGGCGAACGTGCCGACCATGAACAGCTTGTCGCAGATCGGGTCCAGCACCACGCCCACCCGCGAGCCGCCCAGGCGCCGTGCCCAAATGCCGTCCGCAACGTCGCTGGCCGCGGCCGCCAGCACGACCGCCAGACGGACGCCGGTCTCCTCCACCACCATGAACACGACGGCGAGCGGAACCCGAAGCGCCGTAAGAAGATCGGGCGCTTGAAACAGCGGTCTTGCTTGCCCGACCCCCTGGGCACCTGTACCTTGCACGTCGGAGCTTGGGGAGACCACGTGGATCTTCAGTTGCTCAAGAAGGCCGCGATCTTTGCCGACCTGGAGGAGGAAGAACTCGCCCGGGTGGCCGAAGTGTGTAAGGAGCAGACGTTCAAGTTCGGCCAGACCATCTTCAAGGAAGGCGAGCCCGGCAATCGCTTATACCTCCTCTCCGAGGGAGAGGTGCGCATCTCGCGGGTGGTGCCTGGCTCCGGCGAGGAAGCGCTCACCGTGTTGAAGGCGGGAGCCTGTTTCGGCGAGATGGCCGTATTCGACCGCTCGGAGCGCTCCACCGACGCCATCGCCAACACCGACTGCACCCTGATTACCATCACCCGTTCGGACTTCGAGATGCTGCTCGACTTCAATCGGGACGTCGGATACAAGGTGCTGTGGTCGGTGGTACGGCTGTTGAGCGAGCGGCTGCGTGTAACGAACGACAACCTGCGCTCGTTCCTCGCCATGTCGATGTTCTGACCGTCGTCCACGGTGCGCACGGCGCAAGGTATGGCGGGTAGCGCGCCGATTCAATAGAAAAATCATCCACCATCGCCGCCCCGCACCACATACTCCGCTCGGCGATCAGCGCGAAAGATCCGCCCTGCGGCGACGACGACCTCATCCGGGTCGACCGCGCGCAGACGGGAGGGTGACGACTCCAAGTTACCGAGCGTGCCCTGCACGTATGCCTCAAGAATCTCACCCCCCCAGGCGGCGACCCGCTGGCGGCGCACCTGCACCAACCCAGCCGCGTAGTTCCGGGCTCGTTCGAACTCAACTCCTTCGATGGGATCGCGGCTGACCCGGTCGAGTTCCTCCAACATCGCGGCCCGGGCCTCGTGCTCCCGCTCCGGCGAGGTGGCGATGTACGTGAGCACGGCGCCGGATTCCTTCCGAAACCATGGCGCAGCCGTCACGGTGTAGGCCAGGGAACGCTGGTCCCGCAGTGCCCGGAACAGGCGACCGGCCATGCCACTGAGCAGTGAGCACAGGACCTCGACCGTTGCCTGGGCCGCCACGCTGAATCCGTGGGCGGGAAACGCCATTGCCAATGCGGTTTGAGCCTTTTCCCGCGATTCCGAACCGCGCCCCGCGTTCCACGTGATGGGCCCGGACTCCGGCCGGACGGCCGACGACCCATCGGCGTCCCCCCAGGCCTGAGCGAGCAGGTCAACCAGCGCGTCTTCCGGCAGATCTCCGGCGGCGATCAACACGGTGGGCGCCCGGTGCAGGCGCTCAGCCGCCCGTCGAACCGATACGGCATCCAGGTCCGGTACGTGCTCGGGATGGCCCAAGACCGGCAAGCCGTAGTGATGGCGAGGGAACGCCTGGCCGAGCACGCGTTGAAGCGGATGGCCGAACATGTCGTCCCGGGCGCGGGCCGCGTCGGTAGCCAGGAGGCCCCGCTCCACGGTCACGTCGGCGTCGGCCAGGTGCGCCTGGCGCGCCAGGGTGACCAGCAACCGGGCGGCCGAGCCCGCGGAACCCGCCGGGACGGTGAGACTCCAACCGGCTGCATCGCCGCCGGCGGCCGCTGCAACCGCGCCGCCCAGCGTCTCGGCGGCCATGGCCAGCGCCTCGGCGTCCATCCCGCCGGCGCCCCGCAGGGCGGAACGCACCAACAGCGCCGTGAGTCCGGCCGTGGTCTCGGTTTCCCCTTGTCGCAGGCCCAATACAGAGAGCGAGAGCGACACCAGCCCGGCCCCCGTCCGCGGGCTTACAACCAGGTCGGCACCATCCAGCTTGACTTGCGTGAGGCCGGGGCCGGGGTGCTCCGTCCGCGGGGTCCCCCGCTTCCTCCCCGGTGTCGCAACCGGATCGCCGGCGCGGACCGCTTCCGTCCGCGCCCGCGCGGAAGGTGTCGGCGGCCATTGGTCTGGAGGGAAACGGGTCTGGTCGCCGTCGCGCAGGTACACCACGCCGCAGGCGGCGTCCGGAACCAAGTGGGTCCAGGCCACGCCACAGACGTCCTCTGCTGAAACGGCGAGCGTGCGCTCCAGCCAGCCGTCGGCCAGCAGGAAATCCCCCAATGCCTCGAACTCGCAGAGCAAGGTGGCGCGACCGTCCATGGTCTCGACGCGCTTGGCCCAGTGGGTGGCGATCAGCGCCCGCGCGCGCGCCATTTCGCCGGGCTCCGGCGGCGTACGCGCCAGGTCGGTCACGGCGCTCAGCGCCCCCACCACGGCGTCATCCAGACGCTCCGGGTCCGCTTCCAGCGACAGCTCGAATACGCCGACCTCGGTGGGCGTGTAGTGTGACGCCGCCACGGTGCTGGCGAGCCCCGGGGCCCGGACATGTCGCCAGAGCCGCGAGCCCCGGCCGCTCCCGGCGATGACGCTCGCCACGTCCAGGGCGGGCGTGTCGGCGTGCATGGTTCCCACCGTGCGCCATCCCACCGCCGCCAGGGGCCGCGCCACGTCGCCGCGCAGCACGCGGAAGGAAGAGCCGCGCTCCGCCGATTCTTCCGGCCCCGCGTCCAGCTTGGCGGCCGCCCCGACCCACCCACCATACTGCCTTTCCATGAGGTCCAGGGCCTCCCCGGCATCGAGCCGCCCCACGGCGGCTACGATGACGCGGTCCGGGGTGTAGCGAGACTCATAGAACGATCGGAGATCGCCCGCGGTCAGCCGGCGGAGTCCATCCTCGGTGCCGATCCGCCACCGCCGCATCCGGTGCGCTCGAAACAGCGATTGGTACAAGGTCTCGGTCACCAGCGCGGGCGGGTTGTCCAGTTTGCGCTTGACCTCCTGGATGATCACCGCAAGCTCTCGCATCAGCTCGCCGGGGTCGAGGGCGCAGTGCAGCAGCGCGTCCGCTTGCACGTCAACCCCATGCTCCAGCGCGTGGTTCGTGGCCGGCAACACCACCCAGTAGACCGTTTTGTCGTAGATCGTCGAGGCGTTGAGGTAGCCACCCAACCGCTGCGTCTCTCCGGCGATCTCGCCTGGACCGCGGCGGTCCGTGCCTTTGAAGAACATGTGCTCCAGCACATGAGCGATCCCGACCCACTCATCCGGCTCGTGGAAATAGCCGGCTCGGACATGTGTGGCCACGGACACGACATCGGCGGACGGGACAGGCTGCGCCAGCAGGGTCAGGCCGTTGGAAAGGACGCGTTTGGTGACGGAGGTGGTGAGGGATATGTTCGACAAAGGCGGACCGTCGGTCAGGCGGTCTGGGGGATAGACGCGCCAGATTGTCGTCGGCAGGAATCACCCGTCCGTCCCCGGCCCGTCCAACCGCCGGTCCGCCTTGCGGTCATCCCAGGATTCTTAACAGGCCGGCTACCGCGCTCCCGCGCACAAAGGCCTCGGCATCCGTGGGGGGAATCACCATGCCCGTTTCCAGCCGGCTCTTGCGCGAAACCTGCTCCATGTAGTCCTCAAGCGAGACGGCCGACCAATCCCGATCATCCATCTTCATCTGGAGGACGATCTCATCCCAGGTACCGCTGTAGGTCACGCCGCCCGAGGTGCGCACCCGGTGGATTTCGCGATCCGCCCGACGCTCCATCTCCTGAAGGCCGATGAGGAGCGTGCCGAACAATTCGAGCTGGTTGGGATCCCGTACCGAGCCGTCGGGCTGGGTGGCTTCCACCTCCTCCAGGATTCGGTCGGTGGCATCCCGCTCGGCCGACAGCTCCCCCAACCGTTCGTGCCAGGGGGCCAGCTCGGGATCGCCCGCTTTCAGCCGGTAGATGGATTTCTTGAGCTCGATCACGCGCCAGATGGCGAGTTCATCCGTATGGTCCTGGGGATTGGTCTGCTCCAGGTGGAACAGCGCGGCGTCGTATTCCCCGCGATCGTACAGAAGATTCCCCAGGTAAATGCGGGCTTCGGCGTGCTGGGCGTCCAGGTCCAGCGATCGCCGGAGCCAGTAGAGTGCGCTTTCCTCGTCGCCCCGCCGGTGCGCCGCGTAGCCTACACAGGCGGCAGCCTCCGACGACTCCTCGTGGTGCAGCGCGGCGGTTTGAAAGAACGTGAGGGCGTGGCCGAACATGCCCTCGCGAAACAGGGCGCGCCCCATCTGGATGACCAGGTCATGGTCCTCGCGGAACCCCAGGTCGAGCGCCTGCTCGAAACACCGCAAGCCCTCGTCGCGCTCGCCGAGCTTGAGCAAGGTCTCTCCCAGGCCCGCGAGCGCGTCCTCATGATCCGGCTGAAGGCCGACGGCGCTCTCGAAGCTGCGCCGCGCCCAGGCAAATTCCTCGCGCGCCAGCCGAGCGTAGGCGAAGCCGACGTGCAGTTCCGCGGAGAAGGGATAGACCCCCAAGCCCTCGCGGAGAACCTCGACGGCGGCGTCGTACTCACCCTGGTTGTAAAGCCGATGTGCTTGTTCGCTGTAGTCTTCGGAACTCGGGAAGGCGTCCGACATCAGCCGGGCTACCTCGGCGAGAGTCGGGCAACGATAAAACGCAACTCTCGTTCGCACAAGCGGTTGCCGCTGGGGAAGGCGCCGACTAGTTTGGCCCCGTGCCGAGCCTCCAGCCGGTTCCCGGCGGCAGTGTCACCAGTCCACAGGGCTTTCTCGCCGGCGCGGTCCACGCCGGCCTCAAGGACGGCGGCGAACTTGATCTCGCCCTCCTGGTCAGCCAGACGCCTTGCTCGGCGGCGGGCGTCTTCACCCAGAACCGGGTGCGCGCGGCGCCGGTGGTCTACGACGAGGGTCTCCTGAACGAGCGTCCGGGCCGCCTGCGCGGCGTGGTGATGAACGCCAGGGTAGCGAACGCCTGCACCGGCGAGCCCGGTCTCGCGGCGGCCGGCGCTATGGCCCGCGCGGCCGAATCGGCGCTTCAAGTTCCGGCGCGCTCCGTGCTAGTACTGTCCACCGGAGTGATCGGCGTGCCGCTGCCGATGGACCTGGTGACGAACGGGATTGCGGCCGCGGCGCCCCTGGTCAGCGCCAAAGGAGGCGCGGACGCCGCGCGCGCCATCATGACCACGGACACGCAGCCCAAGCATCTGGCCGTCAGGGTCGAAACCGCGGGCGGGATGGTGACGGTCGGCGGGATCGCCAAAGGCGCCGGCATGATCCACCCCAACATGGCCACTATGCTCGCGATCCTGACGACGGATGCCATGGTAGACGTGAGTCACTTGCACGACCTTCTCCGCCGGGTGACCGACCGCACCTTCAACGCCATCTCGGTCGACGGCGACACCAGCACGAATGACACGGTGCTGCTGCTGGCGAACGGCGCCAGCGAGGTGGCCCTGGCGCGTGACGTCGAAGGCGGACGGGCGTTTGATGAGGCCGTGCTCCACGTGGCCCGCGAGCTGGCGCTGATGATCGTGCGGGACGGGGAAGGAGCCACGCGGTTCGTGGAGATCGTGGTGGCGGGCGCGTCCACCGAAGCACTGGCACGCGACATCGGTCGGGCGATCGCGCGCAGCTCGCTGGTCAAGACGGCGATCGCGGGCGGGGATCCCAATTGGGGCCGGATCCTTGCGGCCGCAGGCGCATCGGGCCTTCCCATCGTCCCCGAGCGCTTGGGGCTCGCCGTTCAGCGTCGCGCCGAAGGCGGCGGCCCGGCGGGTGAGTGGCTTTTGCTGGCCCGGGGTAGCACGCCGGCGGTGTACGACGAAGCCGCCGCCCGGGAGGTGTTCGCCGGACCCGCCCTCATTATTCGGCTGGAACTGGGGATGGGCGGCGCCGAGGCTACGGTGTGGACCTGCGATTTGTCAGAGCAGTACGTCAGAGTCAACGCACACTACCGGTCGTGAACCGATGGCGGGGACGACGGCCGGCGTCAGTTGTGGTCGCCCAGGGTCGGCCATCGTCGCCTGAGACTAGCGCCGCCTGCGCGGGGCCGGCTCCGGCGCGTTTTGGGAGAGTTGGAGCGCCCAGATCTTCCAGGTGTTATCGCCAGGTTCTTTGGTCCACACCCCGGTTCCCTGCCCGGCGTAGACCGTTCGGACGCCGGACGTGTCGGTCACATCGGCCGAGTAGGCGAAGGTGGTCAACCCCAGGGTGGCGGTGATGGCGTCTGCGGTTGTTCCTTGAATTACCAGATTGATGCTTTCGGTTCTCCCAACGAACTCCATCTGGGCTTGCTGCTCCTCCTGCCAGCCCCGGGTCCGGCGTCCGCTGGGCCGGGCCACGGTGACTTCTGGGCCCTGGTAATACAAGCCGGCGAGTGTGTCGGCGCTCTTGGAGTTCATGGCGCGTTCCCAGGTGCGTAGCCGCTCCTGGAGCGCCTGTTGTTCGACGGCCCGTTGCTGCATGGAAAGTTGGTCGGATTGGGCGCAGGCCGCGAGCGCGACGACTGACGTGGTGCAAATCAGTGTGGACCACCGCATGGCTTCCCCCTACCTGAGTTTCTCCGGCTTCCCTGCGATCCCGGCGATCGCGGTATAAGGTGCGAGGGGGTACCTGAGGCGTCAATGCAACGGTGACCAGGAGGTCCGGGCTCCGGGGTGGCGGCATCTGGCCCTGGGGAGAGCCGTGGCGTAGTGTAGGCCGTTCCCGCGCAACGGCGGGTGCGTGCGGCATTCCGTTGGCGACGTTCAGCGGGCCCTTTCTGGCCGTTACCAGGTCGAGCGCATGCTCGGCCAGGGCGGCATGGCCAGTGTGTACCTCGCCGTCGATCTTGCGAAATCTGGCCCGGTAGCCATCAAAGTGCTCCGCCCGGAGCTGGCGGCCACCATGGGGGCCGAGCGATTTCATCGGGAAGTCGCGATTCTCGCGAAGTTCAGTCACCCCAACATCCTGCCGCTGCTCGATTCAGGCGAAGCCGGGCGGTTGCTGTACTTCGTGATGCCCTACGCTCAGGGGGACTCGCTCCGGGCATTGCTGAAACGCGAAGGGCCCCTGCCGGTAGACCAGGCCGTGGCCATCGCGCGGCACGTGGCGGCGGGCATTGATTACATGCACGCCCAAGGCGTGGTGCACCGGGACATCAAGCCGGAGAACATCCTGTTCGACGGAGATCGCGCTATGCTCTGCGATTTTGGCGTGGCGCGGGCCGTGGTGGTGGCGGCGGGGGATTCAATCTCCTCGAGCGGGCTCATTCTGGGCACCCCGGCGTACATGAGTCCCGAGCAGGCGTCCGGCCGGGGCGATCTCGACGGGCGGAGCGACATCTACGCGTTCGCCTGCGTGATCTACGAGATGCTGGCGGGGGAGCCGCCGTTTACCGGGCGGACGCAGCAGGCGGTGATGGCGAAGCATGTGAAGGAGCGCCCGCCGAGTGTGCGGGTGGTGAGGGCAGAGGTGCCGATTCAGATTGACCGCGACCTGTTGTCGTGCCTGTCCAAGGACCCAGCACAGCGGCCGGCGCGCGCGAAAGACATTGGTGCGACCCTTGCCCCGAAGAATAGCCGGTGAGCGGAGCTAACAGAATGCCGCACAGAGAGTTAGCCAATGCGTGTGGCCGCGTGCACCTTCGCGATACCGTGATGGGCATCACCATCTAGCGGTGACCCAGGGCACGCAGCATATTCTCCCCCGGCCACACTGACACCATACAAGCGGGGTGCTATGAACGTCGCACGTGCCACCGCAGTAACCGCAGTTCTCATCGCGGTTGCGTCCGGACCGTCGTTGGTCAACAGGGGGCTTGTCGCCGTGCTCGTGGCGCAGCCGCCTACCACTCCGGCATCACCAGCGCAGCAGCGCGCCATTCCGGCCACCCTGGCCAAGCGCCTCGCGGAGGCGCTGGACGGATTTCGGGAGGGTGGCCGGGTCTGGATAGTCGCTTCCTACGAATTTGACCATCAGGTGGCCGGGTTCTTCCAGGACTTCGCAGAAGCCCAGGCAACCGTGCGCCGTCTCGGCGGCGAGTACGACGTGTTCGGCCCGTTTCTCCAGCCGTTGGATTTCGACCGACCCTCGATCTTCTTCATCGAGTGTCACGACCCGCCCACGAGAGATTGGTGCCCGTGGTTTTCACCTGTCGAGTCGGTGCTACCGTTGTTTCGTGACGTTGACAGTGTGCGGCTTGAGGTCTTCAGCCGCTCCGTGGCACCGATACGACGGACGTTCTCCCCTCAGAGGGTGGACGCAATGTTCTTCTCGCTGTCGGCGCTCGACAAGTTCGTCTACCCGTATTACGCGCGGCTGTTTGGCGTTGACTATGCCAAGAGCCTTAGAGATAGCTTGGTCGTACGCCTCCAGCGAAGCGGGGCGCGATAAGCCTCACGGGGCTGCCACGAGTCGTTCGAAGCGGGGGTCTCCGCGCAGGGAGCGGAACCAGCGATTGCGGGCTACGTATGCCC
>Ga0326597_10014991_pt1 | contig 10147 bp, 8 predicted proteins | sample RVTome_12_FD_203789 | JGI IMG/M metagenome (GOLD analysis project Ga0326597, IMG submission 203789) | Soil microbial communities from uranium-contaminated site in the Upper Colorado River Basin, Wyoming, United States - RVT100D185 | ecosystem: Environmental > Terrestrial > Soil > Contaminated >...
GCCCCAATCCCTTCTGGCTGGCGAGCGCCCCGCCCACCAACAGCGGCGACCAGGTGATGCGCGCCTTCGATCTCGGCTGGGGCGGAGCGGTGTGGAAGACGCTCGGCGACCCCATCGTCGACACCTCCAGCCGTTTCGGCTCCCTCGACGTCGGCGGGCAGCGGATGGTGGGCTTCAACAACATCGAGCTGATCACCGACCGGCCGCTCGAGGTCAACCTGCGCGAGATCCGCGAGGTCAAGCGGCGCTACCCCGACCGCGCGCTCATCGTGTCGCTGATGGTCGAGTCGAAGGACGACTGGCGCGAGATCATCCGGCGCACGATCGACACCGGCTGCGACGGCCTCGAGCTCAACTTCGGATGCCCGCACGGCATGTGCGAGCGGGGGATGGGCTCGGCGGTGGGGCAGGAGGTGGACGTGCTCAAGGTGGTGGCGGGCTGGGCGGTGGAGTACTCGAGCGTGCCGGTGCTGGTCAAGCTCACCCCCAACGTCGGCGACATCCTCGACCCCGGCGTGGCCTCGGTCGAGGCGGGGGTGCACGGCCTGTCGCTGATCAACACGATCAAGAGCCTGATCGGCGTGGATCTCGACCGCTTCGTACCCTATCCGGTGGTGGGCACGCGCTCGACCAACGGCGGCTATTGCGGCCCAGCGGTCAAGCCCATCGCGTTGCACATGGTGGCGGCCCTCGCGCGCGACCGGCGCATCACGGTGCCGATCTCCGGGATCGGCGGCATCGCCACCTGGCGCGACGCGGCGGAGTTCATCGCGCTCGGCTCCACCAGCGTGCAGGTGTGCACGGCGGTGATGCACTACGGCTTCCGCATCGTCGAGGACATGATCGACGGCCTCTCGAACTACCTCGACGGCAAGGGCATGACGTCGGTCAACGAGCTGCGCGGCCGCGCGCTGCCCGCCTTCGTCGAGTGGGGCGACCTCGACCTCCAGTACAAGGTCGTGGCCGGCATCGACCCCGACACCTGCATCGGCTGCAATCTCTGCTACGTCGCCTGCCGCGACGCCGCGGTGCAATGCATCCACAACGCGGACGAACCGCTTCCGCTCGGGCACCTGGCTCCAGGCCGACACGCGGCGATGGCCGCGGCCAAGCAGCGCAACACCCACGTCGTCTGGGTGGACGAGACCGAGTGCATCGGCTGCAACCTCTGCGCCTCCGTCTGCCCGGTCCCGGCGTGTATCACGATGAAGGACGTGACGGGCGGCGCCCCGTTCGAGTCCTGGAACGACCGCATCGTCAAGGGGACGGCCTACGTTCCGGGAGGGCTGCATGATCGCCCGGCGTAGCGACCCGCGTGCCGACTGGGCGGGACCGAAGCGAGATCCGCGGCTCCGCGGGCGCCCATGAACCCGACCCTGGGGCTCACCGCGATCCAGGTCCGCGTCGGCCACCCGGATTTTCTCGATCTGCCGTGGTCGCAGCCGCTCTCGGCCTGGCCGGACCACTGCGCCCGGCTGGTGCAGGTGCAGCGCGGGCTTTCACGGCACGACGTGGTCTTCGCCAGCTACGACGGGGTGGTCTACGCCTTGAAGGAGATGGCGCCCCACGTGGTCGAGCGCGAGTACGCGCTGCTGATCGAACTCGGACGCCGCCGGCTCCCCGCGGTGGAGCCGATCGGGGAGGTGCGAGCCCGCACCCCGGCGGGCGAAGGGGAGGAACGCGGCGTGCTCATCACCCGTTACCTCGAGGCCTCGCTGCCCTACCGCACGCTGTTCATGAACCGCGGGCTCGAGCGCTACCGGGAGCGACTGCTCGACGCGATGACCAGCCTGCTGGTGCGCCTCCATCTCACCGGGTTCTACTGGGGCGACTGCTCGCTCTCGAACACGCTGTTCCGCCGCGACGCGGGCGAGCTGCAGGCGTTCCTGGTGGATGCCGAGACCTCCGAGTTTCACGACCCCCTCTCGACCGGGCTGCGCCGGCAGGATCTGATGATCATGGAGGAAAACGTCACCGGCGAGCTGGCCGACCTCGCGGTGGCGGTGGAACTGCCGGATGCGCTGGGCGTCTACGACACCGGCGCCAACATCCGCGAGCGCTACGAGCGGCTGTGGAGCGAGATCACGCGAGAGGAGACGATTCCGGCGGGCGAGAGCTTCCGCATCCACGAGCGCATCCGCGCGCTCAATGGGCTGGGATTCTCGGTCGGCGACGTCGAGCTGATCCCGAGCAGCGAAGGCGACCACCTGCGGGTGCGGGCCATCGTCACGGACCGCGACTATCACCGCCACCTGATGCACAGCCTCACCGGCGTCGTCGCGGGCGAGCGCCAGGCGGCGCTCCTGCTCAACGAGATTTCGGAGCTGCAGGCGATGATGTCGCGGAGCATCGACCGCAGCGTCCCGCTGAGCGAAGCCGCCTACCGCTGGGTGGACGAGCGCTTCGAGCCGGCGGTGCGGAAGCTGGGGTCGCTGCTGGGGCGCGCCGGGGACGTGTCGGAGCTCTACTGCCAGGTGCTCGAGCACAAGTGGTACCTGTCCGAACGGGCCCAGCACGACGTCGGACTCGACCCCGCGATCGACGACTATCTGCAGCGGTTTCAGACCGTGTGAGGCGGACCGGCCGCCGGGGATGCCCAGCGCGGCGGCCGGCCGCGTCCTGAAAGGATCGACCGGATGAGAATCGCGGGCGCCGTACTGGTGCTGCTCGGCATGCTGGCGTTGCTGTGGGGCGGCATTCCCTACCGGAAGACCGAGAACGTCGCCCAGTTCGGCGACTTCAAGATGCAGGTGACGGAGAAGAAGGAGTTCACCATCCCGCCGGTCGTTTCCGGCATCGTCATCCTCGCTGGGGCGGCGCTGCTGTTCAGCCGCCGCAAGCCGGGCCCCTAGGCGTTCTCCCCCGGAGGGTCGTGTGGCCGCCACCCACGCTTCGTCCGCGCACTCCCCCGAGTCCCACCGCTCGCCACTCTCCAACCCCGACATCGCGCCGATCCCGGCCGAGCAACGCACCTGGAACTGGTGGCACTACTGCGCGTTGTGGATCGGCATGTCGGTCTGCATCACCACCTACACCCTGGCCTCGGGCCTGATCGACTCGGGGATGTCCTGGGTCCAGGCGATGTGGACCATCTTTCTCGGCAACACCATCGTGCTGGTTCCGATGCTGCTCAACGCGCACGCCGGGGCCCGCTACGGCATTCCGTTCCCGGTGTTCGCACGCGCCTCGTTCGGCGTGCTCGGTTCCAACGTGCCGGCGTTGCTGCGGGCGCTGGTGGCCTGCGGCTGGTTCGGCATCCAGACCTGGCTCGGCGGCGAGGCGATCTTCCAGCTGGCGAAGCTGGTGTGGCCGGGGATCGCCACCCTGCCCAACGTGGTGCCCGGATTCGTCGGCATCACCACCGGTGAAGCCGCCGCCTTCCTGCTGTTCTGGGCGATCAACGTGTTCTTCATCCTCAAGGGCACCGAGTCCATCAAGTGGCTCGAGTCGCTGGCGGCGCCGTTCCTGATCCTGGTCGGGCTGGCGTTGCTGGCCTGGGCCCACGAGCGGGCGGGCGGCTTCGGAGCGATCCTCTCCCAGCCCTCGCGCTTCCGCACCAACGCCGAGTTCCTGGCGGTGTTCTTCCCTTCGCTCACCGCGATGATCGGCTACTGGGCCACGCTCTCGCTCAACATCCCCGACTTCACGCGCTACGCCCGCTCCCAGCGCGACCAGGTCGTGGGGCAGGCCCTGGGTCTCCCTACCACCATGACCCTGTTCGCCTTCATCGGGGTGGCGGTCACGTCGGCCACCGCGATCATCTTCCCCGGGGGTGGCGTGGTCTGGGATCCGGTGGTGCTGCTGGGGCGGGTCGGCGGGCCACTCGCGGTGCTGCTCTCGATGCTGGCGCTGTCCATCGCCACGCTCACCACCAACCTCGCCGCCAACGTGGTCTCGCCCGCCAACGACTTCAGCAACGTCGCGCCGCGCGTCATCTCGTTCCGCACCGGGGGGCTGATCACCGCCGTGATCGGCGTTCTCATGATGCCCTGGAAGGTGCTCGCCTCCTCGCAGGGCTACATCTACACCTGGCTGGTGGGCTACTCGGCCCTGCTCGGGCCGATCGGCGGGATCCTGATCGCGGACTACTTCGTGCTGCGCCGCACCGTGCTCGATCCGGAGGACCTCTACCGCCGAGGCGGGCGGTACGAGTACGCGGGAGGGTTCAACCCGGCGGCCCTGGTGGCGGTTGCGATCGGGGTGGCGCCGAACGTCCCGGGCTTCCTGGCGCAGGCGAACCCGTCCGCCTTCGGCGGCGTCCCCGAGTTCTGGAAGGGGCTCTATTCCTACGCCTGGTTCCTGGGCTTTGCGCTGTCGGCGGTGGTCTATCTGGCCCTGATGAGCCGGTCGCGGGCGGGCGCCAGCCGTTGAGCGTTGGAGCGTCGCGCTCGGGGCCGCAGCCCCCGAGCCGTCGCTGCGCCACGTCACCCGGCTCGACGCCCGGGCGCGACACCCCGGGCTCGGGCTCGATAATCGTTACAAACTGTTGTTTCCCAATGTCTTGTAACAGTTCTGCTCCACCAAAGTCGATGGTCGGCTGTCTCGACTGCCGAAAGGGCCATTGGGGAGTGGCTTTGCCTGGAACAATGTGTTGGAATCTGCTAGGTTCCGACTGCAATCTAACGCCTACGTGAGGGTGTGATCATGAGCTCGGTACTGGATCGGGACGACCAAGCGCACCTGCTCCGCATCGGTGACCTCGCGCGCATGACCGGGAAGTCGGTGCGGGCGATTCACCTCTACGAGGAGCTGGGGCTGCTGACTCCGAGGACCCGCTCGAGCGGCGGCTTCCGCCTCTTCGACCCCTCGGCGGCGGAGCAGCTCCGCTGGATCGAGCTGCTCCACGGTCTGGGCTTCTCGCTTCAGGAGATGCGCAACCTCCGGCGGTCGTGGTGGAGCAATGAGCTCGGTCCCGAGGCGATGGAGCATCTGCGCGAGCTGTTCGTGCGCAAGCTCGAGGAGACGCGCGACACCGTGCGCCGCTACCAGCAGCTCGAGTCCGAGCTCGAACAGGGACTGAGCTACCTGCAGACCTGCCGCGCGTGCGCCACGCCGGCGGAAGTGGCGGCCTGCGTCCACTGCGATCAGGATCACGGCATGACCAGCCGGCCGGCGCTGGTTGCCGGCATCACGTCAGCCCCCGAGCGGGCGCGCAAGCGCTCCGGCCCGGGATTCGTGCGGATCGAGGACATCGAGTAAAGCCATGAATCTTCCGATCGTGAACCAGAACGACAAGGTGGCCGTGAACGGTGGCATCGCATTGACCGCCCTGGCGGCCGAGAAGGTGAAGGAGCTGCTCGCGCAGCACGGCACCCCGGAACGGGGTCTCCGGATCGGCGTGCGCGGCGGCGGCTGTTCGGGCAATTCCTATTTCATGGAGTTCTGCGAGCAGCCCGAGGCCGGCGACCAGGTGGTGGACAGCTTCGGCGTGCGGCTGGTCGTGGACACCAAGAGCGCCGCGCTGCTCCAGGGCACCCACATCGACTTCGTCAGCGGGCTGATGGGCTCGGGATTCAAGTTCGTCAATCCGAACGTGCGCCATTCGTGCGCGTGCGGGGAGAGTTTCTCGGTCTAGCGCTGCACCCATCCCGGAGCGATGTCGCGACCGCCCGACGGGGCGGCTCGGCGGGACTCCTGAACCGCCGCTTCGCGCGGCTCGAGAGATTGCGAGCGATATGAGCAAGACGCCTGAACTGATCGTCAACGACCTCCGCGTCGCCGTGGAGGGCAAGGAAATCCTCAAGGGCCTGAGCCTCCAGGTCGCGAAGGGTGAGATCCACGCCCTGATGGGGCCCAACGGCTCCGGCAAGAGCACCCTGGCCAACACGCTGATGGGCCATCCGCGCTACGAGGTCACCGGCGGGGAGATCCTGTTCAAGGGACTGAGCATCCTCGAGATGGAGGCGGACGAGCGCTCGCGGGCGGGCCTGTTCATGGCGTTCCAGTACCCGGTGGCGATCCCCGGGTTGTCGGTGGCCAACTTCCTGCGCAGTGCGCTCAACGCGCGGCTGGTGCGGCCCGAGACCAACGGCAGCGGCACGATGCCGCAGAAGAAGGGCATCGCCCCGCGCGAGTTCCGCGCCCTGCTCAAGGGGCAGATGGCGCTGCTCAAGATGGACGAGTCGTTCGCGACGCGTTACCTCAACGACGGGTTCTCCGGAGGCGAGAAGAAGCGCGCCGAGATCCTGCAGATGGCGCTGCTCAAGCCCGAGATCGCGATCATGGACGAGACCGATTCGGGTCTCGACATCGACGCGCTGCGCGTGGTCTCCGACGGCGTCAATGCGCTGGCCGGTCCCGACCTCGGCGTGCTCGTGATCACGCACTACCAGCGCATTCTCAACTACATCAAGCCCCACCGCGTTCACGTCATGGTGGACGGCCGGATCTCGGTTTCGGGCGGGCCGGAGCTGGCCCTCGAGCTCGAGACCCGGGGTTACGACTGGGTGCGCAACGGGAAGGAAGTGACTGCGCCATGACCACCGAACCCACGACGACCGTCGGGATCCGCGACGGCTACGCCGAGAAGTACGGTTTTCACGACGACGAGCAGCACGTCTTCAAGTCCAAGATGGGCCTCACGCCGGAAATCGTCGCCCAGATCTCCGACATGAAGGGCGAGCCGAAGTGGATGCGTGACTATCGCCTCAAGGCGCTGGAGATCTTCGAGAAGAAGCCGATGCCGACCTGGGGCGGGAACGTGGGCGAGATCGACTTCAAGAACATCTACTACTATGTCAAGCCCACGTCGCAGGAGACCAAGTCCTGGGACGACGTGCCGGCCGACATGAAGCGCACCTTCGACAAGCTGGGGATTCCCGAGGCCGAGCAGAAGTTCCTCTCCGGCGTGGGCGCGCAGTACGACTCCGAGGTCGTCTACCACAAGATCAAGGAAAGCCTCGAGAAGCAGGGGGTGATCTTCCTCTCCTGCGATCACGGCCTCAAGGAGCACGAGGAGCTGTTCAAGCAGTACTTCGGCACGGTGATCCCGTCCAGCGACAACAAGTTCGCGGCCCTGAACTCCGCGGTGTGGTCGGGCGGGTCGTTCATCTACGTGCCCAAGGGCGTGAAGGTGGACGTGCCGCTCCAGGCCTACTTCCGGATCAACACCAAGGACATGGGGCAGTTCGAGCGCACCCTCATCATCGTGGACGAGGGCGCTTACGTGCACTATGTCGAGGGCTGCACCGCGCCGGTCTACTCGAGCGACTCGTTACACTCCGCGGTGGTCGAGATCATCGTCAAGGCCGGCGGGCGCTGCCGCTACACCACGATCCAGAACTGGTCGAACAACGTCTACAACCTCGTGACCAAGCGGGCCCTCGCCTACCGCGACGCGACGATGGAGTGGGTGGACGGCAACCTCGGCTCGAAGCTGACGATGAAATACCCCTCCGTCTACATGATGGAGCCGGGGGCGCACGGGGAGATCCTCTCGATCGCCTTCGCCGGGCGCGGGCAGCACCAGGACGCGGGTGGCAAGGTGGTGCACTGCGCCCCGCATACCACGAGCAAGATCATCTCGAAGTCCATCAGCAAGGATGGCGGGCGCGCCGGCTACCGCGGCCTGGTGAAGGTGCAGAAGGGCGCGACGGACTGCCGCAGCAACGTCAACTGCGACGCGCTGCTGCTGGACGAGGCCTCGCGCTCGGACACCTATCCCTACATGGAGATCGAGGAGGACCGGGTCTCGATCGGTCACGAGGCCACGGTGTCCAAGATCGGCGACGAACAGCTCTTCTACCTCATGAGCCGCGGCATCTCGAAGGACGACGCGGCGGCGATGATCGTCTCGGGGTTCATCGAGCCGATCGTCAAGGAGCTGCCGATGGAGTACGCGGTGGAGATGAACCGGCTGATCCAGCTCCAGATGGAGGGCTCGGTCGGATGACCACCGCGGACCTGCAGATCCAGGAGCGCAATCTGTTCACCGACTGGTCGGCGCGGGCGACGGCGCGCGCCGCCGACGCCGGCGAGCCGGCCTGGGCGCTGGAGCGCCGCAGCGCCGCGGCCGCCACCGCCGCCGCGATGTCCTACCCGGATCGCGGAGACGACCTGTGGCGTCGCATCGACTTCCGCACCGCCGAGGCGGGGATCGCGGGACTCGACCCGTTCGCGGCCGCCCCGCGCGCGCGCGGCGTGGACGATCTCCCGGCGCCGGTGGTCGCGCGCATGGCCGGCGAGGCCGGCAACGCCGGTTTGCTGGTGCAGCGCGACAGCGACGTCGTGCTCGAGCAGACCCACCCCGCGCTGGAGAAACAAGGCGTGGTGCTGTGCTCGATGGAGCGAGCGCTGCGCGATCACGGGGCGCGGCTCGCGGACACGCTCGGCGCGCTGCTCCACGCCGACGAGGACCGCTACGCCGCGATCTCCGAGACGGTGCGCTCGGGCGGGGCGTTCGTCTGGGTGCCGGACGGTGTCGAGGCGGCGCTGCCGCTGCGGCTGTTCCAGTGGATGGACGGCCCGGGGCGCCTGAGCGCGCCGCGCAGCGTCATCGTGCTCGGCCGCGGGGCGCGCGCGACGGTGATCGAGGAGCAGCTCTCGGCGACCGCCGAGGGGCTGGCCCTCCACCTCGGGGGCACCGAGGTGTTCCTGGGCGACGACGCGAAGCTGGTGTACGGCACGCTCCAGGATTGGGGCCGAAACGTCTTCCACTACGGGAACCAGCGCGCCCGGATCGGCCGCGGGGCCGAGTTGCAGTGGATCCAGACCCTGCTCGGCGGGCGGGTGGGCAAGAGCCACTCCTACTTCGATCTCGCCGGCTCGGGGGCGCAGGCCTTCGTGCACGGTTTCATGTTCGGCGACGGCCGGCAGCACTTCCACCTGCACACCCTGCAGCGCCACCTGGCGGATCACACCACCAGCGACCTGCTGATCAAGGGCTGCCTCAAGGACCACGCCCGCAGCGTCTACCAGGGCCTGATCCAGGTGAGCGAGGGCGCGCAGCGCACCGATGCCTACCAGGCCAACCGCAACCTGCTGCTCTCGGACACCGCGCGGGCGGACAGCATCCCGGGCCTCGAGATCCTCGCCAACGACGTGCGGTGCACGCACGGCGCGACCATCGGCAACGTCGACGAGGAACAGATGTACTATCTGATGTCGCGCGGCCTGCAGCGCTCCGAGGCCCAGCGTCTGATCGTCGAGGGTTTCTTCGTGCCGGTTCTGGATCGCATTCCGCTCGAGAGCGTGCGCGAGCAGCTGAGGGATGCGATCGAGCACAAGATCGGCTAGCGCCCGGTGCCGGGCGGCCGAGATCGGATGTCACACGTGATGCGAGGTCAGCCGGGAGGCGCGGCGCCCGCCGCTCTGCCCAGGACGTTCGACCCGGCGGTGGTGCGCGCGGACTTTCCGCTGCTCCGTCGGCCCCAAGGCAAGCCATTCGCCTATCTGGACAGCGCGGCCACGTCGCAGAAGCCGGAGAGCGTGCTGGCGGCGATGGACCACCACTACCGCCACTGTAACGCCAACATCCATCGCGGGATCTACGCCATGGCCGAGGAGGCCACCGCCGCCTACGAGGATTCGAGGCGGCGCGTGGCGCAACTGGTGAATGCCCGCTCGCCCCGCGAGATCGTCTTCACCCGCAACAGCACCGAAGCGCTGAACCTGGTGGCGCACGCCTACGGCCGCTGGGCGCTCCAGCCGGGCGACGCGGTCGTGCTCACCGAGATGGAGCACCACTCGAATCTGGTCCCGTGGCAGATGCTGGCGCGGGAGAAGGGGCTCGAGCTGCGCTTCGTCCCGATGACCGGAAGCGGCGAGCTGGACCTCGACGCGCTGCCGGGCCTGCTGGCCGACGGGCGCGCCAAGCTGGTCGGCGTGGTCCACATCTCCAACGTGTTGGGCACGGTGAACCCGGCGGCGGAGATCGCCCGACTCGCCCACGCGGCCGGGGCGGTCGTGGTGCTCGACGCCTCGCAGAGCGTGCCGCACTGTCCGGTGGACGTGCGAGCGCTGGGCTGCGACTTCATGGCGTTCACCGGCCACAAGATGCTCGGTCCCACCGGCATCGGCGTCCTGTGGGCGCGCCGCGAACTGCTCGAGGCGATGCCCCCCTTCCTCGGCGGCGGGGAGATGATCCGCGAGGTCCACCTGACGGAATCGAAGTGGAACGAGCTGCCGTGGAAGTTCGAGGCCGGAACCA
>Ga0326597_10014992_pt1 | contig 10147 bp, 7 predicted proteins | sample RVTome_12_FD_203789 | JGI IMG/M metagenome (GOLD analysis project Ga0326597, IMG submission 203789) | Soil microbial communities from uranium-contaminated site in the Upper Colorado River Basin, Wyoming, United States - RVT100D185 | ecosystem: Environmental > Terrestrial > Soil > Contaminated >...
AGATCAGCGCGATCGATGTCAGGTTGCGCTTCTTCAGGTCGGCGAAGATCTTCTCGCAGGCCATGGTGTCGGTATGCGGGGTCTTGAACACCCATTTGCGCACCGGCTGGATGATCTGGATGGCGCCGGCGAGCGAGATGAACGGGATTTCCGCCTCCTCGAACACCGGGATCATGGCCAGCGTCGAGCCGGTGGTGCTGCCGCCGACGATGGCGACCACCTGGTCCTGCTCGACGAGCCGCGTCGCGAAGGTGCGCGCGGCGTTGGCGTCGGCGGCGTCGTCATAGACGACGAGTTCGAGCGTCTCGCCGTTGACCCCGCCGGCCGCGTTGATCTCCTCGACATAGATTTCCAGCGTCTTCTTCTCGGGGTCGCCGAGAAACGACGCCGGACCGGTGACCGACAGCACGGAGCCGATCTTGACCTGAGCCGAAACTTGGCTTCCGGCGAACAGCATCGCGACGCCCGCGCAGACGCCGGCCGCCGCCAATTTCCATGACCGCATGGGTTTATCCTCCCTGGTAAACGGAATCCGTGAAAGTGCATGGGATATTTGAAAAATCACTGGCACAAGCCGGCCAGGGCGTATTTGATTTAAGTCAACGGGGAGGCGGGACGCGGCGGGAAGCGGCGTCGCGCGCCGCGTTGCAAGGAGGTGCGATGATCCGTCGCTGCACCGGCGCCGATGTCGCCGCCATGGACGCCGTCATCAACCAGGCCGCCCAGGCTTACCGGGGCGTCATCCCGGCCGATTGCTGGCACGAGCCCTATATGACGCGATCGGATTTGCTGGCCGAGATCGCCGCCGGGGTCGCGTTCTGGGGCTGCGACGAGGCGGGCGCGCTCATCGGCGTCATGGGCTTGCAGAAGGTGGCGGACGCGACCCTGATCCGCCACGCCTATGTGCGGCCGGCCCATCAAGGCCGCGGTATCGGCGGCGCGCTGCTGACCGGGCTCGCGGGACAGGCCGCGCCGCCGTTGCTGGTCGGCACCTGGGCGGCGGCGCAGTGGGCCATCCGCTTTTACGCGCGGCACGGCTTTCGCCTCGTTTCGGCGGCGGAGAAGGAGCGGCTCCTCAAGACCTATTGGAGCGTTCCCGAACGCCAGCGGGAATGCTCGGTGGTATTGGCCCGCTGAATGCTGGGCCGAGCAAAGGCGCGCGGCGTCGCGCCGTGCCCGCAAGTGGAGCCCGTGTTTCTTTAATTTAGCTTTTCTTCTTCGGAGGTTTTGGGCATATAATGACAACACGCCAACGCGCAGTGTAGTAAGAAACCCATTGACCACTTTGGACAATTTTTGTCGTCTGTACTTCTTTTGCCACCGGCTTCTTATTACCTTCTATTACCGGAGGAACTATCGGACAATTCGCGGGACATCTTTTCGCCCTATCGGCGTTTAGCAACGGCGTTGCCGCATTCGTTGCTTGCAACTTGGCGGCGGCCTTGGCCGCCTGTCGAGTAGCCGCCATTGCTTGTGAAAGAACAACACCCGTGTAGACGTTTCTGGTGCCGCATATCGGGGCTGGCGCAGCTTGTTGCAATACCATCGTCGGCATTTTCGGTCTCCTTTACTGAAGGAAATTTAGTGTATCTTAGATTTTGCAATGGTTCAACTTTGGCTGCCCGCTCCAAATCGGGTCCAGCTATCGAGTTGGTCCTGGCCCCCACCAATGACGGGAGGTCAGGTTATCGGCAAGCGAGGCAGAGTGGGCAAAGGCGCCAGAGACGCGCCGAGCCCACAAGTGGAGCGTGGCGTCGCTCGCCGCCGTGTCGTTGACACGGGAATGGCGGGCCGGCTCGGCCGCGCCGCTCCGCGTTTGCGGCCGCCCTCACTCCACCCCGTTGGCCCGCTGCACCGCGCGGACGAAGGCGACGATTTTCGTGACCTCCTCCTCGGTGACGCCTTGTACGGGCGGCATGTCGCCGAAGCGCCAATGGTGCGCGGGCGAGCCGCGCAAGGCGGCGAGCGCGAAGGCGGCGTCGGCGTGGTGGCCGGGCGCGTAGATGCGGTGGACGAGCGGCGGCCCCTTGTCGGCGCCGCCGCCGGCCGCGCCGTGGCACTCGGCGCAGTAGCGAGTGTAAAGGTTGGCGCCCGCCGCCGCCTCGCCGGAAAGCGCTGGCACGGCCACCTCGACCCGCGGCGCGGCCTCCGGCGTGAGGTACCGCACGCCCGCGAGCACCGCCGCGACGACCGCCGCCAGGCCGGCCCACGCCAGAACGCGCGCCCTCACCGCCGCCCGCCCGCCAAATCGTCGAGGATCGGGCAGTCCGGCCGTTCGTCGCCGTGGCAGGCGGCGACGAGATGGGCGAGCGTGGCGCGCAGCGAGTTCAGCTCGGCGATCTTGCGGTCGATGTCGGCGATGCGGCTTTCCGCCAGCCGCCGCACGTCGGCGCTCGCCCGGTTGCGGTCCTCGTAGAGCGCCAGCAGCGCGCGGCACTCCTGAATCGAAAAGCCGAGGCCGCGGGCGCGCTGCAAAAAGCGCAGCGTGTGCAGGTCGCGGTCGGAATAGTCGCGGTAATTGTTGGCCCGGCGCTCGGGCCGCAGCAGGCCGATCTCCTCGTAATAGCGGATGGTCTTGGCCGGCAGGCCGGCGCGGTCCGCCACGGCGGAAATGTTCATCCGTGTTTCTCCTTCGACAAGATGGTGCCCTGAAGAATGCGGCCCATGGTCGGGGCCTCATACTTCGAGACGCGGCTGCGCCGCTCCTCAGTATGAGGAAAGACGTTTCGGCTCGTTGCAACATCTCCCCTCATGGTGAGGAGGCGCGCCCAAGAGGCGAGGAGGGGCGAAGCCCCGACCGGGACTTAGGAAACGCGCCGTCTCGAACCATGAAGCCGCAACCTCGCCGCGGGCGATTTTCTTCCCCCCAATAAACCCTCCCAAGACTGGAAGGTCAAGCGGTGCGCCTCACCGATCTCTTCACCTCTCCCCGGTGGGGAGAGAGCCTGCCCCGGCCTCCGCCGGGGTGACGGTTAAGGCGGAGCGGAGACGGCGGGCCGGCTGGCCCATCGCCCCCCACTAAACCCTCCCATGACGGGAAGGTCAAGCGGCGGCGCAGGCAGTGCCTCACATTTTTCAATTCTCTTTTGGTGCGCTTAAACATTGTACCTTGGCCTTGTAAGCGGTATAAATTGCTGTTTGTAACAATTTAAAGTGAGCACCACGACGAATGAAGTTCACACCGGGCCAGGTACAGGAAACGCTTCAACTTTCCCCTGCCACTTTCAGGCACTGGAAGACCGCACTTCCACCTTTGAGTGGACGCAATGGCTATACGCCCTGCTTTACGCCTGGCGATCTCCTGGCAATGGCCGTCGTAAAGGTGCTCACCGAAGAAGTGGGAATCCAAGTAAGGAACCTTCGTGGGATTGCCGCAGACCTTTTTGCGCAATGCAACCGGTCCCCTTGGGTGGGGCTCGAGCGCATGGTTCTGATGATCGAACAGTCCCACTCGCGGGTGAACTGTATCTCCGAGTTACAACCGTCAATACCGGAGGCAACAACGATTCTTTTACCGCTTCGTCCAGCGATCAAGACGCTACAAGATCGACTGTTGCTCGACCACGAGGAACCCCAACAAGAGCCGCTGAGATTTCCGCCAACCGCGGTGTCTGCCAAGGTTCGAATTGGAGACGCCTCATGACAGTGCTACCGCTCATTCGGGCTGAATTGACGAAGATCGGCTATTCGGCCGTTGTAAGTGACTACGTCTTTCCAGATGTGTTCGTAACGACATCGCCTAATCGCACGGCACCTCTCGCTGCATTCACGCACACTCCCCCATCGTATCGTAATGCTGCCATTGCGGTCGTGGAGGACAGCAAAGAAACTGGTTCAGAGATCACGCGCGACTTTCGTGCTCTCGGGGCGCCTCTGCTGTTCGTCATTGAGGGCCAACAAGTAACCGTATGGGAAGTCTCCTCAGAAGCACGTCCCGTCATCCATCGGCAAGTAAGCCTAGATCAGCTCAGCGGGCTGTTTGCTGAGAACCACGAAATTTGGAGCCCCCAGCGCATCCACAACGCCAAAGCGTTTGGGCAATTAAATCGGTCCTATCAGCTGGATTTCGTTGACGCCGGGTTGCTGCCTGCGATTGAAGGCGAGGTCCACAGCAAGCTGGATCGTCTGCTGAACGAAACGCTTGCGGAAACTGTCCGATTGCGGGTCATCCGATCCAGAGACAGAGCCGATGACCGCTTGGTATTCCGGACCGTGTTTCGGCTTCTCGCTGCGAAGGTACTGCAAGATCGTGGGCACGAACTGGCAGGCGTGTGGGACCCTGCCGATATCGATACTGTCTTGAGTGGCATCTCGGATTATTACCGGCTCCCTCCGCTGCCGGGTGAAGCTGGCTCGCTTAGGGATACTGCTTTTGATGCTGCGTGGGCGCATCTTTTGGGCGGGATCAATTTTGGAAATATCTCGTCTGATGATTTGGCCTTCGTCTACGAAAACACGCTTGTCACCGAAGAAACCCGCGAGCATTTCGGAGTTCACAGCACTCCCCGGCCGGTAGCCGAATATGTCGTCAACCAATTAAAGCTGTGGCCGGACGACATTCACAACACGTCTGTCTATGAGCCGTTTGCCGGGTCCGGAGTATTTATGGTCGCTGCCTTGCGTCGGCTGCGCGAACTCCTGCCCGTGGAAATGACAGAGCGAGAAAGACATGAATTTCTTGTCCGGCGAATTTCAGGCGATGAGATTGAACCGTTCGCAGTTGAGGTTGCGATGCTCTCGTTGATACTAGCTGATTATCCTAACGAGAACGGGTGGAAAATTTCGAGGGTGGACTTGTTTGACAAATACGCAATTTCAGAGCGGGCAAAGAGGGCAAGGGTCGTTCTTTGCAATCCCCCGTTTGAACGCTTCACAAGCCAGGAACGGCTGCAATATCCTGAAGCCGCAGCACGCTCTCCGCGCAAATCGGTCGCTGCCCTTGCGGCGGTGCTTGATGCTCGGCCGGATGCCTTAGGCTTTGTTCTTCCCGAACCGTTTATCGATGGACCACACTACAGACCTCTGAGGGAGCAAACTGAGGAGAATTATAAGGAAATTGAGGTTGTCGCGCTACCAGATAGGGTCTTTAAGGCATCTGTAATCCGCTCGTCTCTGCTGCTTGCACAGGGGCCACGCCAGCAGGACGAGAGCACTTCGCTCCGGTCAACGATCGTCAAGGTGCGTGACCGTGATCGTTTCTTGAAATCCGGCGAGGTAAGCGAGACCCGAGCCAAAACGCGATCCTTCGGCGAAAATTTGGGCCGACTGTGGATCGATGAACTGGACGAGGTCTGGCAAGCACTTGCTAGGCTCCCCAAACTTGGATCGCTCGCCGACGTTCACAGAGGCATTGAGTGGCATGGCGACCAATCCAGTGCAGCGCAGCGTGAGCCTAGGAAGGGCTTTCGCCCAGGTATCCACTCAGCCGATAATGTACACACGTTTGGGCTTGATCGGCCGATCAATTTGGATTGTCGGCCAGAGCGTTTGCGCGGTAAGGCGATTGAGCTTCCTTGGGATAAACCAAAGCTTTTTGCAAATGCGGCTCGTGTCAGCCGTGGTCCGTGGTGTTTCGCCGCAGCTATTGATCGAAAAGGCCTCATTGGCTCGCAACAACTCTTTGGCATCTGGCCAGCCTCAGGAGAAGGTGAACGATCGGTAGAGACGCTTTGCGCTTTGCTAAACAGTCCATTGGCGGTGGCATACATTGCCAGTCATTCACCTCCCGACCGGCTCCGAGTGAAGACGATCAAGGCAGTGCCAATTCCAAACAAGCTGCCAAGCGAGATTGATGGATTGGTCAAACAGTATGCCAAGATCCTCCGCGACCAGCCGACACTATCGTCACCCGATTATGTCGAACGCGCCAATCGTGCTCTCTACGAAATCGATGCAGCCGTTCTGAAAGCCTACGACCTCCCGCCCAGATTGGAGAAGCGTGTCCTGGACTACTTTCTGGGCGAAAGACGTCCGACACTGCATGAATGGAAGCACTGGTTCCCGCCGGATTTCCAAGCTTTCTTGCCACTTTGCCGTTACCTTTCCGCCGAGTTCCGGACTGCGGCGAGCGGGTGGGTGCTGAAGGTGTTTAAGCCGCTTCCGGAAGAAGAGGCGGCGGCACTACGCGAATACCTGGATTGAAGCCGGTGGAAACCTATCTCTTGGATACCTCCGCTCTATCCCCTTTGGTTGATAGCTCCCATGGAAATCATGGTCATGCGACGACACTTGTCGCGAGTCTCAGAAGCTCACCAATTTACGTCTCCACCATCGCACTCGGCGAGCTTGCTTATGGGCTTGCACTATACGAGAAATCGCGCGGCACGAGATTGGCGAACGCGGAGCAAATGCTAAACGATGCACTCGACTATCCGCGACTTGATGTTGGTCACCACACAGCAACCGAATATGCCGCATTGAGGGCCACAGTTGCTACGCATTTTCTGCCCAATGTAACAAAAGAATTTCAAAAGAAATGGATTGAGGATTGGGTTGATCAATTTACCGGGAAGAAGTTGGGCGTCGATGAAAACGATCTTTGGATTTGTGCGCAAGCTCTCGAGATGAATCTTACTCTCATTGCCGACGATAAAATGAACCGCATAAAGAGGGCTGAGCCGAAGTTAAAATGGTTGCCCGTTCAACCCTGATAGCAACTCATTTCCAACTTGCCTCCGCTGCTTTTTTGCAATCTGCCGACGCTTTTCGCTGCTCAGCTTTTTCGCACGGGGGGCGACCGCCGGCCTTACCGGACTTGGTCCGGCCAGATTTTTCCTTCGTCGTCTTTTTGATTTCGCCGGTAGCGATTTTCGCGACCCCGACAGCGGCACCGACTACATCGGCTGGTCGCTTCTCGCCTTTCGGTCCTTTGGGCGTAAACTGAATCTGGCGACGCCATGGCCCTCATGCCACCGCCGTCAAGAGGGCAAGATTTCCAACTGAGACACTACCTCACCCCTTCGGCAGCCTGTCCGGCGCCGTGCCGACGCGGCGGCCGTCGCTCATCCGTTCGAGCGCCAGGAGGACGGCGGAGTGGTCGTAGCCGCCGCCATCGAGCTCGTCGCGCACCGCGACCATCAGCTTGAGCAGCGTCTCCGAGACCGGCAGGCGCAGGCCCGCCTCGTGCGCCGCCTCCAGAATGTTGTTCAAGTCCTTGATATGGACGTTGATTCGCCCGCCGGGGACGAAGTCGCGCTTAAGCATGCGCTCGCCATGCACCTCGAGAATGCGCGAATCGGCGAAGCCGCCGCGGATCGCCTCGCGGACGGAAGCCGGATCGGCGCCGCCGGCGGCGGCCAGCAGCAGCGCCTCGGCCACCCCGCCGATATTGATGGCGACGATCGCCTGGTTGGCGAGCTTGGCGAGCTGGCCCGCGCCCGCCGGCCCGACCAGCGTCGCCCGGCCGAGCGCCGCGAAGACCGGCGCCGCGCGCTCGAAGTCGGCCCTCTCGCCGCCGGCCATGATGGCGAGCGTGCCCTCGACCGCGCCGAGCGTGCCGCCGGAGACCGGCGCGTCGAGATGGGCGATGCCGCGGCTCGCCAGCCGCGCCGCGTGGGCGCGCGCCTCCTTCGGTTTGATCGAGCTCATGTCGATGACGAGCGCGCCCGGCCGCATCGCGTCGGCCACCCCCTGCTTGAACAGCACGTCGGCGACGGCGGCGCCGTCGGTCAGCATGGCGACGGCGATGTCGGCTTGGCGCGCGGCCTCGGCCGGGCTGTCGGCGAGCTTGGCGCCCCGTTCGGCGAGCGGCGCCGCCTTGTCCGGCGTCCGGTTCCAGACGGTCAGCGGAAACTCGGCGGAAACCAGCCGGCAAGCCATCGGAAAGCCCATCAGGCCGGTGCCCATAAAAAGGATGTTCGGGACGTTTGTGCTCATGTCGTTCGCTCTTCCGCCGTCTCCCGTCAGGCCCGCGCGCAGTCGATGGCCGCGCCGGAGGCGACGAATTTGAGCAGCCGGACATTTTCCTCCGCGTCCGCCCAGACGTTGCAGGGGGCCGCCAGGCGGGTCTCGTTTTCCTTGGAAATCGGCGTTTTTCCAAAGCCGATGGCGATCGCCTCGCCGTCCGGCCAATAGGCGATTTCGCCGGGCTCGACCACCGATTTGGCGTCGGCCTCGCGCGCGCAGGCGACGGGAATGGAGAAATAGACCTCCTCGCCCCAGGTCATCGCCGCCGCCGAAAAAGGCAGCGCCTCCCAGATGGCGTCGGCCGTCGGCGTCGCGCGCAGCCGGCCGTGGATGATCACCCCGCCGATATCCAGGCGAATGCGCCGCATGGTCCCCCCCTTTCTCATGGGCGAACGCGGCCAGTCTAATCCCTGCGCGCCGGATTGCCAGCCTTCGCTCGTCGGTGTCGGGAAAAGCTCGGGTCGCCTCGGCGCGTCGAGGCAAGCCCGGAGAATTTAATCAATCGATTGATTAAGCCGGCCTACGCTGAGCGCGCGGCGATTTCGGCCAGGCGGAATGTCACGCGGAAACCGGGCCGCAAGCCGGCGGCAAGACAGAGCATCCTGCGCGGCAAGACAGAGCATCCCGCGCGGACAGATGCCGGCAAGACAAGGAAACAAGAAGAAACTTCGTCCCGGAACGGACGGCGCCGCGGGCGCGCGCTCAGTGCAGCGTATAGACGCCGTCGGCGGTGCGGATTTCCGCCGGCAGGATCAGCCCCTTCTGCACCACGCGCACCGAATGGATCGGGCCGTCGAGCCGCGTGTTCCAGAAATCGAGGAATTTCGCCAAAACCGGAAAGCCCGGCGCCAGATCGTAGTCCTGCCAGACATAGCTCTGCAGCAGCGCCGGATAGTCGGGCAGGTGATAGAGAATATGCGCCGTCGTCAGCGCGTAGCCGTCCAAACTCTTGGCAAAATCACGCGATCCCATCTGCAAGGCTCCTTCCGCCGAAGCGGCCCCACTGTGCCAGAACCGACCCGCATCATGCAAGCCATTCGGTTAATAATCGGTTCCGAATCAAGGCGTTAGCAGCCCACCCTGAGGTCTGCTGCCAGCCGCCCGCGCGCGCCCTTGACCGGCGCCGAAGCTCATCCTAATTACGCCGACATAAGCGAATCCGGACCACGCATCGTCACGGAAAGTGATAGTCTCCGCTCGGTCGGCGCGCCGCCGTCGGCGCTGAAAACCGCTTGAACCTTTCGTTGCGGCGTACCGACAAACGAAAACGAGGACAAGGTCATGACTGCGAAACACGTCATATTCTCCGCCGAGGCGCGCGACAAGATGCTGCGCGGCGTCGACGTTCTGGCTAACGCCGTCAGGGTCACGCTCGGACCCAAGGGCCGCAACGTCGTCATCGAGAAGTCCTTCGGCGCGCCGCGCATCACCAAGGACGGCATCGCGGTGGCCAAGGAAATCGAGCTGGCCGACCGGTTCGAGAATATGGGCGCGCAATTGGTCCGCGAGGTCGCCTCGAAGACCGCCGACGTGGCCGGCGACGGCACCACCACCGCGACCATCCTCGCCCAGGCGATCGTCCATGAGGGCGTCAAGGCGGTCGCCGCCGGCATGAACCCGATGGATTTGCGGCGCGGCATCGATCTCGCCGTTGCCGCTATCGTCGCCGATCTGAAGGCGCATGCGCGAAAGGTCACCTCCAACGAGGAGATCGCCCAGATCGGCACCATCTCCGCCAATGGCGATGCGGAGATCGGCCGGTTCCTCGCCGAGGCCATGGCCAAGGTCGGCAATGAGGGGGTGATCACGGTGGAGGAGGCGAAGAGCCTGCACACCGAGCTCGAGGTCGTCGAGGGCATGCAGTTCGACCGCGGCTACCTGTCGCCCTATTTCATCACCGATGTGGAAAAGATGCGCACCGAGATGGAGGACCCCTACGTCCTTTTGCACGAGAAGAAGCTGTCGAGCATGCAGGACATGCTGCCGCTGCTGGAGGCGGTCGTTCGATCCGGCAAGCCGCTGCTGATCATCGCCGAGGACGTCGAGGGCGAGGCGCTGGCCACCCTCGTCGTCAACAAGCTGCGCGGCGGCCTCCATGTCGCCGCCGTCAAGGCGCCCGGCTTCGGCGACCGCCGCAAGGCGATGTTGCAGGACATCGCCGTCCTGACCGGCGGCCAGCTCATCTCCGAGGATCTCGGCGTCAAGCTGGAGAACGTCAAGCTCAATGCGCTTGGCCGCGCCC
>Ga0326597_10014993_pt1 | contig 10147 bp, 10 predicted proteins | sample RVTome_12_FD_203789 | JGI IMG/M metagenome (GOLD analysis project Ga0326597, IMG submission 203789) | Soil microbial communities from uranium-contaminated site in the Upper Colorado River Basin, Wyoming, United States - RVT100D185 | ecosystem: Environmental > Terrestrial > Soil > Contaminated >...
CGCGTCTTCGGCGTCGTCGTCGCGTTCGCGTGCAGCTTCATGTCCATCGCTCAAGGCGCTCCTTCGCAAAGGCCACGCCCCATTCTATCCTGATTCCATCCCGCCAATCTCCCGGGACACAACACCTTGGGAGAGGTGGAGTTCCGGGCGCGCCGCGAGATCGCCTCTCCCTGGGGAGAGGTCGGAATTTTCGAAGAAAATTCCGGGTGAGGGGTCTGCGCCAGCAACTCGCACCCGTGTTCTCGCCGTCAAACCCTCGCTGCGGCGTAATTTCATTTGCGCCGCCGCGAATCCGGGTTATCACGGGCTCCCATGGCGCGGTACATTTTCATCACCGGCGGCGTGGTCTCCTCCCTCGGCAAGGGCATCGCGGCGGCATCACTGGCGGCGCTCCTGCAGGCGCGCGGCTATAAAGTTCGTCTACGGAAGCTCGACCCCTATCTCAACGTCGATCCGGGGACGATGAGCCCCTATCAGCACGGCGAAGTGTTCGTCACCGACGACGGCGCCGAGACCGATCTCGACCTCGGCCATTACGAGCGGTTCACCGGGGTTTCCGCCTCGAAAGCCGACAACGTGACGACCGGCCAGATCTACCAGGGCATCATCGAGCGCGAGCGGCGCGGCGATTATCTCGGCGCCACGGTGCAGGTCATCCCCCACGTCACCGACGCGATCAAGGAGTTTATCCTCAGCGATGCGGGCGGCGCCGATTTTGTCATCTGCGAAATCGGCGGCACGGTCGGCGACATCGAGGGCCTGCCGTTCTTCGAGGCGATCCGCCAGCTCCGCAACGAGCTGCCGCGCCGCCATTCGGTGTTCGTGCACCTCACCTTGATGCCCTACATCCCGTCGGCGGGCGAGCTCAAGACCAAGCCGACGCAGCACTCGGTCAAGGAGCTGCGCTCGATCGGCATTCAGCCCGACGTGCTTCTCGTTCGCGCCGACCGGCGCATTCCGGAGGCGGAAAAGAAGAAGATCGCGCTCTTCTGCAATGTGCGCCCGTCGGCGGTGGTGCAGGCGCTCGATGCGCGCACCATTTACGAAGTGCCGCTGATCTATCACCGTGAGAAATTCGATGATGAGGCGCTCGCCGCCTTCGGCATCGACGACGCGCCCCCGCCCGATCTCTCGAGATGGGAGAGTGTGGTCGAGCGCATCATGCGCCCGGACGGCGAGGTGAAGATCGCCGTGGTCGGCAAATATACCGCCCTCAAGGACGCCTACAAGTCGCTCATCGAGGCGATCGCCCATGGCGGCATCGCCAACAATGTTCGTGTCGAGATCAAGTGGATCGACGCCTCGATCTTCGAGCAGGAAGCCCAGGCGATCTCCGCCCTCGAAGACGTTTGCGGCATTCTGGCGCCGGGCGGCTTCGGCGAGCGCGGCGCGGAAGGCAAGGTCATGGCGGCGCGCTTTGCGCGCGAGCGCCGCGTCCCCTATTTTGGCATCTGCTTCGGCATGCAGATGGCGGTGATCGAAGCGGCGCGGAGCCTCCTTGGCGAGAGCCAGGCGAGCTCGTCGGAATTCGGCCGGCGCGGCAAGCCAATCGTTGGGCTGATGACCGAGTGGACGCGCGGCAATGAGAAGGAAGTGAGGAAGGCCGGCGACGACCTCGGCGGCACCATGCGGCTCGGGGCCTATCCGGCCCGGCTTCGCCCCGGCAGCCGCATCGCCGAAATCTACGGGACGACCGAGATTTCCGAGCGGCACCGCCACCGCTTTGAGGTCAATATTGCGTGGGCGGAGCGTCTGGAAAAAGCCGGAGTGGTCTTTTCCGGCGTGTCGCCCGATGGCTCGCTCCCGGAAATCATGGAGATCCCGGACCATCCGTGGTTCATCGGCGTGCAATATCACCCGGAGCTGAAATCGCGGCCCTTCGACCCGCATCCCCTGTTCGCCTCGTTCATCAAGGCGGCGGTGGAACGGTCGCGGCTGGTGTAGCGATACGGCGTCCGGATTTGAAGACGCTGGAGATGGCGCTCATGGAATTCGACCGCATCATTGAAGACTTCGCGTTATCGGAGCGGCTTCCCGAACGGGCGATTAAAGCGGCGCTCGCCCGGCCGGAGGATTTTGTCCCCGCCGCCGTCGACATGATGGAGCGCTGGGTCACAGACGGCGCACTCGACGAGACCGAGGAAGAGGCGCTCTTCCTCATCGTGCATGTGCTCGGCGAGATCGGCGATGCGCGGGCGTTCGGACCGCTGATGGATCTGCTGCGGCTGCCGGACGGGGATGTCGAGGAGATTCTGGGCGACGCGATCACCGAGACGCTGCCGCGAATTCTGGTCAGCCTCGCCGGCAACGACCCGGCGCGCCTGACCGAGTCGGTGTTCGACCCAAAGGTCGACCCGTTCGTGCGCGACGCGATGCTCGGCGCCTGGACCTATTTCGTGCTGATCGGCAGGGTCGAGCGGGAAGAGGCGCTGCAATTCCTGAGCGATTTTCCCGCCAACGCCAAAGAAGCGGGTCTCGGCCAAGGCGACCACGGCTGGGTTTCCTGGGTGATCGCCGCCGCGCATCTCGGGTTTCGGGAACTCACGCCCGCAGTGGAAGCGGCGTTCGCCGAGGGTTATTTTCCCACGCAGAAATTTTTTGGCGCCGAAATCGGCGCGATCGACATCGGCGATTTCTATCACGATCTTGAGGAAGCCGAAAACACAGCCGACCGCGCCGCCTGGATGGACAAGCATCGATACAAACCCTTCGAGGGAACCATCCCGGTGCTGTCGAAGTGGTATCGGTATTCGGAAGACTATTTCCAGGCGCAGCGGAAAAGCGCGCGCGAGGACGTTTATATCGCGGCCAATCCCTACAAGGATGTCGGCCGCAACGATCCCTGCCCGTGCGGCAGCGGGAAGAAATTCAAGAAATGCTGCCTGCAAGGCGAGCGCGACACTTTCGAATCGCCCGCCATCTATCGGTGAACGTCGAAGAACCGGGAACGTGCGCTAGAGCAAGTTCCCCGAAATGGGAGTCGGGGCACTTGCTCTAGAGTCTTGTTTGTCGCGCGTTCCTTCCGAAAACCGGTATCCACTTTTCGGGAACGCGCTCTAGCGTTGCTTTACGAATGCCGCAACGAGCGCGATGCCGACGAGCGGGCCCGCAAGGCCGGCAAGCCCGCCTTCAACGCCGAGAGCGCCGCCCGTCCACAAGTCCGGCCCGTCGAACGTGAAGAAGCGCCAGTCGCCGAGCCCAATGTCCGCGCCCGTCACATTGATCTGCAGAACCGGTCCCTGCAACCCGTTCCAGCCGAAGTGAATGCCGATCGGAAGCCACAGCGCGCGCGTGCGCACGTAGGCAAGACTGAGGAGAAGGCTCGCGAGAAAAACATTAAGTCCGGCGAGCGGCCCGAGCGGGCCGCTCAGGATGGGCGCGGCGTGAAGCGCGACGAAGAAAACGCTGGTGGCGATGGTTGCGGCGAGCGCGCCGTATTTCGACCACAGCTCCTGGAAGATATAGCTGCGGACGAGCAGCTCCTGGTGAATGACGTTGAGGATCGTGAAGCCGAGACCGACGGCAAGGGCGTTTGCGCTGAAGCCCGACAGATCGGGTGAATAGCTCGCTGCGCCCATTGAGACGAGGATCGCAAGCGGGATCATGAAGATCAGCGCCCCGATCAAAGCGCCCGCGATAAGTCCGGCTGGCGCGCGCCAAAGAGGCAGGCCGATCGTGTTCCAGCCTCTCTTGTCGATCAGGAACGCCATCACGAGCAGCGCAACGAAGACGCCGGCCGCAGCCCCGGCTTCCGTCAGATACCGCCAGCGCAGATCGGCGAACCATTCCTCGCCGCCGAGCTGCACGGCCGTCATCGTGACAGCCGCGACCAGTCCGGCCCAAAGCGCAAGGAAAAGGACAATCTTGCCGATCGAGATAGCGAGGCGCCGCATATATTCATCCCCTTTGCGCTAGGATCTTGCTTGTCGCGCATTTTATCCGAAAACCGGTTCCCACTTTTCGGAATGCGCTCTAGCCGCCATTGCCCGCGCCGCGAGACTATCATGAGGAGGTCGATCGCCAAACCGGTCTTTCGCCGGGCGCCGATGAAGCTTGTGGCCCATCGCAGTTCGAACAAGAATGGCGGCGAGGGACTGGGCGCCGGCGCTAGAGCGCGTTCCCTATTCTTCGAGTTGGGAACGCGCTCTAGAGTCCTTGTTTGTTGCGTTTTCGACGGAAAACCGCGCTGCACTTTTCCTGAAAACGCTCTAGGCGCTCAGCAGGCGGAGGGAGAATAGAGAACCATGAAAGCTCTGACCTGGATCATCGGGGCGATCTTCATCGTCTTGATCGGCGCTGCCGGTGCGGTGCGGCTCTCCCCAGTGGAGGACGCGCTCTTCGCCCGCGCCGTCGAAAGGGCGATGGGCCCGCGCCAGGAGGGGCTCTTCGACGGCGACGGACTGAAGGTCGTCTTCTGCGGCACCGGCTCGCCGCTCCCCTCGGCGAAACGCGCGCAGGCCTGCACCGCGATTTTCGCGGGCGACAAATTCTTTCTCGTCGATATCGGCACGGGGAGCTGGGAGACCTTGCAGGCGGCGGGCGTTCCTGCGGCGCGCCTCGCCGGAATCTTCCTCACCCATTTTCACACCGATCATATCGGCGACTTAAGCGAAGCCAATCTCGGCTCGTGGATCGCCGGCCGGGCGGCGCCCTTGTCCGTCTACGGACCGGAGGGCGCCGGACGCATCGTCGGCGGCGAGAACGAGGCTTTCGCCCTCGACAGTCTCTATCGCACCGCCCATCACGGCGGAGCCATCGCGCCGACTGAAACCGCGGGGCTTTCCGCAATCGCGTTCGACGCCGGCGCGCCCGCCGTCATATTTGAGAAGGACGGTCTCAAGGTCACCGCCTTTCCGGTGAAGCACGATCCGGTGAAGCCGGCGGTGGGGTATCGCTTCGACTATCGGGGGCGCAGCGTCGTCGTCTCCGGCGATACGGCGTATTCGGACAGCCTGATTGAAAACGCGCGCGGCGCCGACCTGCTCATCCACGAGGCGCAGGCGAACCACATGGTCGCGATCATGCGCGCGGCGGCGGCGAAGGCCGGAAACGCCGGTCTTGCGAATATCCTGGCGGACATTCCCTCATATCATACGAGCCCGCAGGACGCCGCGCGCGCCGCCAACGCGGCGGGCGCTGAATGGCTGGTGATGACCCATCTGACGCCGGCGCCCGACAATCGGGCGGCCAAGCGCATCTTCCTGCGCGGGGTTTCAAAGATCAGGAGCAAAAACCTTAAAATCGCCGAGGACGGCATGACGGTTTTGCTTCCCGCGGCCGGCGGCGCTAGGTTCGGGAAACTTTAAACCGCACCCCGGAGGCTCCTTTGCTGAAACCCGTCCTCATCACCGGCGCATCGAGCGGCATCGGGGAAGCGGTCGCCGTGCACCTCGCCCACAAGGGCTTCCGGGTTTACGCCGGGGCGCGCCGCATCGACAGGCTGAAGACCCTCGAAGGGCTCGGCGAAGGCCGCATCACCGCGGTCGTGCTCGACGTCACGAAGGAGGACTCGATCAGGGCCGCGCTCAAGCGGATCGCGGCGGGCGGGGCTTCGCTCTACGGGCTCGTCAACAACGCCGGCATGTCGGTGACCGGCCCGATCGAGGAAACCCCGCTCGACGACTGGCGCCGGCAATACGAGACCAATGTCTTCGGGCTGGTCGCCATGACCAAGGCGGTGATCCCGCAGATGCGGGCGGCGGGGGCGGGGCGGATCGTCAATGTCGGGTCGCTCACCGGCCGCATCGCCTCGCCCTTCATGGCGGCCTACGCATCGTCGAAGCACGCCGTCGAAGGCATCACCGATTCCCTGCGCCGGGAACTGGCCGGTTTCGGCATCAAGGTGAGCCTCATCCGGCCCGGCTTCGTCAACACCCCGTTCGGCGAGCAGGAACAGAGGGGTTTTGAGACCTATATGCAGGACGGCCGGCCCTATGCGCGCGACGTCGCCGCCTTCAAGGCGTGGCACGCCAAGGGCCACCCCAACGGGGCTTCGCCCTTTGAGGTTGCGGAAAAGATTCACCACGCGCTGACTGCCGATCGGCCGCATTCGCGCTATACTGTTCCCGAGCGCTATATCGGCGCCCTGATCTTGCGCAATCTTCTGCCGTCGGCGATTTTCGACCGCGCCTATCTGCGGATGGTCGGCCTCGGCAAGGCGGATTGAATGAAGGAAATATTTTCGGCCTGAGTGAGGCCGATGCGAACGCGAAATAGTGGGTGTTCTCTGTACCGATGAGTTCGCTTTCGGGGGCCGGCGACATGCGGCCTCCCAATGGAGAAAACCATGGCTTACAGGAATTGCCAGAGCTGCGGAATGCCGATGAAGAAGGATCCGGAAAGCGGCGGAACCGAGGCCGACGGATCGAAGAGCGACAAATATTGCAGCCATTGCTACAAGGGCGGGGCTTTCACCGCGCCGAAGATGACGGCGACGGATATGCAGGCTGAGGTGCGCGGCAAGCTGAAGGACATGAAATTTCCCGGCTTCATCGCCGCCTGGCTCGCCCGCGACGTGCCGAAGCTCGAGCGGTGGCGCAGTTAACCAGTGGAAATGGAGAAAGTATGACAGCCTATATCGATCCCTCGAAGGAGCAGTTCAAAGCGTTCACGAAACTTCCCGATGAGGGGCCGATCTGGATGCTCAATTTCATCCGGCTGCGCAAGAACGCAAAATACGACGACGGGCGGAAGGCGACAGGCGCCGAAGCCTATAAGACGTATGGCAAGGAGAGCGAGCCGTTTTTCACCGCGGTCGGCGGCAAGATCGTGTGGTCGGGCGCGCCCGAGCTTATAGTCATCGGACCGCAGGACAAGCGCTGGGACATCGCCTTCCTCGCCGAATATCCGCACGCGGCGGCGTTCGCCGAGATGGTGAAGACCCCCGGCTATCAGGCGATCCTCCATCACCGTCAGGCGGCGGTGAAGGATTCACGCCTCATCCGCATGAAGCCGGGGGAGGCGGGAAAGCTGTTCGCTTAGAGCGGTTTGCGATTGGATAGAATGAGCCGTGCCGCTCTCACCCTTCGTGATCCTTCGTGTCCTTGGTGGTTAAACACAAAGAGCACGAAGACTCACAAAGATTGCGGCAGAAGCGTTGCGTCAACCTGGTCGCAACGCGCTCTAGACCAAGTTCCCCGAAATGCGAGTCGGGGAAATTGGTCTAGGGTCTTGTTTGTCGCGCGTTCTTTCCGAAACCGGCCCTCATCCTGAGGCTCACGAAGGACCACTTTTCGGGAACGCGCTCTAGATCGGAGAGTGTCCCATGCGTATACGGAGCATCTTGGCGGCTCTTTCGCTGGCGGCGGCCTGCGCGGGCGCCGCCCTCGCCGGCGTCTACACGCCCATCGGCGCGACGGGCGGGTCCTACCGCTTCGAGGCGTGCGCCAGCCCGGCCGAACCGGACCTCGGCGTCGATCCCGCCCTCAAGGGCCGGGATTTCGTCAAGGCGCGCAACGCGGCGGTCGCCCGCTACAATGCCTATGTCGGCCAGATCGACGCTTACCTCGCCTGCATAACCGGCGAGGCGGAGCGCGATCTCCTCGCCCATTATGCGGCGGTTTCCGCCGCGCTTGAGGCCGAGCAGGCGAGCGTGATCGGCCGCGCCGACGCGCTCCGCGCCGCGCTTGCCGCGCCGGGCCGCACCGGCGGGACATGACCCATTCAGGATTGCGGCTTGCCGCCTGCCGCCGCCGCCGCTAGGAAGAGCCCCCGCTCCCGAAATCATTTTCCGAGCATAATCAATGCCGACGCCGATCCTGATGCCTGCGCTCTCCCCGACCATGGAGGAGGGAACCCTCGCCAGGTGGACCGTCAAGGAAGGAGACAGGGTCTCCTCCGGCGATGTTATCGCCGAAATCGAGACCGACAAGGCGACGATGGAGGTCGAGGCGGTCGACGAGGGCGTTCTCGGCAAGATCCTCGTTCCGGCGGGAACCGAGAACGTGAAAGTGAACGCGCCCATCGCCGTGCTGCTCGAAGACGGGGAAAGCGCCGGCGATATCGACACGGGCGCGTTGAACGGCGCGGCGTCCTTCGTGACGCCGGCTGCGCCGGCTCCTCAGGATGAAGGAGAGAGAACGGCTGACGCTCCGACAGGCCTTCACCCTGAGGAGCGGCGAAGCCGCATCACGAAGGGCGAAAGCCAAGCGCCGGCGGCGAGCGAGCCAGATCTTCCCGCCGATGTCGAAATGGTCCCGACGACGGTGCGCGATGCGCTGCGCGACGCGATGGCGGAGGAGATGCGCCGCGACCCGGCGGTCTTCCTGATGGGCGAGGAAGTCGCCGAATATCAGGGCGCCTACAAGGTGAGCCGCGGCCTCCTCGAAGAGTTCGGCGAGACGCGCGTCATCGATACGCCGATCACCGAATATGGCTTTGCGGGGCTCGGCGTCGGCGCGGCGTTCTCCGGGCTGAAACCCATTGTCGAGTTCATGACCTGGAACTTCGCCATGCAGGCGATCGACCACATCATCAATTCGGCGGCCAAGACGCGCTATATGTCGGGCGGCCAGATGAGCTGCCCCATCGTCTTCCGCGGCCCCAACGCCGCCGCCTCCCGCGTCGCCGCCCAGCATAGCCAGGATTACGCGCCGTGGTATGCGAACGTGCCGGGCCTCATCGTCATCGCGCCCTATTCAGCGGCCGACGCCAAGGGGCTTCTCAAAGCGGCGATCCGCAACCCGAATCCGGTCGTCTTCCTCGAGCACGAGCTTCTCTACGGCGACACCATGGATGTGCCGAAGCTCGAGGACTGGGTCGTTCCGATCGGCAAGGCGAAAATCTGGCGCGAGGGAGATGACGTCACCATCGTCTCCTATTCGCGCGGGGTGAAATTCGCGCTCGAAGCCGCCGGGAAACTCGCTGAAGAGGGGATTTCCGCCGAGGTGGTCGATTTGAGAACGCTGCGGCCGATGGATGTGGAAACGGTCATCGCCTCGGTGAAGAAAACCAATCGCCTCGTCACCGTCGAGGAAGGCTGGGGCCCCTGCGGCGTCGGCGCGGAAGTCGCCTGGCAGGTAACGCAGCACGCGTTCGACTATCTCGACGCCCCGCCGGCGCGGGTGACGCAGGAAGACACGCCGCTGCCTTACGCGGCGAAGCTCGAAGCCTTGAGCCTTCCGAATGCGGATAAAATTATCCGGGCGGTGAAGGCTGTGATGTATAAGGAATAGGCGTTGGAACGTTGGCGCGAATTTTTTCTAAGTCCGACGGGCCGGATCTCGCGGAAGGGCATCTGGCAGTTTCTGGCTTTTTATCTGTTGGTCTGCTTGGTTGCTTTTTTGGTTGACTATGCCAAAGGATTTAAAGCCGGAGAAAGCTTAGCTTGGTATACGCTCACTGCACGGATGGTGCTGTTCTGGCCATCTGTGGTCTTGAATATCAAGAGATTTCACGATCAAGGACTTTCTTTCTTTTGGGCGTTGCCGCTAGCTGGCGTCGAAGTAATTTGGTGGTTTGAGGCTCTCTTGAAAGTCGGATGGGGCAACCGAGGTACATTTGTTCCATTCTTCGAAGCTATACCATTTTTCAGTGAAGTGATTGGTATATTGTTTCTTGTTCAATTCGGTATGCTCTTCTTTCGTCCGGGAAGCAAAGAACCTAATCAGTTTGGACCCAACCCACGCAAGGCGACGTCATGAAACACACCGGCCAATGCCATTGCGGGAAGCTGAAAGCGTCGTTCGAAACCGAAAAGACGCCGGCCGAGCTTGGCGTCAGGACGTGCCAGTGCGAATTCTGCCAGCGCCATGGCGCGGTGAATATTTCCGATCCCCACGGCGAGATCGTGATCGACGCCGCGCCGGAGGATCTCCTGCGCTATCGCTTTGCGCTGAAGACCGCCGATTTCCTCATCTGCCGGCATTGCGGCGTTTACATCGCGGCGGTGACCGGCGAGGGTGAGGGGCTGCGCTCGACGCTCAATGTCGCCGGGCTGCGGATGATGGAATTCCTTTCCGTCGAGGCGGCGCCGATGGAATACGGCTCCGAAACGGCGGAGCAGCGCGTCGCGCGGCGCTCTCACCGATGGACGCCGACGCGATTTGTGAACACGGAACTGAATGCATCCTTCTACGGGCCGCACTGACGGAAGATGACTTCGCGACTGCACCTCCCCCGCTCATCCCGCGAAGGCCGGGACCCAGAC
>Ga0326597_10014994_pt1 | contig 10147 bp, 11 predicted proteins | sample RVTome_12_FD_203789 | JGI IMG/M metagenome (GOLD analysis project Ga0326597, IMG submission 203789) | Soil microbial communities from uranium-contaminated site in the Upper Colorado River Basin, Wyoming, United States - RVT100D185 | ecosystem: Environmental > Terrestrial > Soil > Contaminated >...
ACCAGATCGCGATGGTCACCGACGGCCGCTTCTCCGGCGCGACGCGCGGGCTGATGGTCGGCCACGTCGCGCCCGAGGCGCAGGCCGGCGGGCCAATCGCGATCGTGCAGGACGGCGACGAGATCACGATCGACGCCACCAGCGGCACACTGGAGCTGCACGTGCCCAAGGAGGAGATCGACCGGCGGCTGGCAGCGTGGACGCCGCCGGCGCCGCACTACACCTGGGGCGCGCTCGCGAAGTACGCGCGCCTCGTCTCTTCGGCGAGCGAAGGGGCGGTCTGCGGGTAAGCATGGCGAAGGTAGGTTCCATCCATCCGGCAATCGCCGGAACGGCCGCCTGGCAGCGCGCCGTGCGCGAGTACATCGAGCGGCTGCGTGAGCACTATCGCGACCGGCTCGCTGCCGTCGTGCTCTACGGCTCTCGTGCGCGTGGCGACGCGGACCCGGAGTCGGACGCGGACGTGTTGGTCGTGCTCAAAGGGGAGTTCGACGAGCCTACGGAACAGCGCGTCGTCTGGAACATCGCGCACGAGGTGGACGAAACACACGACTACTACTTGCTCGGCCCCATCGTCGCCACTGAGCACGACTACCGCCGCCGCATGTTGCCGATCTTCATGAACATCCGGCGTGAGGGGATCGAGCTGTGGCCCGGGAAGCTGCCGGCCGTTCGCGAAAAGGAGGAGCCATACGGGGAGAACACATCGGCCGAGGTCGCTCTGATTCGTTATCTCATGAGGGAAGCGCTTGATGATGCGCAAGCCGGCCTGCAGCAGAGTCGGTATCGCTGGGCCGCCAATCGAGGCTACTACGCCATGTTTCACGCCGCCACGGCCTTGCTCCTTTCGGAGGGATCGGCGTTTTCTCGACACCGAGGTGTCATCAACGGCTTCAGTGAACGATACCTCAAGACTGGCCGCTTCCCGCTGGAGTTGGGCAAGATGCTGAGCAGGGCCTTCGATGCACGGAACCAAGCGGACTACAACTTCCGGCAGCCGGTGACGCCAGAGGCCGCAGGCGAGGTCGTTGGCAGCGCCACAGCCTTCGTTGCCGAAGCGGAGCGGCTGCTCGGCTCATAGCCCATGGAACCCATCCGCATCGTCGACTACGACCCGGCGTGGGAGGCGTCGTTCGCGAGCGAGCGCGACGCGATCGTCGCGGCGCTGGGCGAGGCGGGGCGCGGCGTGGTCGCGATCGAGCACATCGGCAGCACCGCCGTGCCCGGCCTCGCCGCGAAGCCGGTGATCGATATCATGATCGGCGTGGGGGCGGTCGCGGACGACGTGCCGTGCATCACCCCGATCGTGCACCTCGGTTACAAGTGCATGGGGGAGTTCGGCATCCCGGGACGCCTCTACTTCCGCAAGGGCAAGCCCCGCTCGCACCACATCCACATGGCCGTCCATGGCAGCGACTTCTGGCGCGACCAGACCGGCTTCCGCGACCTGCTGCGGGCGCGTCCGGACCTCGCGAACGAGTACGCGGCGCTGAAGCGCGAGCTGGCTGCTCGCTACGGCGCGGACCACACCGGCTACATCGACGCGAAGACGCCGTTCATCCAGTCGGCGCTGGGCCAGGCGCTGCCCCGCCGGTAGACACGCAGCGGCCGGTCGAGTACGATAGGGCTCCGACAGCGAAAGGAGGCGTGTGATGGCCTACCCAGCAACGTTCGACGTCCCGGCGCCGACGCAGTTCGACAAGGCGCAGGTCGCCCTGCGCATTGCGATTATCTTCGTGCTCTCGATTTTGCAGGTGGGCGGCATTGTCTTCGGTGGCGCGTACCTGGTCCTGCCCATCGTCGCCGCCGTGATGATCGCGCAGAAGGGCTCGGAGCAGTACATCGCCGAAGCGGAGTCCGGCCCAACGCGCTGGCTGCGCTTTCTCGTCATGTTCTACGCGTACATGGCCCTGGCGACAGACAAGATGTCGACGGACGATCCGAACCAGGTCGTCAAGCTCGACGTGCGCGCGAGCGGCAAGCCGACTGTCGGCCAGGCGCTGTTGCGTATCATTCTCGGCATCCCGCACGCGATCGTGCTCAGCCTCATCGGCATCGCCTTCGCCATCGTCTGGGTGATCTCGGCCGTCTCGATCCTGATCAACGGCAACTACCCGGAGTGGGCGTTCGGCTTCATCCGCGGCTACCTGCGCTGGAACGCGCGCGTCCTCGCCTACATGGCGTCCCTGGTGGATGAGTACCCGCCGTTCTCGTTCGACGACGGCGAGAGGACCGTGCCCGCCAGCGCGCCGCCGGCCGCGTCGAGCTAGCGGATGCGCCTCGCCGGCAAGGTCGCGCTCGTTACCGGCGGCGGCTCCGGCATCGGCCGTGGCATCGCGATCCGCTTCGCCGAAGAGGGCGCGAGCGTCGCCGTCGCCGACGTCAACCGCGCGGGCGCCGGCGCGACGGTCGGCGAAGTGCGCAAGCTCGCGCAGCAAGGCCTCGCGATCGAGGCCGACGTCACCAGCAGCGCCGACTGCGCGCGCATGGTGCAGGAGACGGTCGCCCAGCTCGGCAAGCTGGACGTCTTCGTCGCCAACGCGGGCATCGGCCGCGGCGCGCCGTTCCTCGAGACGCCCGAGGAGGACTGGAAGGCCGTCATCGACACCAACCTGTCGGGCGTCTTCCTTTCCTCGCAGGCGGCGGCGCGCCAGATGGCCCAGCAAGGGCACGGCGGCCGCATCATCACGACGGCGTCGCTGGCGGCGGTCCGGCCGGCACCCATGATGGCCGCCTACCACGCCGCGAAGGCGGGCGTGAAGATGCTCACTGAGGTGATGGCGCTCGAGCTCGCGCCGCACCGGATCACCGTGAACGCGATCGGCCCCGGCCTGATCGACACGCCGCTGACGGCGCCGATCATGGAGGCGCTGCGCGGCCGCGACGAGCCGTTCGCGCCGCTGGGGCGCGTCGGCCAGCCGCAGGACGTGGCGAACCTGGCGCTCTTCCTCGCGTCGGACGAGGCGGACTACATCACCGGGGACTACATCCTCGTCGACGGCGGGCTGGGCCTGCGCGGCTTGACGCGGTAGCGGGCGGCGACGCCCCGCGGCTTCAGGCCGCCTGCTCAGATCGAGCGTCGAGCTGCGGGCAGCAGCGTTGATCGTCCTCGCCGTCTGGCCGGATCGGCGCTGATTCCATTGAGGCTAAGGCGACTGGAATCAGACCTCTCCCTTCCGCTGTTAGGAAGGCCTGCACAGCCAAGGGGTCGAACTGTGTCCCGGAGTTGCGGACGATCTCGTTCACGGCCTCTCGGTGGGACAGCACGTTCCCGTAGGGACGGTTGGAGGTCATGGCGTCATAGGCATCCGCCACGGAGAAGAGCCGGGCGCCCAAGGGAATGTCCTCCCCGGCCAATCCCCGGGGATACCCTTGACCGTCGTACCGTTCGTGGTGGGCATGGACGATCTGCGCCGCCTCCTGAAGGAACGAGACGCCTTGGATGATCCGGTAGCCCAGACAAGGGTGGCGGCGCATCTCTTCCCATTCCCCCTCGGTCAGCGGCCCGGGCTTGGAGAGCACGCTATCCAGCACCCCGATCTTGCCAATGTCGTGAAGAATGCCAGCGTGTTCGATCAGCTCGATATCCTCTTTTGGTAGACCAGCCTGCTCGGCGATGACAGCGGTGAGCTGGGCGACGCGGCGAGAGTGCCCCTCGGTCGCTCTGTCGCGCAGGTCCAGGGCGGAGGAGAGGACCTGCAGGATCGCGTCATAGCTCTGGTGGAGTCGTCGGGACTGGTCCAGCAAGGTCGCGCCGATACGGGCCAGACCGTAGACCAGCCAGAGAAAGCCAGTAAGAACCAGCACTCTGTGGACGAGTTCCATGAACTCTGCGCCCAGAAAGCCCATGAAGCGAAACATGAGGGTCTCGAGCAAATGCACCAGGCTGAGCAGGACAAGCCCCAGGGCGAAGAAGATGAGGTGGCGGCGACCCGGCTGATCTCCCCAGACCTTCCAGGCCAGGGCTACGGTCACGACTCCCAGGGCGACCAGCACGCCGTCTAAGCTGATGCTTGCCGTTTCCATGGCTGCACCTAGATTATCGGTGCGCCTGGTCTCCATGCTGAGAGGCCTCGCCTTTTCAGGCTGAGCCGCTGCCCGCCCCCTCCGGCAGCCACGCCCCGGCCTTCAGGAGCGCCCGCTGCAGCTCCGAGACGTGGATCTCGGCGAGCGAGGCCTTCCGGCGCAGCGAGAGCGCTGCCGCGATGCCCGCCGCCTCGCCCGTGGCGAAGCAGGCCGGGATCTCCTTCGTCGCGTGGTGCGCCCGGTGGTCGACGCTGATGCAGCGGCCGGCGGCGAGCAGGTTCGTGACGCGCTGCGGCAGCAGCGACCGGTACGGGATCTGGTACGCGCAGCCGTACTTCGTCCAGTGGCCGGTCACCGCGATCACGTCGTCGAACGGCCGATCGAGGTCCTCGCGGCGCAGCACGTACCGTCCGACGAGCCGGCGCGACTCCGTGATGCCGAGCGTGAGCGCGACATCGGTGAGGTAGGCGTCCTTGAAGCCGGGGACCTGCCCGCGCAGCCGGTCGACCTCCTCCATCACCATGCGCCGGCACTCCACCTCCGCGTACGACAGGTCGTCCGGGTTTGTCGCGTCGATGCGCCGGTCGATGCGGTCGGCGGCGCCCCAGGGCATCAGCGCCTGGCCGGGGCGCACCGTGCGGAAGAAGAAGCCCTCGCGGCCCGCTTGCGCCGCCCCGGCGTCGTCGATGCCGGCCATGCGGAACCAGAGCCAGGGATGCACCTGCTCCAGCTCGAACGGCTCGCCGGCGAGCACGAACAGGTCGCCGTCGCCGGTCGCGTCGATCACGGTGTCGCACGCGATCGCCTGGCGGCCGGCCTTCGACGTAAAGACGACGTGCGTGATGCGATCGCCGTCCGCGACGACGTCCGACGCCCAGCGGTGGTAGAGCATGCGCACGCCGGTCTCCCGCACCCACTCGTTCGCGACGAACTTGAACTCCTCCGGGTCGTACGCGACGGAGTAGCGCACCTTGTGCGGCGCCGACCCCCAGACGAGGCCCCAGCGCCGGTAGCGCTCGACCAGCTCCGCGTTCGGGTCGCCCCACTCGCCGCGCGGCGGGTAGAAGCAGGCATCGCGCGCCTCCAGCCGCTCGACCAGCTCCTGGCAGAGCCCGGCGACGACCTGCCGCCCCGCACCGTCGTCCAGCGTCAGCAGCAGCACGATCAGCCCGCCCGACGCGAGGCCGCCCAGGTAGCCGTAGCGCTCGACGAGGACCACGTCGGCGCCCTGACGCTTCGCCGCGATCGCCGCGGCCAGCCCGGCCGCGCCGCCACCGACGACGAGCACGTCGCAGCGCGCGATCACCGGCACGTGCTGAGATGGGAGGGCAACGGTTTCGCTCGTCGTCATGCGCTTGCTACCAACGACGGCCTCGCCTGCATCGGCAGCAGCGCGAGCAGCAGCGCGGCGGCGAGGCCCGTCGCCCCGCCGAGCGCGAACGGCGTCGCCGGCCCAACCTGGTCCCAGAGCACGCCCGCGAGCACGCTCGCAACGACGGCGCTGAGGCCGATCGCGGTGTGGTACAGCCCGAGGAACGCGCCGCGCCGTTCGGCGGGCGCGACGTCGGAGATGAGCGCGCGCCCGACGCCCTCCGTCATCGCCATCACGACGCCGTAGCCGGCGAAGAGCGGCCAGACCGCGCCGCCGCCTCCGGCCATCGCGAAGCCCAGGTAGACCACGCCGAACACCGCGAAGCCACCCGTCAGCACGCGATGCGCGCCCACGCGGTCGGCGGCGATGCCGGCCGGATACGCGAGTAGCGCATAGGCGGTGTTGTAGAGCGCGTAGGCGAGCACCACCGCCATCAGCCCCAGCCCCAGGTCGCGCGCGCGCAGCAGCAGGAACGCGTCGCTGGAGTTGCCGAAGGCGAAGAGCATGCTCACGCCGAGGAACATCCAGTAGCGCGACGGCGCGCCCGAGAAATCGAGCCGCAGCGGCTCCCCGTGCGCGGCGACACGTCGCTTCCGCTCGCGCGCCAGGGCCACGAGCGCGACGCTGGCGAGCGCCGGCGCGAGCGCGACGAAGAAGATCGGCCGCAGCCGGTCCTCGCCCAGCGCCGCGATGAGCGCCAGCCCCATCAGCGGCCCGAGCACCGCGCCGAGCGTATCGAGCCCGCGGTGGAAGCCGAACGAGCGGCCCATGCTGCCAGCGTCCGTCGAGTCGGCGATCAGCGCGTCGCGCGGCGCGGTGCGCGTGCCCTTGCCCAGCCGGTCGAAGAAGCGCGCGAACAGCGCCTGCGGCCAGACGAACGAGAGCGCGAGCAGCAGCTTGCCCAGCACGGAGAGCGCATACCCCAGCGCCACGACGGGCCGCCGACGCGGCAGGCGGTCGGACCACCAGCCCGACGCCACCTTCGAGGTGCCCGCCGTCCCCTCAGCGATGCCCTCGATGACGCCGACGAGCGCCACCGGCGCGCCCAGCGTCGTCGTCATGAAGATCGGCAGGATCGGGTAGAGCATCTCGGACGAGACGTCGGCGGCGAAGCTCACCCAGGAGAGGACGAAGACGTTGCGCGAGACGCCCTTGACGGGCGAGGGCTCAGCGGCGAGGGAGGCAGCGGTCGTTGCGGCCGTCACACCGATGCCGCTACGCGCGGCGCTGCATCATCGTGTCCCAGGCCGCGTCACCGAACGCCTGCTCCGCCACTCCCGCGAGCGCGCGTTTGGCATCTTCCATGTGCCAGTTGTCGTGGTGGACGAGGGCGTTGAGGAACTGGTGCACCGGCAGCTCGCGCGCCGAGCGCGACTTGTCGCCGCCGAAATGGAACGTCGTGTCGAGCTGCTCGTCCGTGAAGTCCGCGATCGCGGCGTTCAGCGGACCGCGGTTCGTCTCCAGGCCGGCGAGCAGGCCCTCGATCGAGCGCTCGCGCAGCTTGAGGATCTGGGCCTCGTTCCAGTCGTCGATGCTGAAGGGACGGCCGTCTGAGCCGCGCCCGGCCTCGCCGCCGCTCTGCACGATGCGCATCAGCGCGGTCAGCAGCGGGTCGATGGAGGCCAGGTGGGCGACATAGTCGCGCGCCTGCCAGATGCCATCCTCGGCCATGTTCGACCACCGGTCCTCGGGCACGCCGCCGATCCACGCGACCAGGCGCTCGCGCTCCTCCGCCATCTTGTCGATCACCTGCTGCGCTCGTTCGACTGCCATGACGTTGCTCCTAGCCCGGCCGCGCGACGCCGTAGATCACGGGATTGAGCGGGAAGCGCGTGTCCTCTTCCAGCCACTCGATGCGAAAGCCGGCCGCCTCGATGGCGTCCTTCGTCCGGCGGTTGAGCTGACAGCCGCCGCCCAGCCAGCTCCAGACGGGGCGAATGACGTCCTGCGACCTGCCCCAGAACCCGCTGCGATCATTTCTGATGTGCTCCCAGAAACGAAACGTGCCGCCCGGCTTGAGGACGCGAAGCGCTTCCGCAAGCGCGCGCGCCTGATCCGCCACGGTGCACAGGACCAGCGTGCTCACGACATGGTCGAACGACGCGTCGTCGAACGGCAGCCGCTCCGCCGGCGCCTGTCGCAGCTCGATGTTCGTCTTCCCGATCTCCGCCAGGCGCTGCTGGGCGCGCTTCAGCATGTGCGGGTCGGGCTCGGTGGCGACCACGTCCGCACTCGCGGGATAGTACGTGAAGCTGTGGCCCGTCCCGATCCCGATCTCGAGGACGCGCCCCTCCAGGTCGCCGAGCAGACGCCGCCGGATGCGCTTGCCGAGCGAGCGTTCGCCGGGGATGCTGATCCAGTTCCACGCCGCCGCGAAGCACCTGTGCCCTCGTTCGACCGTCTGCTCGCTCATCGCCTTCTGAGACCTCTCGCGCGCGGAGCCGCCCAAGTGTAGCAGGAAGGCTGGCGGCCAGGGTAGCCGCCCCGGCCACGGGTTCGGCTTCGTCCCCGCCAGCCGATACTCCAATAGGGCAGGTCCGATGCAACAGACAGGCGTGAAGCCGGAGCAAACCGTCGGCCAGGTCGTGGGCGACCTCAAGGCCGAGCGGTCGCGTTTCCTCTGGCTGCGCCTCTCCTTCGCGGGCGTCGTGGCGCTCCACCTGCTGGCGCTGGCATGGATTCTGCCCTTCGTGCCGGGCGGCATGTCTCGGCTCGACGGCGCGACCGCGGTCGCCCTGGTGCTCATGGCCACCGCCTTCCTGTCCGCCATCGGCTTCCTGGTCTTCTGGGGCCCGTGGTTCCGTCACGAGCCGCTCTCCGAGTTCCTCCGCGTCCTCTTCGGCGCGCACCAGCTCATCCGCGGCCGCGCGCAGTTCCTCAGCCGCATCGCCGCCGAGTGCCAGCGCGCGCGCAGCGACCGCCGCTACCTCTTCTCCCTCGTCGTCATCAAGGAAGCGACGAAGCATGACAACGGCGCCATGCCCAGCGCGGCGCAGGCGGCCGCGCTCCTCGTCCGCGGCGCCGTGCGCGCCGAGGACATCGTCGCCGACCCCGCGTCCGACGAGGTGTGGGTGCTCATCTCGCGCGCCGACCCCCACGCGCGCGCGCGCATCGTCGCGCGGCTGGCGGAAACGCTACGCGAGCTCGTCACCACCGCCTCGTTCGACGCGTACCGCATCGGCGCGAGCACGTACGGCGCGGACGGCGACGCGCCCGAGCTGCTCTTCGACCGCGCGCGCGTGCGCTTCGCGCGCTTGCAAGAGCTGTAGCTGAACAACCGTAGGCGAGGCTTTCCAGCCTCGCCGGCTCACCGAGCCTGGATGGGCTCGGCTGCGTCTCTGCCACACCCTACACCAGACCCAGCGTCGAGTACCCGCCGTCGACCACGATCACGTGGCCGACGATCATCCGCGCCGCGTCGCTGCAGAGGAACGCGACCGCGTTCGCCACGTCCTCGGGCTCGATCAGGCGGCCGGCGGGCACCGCCTGTCGATAGCGCTCCAGCAGCTGCTCCGGCAGCATGCGCACGCCGTCCGTGCCGGCGACGAGCCCGGCCGAGACGCCGTTGACGCGGATGCCGCGCGGCGCCAGCTCGGCGGCCAGGTAGGTCGTCAGCGACGCCAGCGCGCCCTTGGAGACGCCGACCGGGGCGTAGCGCGGCAGGTAGCGCTGCGCGCCGGGGCTGAGCAGGTTCACGATCGCGCCACCGTCGCGCATCAGCTTCGCCGCCTCCTGCGCGCAGAACCACGGCCCGAACAGATTGACGTCGATCGTGTGGCGGAGGTGCTTCGGCAGCGAATCGACGGCGCCGCGCGGCCGCTCCAGCCCGCGCGCCGCGCTGTTCACCAGCGCATCGAGCCGGCCGAACTCCTGCCGCGCGCGCGCGAACAGCGCGAGGATCGCCTCGCGGTCGCCCATGTCGGCCTGCACCGCGATCGCCCGCGCGCCGTGCGTCTCGGCCGCGCGCGCCGCCGCCTCCGCGTCGCGGGCGCTGCGCGAGTAGTTGACGACGACGCTCGCGCCCAGCTCCGCGAATTTCAGCACGCACGCCCTGCCGATACCGCGGCTGCCGCCCGTCACCAGCGCCACCTTGCCCTCGAACGGCCGCTCTGCCATCGGGCGCAGTATGCGACCATGCGGAGCGGGAAGCAAGACGGATGGTACGGGCGTTCAATTGAACGCCCGTACGTGCTACCCTCACCCCGCCATGGAGCTCTCGGGCCGCGTCGCGATCGTCACGGGCGCCTCCGGGCGCGGGATCGGGCGCAGCATCGCCCTCACGCTCGCGCGCGAGGGCGCCGACATCGTTGTCAACTTCAAGGAGCGCCACGACCGCGCAGCGCAGGTCGCCCAGGCCATCGAAACGATGGGCCGGCGCGCGCTCGCGCACCGCGCCGACGTCTCCGACGCGGACGCCGTGCAGTCGATGGTCGAGGCGACGCTCGCGCACTTCGGCCGGCTCGACATCGTGATCGGCAGCGCCGGCGGGTCGTGGGAGCCGCGCGACCTGCCCGACATCCCGCCCGAGCACTGGCGCGCGGTGATGACAGAGGAGATCGACGCCTCGTACGCGCTGCTGCGCGCGGCGCTGCCGCCGCTGCGCAAGGCCGGCTGGGGACGCATCGTGCTCGTCGGCGGCAACCACGCCGACGACTGGCGCTTCGGCCCGCCCGACGCGCCGCTCGACTACCCGCTGGGCAAGGCGGCGCGCCACTGGCTCGCGCGCACGATCGCCCCACGCGAGCTGCC
>Ga0326597_10014995_pt1 | contig 10147 bp, 8 predicted proteins | sample RVTome_12_FD_203789 | JGI IMG/M metagenome (GOLD analysis project Ga0326597, IMG submission 203789) | Soil microbial communities from uranium-contaminated site in the Upper Colorado River Basin, Wyoming, United States - RVT100D185 | ecosystem: Environmental > Terrestrial > Soil > Contaminated >...
GCTGCTGATGTCCGAGGAACGGGCGCGCGCGGAAGGTTACCCGCCGCTCGTGTTCCTCAAGGCCTGGGCCAACACGGCCGTCGATCCGGCCGGGCAGCTCCTGATGGGCCCCGCGTTCGCCATCCCGAAGGCGCTCGCGCGGGCCGGTCTGGAGCTCTCGGACATCGATCTGATCGAGATGCACGAGGCCTTCGCGGCACAGGTCGCGTCCAACATCCAGGCGCTCGAGTCCGACGCGTTCGCGCGCGAGAGGCTCGGCCGGTCGAAGGCGGTGGGGAAGGTGGACCGGGAGAAGCTCAACGTCAACGGCGGCTCCATCGCCGTCGGCCACCCCTTCGGCGCCACCGGCGCGCGGCTGACCACGACGCTCGCCAACGAGATGAAGCGGCGCGACAGCCGCTTCGGCCTCATATCCATCTGCGCCCAGGGCGGAATGGGTTTCGCCATGGTCCTGGAGCGATGACGGCCGTCCCCGGGGCGCTCGAGGGCGTGCGCGTGCTCGACCTGACGCGCTACATCCCGGGCCCCTACTGCACGATGCTGCTCGGCGACCTGGGCGCGGACGTGGTCAAGGTGGAAGAGCCGGGGCTCGGCGATCCCACGCGCGCGCTGCCGCCGGCCGTGGGGTCCGATTCCGCCGTGCACGCCTCCCTGAACCGGAACAAGCGCTCGATCGCGGTGGACCTGCGGTCCGAAACGGGCGCCTCGGTCGTCCGCAGGCTCGCCGCCACGGCGGACGTGCTCGTCGAAGCGTTCCGGCCGGGCGTGATGGACCGCCGGGGCCTGGGCGCGACGACGCTCTGCGCGGACAACCCGCGGCTGGTCTACTGCTCGGTCACCGGCTACGGGCCCGAGGGGCCGCAGGCCGCGCGGGCCGGCCACGACGTCAATTACGTCGCGCTCGGCGGCTTCCTGGCCGCCAACCGCGACGCCGAACGGCGGAGCGTGCTACCGGCCACGCAGGTGGCCGACATGACGGGTGGGCTGCTCGCCGTGGTCGGCATCCTGGCCGCTCTGCAGGCGCGCGAGCGCACCGGCCGCGGACAGGTCGTGAGCGTCTCGCTGCTCGACGGCGTCCTCGGGCTCATGACCATGCCCATCACCCGGCTCCTGGCCGGAGGCGAGTCGATCGAGGAGCTGTCGGGCGCCTACGCGTGCTACCGCGTCTACCGGTGCCGTGACGGCCTCGAGCTGGCCGTCGGCGCGCTCGAGACGAAGTTCTGGGAGCGGCTGTGCCGCGCGCTGGGCCTGGAGAAGTACGTCGGGCGGCAGTGGGCCGGGGGCGCCCAGCGCGAGGAGGCGACCTCCGCGTTCGCGGCCGTGTTCGCGGCGCGTGACCGCGCCGACTGGCTGCGGCACCTGTCCACCGAGGACGTCTGCGTCGAGCCCGTGCTCGAGCCGGCCGAAGCGGCGGAGGCGGCGCCGCGCTCGATCGTGGAGCAGGCGGCCGGGCGCACGAGGCTCCGCACGGTCGCCCCGCCGGTGCGCCTGGCGGCCACGCCGCCCGCCATCCGGCGCCCGGCGCCCGGCCTGGGCGAGCACACGGGCGACGTGCTCGCGGAAGCCGGGTTCACCGGTCCCGAGATCGACGCGCTGCGCGAAGAGGGCGTGCTGGCGTGACCACGGCCGCCGCCACGCCGGCCACCGCATTCCAGCGCGAGCTGGGCGAGGACGGCGTCCTCGTCCTCACCCTGGACGTGCCCGGCGAGAAGGTCAACATGCTCGGGCGGGGCATGATGGAGGAGCTGCAGGCGCTGCTCTCCGAGCTGGAGGCGCGCACGGACGTGGCCGCGGTCGTACTGCGCAGCGGCAAGCCCGACAACTTCATCGCGGGCGCCGACATCAAGGATTTCCTGCAGATCCGCAGCGCCCTGGAAGGCGAGACGCTCTCGCGGGCGGGGCAGGCGATCCTGCAGCGCCTGGCCGAGCTGCGCGTGCCCGTGGTGGCGGCGATCCACGGCTCCTGCCTGGGCGGGGGACTGGAGACGGCGCTGGCCTGCCGGTACCGGATCGCCAGCGACGACCCCAAGACGGTGCTCGGCGTTCCGGAGGTCAAGCTCGGCCTCGTCCCCGGCGCGGGCGGCACCCAGCGGCTGCCGCGCCTCATATCCCTCCCGCAGGCTCTCGACCTGATCCTCACCGGCCGCAACCTCAAAGCGAAGCGCGCGCTCCAGGCCGGGCTGGTGGACGAGGTCGTGCCGAAGGAGGTCCTGCTCACGGCGGCGCGGCGCGCCGCGCGCGCCCTGGCCGATGGGCAGCTCCGCCCGGCGCGGCCCGGCCTGCGGCTGCAGGACCGGCTGATGCGCCCGGTGATCTTCCGCAAGGCGAAGGCGTCGGTACTGGAGAAGACGGGCGGCCACTACCCGGCGCCGCTCCGCGCGATCGACGCCGTGGAGCGGGGCACTGCGACCAGCCTGGAGGAGGGCCTGAAGATCGAGGCCCGGCACTTCGGCGAGCTGGCCGTGACCGACGTGTCGCGCAACCTCGTCTCCCTCTTCTTCGCGACCCAGGAGCTGAAGAAGGACACGGCGTTCCTCGACGGCGCGCGCCCGCAGGAGGTGAAGAAGGTTGCGGTGATCGGCGCCGGGTTGATGGGATCGGGCATCGCCGCCGCCGCCGCGGACGCCGGCGCGCTGGTTCGCATGCGCGACGCCCAGCCGGAAGCCGTTGCCCGCGGCCTGCGCATGGCGCGCGAGGTGTTCGAGGAGCGGCGCAAGCGCGGCAGCCTGGGCAGCCGCGAAGTGCAGCAGCGGATGGACCGGATCTCGGCCGCGACGGAGCTGACCGGGCTGCGCCGGGCGGACCTGGTGATCGAGGCCGTCTTCGAGGATCTGGAGCTGAAACGCCGCGTGCTGGCGGAGGTGGAGGCGGTCACGCCGGAGGAGGTCGTGTACGGCAGCAACACGTCCTCGCTGCCGATCGCGGAGATCGCGCGGCGGTCGAAGCGGCGCTCGCGCGTCCTCGGCATGCACTTCTTCTCGCCCGTGCACAAGATGCCGCTCCTGGAGGTGGTGGTGACGCCCGACACCGATGCCAGCGCCACCGCGACCGCGGTCGCCTTCGGCCGGCGGCTGGACAAGCAGGTGATCGTGGTGCGCGACGGGCCCGGCTTCTACACCACGCGGACGCTGGCCCCGTACATGAACGAGGCGGCGCGCCTGGTCGAGGAGGGCGCCGCCATCGAGGACGTGGACCGTGCCCTGGCCGCGTTCGGGTTCCCGGTGGGGCCGGTCACCCTGCTCGACGAGGTGGGGATCGAGGTGGGGGCCAAGGTGGCGAAGGTCATGCACGAGGCCTTCGGCGCGCGCCTGGCGCCGCCCGCGGGGATGGCGCGGGTGCTGGAGGACGGGCGCCTCGGACGCAAGAACAAGCGCGGGTTCTACACCTACGACGGCGGCAAGAAGAGGGTGGACGAGACCGTCTACGCGCTGCTGCCGGAGCGGCAACCGCGGCGCTTCGAGGAGCGCGAGATCCAGGAGCGCCTGGTCTTCGCGTTCCTGAACGAGGCGGTGCTGGCTCTGCAGGAGGGCATCCTCCGCTCCGCGCGCGACGGCGACGTGGGCGCGGTGTTCGGCCTGGGCTTCCCGCCCTTCTTGGGCGGGCCGTTCCGCTACCTCGACCAGCTCGGGGCGCGTTTCGCGGTGGAGGTGCTCGAACGGCTGCGCGCCTCGCATGGCGAACGCTTCGAGCCGGCGCGGCTGCTCGGGGAGATGGCCAGGGAGGGGAGGACCTTCCACCGGTGAACTTCTTCACCGACAACGAGGACCTGCAGTACCACTTCAATCGCGGCGTGCAGTGGGACCGCTTCGTGCCGCTCTGGGAGGAAGGCTTCCGGTTCGAGGACGGGCCACGCAATCTCGAGGAGGCGCGCGAGCTGTACGCGGCGAGCCTCAGCGAGGCGGGCCAGTACCTGGCCCGCGAGGTGGCGCCGCGCGCCGCCGAGATCGACGAGCAGGGGGTGAGCGTCCGCGACGGCGAGGTGGCGCACCCGCCGGCGCTGCTGCGCAACATCGACGGGCTGCGGCGGATGGGGCTGATGGGAATGAACCTGCCGCGCGAGGTGGGCGGCTCGAACTTCCCGTTCACGATCGGCGCGTTCTTCCTGGAGTCGCTCTCGCGAGCCTGCACGAACACGATGCTGCTCTACGCCTTCTACCAGGGCCCGGCGGTGATGGTGCTGCGTTTCGGCACGCCCGACCAGGTGGGGCGCTGGGTCAAGCCCCTGGCCGCGGGCGAGATCTCCGGCGCGGTGGCCATGACGGAGCCGGAGGCCGGGTCCGACCTGGGCAACATCGCGACCACGGCCGTGGCCGAGCGTGACCACTGGCGCCTGACCGGGCGCAAGCAGTTCATCACCAACGGGTGCGGCGACGTGTGCGTGGTGCTCGCGCGCAGCGAGCCCGGCGCGACCGGCCTGGACGGGCTCTCGCTCTTCGTGGTGCCGCGCCGCGAGAACGGCCGGGACAACTACCGGGTGGCCCGCCCGGAGCGGAAGGCCGTGATCCGCGGCTCCGCCACCTGCGAGCTGTCCTTCGACGGCTCGTGCGCCGAGCTGCTGGGCGAGCGCGGCCGGGGCTTCGCGGAGATCACGACCTTCATGAACGAGGCGCGCGTGGCCGTGGCCATCCAGGGCCTGGGCATCGCCGAGGCCGCGCTGCGGGCGGCGCGCGCCTACGCGCAGACGCGCGTGCAGATGGGCCGGCCCATCGCGCGGCACGAGATGGTCGCGGACATGCTCCTCGACATGGAGACGGAGACGGCGGCGCTGCGCGCCCTGGTCTACCGCTGCACGCAGCTCCAGGACCGGATCGTGGGGCTGGAGCGCGCCGGCGGAGCGGCGCACGAGCGCGAGCTGGCCGGGCTCCGGCGCGCCCTGCGCGACCGCACGCCGCTGGTGAAGTGGTTCGGCGCCGAGCGGACGCTGTGGGTGGCCCGCACCGCGGTGCAGGTCCATGGCGGCTACGGCGTGGTGCAGGACTACGGCGTCGAGCGGCACTACCGCGACGCGCTCATCCTGCCGATCTACGAGGGGACGAGCCAGATCCAGGCCCTGATGTCGCTGAAGGACCAGGTGCGGTGGGCGCTGCAGAGGCCCTGGCGCGTGGTGAGCGGGCCGGTCAAGGTGAACGCCCCCGCCGACGTGCTGGGGGACGACGTACGCGAGATGGCGGGGGAGTACAACCGCGCCTTGCGGTTCGTGCTCGGGCAGACGCTCGGCGTCGGCGGGAGCGTGCGCGCGCTTTTCGGCCGCGGCGAGCCCGACCGCGCGGAGCTGGGTTACGCCCTCCTGCACGCCGAGCGCCTGGCGGCCATGCTCGCCCACACCCGCGCGGCCGAGGCGCTGGCCGCGCACGCCTCCGCCTCGGCGCGGCGCAAGACGCTGGCCGAGCGGTTCGTCGGCCGCGCGCTGCCCCAGGTCAGGATGTACGGCGAGCTGGTCCGCAGCGGCGACCGCAGCACGCTCGAGGCGCTCTCCGGTTGACGCGGACCGCGAGCCGGGCGCCCGCGCGCAACGGCACCATCCTGCACCGGCCGGCCCGCGTGCCCGGCTCGGCGGCCGTGCTGGCGCGCTTCGGCCGCATCCTTGGCAAGCGCTTCAGCCGGAACAACCTGGCCGTGCTCTCCCAGGTCCACATGGCCTACTCCGGCCTGAAGCGGTCCTCCGCCGCCATCCGCGGCCGCGGCGCGAACATCTTCACGCAGTGGGTGGGCGACCCCGACGCGCTGGGCAGCGCGGTGATGCTGCAGGCCGTCCTGCGCCAGCTCGGCGCGCGCGAGGTGCGCATCCTGACGGGGACGCTCGGCCACCCGCAGAACCGGAACCTGGTGCAGAAGTGCGGCATCGTGCTGCACGACCCGAACAAGGGGCGCCTGCCCCGCGGGCTCAACTGCATGGTGGACACCTCGCCGCCGCTGGGCATGTCCAACACGGGGCCGGTGGAGCCCGCGCGCGAGTACTTCTTCGTGGCCGACCACCACGCCGACCCGGAGGAGGTGGAGGAGAACTGCCGCGCCAACGGCGTCAAGCGCGTGAAGCTCGGCTTCGTGGGCCTGCCCGTCGGCTCCACGTCGTCTTTCATGACCGCGCTGGCCATGGCCTTCGGCGTGGTGGAGGACCTCGGTCCGGCCGGCCGCGCCGCGGCCGCGCTCGGCATCTACACCGACACCAGCGCCCTGCTGCACGGGGCCATGCCGCTGGACTTCCGGATGTTCGAGAAGCTCACGCGCGAACCCGCCACCCAGGACATGCTGGACGAGCTGCGCGACTACCGCGTGCCGCCGGAGTGGTTCATCTACCGCTCCGAGGCCATCCAGAACATGGAGACCACGGGCGCGGTGCGGGTGGCCGCGGCCGGGTACGTGCGCGAGGAGCTGCGCGACGTGATCGCCGAGATGGCCAACGACATGCTGCGCATCGAGGGCACGTCGATCGCCATCGTGGTGGCGGTGACCGACATCGGCACCGAGGTCTCCGTGCGCGCGGACAGCCGGCTCATCGGCGGGGACCGCCAGCGCATCGTCCGCGTCATCGACGACCTGCTCGGCTACGCCTTCCCGGGCGTCTCCGGGTTCAAGTACGAGCGCGTCCCTCCCCACCGCGTCGAGGGCGGGGCCTGCGTGCCGCACAACGAGGCCGAGCAGCGGCTGTGGAAGACGGTCGACGCGAGCAACCTGACGGACGCGGCGGCCGCGCTCACGCAGTCGCGCGCCTGCGCCCGCGCCATCGTGGCCGCGCTGCGGGACCTGAAGTTCGCGCGCCCCGACGAGATCCAGGGACTGCTGTAATTCCGGAATGCGCCGCTCTCCGCTTCGCGTGGGGCGTCCTCGAGCGCCTCGCGACGGGATGAACCCGTCGCGAGGCGACAGAGGAGACGCTCCGCTGCGAGCGGCGAACGCCGGAATGCGGCGCTCTCGGGCTCCGGACGTATGACCACGCGTCGATTGCTGGCCGCCCTGGCCTTCGCCGCGTTCATCAGCCTGGGCCTGCCCGACGGCCTTCTCGGCGTGGCCTGGCCGTCCATCCGCCGGACGTTCGGCCTGCCCGTGAGCCAGCTCGGCCCGTTGCTGGCGCTGATCATGGCCGGCTACCTGGCCTCGAGCTTCCTCAGCGGCGCGCTCGTGGCGCGGTGGGGCGTGGGCCGGCTGCTCGTCTGGAGCAACGTCGTGATCGTGGCGAGCTGCGCCGGTTACGCCCTCGCGCCGCGCTGGTGGGTGCTGCTGGTGTGCGGCCTGCTGGCCGGCCTCGGCGCGGGCGCCATCGACGCGGGCATCAACGCCTACACGGCGGCCCATTTCGCCCCGCGCGTGATGAGCTGGTTGCATGCGAGCTGGGGCCTCGGCGCGGCGCTCGGCCCGGTGGTCATGACGAGCGTGCTGGCGGCGGGCCTGGCTTGGCGATGGGGCTACGGTCTGGTGGCGCTGGCCCTCGCCGTGATGGCGCTGTGCTTCGCGCGGACGCGCGCGCGGTGGGACAGCGGTGGCGATTCCGCCGGCGCGGCCGCCGTGGTCCCGCCCGCGATGGCCGGCATGGGGGAGACGCTCGGGCGGCCGGCCGTGTGGCTGCACCTCGCGTTCTTCTTCCTCTACACCGGGCTCGAGGCCAGCGGCGGGCAGTGGGCCTACAGCATCCTCACCGAAGGCCGCGGGATGACGCCCTCGGCGGCGGGGATGTGGGTCGCGGCGTACTGGGGGAGCCTCACGCTGGGCCGATTCGCGTGCGGCGCGATCGCCCCCCGCGTCTCGACCGATGCGCTGCTGCGTGTCTGCACGGCCGTGGCGCCGGTCGGGGCGGCGCTCCTCTGGCTGGACCGGGGGTACCTCTCACTGGCCGGCCTGTGTCTCCTCGGGTTCGTGCTGGCCCCCGTCTTCCCGCTGACGATCTCCGCGACTCCGGGTCGGCTGGGGAAGGGCTACGCGGCCCACGCGATCGGCTTTCAGGTCTCGGCAGCATGTGTCGGAGGCGCGGCGCTCCCCGCGGCGGGTGGCGTGATCGCCCGGCGCTACGGCCTCGAGGGCATCACCACGTTCCAGCTCGCGGTCGCCCTCGTGCTGCTCGTCCTGCACGAGGTCGTGTTGGCGCGCGGAGGCAAGAAACCTGCCGTGGAAGCTGGTTAGCCTCCAAAAGGTGAACAAACGCCTTCAGCAACTCGGTCCGGACCGAGTCCGAGTCTACGCTCAGAAGGCCGGCGCGGGCAGCCGCGCCTGCACCTCGAAGTCGCCGCGCGGGAAGAGGAAGGCGGCGCGCTGGAAGACGTCCTTCCGGACGAACTCCACCTCGCTCGGCGTCGCCACGCAGTGCCAGGTCTGGGGCACGCTCGGCTTACGCGAGCCGAAGGGCCGCGGCGTGAAGAACGCGCAGTTGGCCCCGCCCTCGCGGTCGCGCGCCGAGCGGAAGCAGAAGGCCTCCACGCCATCCGAGCGCATGTCGCGGCCCAGCCGCTGCGAGGCCTCGTAGGCGACCGGCGACGAGATGCGGCCCTGGTGCTCGACGAACGGGGCCCGCGTGAGGTCCACGCCGTGGTCGGTCTTGAAGCCGACGGGGAAGGCCGAGACCTCGACCATGAGCGGCGAGAGGTCGGCGGACGTGCCCTCGAGGAACAGCAGGCGGTAGTAGGCGGCCTCGGCGAAGGCCGTGCGCTGCTCCTCGGACCCGTACCAGATCCCGCGCTCCGCCCGCGTCCCGAAGCGCGACCCATGGGGCAGCGGGGGGTAACGAAACGGGGTGGCGAGCAGAAAGTGCAGCCCCGCTTGCCCGCGCGGCTTCTGCCCTTCGATCAGCTCTTCCAGGACCTGGTGCTCGGCGTCGGAGTCCACGAGGGCGCGGGTCGAGAACAGGTGCTGCGACTCCACCACGCGCCAGGCCTCGCCGGCCAGCGCCCCGACCCTAGACCTTCCCCCGCATCGCGTCCAGATACTCGATGACATGCACCAGGCCAGTGACCGTGCGGACGAGCTCGGCGGGAGCGCCGCCGAGATGATGGTTGGGCGCGTGCAGCCAGCGGCGCGCCTTTCCGGTATCCCCGCCCAGGAGGGCGTCGAGGCTGCGGTACAGCCGAACGAAGAGGATGGCCAGCTCGCCTTCCTTGCGGCGCGGATCGAGCGGGCGGCGGGGCAGCCGCGAGAGCGTGGACGGGCTCACCCCGAGCACGGCCGCCAGGTCGCGCTGGCTCAGGCCCAGGCGCTCCGCGGCGCGGAGCAGGGCGCGCGTGAGCACGACGTCGGCCCGCGGCGCGGCGGATGGGCCCGGCTGGAGCACTGGCCCCCTTTCAATTGAAACAATACTCTTGAATTGTTTCAAATGCAACAAGGGCTGGTGCGGCCCGCCCGGCGGGCGTCGATCAGTGCTCGAACAGCAGGTCGTACTGCAGCAGGTCGAGCCTGGCCAACAGCGGGATCGCCCGGAAGCACTCGCGGGAGAGCTCCAGCCGGTCTTCCCGCCGGAGCATGTCGTCGAGCTTGTCCATCAGGGCGTGCAGCAGCGTGACGTCCGAGATGGCGTAGCGGACCTGCTCGGGGCGCAGGTCGGGGTTCGACCAGTCCGTGTGGCGGGCCGTCTTGTTCAGATCCACGTCGAGCAGCTCGAGCGCAATGTCCTTCAGGCCGTGTCTGTCGGTATAGGTGCGGACGAGCTTGCTCGCCGTGCGCGTGCAATAGAGGGGATCCACCTCGATGCCGAGGTAGCGCCGCACCGCGGCCACGTCGAAGCGCGCGAAGTGGAAGACCTTGAGGACGTTCGGCGCCTCGAGCAGCCGCTTCAGGCGCGGCGACCGGCTGCCCGGCGGGCGCGAGGGATCGAGGAGGTCCTTGGGAACCTGGACGAGCGTGGCGCGTCCGGCCCGGTCGCAGAGCTGCACGACGCACAGCCGGTCGCGCAGGAGCCGCAGGCCCATCGTCTCCGTGTCCACGGCGATGGAGGGCGAGGCCAGGTAGGCCTGGAGCTGCTCTTCCGTGAGGTCGGAGCGGACGATCTCGGGGAGTACGTCCGGGGCCGGCTGCGGCATGGCTCCTCCTCGACCGCGGATTATAGCCGTGGACCGGGCGCGGCCCGGTCAGACCAGGCGGGTCGGCTCGTTCGGGCTGGGATCGATAGTCGTTGACATCGTTCACGCCCCCCGCCTAGCATCCCGCATTCCCCTACAGGGACTGC
>Ga0326597_10014996_pt1 | contig 10147 bp, 9 predicted proteins | sample RVTome_12_FD_203789 | JGI IMG/M metagenome (GOLD analysis project Ga0326597, IMG submission 203789) | Soil microbial communities from uranium-contaminated site in the Upper Colorado River Basin, Wyoming, United States - RVT100D185 | ecosystem: Environmental > Terrestrial > Soil > Contaminated >...
TGCCTGCGGTGTGGTCCAAGATGAATTGCGCATCCGACGGCTCGGCGATGGGACCGCCGTGGCACAGGACCAAAATCTCGGCGTTCACTTTTTTGGCGGCGTCGTGCATGGCCTGGACTCGCACGACGGACTCTTCGAGCGTCAGAGCGGTCGTCGCGCCGGTCGCTCCCTTCGTCGTCAGACCCATGTGCGGAATCAAAATGTCGGCACCTGCTGCGGCCATCGCGGTGGCTTCGTCGGGATTGAAACAATACGGCGTCGTCAGCAATCCCATCTCGTGAGCCGTGCGGAGCATGTCGACTTCCAGACCGTAGCCCATGCCGGTTTCTTCCAGCCCTTGCCGGAAGCTGCCATCGATCAGACCGACGGTCGGAAAATTCTGCACGCCCGAGAAGCCCGCTGCATCCACATCGCGCAGAAACAGCTTCATCACACGAAACGGATCGGTACCACAGACGCCGGCCAGCACGGGCGTCTTCGTTGCCACCGGAATGACTTCGCGACCCATCTCCATGACGATGGCGTTCGCGTCGCCGTAGGGCATCATCCCCGACAGCGATCCACGCCCGCCCATGCGGAAGCGCCCCGAATTGTAGATCACCAACAGGTCGATGCCGCCCGCTTCCGACATCTTGGCGCTGATGCCTGTCCCCGCTCCGCCACCGATGATCGGTTTGCCATCAGCAACTTTCGCCCGTAGCCTAACGAGAATGTCTTCACGTTGGAACAATGCCATGTAAGTCTCCCAGACTAGCCATTACGCTCCGAGCTTGTGAAAAAATTGACGTGAGCGGTTTTGGCGCTAGCCACCGGTCTTTCAAACGGCCACAAGTCCCAGAGATACCGGCGGCTAGCGCCTTGCCGCTCACAAATACATGACGCCACGTCGATTTTTTCACAAGCGCTCCGCGTGATGAGCCTGTTACGTTTGATTCCATCCTGGGTTATCGCTCCGAAGTAATGCAAGGCTCATCACGGCGGAGCGTGATGGCTACTTTTCATCAATTGAATAAGTTTCTTCGCGGTCGCCTCGGCGAAGGCGCGATCGTTGATGTGCTCGTCCAGTTCGACAAGTTCGACACTTCCGTGACTCGACCGGATCGCATCAAACAACGCCTTGCGTGCTATGGGATCGTCGAACGATTCGCCTTCGCGATCGATCGCCGAGACACCTCTTAGCGGCAGCATAATCGCAGCCGGTCCCCGTGATGTGGAAACCTTGTGTCCAATCTCTTGGCCCAGCATTGCGTTCTCGGCGGCCGTCGTTCGCATCAGCGTCACGGTGGCATTGTGCTTGTGGAATTTGCGGCTTTCGAACTCGGCGGGAATCGTATTCGGAGCCCAGAAATTGACCATATCGGTAGCTCCGACCGAGACCACTTGAGGCACTCCCATCTTTGCCGCTGCCGTCAATCGGCTCGGGCCGGCTGACAGTACACCGCCGACAAGGTCATCCGCCAACTCGGTCGTTGTGATATCGAGCACACCCGCAAGCAAGCCTTCACGGACCAACGATTCCATCGCTTGACCGCCATTGCCGGTCGCGTGGAAGACCAAGACTTCGTAGCCTGCTTCTTCGAGTACGTCACGAGCCCGTTGCACGCAGGGCGTCGTGACACCAAACATCGTCGCGGCCACGAGCGGCTTGTCGTCTTTCGACTCCGAGATCCGATGTTGCACCATTCCGGCCATGGCCGCGGCGGCATTCGACAAGATCTTTCGACTGATTCGGTTGATCCCGGCGATGTCGACCACCGAGTTTAGCATGAGAATGTCTTTGTCACCGACCCATTGCCGCACGTCGCCGGAAGCAAGCGTGCTGACCATCACCTTGGGAACACCGATCGGCAATGCCCGCATCGCCGCAGTTCCAATGGTGGTTCCGGCAGACCCGCCCAACGCGATAATACCGTCGAGTTGCCCCTTCTTGAACGCCTGCAACACAATCGCAGCGGCACCTTCCGCAGCTTTCGTCACGGCTGTCCCACGGTCGTGTTTGGCAAGCATCTCGTCGAGCGATGTTCCGGCTGCTGCAAAGACGGCTTCGCGGGTTATGTCACTGGCAAACGCAGGCTCGCCGACGCAGCCAGTGTTGACGATCATCACGTCGTTTCCGACGGCAATGAGGCGATCGCGCACGAACTCCGCTTCCGGGCCTTTCGTGTCGAGCGTGACGAGCAGATAGATCATGAGCTTCTCTCATGTTTCATTTGTCGATGTGTCAACTTCGGCAACGAGCTCGTCCCATTGGGCAATCCGGGGATCTCGCATCTCATACAACGCTAAAAGCTTCTCGCGTACCCAGATCCGATCCAATGCATTGAGCTGTGTGCGAAGAATCTGTTCGACGTCTGCGATATCTTTGCGTCTGAAGAACATCATCTTGAAAACCGTAAGAGACTCGGCATCCCAGATCACAATCTCTTGGCCGTCGAGATCGACGACTTGACGACGCTTCCTCGCGTCCGCATAGAACGGAATTGTCGGCAAGAAGACGTCTACACGCAGACCGCCTTGTGAGACACGACAGAATCCGTGTTCGTTAATTGAGTGTAACGCCTCCGCGCTGCTAACCTCACAGCCCAATTCTTGCAGCAACCAAATGCATTCCCCGGGTTTGTCGGGAGGCAAGTAGATCGTAAAGTCAACATCAATCGTTCCGCGTGGCTCGGCCCAATATCCTAGAGCGATCGCCCCGCCAATCGCGTACTCCTGGCCGCGCTCACGTAATTCCTTCGCCAGTCGCTTGGCGACCGTTGCGGCGTCGAGTTGTCTGTTACTCTCGTCCATGTGGAGCGTATTTGCGCATGAATGCCATCGTCGAGGCAGGCCAAGGTGCCGGTGCAGGAGTGGGCAACCCGCTCGCGATGCGACCACGTTGGATTTCCGCAGCCGTCTTGCATGCGGCTGCAATCATCCGGCCACGTTGTTCCATCGATAGAGCTTGAAGCGTGATGTACTCACTGCTTCGCTGCTCTTCGAATGCCGTGACGTGCAGCTTATCATCGTCGGCTCCCGGTCGGTCTTGCATCGCAGAGATCCTCCGAAACGATCGCGGACATTATTCTAATGTACGACATCCTACCACATCGCGGCAGTTCGTTAGTACCTCGCCACATCTTTCGCAGCCTGCTCAGGATACAATGTCTTGAGATACTCTTGTGCCTTGAAAGTCATCATCCGCAGGTCGCTGCCAACGGCGAGGAACTGCATGCCTTGTTCGGCTCGCTCGAGAGCTGACTCGGGGTCCATCGCGTGGATGCCAGTTGGTGTGCCGACTTTCTTGCCGACTTCGATGACGCGCTGGACCATCGCTTCGTGTGCTTCGGGTGTCGGGAACGAGCCATCGGGCGCTCGCATCTGGAACCGCAGGTCATTCGGACCAATAAAGATTGCGTCGCAACCGGACAGGCTGTAAATCTCTTCCGCATTTTCGACGCCTTGCGGGCTTTCGGTCTGCAGGACAACCAAGATCTCGTCGTTGGCTCGCTGATAGTACGCGCCGGCTTCGGCACCGAAATTCATCGCGTGCATGCCGCCACCGACGCTCCGATTCCCTTCGGGAGGATATTTTGCAGCGGCGATGGCGACCTTCGCCTGCTCGACCGTGTCGACCATCGGCACGACGATCCCCCAGGCTCCGGCGTCGAGAACTCGCTTGATGTAGTGATGCGTCCCCTCGGGAACACGCGCCAACGGCACACATCCCGCATCGGCAATCGCACCGAAAATCGACGTCGCTTGCGACCAGTCGATCGCCGAGTGCTCGATATCGAGCGTCATCCAGTCGAAGCCGAGTCGCGCCAAGACTCGCGTGGCATATAAATCGCCTAATGCCAGCCAAGTCCCGAAGGATGGCTCGCCGCGACGGAGTTTTTCTTTGACGGGGTTTGTTTTCATGCGTACTGGTCCTTGGTCAGTTGTCATTTGCCGTTTGCCAAGGGAAGTTATAATACACCGCGGGCCAACGACCAATGACCGAGTGACTAATGACCAATCAAAACCTTGTTATTTTCGTAGCTTTGCTGTTACTGCCTGTCGTTGCACGGGCTCAGACCGATTCACAATTCGAAACGGCCCGTCACCGGATGGTGGACGAAGTCGTCGAGGGGGCTGGCGTGAAAGATCCGCGCGTGCTGCGTGCGATGCGCGAGACGCCTCGGCATGAGTTCGTGGCGCCAAATCTGCGCAGGCAAGCCTACTACGACATGGCGTTGCCGATCGGCTCGCAGCAAACGATCTCGTCCCCCTTCATCGTTGCTTACATGACGGAGTCACTCGATCCCCAGCCGATCGACAAAGTCCTGGAGATCGGGACCGGCAGCGGCTATCAAGCGGCCGTGCTCAGCCCGTTAGTGAAGGAAGTCTACTCGATCGAGATTGTGGAAGACTTAGGCCGCAAAGCGGAGCGGACGCTGAAACATCTGAAGTACGCGAACGTTTTCACCAAGGTCGGTGATGGCTTCCAAGGCTGGTCGGAACATGCTCCGTTTAACAAGATCATCGTGACTTGTTCGCCCGAGAACCCGCCTCAACCGTTGATCGATCAACTGGCCGAAGGTGGCTTGATGGTGATTCCGGCCGGCGAGCGTTATCAGCAGACGCTGTACTTGATGCGGAAAAGAGATGGCAAGCTCGATAAGGAAGCCTTGCGCCCGACGTTGTTTGTCCCCATGACCGGCGCGGCCGAAGAACTGCGCCGCGTCAAACCGGATCCTGCCAACCCGCAAGCAGCCAATGGCAACTTCGAGGAGCCACTTGGCGCGAACGGTTTCGTTCCCGGCTGGTATTATCAGCGGCAGACACAGTGGATCACCGATCCGCTCGCTCCCGAAGGCGAGCACTATGTGACGTTCAAGAACGAAGAGGCGGGGCGCGCGTCGCACCTGCTGCAAGGTTTGCCCATTGACGGCCGCGAAGTTGCGGAGATCGAACTTTCGGCAAGGGTGAAGTACTCGAAGGTCATCGCGGCGTCGCGCGACGATGCACCTCCTTCGGTGGCCATCACGTTCTACGACGAGAACTGCAGCGATCTCGGCCACAACTGGATCGGCCCCTTCCGCGGTTCGTCGGATTGGGCGCGAGTGACAAAACGCTTCCGCGTCCCGCTTCAAGCCCGCGAAGGCCTCTTGCGCATCGGGCTCTTTGGCGCCACCGGCGAGTTGTCGTTCGATGCGGTCACCCTGGAGCCGGTTGCGCGGTGAATTGCTGTGGCACGTCCTGAGTCCGCGAAGGACGTGAGCGCTGCACGTCGACGCTCGGCGGCTTGTGCCACCTGTCCGAGCAAGATCACGGTTTGAGTCCGTCAGCCTGACGATCCAATTCGGCAAACAGCTCACTCAGCGACAGCGTGAATCCGGGGAGCACTTCGCCGCCAGTCAACGAATCGCTCGCGCCGTATTCGGTGAATTCATCCGGGGACGTATACACCAACGCAATTCGCTGGCGCGGATCGATGATCCAGACGAGCGACACGCCGGCGGCAAAATACTCGCGCCGCTTCCGCTGCATCTCGCGATCCGTGTTGGAGACGCTGAGGACTTCGATCGCCAGATCCGGCGCGATGCTGGGCGCTGGTTCGACCGGCAACCGGCCGCCCGGAAATCGCGACCATGATGCGAACGCCACATCAGGCATTCGTATCAACCCAGGAAACAGCCGCATCATGCCGTCCGAGCCGGACACACAGCCGAGATTTCTCGGAATGACGAATGCACGTAACAGCGCCAGAATCGCGCCCGCAATGATCGATTCGTGATAGCCCACGGCCTTCTCCACGAGAGTTCCATCAACAAGTTCACAGAGACGATTCTGCCTGGCCTCGCACTGGATCGCATCTTGCTCCGTCGCGGTTCCAGGAGGCGGATTCATTAAAACCCGCTCGGGCGGAATATCGCCGAGCGCGTCGAGCATGTCGGCGATCGTTTGCGGCTGCTGTGGTGATGCGATACTCATCGTTTCTCCTTTGTCAGGCTGTATTCTAACCGAAGCGTCACCGGCGCAGCCAGTGACACTGCCGACTCTCGCAGCCAGCGAACTCGCCACGGGTGTCGCGAGAACTCGGCTGCGCTGATAAAACGTTAGGTAGCATTCGAAACTCGCGCAACCTTGGAGCCAATCATGTCGTCGTATCAGCCACTCTCCGGTAAGCGCATTCTCATCCTCGTCGGAGACATCTACGAAGACCTGGAACTGTGGTATCCGAAGCTGCGCCTGATCGAGGCGGGAGCGGAGGTGGTCGTGGCGGGGCCGGAGGCGAATGTGGTGTATGCGGGCAAGAACGGCTATCCGTGCAAGTCGGACGCCGCGATCTCCGATATGAAGGCAGCTGACTTTAACGGGCTTGTTGTGCCGGGCGGGTTTATGCCGGACAAGTTGCGAAGAGATCCGCACGTGTTGCAACTCGTTCGCGACTTTGCGGATGCCGGCAAGCTGGTCGCGGCGGTTTGCCACGGTGGTTGGATTCCGATCTCGGCCAAAGTATACGAAGGTGTACGCGTGACCGGGTCGCCGGGGATCAAGGACGATTTGATCAATGCGGGTGCGATCTGGGAAGATGCGGCCGTGGTCGTCGATCGGCATTTCGTCTCCAGCCGCAAGCCCGATGACTTGCCGGACTTCTGTCGCGGGATTCTACAGGTACTCAGCTGAGGCTTTCATGGCGGACGCACAACGACAGCTTTCATTCGCGATGTCGGAAGACGCGGACGATGCCGAACAACCAGTCGCGGCCATCGCCGAGCCGATGGCGATACTAACGCCAGCTGAACAAGTTGCGGGCAAATTGCCGGACAGCCTCGACGGACAGATCGTCTACGTCATCGATTCGCATTCGCTGATCTATCAGGTCTTTCACGCGATGCCCGCCTTGAGCAGCCCGAATGGTCAGCCGGTTGGTGCGGTGCATGGCTTCATTCGCGATGTGATCGACATCATCGAGAACAAGCAACCGAACTACTTGTTCTGTGCGTTCGACTATCCGAAAGAGATCACGTTTCGCCACGATTTGTACAAGGAGTACAAGGCCCATCGCGAGTCGATGCCCGAAGACTTGCGTCCGCAGATCCCCAGCATTCACCGCATGCTCGCCGCGCTCGGGGTGCCTGTGTTGCAGATTCAGGGCTATGAAGCGGACGACATTCTGGCGACGATCGCGCGGTTGACGGACGAGCGGGGCGGGACATGCATTGTCGTGACCAGCGACAAAGATTGCCGCCAGCTGATCACCGATCACGTGAAGATGTACAACATCCGCAAACAAGAAGTGTTTGATGCGGAAGCTCTCATGTTGGACTGGGGCGTTCGTCCGGAGCAGGTCGTCGATTATCAAGCCTTAGTCGGCGATTCGGTCGATAACGTCCCGGGCGTTCCGTTGATTGGACCGAAAGCCGCGCGGGAACTTTTGGAAACTTATGGGACGCTCGACGCCGTCCTGAAGAACGCCGATCCGAACAGTAAAAGGAAGCGTGAGCAGAATCTCGCCACTTTCCGCGAGCAAGCGTTGCTGAGTCGCGATTTGGTCCGTTTGGTGAACGATGTGCCGATCGAGATCGATTGGCGGGCGGGCAGGGTAGGGGGCGTCGATGCCGAGGCCGCGCAGGAACTGTGCCGCGAGTTTGGCTTCCGGCAACTGGCCGATCAAGTCGCGAGCCTGACCGCCGCGGCAGCACCCACGGAGTGGCAGTCGGACTATCGAACCGTCGGGACTCAAGAAGACCTCACTCAATTGGTCGAGGAGCTGTCGCGGCAGTCTCGCATCTCGATTGATACCGAAACGACTTCGACGAATCCCCGCTGGGCGGAAATCGTCGGTTACTCGTTCTCGTGGAAGCCCGGCAAAGCTTTCTACGTTCCCGTTCGCGCACCGCAAGGTGAACCGCAACTCGATCCGCGACTGGCGCATGAAACTTTGCGAGGCGTACTCGAAGATCCAGCCATCGAGAAGATCGGTCAAAATCTTAAATACGACGTCATCGTGCTGCGTAACATTGGCATCACGTTGCGTGGCGTCGCATTCGACACGATGGTGGCCGACTACTTGCTCGTGCCTGGCGAGCGGAGCCACAGCATGGACGATATGGCGCTCCGCTATCTGAATCACAAAACGATTTCCATCAAAGCGTTGATCGGAACTGGTAGGAAGCAGATCCGAATGGATCAGGTGCCGGTAGCCCAGGTCACCGAATACGCAGCCGAAGACGCGGACGTGCCGGTGCGATTGACGGCGATCTTGGAGAAGAAACTGAAAGCGGAAGGACTTGACGAACTGTTTCGCAACGTAGAACTGCCGCTTGTCGAGATTCTCGCCGAACTGGAATTCAACGGTATCAAGGTCGACGTCGAACGGCTGCGCGAGTTGAGCGATCGATTTGGCGAGCGGCTGGCGAGGTTGGAAGTCGAGATCTATGAACTCGCGGGCGAAGAATTCAACATCGAGTCGCCGAAGCAGTTGAGTAAGCTGCTGTTCGAGAAGTTTGCGTTGCCGGTCATCAAAAAGACCAAGACAGGAGCGAGTACGGACGTCGAGGTCTTGTCCGAGTTGGCGAAGCAGCATCCGCTGCCAGCAAAGATCGTCGAGTATCGCCAGAACGCCAAGCTGAAGAGTACTTACGTCGATGCGTTACCACAACTGGTTCATCCGACGACCGGGCGTATTCACACCTCCTTCAGACAAGATGTCGCGGCGACGGGTCGGCTGAGTTCGACGGAACCGAACTTGCAAAACATCCCGATCCGCACCGAAGAGGGGCGCGAAATCCGTTCGGCCTTCTTGCCGGGCGAGCCGGGTTGGCTCCTGATGACGGCGGACTACTCGCAGATCGAGCTGCGCGTGTTGGCTCACTTCTCGGCGGACAAGGCGATGTGCCAGGCCTTCGCCGAAGATCGCGATATCCACACACAAGTCGCTAGCGAAGTCTACGGCGTGCCGCTGGACGAGGTAACGCGAGAGATGCGACGCAGCGCGAAAGCCGTGAATTTCGGCGTAATCTATGGGCAAAGTGCCTTCGGGCTGGCGAAATCGCTCGATATCGACAAGGTCGAAGCAGCGGCGTTTATTGATGCCTATTTCGCTCGCTATACGGGCGTAGACGAGTTTATGAAAAAGGTACTGGAGGATTGTCGGGCGAATGGTTATGTTAGTACTATCCTCGGTCGCCGCCGCGCGGTTGACGGAGTGCGCGACCCCTCACGATGTGGCGACTCCCGCCAACGTACCCTCCCTGAGCGAATCGCAATCAACACGGTTATTCAAGGATCGGCTGCGGACCTGATCAAACAAGCGATGATCAACGTCTACGGTCGCCTGCAACGCGAAAAGTTGCAGGCCAGGATGTTACTGCAAATACACGACGAACTGGTGTTCGAAGTCCCGTCAGAAGAACTGACCGAATTGGCTGCGCTGGTTGCCGAGGAGATGATTGTCGCCGGCCGCTTGAGCGTGCCGCTGAAAGTGGATGTCAAAGCCGGTAAAAACTGGGCGGAATGTGAACCTTGGGACTGATCAAGATCATTGGCATCTTAGGCGGTGTGGCCAGTGGAAAGAGTCTCGTGGCGGAGCAATTTCGTCACCTTGGAGCAAAGGTCCTCGACGCGGATCAAGTCGGCCACGAAGTGCTACGCGAGCCCGAAGTAATTCAGGCGGCGTGCGAGCGCTGGGGGGACGCGGTCCTTGCCGAGGACGGACAAATCGATCGAACAAAAGTCGCGAAGATCGTCTTCGCCCCGTCTCCTGTTGGAACTGAAGATCTAGCATTTCTGGAGCAGCTTACCCATCCGCGAATCGGCGCTCGGCTCGAGCAACTGTTCGAACGGACGCGTCAAAACGGCGACACCGAGGTCGTGATTCTAGATGCTCCCGTCATGCTGAAGTCCGGTTGGGACAGGTTTTGCGACCACATCCTTTTTATCGAGGCACCACGCAACTTACGCAGACAACGAGCCCGAGAACGCGGTTGGAACGACGCCGATTTTGCCGCGCGCGAATCCGCCCAGGAGTCGCTGGAGACAAAACGGGCGGCTGCGGATCACGTCATCGACAACTCCGGTTCCATCGACGCGACACGCCAGCAGGTCGAAAGCTTCTGGCGGTCACTCGACTAGAATTCCGTTCTTAGGCTACAATTCAACTACTTCACCCGCCGCCGAC
>Ga0326597_10014997_pt1 | contig 10147 bp, 6 predicted proteins | sample RVTome_12_FD_203789 | JGI IMG/M metagenome (GOLD analysis project Ga0326597, IMG submission 203789) | Soil microbial communities from uranium-contaminated site in the Upper Colorado River Basin, Wyoming, United States - RVT100D185 | ecosystem: Environmental > Terrestrial > Soil > Contaminated >...
AATCGTCCGCCGCCGCGATCTGGTCCTCATCATCGACCGCGGCATAGTGCTCAGCGAAGTGATGCCGCGACCCGGACCGACGAACGGTCTCTTCGACGTGCTCTCCGCATCGATCGCCGCGTTCTCGCCTGGGCCGCGCGTCGCGGTCCTCGGCTTCGGCGCCGGCGCGGTCGTCGGACCACTGCGAGCGATGGGCGGCGACCACTCGATCGAGGGCGTCGATCTCTCGAGGACGGGCGAGCCGATCTTCCGCGAGCTCTGCGCGTCCTGGGCAGGCGACGTCCGCACGTCCGAAGGCGAAGCCTACGAGTGGCTGGGCCGCCGCCGGCGCGCGTTCGACTTCATCCTCGAGGACCTCTCCGAGAGCCACCCGCGGCAGGGAGCCGTCAAACCGTGGATCAGCCTCGCGACGCTACCACGTCGCATGGCGGAGCGGCTTTCGCCGCGCGGCGTCGTCGCGATCAACCTGCTGCCGTCGCTCGATGTCTCCTGGCCCGCGATGACGCGGTGCATCGCGTCCTGCTTCGGCGCGGCGCGCATCGTGCTCTTCGACGACTACGACAACCGGCTGCTGATCGCCGCTCGACGCCTCCCCGACGCCGCGGCGATCGGCCGCCGTCTGCGCGCGACGCTCGACACGATCGATTCGAAGCAGAGCGGCCGCATCGCGGTGCGCACCGTGCGCACTCCGACCCGGACCCGGATCCTGTACTACTAACGTTGAGAGTCGTCGCGTTTCGACAAGATTTGGCGTGGTTCAAAGCCGGGTAACACCCGGCCTTGAACCACGCCCAAAGTCGGGACTCGTGTCACCCACAAGCCCTCGAGGCGTGCGCGGAGCAAGCCTTCGGCGGCTCCGCAGCGGGGCGCCGGAGGGCGGCGAGGGCGGGCGTCTCGGGCACCTGGACCCTGTTGACATTCTCCGCACATGCAAATATGCTCTCAGCATGTCCACGATGATTCAACTGCGGAACGTGCCGGAATCGCTTCACCGCAAGCTCAAGGCTCGCGCGGCCATTGCGGGCATGTCGCTGTCCGACTATCTCATCGGCGAGATTCGCCTCCTCGCGGAACGACCGACACGCGAAGAGCTTCTGGAACGTTTGTCGCGAAGAGCAAAGCTGGAGCCACGACTGTCACCGGCGCAAGCGGTGAGAGAGGAACGTGAGAGTCGGTGATCGTCGTGGATGCCTCCGCCCTGTTGGAGATCCTCCTCCAGACTTCCCAGGCGCAACCGTCTTTTCGCAAAGGGCGAGTTGCTGGTGGCCCCCCACCTGATCGACGTCGAAGTCGCCCAGGTGCTCCGACGTTACAACGCCGCGGGCGAGATGAATGACGGCCGGTGCCGGGAAGCGTTCGAAGATCTGGCCGGCATGCGGCTCGTCCGCTATGCCCATGATTCTCTCCTTCCCCGCGTCTGGGAGCTCCGCCACAACTTCACGGCCTACGATGCAGTCTACCTGGCCCTCGCTGAAGCCTTGGAGGTCCCGCTCGTGACGCGGGACTCCGCTCTTGCCTCTGCACCTGGCCATCAAGCCATGGTCGAGCTCCTTGGATGAGAGTGCAGACGACTTACCACCTCCGACTCCGGCGATAGACAATCCAGTCCATGCGCTCGAGCCAGTTTGCATTGCCCGCGCCGTTCTTCTTCGTGGCGGCGTCCTGCGGTTTCGGTCTGCCCGCGCCGGCGGCTGCTCGGCACGATCCGCAAGCTCCGTAAGACGCAACTCGAGCCGCCTGCTCTACCGCAGCGCCCGCCGCGGTAGCGCAGCACGTCGGCTCCCTCCGCGTCGACCCCGGCCCGGTGTCCTTCGGCACCGCGCAGGGTCGCCTCGGTTTTCGGCTCCCGCGGGTTGCGGAACGCCCACGCCCCTTCCCCCAGTGTCCGTTTCACAGGACCCGATCGCGGACGCTTGCCTCGTCCCGAAGCCACTCGTAGACTGGCGGCACTCGATCGCCGACCCCCGTCCTTCGCGACCCTGCCGGCACCGGGGCAATCACTCCTCCCTCGACGGCTGACGCTTTCTTGCACCCCACTCTCGCGATCCTCTACGACAACGTCCGACGCGTGATTCTGGGCAAGGACGACGTCGTCCGCACGGCGCTGACCGCGCTCGTCAGCCGCGGACACGTGCTGATCGAGGACGCTCCTGGACTCGGCAAGACGATGCTCGCGCGCGCGATCGCGCAATCGCTCGACTGCGGCTTCAAGCGCATCCAGTTCACGCCCGATCTGCTCCCGAGCGACATCACCGGCGTCTCGGTCTACCACCCGGAGAAGCAGCAGTTCGAGTTCCACCCCGGGCCGATCTTCTCGCAGGTCGTGCTCGCGGACGAGATCAACCGCACCTCGCCGCGCACCCAGGCAGCGCTGCTCGAGGCGATGGAAGAGCGACAGGTGACGGTCGATGGCCACACGCACCGCCTCGCCGAGCCCTTCTTCGTGCTCGCGACCCAGAATCCGATCGAGCTCGACGGCACCTATCCGCTGCCGGAAGCGCAACTCGATCGCTTCCTGATGCGACTCGAGCTCGGGTACCCTTCGCCCGCGGAGGAAGTGCGCATCCTCGAAGCCCAGGCGTGCACGCACCCGATCGAAACGCTCGAAGCCGTCGTGCGCATCGACGAGCTCCGAGAGATCCAGAGGCAAGCACGCGAGGTCGTGGTCTCGCTCGAGCTCCGACAGTACATCGTCGCGCTCGTCTCGGCGACTCGTTCGCACGCCGACGTGCGGCTCGGCATCAGCCCGCGCGGTAGCCTGGCGCTGATGCACGCGTCGCAAGCGCACGCGTTCCTCCACGGCCTGAGCTTCGTGCCCCCCGACTCGGTGAAGGCGGTCGCGCCGTTCGTGCTCGCGCACCGACTGATCCTCGACCCCCACCGCGAGTACACCGGCCTGTCGCGACGCGACATCGTCACCCGTCTGCTGAAGGAGGTCCCGGTGCCGACGCTTCCTCATGACCAGCGCGCAGCTCGAGTTTCGTCCTAACTCGTCGTCGGCGCTGCCGATCCTCGCCATCGGCGTGATCGCGGTCGCGGCCGGGTTCTTCCACGCGTCGTCCGGGGCCGTCGCCCTCGGCTCGGTCCTCATCGCCGCGCCGCTCGCCGTGCGCCTCGCGCTCTGGTACGCGGTGAAGCGGCTGGTCGTGCGGCGGCAGGCGCCCGAGACGGCGTACGAAGGCGACTCGATCGAGGTCCTGATCCAGATCGAGAATCGCTCCTTCCTGCCGCTCTTCTTCCCGCGCGTCAGCGAGGTCTTCGCGCCCGAGCTCCACGCGCAGAAGGATGTGCTCTTCGCGGAGCGCGTCGCACCCGGAGAAGTCGCCGAGCGTGCGTACACCGGAGATTGCCTGCTCCCGCGCGGCGTCTACGGGATCGGTCCGACCGCAGTCGCGGTCTCCGATCCCTTCGGCTGGTTCCAGGCGCGCCGTGATCTCGAAGCGCCGCGCCCGTTGAAGGTCTACCCGCGAGTCCACGACATCGGCATCGACGAGCGCCTCGGCGAGCGCATCTCGCACGTCCTCGACGATCTGACGCGTCCGGCGATCGGCGAGTCGAACGAGTTCTTCAGCGTGCGCGAGTACCGCGTTGGCGACGCGCTGCGAAAGGTCCACTGGGGTCTCACCGCCCACCGCGGTGTGCCGGTCGTTCGCGAGCACGCGCGCACGTCGACGGGCGACCTCACGGTGTTCCTCGACACGTACCGCCTCGCGCTCACCGGCGTCGGACGCAGCTCGAGTCTCGAGTACGCGGTCAAGATCGCCGCCTCCTTCGCGGCGAAGGCGCTCGCTCGCGGACACCGCGTAGAGCTGATCGCCGGCGACGACGAGACGACGCGCGTGCCGGCGGGTTCCGGCAGCGCGCACTTCCAGAGAATCCTCGACCTCCTCGTCGAGGTTCGACCGACGGGTGATGCGTCGCTCGTCGAGGTCGTCGAGCGTCGAGCACGCGACGTCCGACCGGGAACGACGGCGGTCGTCATGGTCTCCCGCTACCTCTTCCACGACGAGCGTTTCCTGTCGCTCCTGCGCGGCTGGCGGCGGCAGAGTGCGCGTGTGGTCGTCGTCCTCTTCGACGCGCGCACCTTCCGGCGCGTCTGGGGACACTCGGAGGATGAGCAGCTCTTCCTCGACTCGGAGGAGGCGCTTCGCCGCTTCCGCGCGCACGGGATCGACGGCTTCCTGGTCTCGTGCGGTGCCGAGCTCACATCGGTTTTTGCCGCGAGGGCGAGATGAGACTCTTCTACGACGACTACACGACCGGCAGACGCGGCGATCTCTTGCTGCTCGCCGCGGACTGCGCGACCATCCTGGCCGCGGTGCTCTTCGCGACCGGCGCGCCGTTCCACGCGCACGAGAGCCCGTGGGACGTCGCGCTCCTCGGCGTGTGGGCCGTGATCCCTCGCAGCGTCGCGAAGTTCCTCGAGTGGCTCGGCCGACCGCGTGACTTCCTGCTCAGCGTCTCGTTGTCGATCGCGTTCGTCGTCGCGGTGACGCTGCTCCTCATCGCGGGCTGGGAGATGCTCGATCTGACGATGGCGAACGACCAACCGATGCGCGAGGGCACCGCGGTCCTCGTCCTCGTCTCGTGGGGTTGCGGCTTCCTCCTCTGCCATCCGCGCAGCTACCGGCTGCACGATTTCCTGCTCGCCGCGGTCGTCCTCCTCGCGCTCCTCCAGCGCATGCCGGCGCCGTTCCTCTGGATGCCGCTCTTCCTGCTCGGAATCGCGGTTTCCGCGTCATCGCGACACCTGCTCTACGATGTCTTCCCCGGCGCGCCTCCGACGCGTCTTAACCTTCAGAACGTGCGCGCGCTCGGTCTCGTGTTCACGGTGGCGAGCCTCGGAGTCTTCGCGCTCGTCTCGTCGCTCCTCTACCCGCTCCTCGACGCTCGCGTCGAGGAGAGCGCGATGCGCTCCGGTCACCGCGCGAACTGGTTCGCGTGGGGTCGCGAGTCCCCGAGCGCGTCGCCCGCGAGCGGCTGGCGCCGTCTGTTCGGCGGGCAGGATCCGGGCGAACCGAGCGGCGTCGACGCGGCATCACGCCGCCGGCCGCAGAGCGTATTCAGCCTGCGCGGTGGCGTGCCGCCCGGCGACGACGACGACGGATCCGAGCCGAGGCGGATCGGTTTCACGCACCACGTGCGGCTCCAGGACCTCGCGGCGCCGCGCTTCGACTCGCGCAAGGTGCTCGTCGCCCGCGCCGATGCTCCTCCCGGATCGCCGCGTTCGACCTCGAGCTGGACTCCCGACGGCGGCACGTTGTGGAGGGTCATCGCGTTCTCGCACTTCGACGTCGAGACCGCGACCTGGCGCGAGGATTCCGAGTACGTGCGCGGCGAATGGGGCGAAGACCGCCGCCACCGGGTCTCCGAGGAGAACGCGAGCGCCTGGACTGCGGCGATAGAGCCCGTGTGGATCTCAGTCGACGTACTCTTGCCGGTCTTCCGGAGTCTCGTCGCGCCGTACGCGGCGATCGAGCTCGGACCGGTCGACGGGAATCGCACCGGCGATGGATCGTTCTACCTTCTCGACCGATTCGAGTCCGTGGTGCCGTATCCGCCGCTCGAAGCGGGCACGCGCTACTGGGCGCGTGTGCGGCCGGCGCCGAGCGGAATGCGGCCTCCGCCGCGGGGCGACGACGAGAGCCATCCCGACGCGCGGTATCTCGAGCTCCCCGACGCGAGCTCGACGCAGGTCGACCTGCGAGCGACCGCGCGCGTCGTGTTCGAGGGCGCGCGCACGACCCGCGAGAAAGTCGAGCGTTTGATCGCGTGGCTCGGTGGCGAGTTCCGCCGTTCTACATCGACCACCTGGCGCGGCAACGGCGACCATCTGCGCAAGTTCCTCGTCGATGAACGCGTCGGCGACTGCACGTACTTCTCGACGGCGTCCGCCTTCCTCTTGCGCGCGGCGGGAGTCTCCACACGCCTCGCGGTCGGCTTCGTCGGCTGCGAACCCGAAGCGAACGGTGCGTACGTCGTGCGCAATCGGAACGCACACGCCTGGATCGAGGTATGGGCCTCGCCGCACGGTTGGTACCCGCTCGACCCGACGACGTGGGCAGCGCCGGATCCCGGCGATCCCGGCTCCCTCGCGGCGCCGACGGCGGGGTCCGAGAGTTTCCGCTTCGATTCACCGGCCGTCGCCGACGCGTCACGCGCGCTCTCCGCCGGCGGCGCGCGTGACGACGAGTCGGAGGATCCCGACGACGAGCTCGACGCCGGCGGAGCTCCCCGCGAGCCGCTCGGGCCATGGCGCGGACGCGAGCCAGGCGACACGCCGGTCGACACCGCGGTCGACACCGCGGACGACACCGCGGACGACGGAGCCGGCGGGTTCGCGGGCCTCTTTCCCGATGGCCTCTTCGGTGCGGCGAGCGGCTCGGGGAGAGGACCGCGCGAGCCGGCTTCCGGCGAGCCGGCTTCCGGCGACGCCGCGGGATCGGCGGACGCCGCGAGCCCGACCGCACCTGGCGAGAGCTCGCGCCTCTTGCGCACCGCGCTCGTGCGCACGGTCCTCGCCGTGCTCGGCGCCGCGGCGGCCCTGCTCGCGGTGATCGCATACCTGCGGCCACGTCGCAAGCACGACGAAACCGAGACGCTCGACGCGGACGGCGTCGGCGCGCCCGCGACGCTCGGGGACGCTGCGGATCCACCGTGGCTGCGCGCGCCGGTCGACGAGCGCGAAGCGGTGCTCTTCGAGTACCAGCGCCTCCAGGCCGACCTCGCGCGCACCCGTTCGCACCGGCTCGCGCACCAGACCCCGGTCGAACACGGGCAGCGCTTCCGCGGCCGTGACGCCGAGCTCGAAGGTGCGTTCGGACTCCTCCACCGCATCCTCTACGCGGTGCTCTACGGCAGACGGCGGGCGCGCGACGCGGACGTCGACGAGGCGCGCAAGCAGTGCCGGGTCATCCGCCGCCACCTCGCTTGAGCTCGAACGCGACGTCGAGGAACGGCGTGGTGCGCCAAAGCGCGCGTCACCGCAGGAGGTTGCTCCAGATCACCGCCGCGTGCTCCAGCACGTCTTCCGGACGGCTCCGCATCACGAGATTGCCGCCGACGATGTCGATGTCGCCGTCAGCGTCGTAGTCGCCTACGTCGATCGATGCGTGGAAGGTCGCCGTGCGCTCGATCGACCAGCGCTCGAAGCGTCGTGGAGCGACCTGCTCGAACCAGACGAGCGACTCGATCAGGTCCGCGCCGCGGTCGTCCGGCCGCAAGTACGGCAAGAACGCGCTCGCGACGATGTCGAGATCACCGTCACCGTCGAGGTCGGCGGCCTTCGCAGAGCTGGCGCCGTAGAGATCCGACAGGCGGTGGTCGACGTACTCGAGGTCGCCGCGATTCTCGAGCCACTGTACGCCGTGGTACGGCTTGACCACTAGGTCGTCGAGCGTGTCGCCGTTCGTAAACAGGATGTCGAGGTCCGCGTCGCCGTCGAGATCGACGAGCTCGATGCCGGTCGAGCCCCAGTTCGGGTGGCTCGCTCTGAAGAGCTCGCGCGGCGTGAAGCGTCCGTGACCGTCGTTGAGGAACGCGACGATCGCCTCGAACTGCTGCGAGATGAGCGCGACGAAATCGACGTCGCCGTCGCCGTCGAGGTCAGCGACCGGCACGTGGATCGTGCCGGGTCGCGGATCGACCCGAAACGGCTCGAAGCGCGGCGCCTCGGCGCCCTCGCTCCGGTTGACCAGGAGCAAGATCTCCCCGACGCGCCTCCAGCCAAAGACGGCGACCACGATGTCGAGATCGCCGTCGCCGTCGAAGTCAGCGGCCTGTGCGTCGGCTACACGACCGAGCCCCGTCTGGAGCGGGTAGACCGCGAAGGTCTCATCGGGACCGCCGCGGAACCAGAATACGCCGCCATTCGTCGCGTCCGACGGCGTCGGCGTCCCGAGATCCGAGACGAGCAGATCGAGGCGTCCGTCCCGGTCGAGATCGACAACCGACGTGTTGCAAGGGTGCTTGACGACGCCCAGAACCCGCACGTCGTTCTGCGCCAGGTAAGGACGCAGCGCGCACACGGCTCCCGAGCGCATGTCGGTGACCAGGAGATCGAGGCCCGGCCCGCCGAACAGGCGCACGAAGCGCACGTTCGCCGTGCCGGGGAACGGACCGAGCTGCGGCAGCCGGATGCCGCGCGACTCGAGTCGCAATCCGCCGCTTCCCTTGTGCACCGTGCTGTCGACCGCCGGCAGGACTTCCGGCGCGCGCTCCACGTACCAGTCGACGACTGCTTCCAAGGACGGAAATCCGCTCGCGATCGTCGTCTGCGAGCCGCGAGCGATCTCGAACATCACCTCGATCCGCCGCCTCCACTGCGCGCGCGGCAGCGTGTCGGGCAACGGCAAACGGTGGCACGCCGAGCAGAACTTCCACGCCGACTCGGACATGCCGGAGGGCGCACCGGTGGCGCGGGCGCCGTCACCGGGAACGCCGCTTCCCGCCGCGGGTCCACCGGCCTCTCGCGAGTCGCCTCCACACCCGGAGAGCGTCACCGACACCGAAACGAGCGCCGCGGCGATCGCGACGGCGGCCGACGAACGGAGAGCGGGAGGAACGCGGCTCGGCATCACGCCCACGATCTTACCCCGACCTACCCGGCGATATTCTCGGCGGTCCTTCGCGCCGCATCGCGTCACTTCTCTTCGTGGAGCGGCACCCTGCGGTAGAGGCGCGACGAGCTCCGGTCGTAGTAGAGCTTGCCGTTGATGAACGCCTGCAAGACCCACGAGCGGTAGTCGAGCGGATGGCCGCTCGTGATCAAGACGTCCGCGTCCTTGCCCGCCTCGAGCGTACCGACGCGATCGTCGACGCGCAGCACTCGCGCCGGCGCGATCGTGATCGCGGCCAGCGCCTCGTTCTCGCTCAGACCGCCGCGCACCGCGAACGCCGCGTCCATCGCGAGGGTCGAGAGATCGCGGCCGGCGATCCCGCCGGTGTCGACGCCGCGACGGTACGGCAGGATCGTGACGTCGACTCCGGCGCGTGCGAACGCAGCCGGACGACGGACGGGCGCCATGTCACCCTCCTCGAGCGTCGGTCCACTGGAGGAGAAATCGAAGTCCCGGCCACGCGACTTGACGAGCACCGGCACGCGAGCTGCCGCGAGACGGGGCGCGATCTGCCAGGCTTCGTTCGGTTCGTTGAGGACGACGTCGAACCCGTACCGCGCGCGCAGATCGAGGATGGTCTCGATCTCCTCGTTGCTCCGGGGTGAGAACACCGTCGGCCGCTCGTTCTCGAGCACCGTGACGTACGGCCCGAGGTCGCGGTCCATCGCCGGCTCTTTCTCCTTCTTCTCGCGCGCCTGCGCCCGCTTCGCGATGAACTCCTTGGCACGCCGGAAGCGATCGCGGAGCTCGTAGTAGTTGACCTCGAGCTGGCGAGTCGGCAGCGAGAAGTAGTTGAGCGCCGGTTCGCGGATGAGCATGCCGGCGAGGTCGCCGTGCGTCAGCTTGATCACGGCCGAGTTGCTCCCCGCCGCGAGCGCGGCCTCGGTCCCGAAGAGGCCGGCGAAGTTCTGGTCGTAGACCTGCACGGTCGTGATGCCGTTCGAGAGCACGATGCGCAGCGCCTGACCGTACGGATCGAGGCTGCTCGCGACATCGCCCTGCGTGCGAGACACCCCGACGCTCGACGTGAGCACCGCGACGAAGCCGGGGCACACGTAACGCCCCGTACCGTCGATGACTTCAGCGCCGTCGGGAACCGCGAGCTCCGGGCCGACGGCGACGATCTTGCCGTCCTTCCAGATCACGGTGCCGCGCCGGATCGGCGCACCGCGAACCGGCAACACCGTCGCGCCGACGATCACGGTGACTCTCGGCGTCGTCGCAGCCGGCTTCGCGTCGTCCGCGCACAACGGCATGGACGTCGCGAGGAGCGCGATCGCGCCGAACAGGTCCATCCTCATCGCACCGCCTCCCCGGAGATCTCTCCGGTCATCGGATCATCGTGGAACACGCGCTTGCCCTCGACCCACACCGCGAGCAATCGCGCGGTGCCCGAGAGCGGATCGTCGTCGTAGACGCCGAAGTTCGCCGCCGCGCCCTTGGCGAGCACACCGACCCGGTCGCCGAGGCCGAGCAGACGCGCGGGCACCGTCGTCACCCCGCGCAACGCCTCGTCGGAACGGACGCCG
>Ga0326597_10014998_pt1 | contig 10146 bp, 9 predicted proteins | sample RVTome_12_FD_203789 | JGI IMG/M metagenome (GOLD analysis project Ga0326597, IMG submission 203789) | Soil microbial communities from uranium-contaminated site in the Upper Colorado River Basin, Wyoming, United States - RVT100D185 | ecosystem: Environmental > Terrestrial > Soil > Contaminated >...
CGCCCCCAGCCGGTGGTACACCGCCGTGACCGTCGGCAATCTGGAGCGGTTCATGCCTCCCTTCGCCAGCCTGAGCGACGGCGAACGCTGGGCAGTGGCCGGCTACGCGCTTTCGCTGCACACCACGGCCGACCAACTCGCGCAGGGTGAGGCGCTGTACGAGGTCAAGTGCGCGGCCTGCCACAGCCCGGACGGCCCCGGGCCCGACCTGACCGTCGGACGCCGGCTGGTGGATCGTTCGGCGGAAGAGCTGTATGACACCATCACCGAGGGGGCCGGCGCGGGCATGCCCGGCTATGCCGAGAGCCTGAGCGCGGATCAGCGCTGGGCCTTGGCTGCCTTCCTGCAGCGGCGGGACTTGACCGCCGGCACGAGCCAGCCGGAGCCGCTCCTGGTTGGCGCCGCCGACCAGCCGCAGGTGGGTGCAATACGCGGCGCCATTCGCAACGGGACTTCCGGGGCGGTCGTGCCCGCCGGGCTGGAGGTCGAACTGCACGGTATCGACGGGGAGCAGGAAGTGCTCACCCAGACGACCCTGGCCGACGGCGAAGGGCAGTTTGCCTTCGAGGGACTGGAAGCGGTTCCCGGCCGGCTCTACTACGCCAGCCTCGAGTACCAGGGGATTCCCTTCCAGTCGGAGATGGCGCATGTGCTCGCCGATCAGGAGTGGCTCGAGCTTCCTCTGACGATCTATGAGCCCTCGGCGGAGACGGAGGCGCTGCGCATCGCGCGGCTGCATCTGCTGATCGACTTCCCGGCCGAAGGGACGGCCCGCGTGCTGGAGTTGTGGGCCCTCACCAATCCCACCGATCGGGTCATCGCCGACCCGCAGGGGGTGCTGCACATCAGCCTGCCCGCCGGCGCAACCAACGTGCAGTTTGAGGAACTCGCTCCCGGCGGACGCTTCCTGCAGGACCCCACCGGCTACATCGACACTGCCCCGGTCCCGCCCGGGACAGGCGCCGGTGACCTGGCCTTCGGCTTCGACTTGCTGTACGAGAACCGGCTGGACTATCAACAGACGATCGACCACCCGGTGGAAGCGGTGGTGATCCTGGTGGTCCCCGGAGGGCCCAGCCTGAGCGGCGCCGGAATGCAGGACATGGGGCTGCTGGACATGGGGGGAGTGTCCATGCAGGCCTACTCTATGGAAGGGCTGGCCCCCGGCGAGACCCTGGTCTTCCGCATAGCGGGCGGGGCGGGGGCAGGGGGTGGAATGGGCCTGCTGATCGGGGGCGGGACGCTGGGCGCGGCGCTGGTCCTGGCCGGCCTGTGGTGGTATCGGGGGAGCCGCGCGCCCCGAGAGCCGGAGCCGCGGCCCGCGATCCAACACCCGTCCGACCGGGCGGTGCTGCTGCAGGCCATCGCCCAACTGGACGATGAGTATGAGGGCGGCCAGCTCGACGAGGCGGAGTACCGGGCACGCCGGGCGGCGCTCAAGCAGCAGGCGCTAGAAACCACTCGGGATGATTGAGGTTCGCAAGCTGGTCAAGACCTTCGGCAGGAAGCCGGTGCTGCGCGGGCTGGATTTCAGCGTGCCGGAGGGGGATTTCGTGGCAGTGGTCGGCCCCAATGGAGCCGGCAAGACTACCCTGCTGCGCATCCTGGCCTCCCTTGCCCGCCCGACCCTCGGCGAGGTGCGCCTGGCCGGCCGGCGGCTGCCGGCCGAGGCCGGCGCGGTGCGCCGCATCCTGGGGGTGGTCTCGCATCAGCCTCTGTTGTATGGAGACCTGACCGCCGAGGAGAATCTGCGCTTCTACGGGAGGCTGTACTCGGTTTCGGAGCTGGAGGCGCGCGTGGAGCGGGTCCTGGAGATGGTCGGCCTGCGGCCGCGCCGCCGTGACCTGGTGCGCACTTTCTCGCGCGGCATGCAGCAGCGGCTTTCCATCGGGCGGGCGATCCTGCACGAACCGCTGGTGTTGCTGCTGGACGAGCCCCACACCGGCCTGGACCCGGAGGCCGCCGTCATGCTGGACCGGCTCCTGGGCCAGGTGGCCGGGGAGGGGCGAACCGTGGTGATGACCTCCCACGATCTGCAGCGGGCCGCCTCTCTGGCGAACCGAGTGGATGTGCTGGCAGGTGGCGTGATGGCCGCTTCCGTGCGCAAAGGAGAGCTGGATCCGGAACAGCTGCCGGCGCTCTATCGGAGTGTGACCGGTGCCTGAACCGGGCAACCGGATCGGAGTCCGAGCAGCCTCCGCGGGGACCCGGGATGCCTGAGGCGCTGGCAACCCCCTACTCCGCCCGCCGCGACCGCCCGGTGGCCGGCTACCTGCGGGCTATCGCTGCCATTGTGCGCAAGGACCTGGCGGCCGAGCTGCGCAGCCGCGAACTGCTGGGGGCGATGCTGGTCTTCTCGCTGCTGTTGATTCTGATCTTCAACTTCGCCCTGGAGCTGGACGCCCGGACGCGCCAGACGGTGACGGCCGGCGTGTTGTGGTCCACCTTTGCCTTCGCCGGGACCCTGGGGCTGAACCGTTCTATGGCGTTGGAGGTTGACCGCGGCTGCCTGGACGGGCTGCTGCTCGCCCCGGTGGATCGCTCGGCCCTGTTCTTCGGCAAGGCCCTGGGCAACCTGGTCTTCATGCTGTTGGTGGCGGCGATCATCCTGCCGGCCTACAGCGCCCTGTATAACGTCAATCTGTTCTTGCCCGGACTGATGGGGGTGGTGCTGCTGGGGTCGATCGGTTACGTGGTGGTGGGCACCCTGCTGTCATCTATGGCGGTGCAGGCCCGCACCCGGGACATTCTGCTCCCGCTGCTGCTCTTCCCGGTGGTGCTGCCGGTGGTGATCGCGGCGGTGAAGGCCACCAGCGGGCTGCTTCAGGCGGCGCCTCCGGAGGAGATCCAGGGCTGGATCAATCTGCTGATCGCTTATGATGTGATCTTCACCGCGGTGGCGTTCATGACGTTCGACTATATCGTGGAGGAATGACCCTCCGGAGGTGGTTGCATGGATCCCATGCCCCGAGCACTCAAGACCCTGAACTGGCTGACGGCCGCCCTCTTCGTGGCGGCCCTCTACATGGTCTTCCTCTACGCCCCGCGTGAAGCGGTGATGGGTGACGTGCAGCGAGTGTTTTACTTTCACGTCTCGGCCGGCTGGGTGGGCGCGGTGGCCTTCCTGGTCACGGCCATCTCCGGTGCGGTCTTCCTGGCCCGGCGTGACCCGAAGTGGGACCGGCTGGCGGTGGCCTCGGTGGAGATCGGCATGGTGTTCGCGTTCATCAACATCGTCAGTGGTTCGATTTGGGCCCGGCCGGTGTGGAACACCTGGTGGACCTGGGATCCGCGCCTGGTGACGGCCACCATCATGGAGCTGATCTACCTGGCCTACCTCATGCTGCGCCAGGGAATCGAAGATCCCGACCGCCGCGCCCGTTTCGGCTCGGTGTACGGCATTGTGGCCTTCATCAGCGTGCCGATCACTTTTCTGTCCATCCGGTTCTTTCGCACCATCCATCCGGTGGTCATCGGCAGCGGCGATCCGACCGCCGAAGGGGCCTTCGACATGACCCCCCGCATGCTGCAGGCGTTCATGTTTAGCCTGTTGACCTTCACCCTCATCTACGCGACGCTGCTGTGGCATCGCGTACGGCTGGCGCGCATGACGGAGCACGTGGAAGAGCGCCGGATGCAGCTCACCTCGGCCTAGGAGCGAGCCATCATGATCCTTCAAGAAGCGCCCGCCGATACCTTCAATTACATGGTCTTGGGATTTGCTGTGATTCTAGGAACTATGGGGCTGCACGTGGTGAGCCTGTTGGCACGCTTCCGTAACCTGCGCCGGGACCTCGAGGTCCTGGACGAGGTTCAGGCCGGCGAGGCCGCGGGGACGGGGTCTGCGAGCCGGATGCGCACCAGCCGGTAGCCGGCGGCGAGCTTCCGGAGCTCCTCGTCGGAGATTGAGCCCAGACCGAGCCGCCACATCAGCAGCATGAGGTGGTTGAAGCGCTTGAAGAATTGCCGCCAGCGCTCACTGGTGGTCAGGAGCGGGCGTGGCATGGTTGCGCCCCCCTGATTCCCCGGAGTCGGCATGTTCTGATTGCCCGGGCTAGCCCGCCAGCAGCCGCTCCAAGGCGGCCTTGGAGCTGGCCTCGATCTCAGCGTGCAGGCTGTTCCCGTGCGAGTCCATGGTGACCACCGCCGGGAAGTCTTCGACCTCCAGCACCCAGAGCGCCTCCGGCACCCCGAAGTCCAGCTTGTGGACCCCCAAAACCTTCTTCACCGACTGGGCGATGAGGGTGGCCGCGCCGCCGATGGCGTGCAGGTAGACCCCCGGCACCTCCTGGCAGGCGGCCAGGGTCTTGGGGCCCATACCGCCCTTGCCGATCACCGCCTTGAGGTTGAAGTGGTGCATCACGTCGCCCTGGTAGGGCTCCTCGCGAATGCTGGTGGTCGGGCCGGCCGCCACAAAGCGGTACTCTCCCGTCTCCAGCCCGGCCACGACCGGACCGCAGTGATAGATGGCCCCGCCGTCGAGCATCGACTTGATCGCCTGATAAACCGCCTGGTCGTCGCCTTGCGGCTGGCGGGTACCTTTGACGAAGGTCTCCACCATCCACTTGTGGGCTGCATCCCGGCCGGTGAGCATGACGCCGGAGAGCGATACCGGATCGCCCACCTGGAGATTGCGGATGGCCTGGTCCGGTATGGGAATGCTGAGTTTCTGCATCGGTCGCCCTCCTACTGGTAGACCACGTGGTCGGGGCTGGCGATCATGCGCCGGCGGCGGTGGGCCCAGCACATGTAGGACACCGAGACGAAGTAGCTGGCCGGCAACCGGTGCATGCTCTGGATCTTGACCCCCAGCACGGTGGTTTCGCCGCCGAAACCCATGGGGCCGATTCCCAGCTGATTGGCCTCGGTCGTGAGCCGGCCCTCCAGTTCAGCCAATTGGGGGTCGGGATGGGGGTCGTCCATCCTGCGAAAGAGCGCCTCTTTCGAGCCGTAATAGGACGAGCCGCGGTCCCCTCCGATGGCTACGCCCAGCACGCCGGGAGCGCAGCCCTTGCCCTGGGCCTTGTGCACCGCATCCAGCACGACTTTGCGCACGCCTCCCAGATCCCGTCCCGCCCCCAGGGCAGCGTTGGGCAGGGAATACTGCGCACCGACGTTCTCACAACCGCCGCCCTTGAGCAGCAAGTCCACTACCAGATCGTCGCCCTCGACCTCCTCGAAGTGCACGGTCGGAAAGGCCTCGTCGCCCAGGTTGTTCCCGCTGTTCTTTCCGGAGAGCGAATCCACCGCGTTGGGGCGCAAATAGGCCAGGCGGGTGGCTTCCGCCACGGCCGCCCGGATCTGCTGGCGCAGCTTGCGGGTGCTCCAGCCCTCCGGGTGCCTGACGTAGAAGATGGGTGTACCGGTATCCTGGCAGATGGGGGTCCCGTTCTGGCGGGCCATGGCGACGTTCTGGAGGATCGTGTCCATGGCACCCCGGGCAGCCGAGTCGGCGGCCTCGCGGTCGCGGGCGGCAACCAGGCTGGCTTCCACATCCGGGGGCAGGTCGGTGGCCGCCAGCCGGACGAGCTCCAGAAAATCCTGTGTGAAGTCTCGCATGGACACCTCCGGGCCCGGTCGGGCCCTGGCCAGGATGACTCTATTCTTTGGCCACTGGGCGGGCGTGGGGTAGTGATGAATAGCCCCTTCCGGCGGGGCCGGGTGTCGCCGGAGGCACGGCAGTCGGGAGGCGGCGCGAGGCACAGGAGGCCTGGGCTATACTGGCACACCGTGAGGTGGTCATGAACGATTTCCCCCCCGTGAGCGGTCTGCTGGACTTCCGCGGCAAAGTCGTGCTGGTGACCGGCGCCGGCCGCGGCATCGGCCCCGGGATCGCCCTGCGGTTTGCCGAAGCGGGGGCCAGGGTCTTGGTCAACTATCGGGAAAGCCGCAAAGGCGCCGAAGCGGTGGTCGCTCAGATCGAGGCGGCTGGTGGGGAGGCGTTCGCCCAGCGCGCCGACGTCACGCGAACCAAGGATGTAGCCGGTCTGTTCAAGCGCTGTGAGGAGGCCTTTGGCAGGTTGGATGTGCTCATCAACAACGCCGGAACCTACCCGGCGGCCGGGCTCCTAGGGATGAGCGAGCAAGACTGGGACGCGGTGGTGGACGCCAGCCTGAAGAGCGTCTTCCTGTGCACGCAGGCGGCCGCCCGGCTGATGGTCGAGCTGGGTATTCAGGGCGCCATCGTGAACATCGCCTCCATTGAGGCCGCGAGCCCGGAGCCGGATCACAGCCACTACGGCGCAGCCAAAGCGGGCGTGTTGATGCATACCCGCTCGGCGGCCTTCGAGCTGGCGCCGCACGGCATTCGGGTGAACGCCGTCTCACCGGGATTGATCTGGCAGCCGGGAATCGAGGAGTCCTGGCCGGAGGGGGTAGCCCGCTGGCAGGCGGCCGCCCCGCTCAAGCGCATGGGCCTGCCGCAGGATGTCGCCGACGCCTGCCTGTTCCTGGCCTCGCCGGCATCCAGCTGGATCACCGGCGTCAACCTGTTCGTCGACGGCGGCGTGATGGTGCGACCAGCCTTCTGATTCAACTGGGGTACATCCGCGCCCGAGTCGTTGCGGCGCCGGTGAAGCCGCGCCTGAGCCACCGGAGAATCGATGCCCGGATTGACCGCCGATCAAATCATCAAGCTGCTCGGCCTGGAGCCGCTGCTCGAGGAGGGCGGCTTGTTCCGGCAGACCTATCGCTCAGCGGAGCAGATCCCCGCGTCAGCCATGCCGCCACGCTACGGCGCCCCTCGGCGGTTTGCCACCGCCATCTACTACCTGCTCACCGACGATCCCGATTCCTTCTCCGCGCTGCATCGGCTGAAGACCGATGAGATCTACCACTTTTACCTGGGAGACTCGGTGGAGATGCTGGTGCTGCACCCGGATGGAGGGAGTGAGCGTCCAATCCTGGGGCCGGACTTGGTGGCCGGCCAACAGGTGCAGTTGATCGTGCCGGCCGGGTCGTGGCAAGGCTCGCGCCTGATCCGGGGTGGACGATATGCGCTGCAGGGAACCACCATGGCGCCGGGCTACGAGCAGGATGACTTCGAGTTGGGGAAGCGAGAGGATCTGCTCCGGGACTATCCGGGGCAGGCGGAGCTCATTCGGGGCCTAACTCGCTGAGTCGCGTCGCGATCTGCGCGGCGTAGATCGGCACACCCATCGCTTCGAATTCCGACCGCGCCTCTTCCAGGACGGCCAGCGCTCGCTCGCCGGCCTGACTCCCCGCCCCCGCAATCAGCGCCTCGGCCCACTCCATGAGTGTGTGTGCGCGATACCAGCGCATCCCGCACCCGGCGAAAACCTCGGCGGCCTGCTCGAACGCGCTGGCCGCATCGTCGAAACGCGATTCCTGGAGCGCGATTTCCGCCTCCGCCAATGAGAGAAAACACCGGTCGGAGAGATAGCCCGACGCCTGGGTGGCCGCCCGCGCCTGCTCCAGGCGTCTCTTGGCCGTCTTCAGATCCCCCCTCCTGGCCAGCACCCTCGCCAGATAGCTGAGCGGCCACACCTCGAAGCCGAAGCTCAGTTCCAGTGTGCGCAGCAGACCGGCCTCGGCCGCGTCCAATCCCTCCTCCGTCTCGAGAGCCAGCTCGGTGAGGTAGAGCGACGTGATCCACACGACATTGCTATCATTGACCTCCGAGGCCGCCGCATGGATCCGCCTCAGTGCCTCGGCCGCCGCCTGCCGCTGACCCAAGTATCGCGCGTGCCCGGCTAGATATCCCTCGGCCATGCGCCGGCCGGCACCGGGAACACCGATCTCATCGCTCAGACGAATCACCACAGACAGGCGATCTCCAGCTTCTGCCAGATCCCCGCACATCATCCTGTACCAGACCGCATTCGCCCCGTAGAACACTTGCATCGCCAGGTTGCCGGTCTCGAGTGCGGTCTCCAGGGCCCGTTGTATCTGCTGATGGGTGCGATCGAACCGGCCCAACCCCAGGCCATAGACCAGGCTGACGTTGTTCCGCGCCCGGCTCTCCTGATCGAGCATCCGGTTCGCCTGCGCTAGCTCGGCGGCGCGCTCCAGTTGGGCTATCGTTTCATCCAGCGGCAAGTCGGAGAAGGTGCCGTAGCTGATGAGCGCTTCCACCTGCACCCGGGTCGCGCCGGTCTGTTCGGCCATCCGCAGAGCCGTCCTGACCGTCTCGGTGCCCTGCTGGCGCTCTCCGTTGAAGAACAGCGCTCGGGCGGTCTCATGATAGAGATCGGCCAGTCCGGGGCTGTCGGGCGCTTGCGCGAGCGCCTGCATGCCCTCTCGGGCGAGTTCCAAACCACGTTTCGGATCGCCCCCTTCCCAGGCCGCGCGCGCGGCGAGGGCGAATAGCTCGGCCACCTCATCCAAGTCCTCCTGCTTTCGCGCCAGCTCGATCCCGCGCCGCCAGGCATCGATAGCTTCCTGGAAGCGCCCCAACCGGGACAGCACCACCCCCAGGCGCTCCAAGAGATCGATCGATTGTTGTGGGTCGTCCACCAGTTCGAGCGCCGAACGCAGGTGGCTCTCGGCCTCGAGGTTGGCATACGCGTCCGCCGCCCTCTCACCCGCCTTCACGTAGTACTCCAACGAGAGCGGATCATCGCCGGCTTCCTCGTAGTGGCGGGCGATCGCTTCATAGAACTGGGGGTGGACTTTGCGGACCGCATCCGCCGCCCGTCGGTGGTACCGGCGCCGACGCAAGGTGCGCACTCCTTCGGCTACGGTGGTGGGGATCAAGGCGTGTACGAAGGAGAAGCGGACCTCGCCGCCATTGATCTCCTCAATCAACTGCGCCCGCTGAGCGGATTCGAGCGCGTCGATCAGCGCCTCCTCCTCTAGCTCGCAGGCCACGGCCAGGGTCTCGTACTCGAACTCCCGGCCCAGGACCGCGGCCAGGCGGAGCACCTCCTGGGTCGTCTCAGGCAATGCCGTCACCCGCGACTGGATGGCCATGCGCACACTCTGTGGGATGGCCAGCTCGCCCATCTCGGGGCGGTGCCAGTGGCCGTCTTCGAAATGGATCTTGCCCGCTTCGACCAGCGCCTTGCACACCTCTTCGATGAAGAAGGGATTGCCTTCCGTTTCTCGGAAGATCCCGTCCAGGAACTCGGGGGTGATCTCCTCCTCAAAGATGGCGAACAGCAGATCTCGGGTTTCCTCCCGAGTGAAGCGGGCCAGCTTGAGCCGCGTCGCCAGCCGATTCCGATCGAGATCGAGCAGCGCTTCGTGCAGCGGCCGGGCCTCGTCGAGCTCAACCTCCCGGTATGTGGCCGAGAGCAGCAGTCGCTGGCGCCGAGTCCGTCGGGCCAGGTGGCGCAGCAGAGCGAGCGACCCGCTGTCGGCCCAGTGGGCATCGTCCAGGGCCAGCAAGACCGGGGCGGAGTCGCTCAGGGAGGAGAAGAACGCAACCACGCTCTCGAACTGGCGCTGCTGCTCGGCCTCCGGGGTCAGGGTCGGGTTGGGTGGTGTGTCCGGGTAGTAGGGGTGCAGTTCCGGAACCAGCGCCAGCAGGTCGGCCAGGATGAACTGGGGCAGCTCCAACCCGGCCTGCGTCGCGCGCTGCAGCCCTCTGCGGATAGCCTCGCCGAATGGTGCGTAGGGAGCACCGCCACCTTCATAGGCCTCGCCGAACAGGGCCACGCCGCCGGACACCTCCACGTGCGTGGCCAGCTCGCGCAGGATGCGGGTCTTGCCGATCCCGGGCTCCCCGCTGATCAGCAGCGTGGTTCCCTGGCCGGCGACGGCCTGAGCCCACAGGGACCTGGCCTGCTTGAGTTCGGGGGTCCGTCCGATGAACTTGCCGCGGGCGATCCGGGCCAGCAAGGCCAACTCGCGATCCGTCTCGGCCTGCAGGTCCAAGAGCGAAGGGGATTCCAACAGCTGCGCGGTAGCCGCCGCCGATTCGGGGCGCTCGGCCGGGTCTTTGCTCATGAGCTGCTGGATCAGTTGCTCGAGCAGCGGTGGAATGGTCGGCACCTTCGATCGGGGCGGGATGGCGCTGGCGTGGATGTGCTGCGAGATCACAGTGAGCGGATCGCCCTTGGAGAACGGGAGCTCGCCAGTGGTGAGTTCGTAGAGCATCACGCCCAGAGCGTACAGGTCAGCCCGGCCGTCGAATTCCTTCCCCAGGGCGAGCTCCGGAGCCAGGTAGAACACCGTTCCGGTGAT
>Ga0326597_10014999_pt1 | contig 10146 bp, 10 predicted proteins | sample RVTome_12_FD_203789 | JGI IMG/M metagenome (GOLD analysis project Ga0326597, IMG submission 203789) | Soil microbial communities from uranium-contaminated site in the Upper Colorado River Basin, Wyoming, United States - RVT100D185 | ecosystem: Environmental > Terrestrial > Soil > Contaminated >...
CGACGGCTCTTCGCGCGCGGTCCCGGGCGCCAACCACCCCGAGTTGAGGAACGTTAAGGCACTCTCGGGAACCTACCGCCGGGACTACGCGTACGACCTCTTCTGGCTCGTGTTCCCCCTTGTTACGTCGGAGGGCGAACCCTTGTTTGCGGACGGAGACCAGGAGGCCGAGCTCGTGGTTCGAGTGGGAGGCAAGGAGGGGCGGGTCTCCTGGAAGATCCCGCGTTCCATACGCGATCGGGGCCGTGAGGTCGCGTCGAGAAGACCTGATGAAGGACAGAAAGAGTGATCGAGCGATGTCCAGTTTCGCGAGGTTCCTCAACCAGACCGTGATTGCGTTCCGGCTCACCCTGCCGAGCTTCGTCGGAAGCTCTAGCCGACTCTTCCCGTTCGCGCCACATCTGACGTTGAGAAAAGCCGGGTATCGCCTCGGGCGCTGAGGATCCACACGGAAGCGGCGACTCGATGCTCTGGACAGGAGCGGCCTCGGTGCTGCGGCCGCCGACTACTACCACGCGCGCGCCGACCGCCATCGGCGCGGGTGATGTGAGCGCCGATCGTTTTCCACGTAGAGGGTGTAGAGCGACTGACTCGCTTTCATGAAGAGCCGGGCTCTCTTGGCCCCGGGCCTTCAGGGCGTCGAGGCCGTCGCCCTCGGGAAGGGGAGGCGGGAGTGCCTTTTCTCGAGCAAGGCCGGATCGCCGCCCTCATCGTCGAGTTCGGAGCCGTCCGAGAACGGCCCGGGCTTCGATCGGCCGCCTGCGGGCTCTCCCGGAGCCCGTCGCGCTCGAGCGCTACGCCTTCCTAGTATCGCTCGCTGCCGGCGATCTGAAGGTCTCCCTCGATTCGGCGGAGGCGCTCGAACGGAAAGGACCTCCTCGAGGCGCAGCGGAAGAAGTTCGGCGTCGAGCGCGATACAGCTGGCCGTTTACGATCGGACGTTCGTGAAGTACCGCCACCCGCGGCGCTCGAGATCCGCGAGACAGGCCGGAGTGGCCTGGAGCTTGTTCCAGCGCAGGTGGAGCTTCTCGAGGCTCGGGAGCTCCTGGATGACGTCGGGAGAAGTGAAACAGACGTCCAGAAGCCGTTCCGGGCGGCGGAGCCCGTGGACCAGGGTGTCCCGCCTGGGCGGGAGGGCCGCCGGCTAACCCGGCCGCACTGGTAGTCGCTCAATCCGTCCTGCTCGCGCCTTTGGTTTCGAGCACGGTTTTCGGTGAGCCGGTCGTCGTGAGCCTCGATGCCGAGGACGAAGAGGCAGTGGAGCTCCTCGCGAAGCTCACGAGAACGGCGCCAGGGAATGCCCCCAGTTCACGCGATCTGCGAAGAACTACCAGTACTGCATCGCTCTCGCCGCGGAAAGCATCGCCAAGAAGGATTTACTCTTCGGCGGAGGAGCGGATGCGAGCGCCGCGGTGCTGACGCCCGGGTGTAAGCTGGTGTTCGCCGTCTCCCGCGGCGGCGGTCGACCAAGGGGGGCGCCATCAACGCTCTCTCCAAGGAGATCGTGAAGCAACTCAAGGGTCACCTGAATCCATGACGGGAGCTCTCGAAGGGGGAACGAAGTGAGCGAGACCATCGATGCCGCCGAGCTCGAGCGAATGGAAAAGCACTATGCCGATTTGATCGGCTTCGTGCCGCCGCGCATCCAGGCCCGGCTCCGGGTGAGCGGCAAGGTCGATCCGGAGCATCTCCGGATGCAGGAGGCGATACGCACCCACTGCATGTACCCGCCGTGCTTCGACCTGAAGACCGCTCAGCTCATGCTCTTCGGTCTCCTTCTGATGGCGGCGTCGGAAGGAGCGCGGTTCCACGCCATCGCGGCGCGGCGCGCGGGCGCGAGCTGGGAGGAGCTTCATGCAGTGGCGGCGATGGCCGGGCTCTACGGAGGGCTGACCGTCATGAACCTCGCCTCGGAGCTCCTCTACAAAATCATGGAGTCCGAGGGGGCGAAAGAGATCGCGTAGTTCCCGCTTCCGGAAGACGGCCCATAGGCGTGAACGGTGGCGGTGAAGGCGCAGCCTGCCTCGCGGAGGACGCCGAGCATCATCGCCAGGTGGCGGCCGCCCATCTCCGCATCCACCGCGCTCGCGAACTCCGGAAGCCACTTCCAGGCGGCTTCGTACTCGCCCTCCGCGAGCATCCGGGCGAAACGCTCGTCGAGCTCCCGGTGCTCGGGAAGCGGCCATTTCTCCGGGCCGCGGACGAGGCGGTGCGAGAGCGCGCCGCTCGCGACGAAGACACCGCGCCGGCCGCACTCCCGCAAGCTCTGAACGATGTAGCGCCCCCACTGGTAGCATTCCTCGAGATCGTTCATGAGCGTGACCGAGATGGGCACGACCGGGATCGTCTGCCCAGGGTCGAGATAGCAGACGAGGGGCATCACCGTTCCATAGTCGAGGGGGTAGTGCACGTCGTCGACGAGACCCGAGAGGTGTCCGGCCGACTTGCCCCGTGCGACGACCGCGTTGGCGAGATCGTGGTCCCCGGGAAAATCGAACTCGACCCCGGCGATGAGATCGGGCGCCTCTTGCGCGGTGAGAGTTCCCCGGTGGCGCGCGGTCCCATCGACGAGCGTCGAGAACGTCGACACCAGGTGGCACGAATTGATGACGATGACGTCGGGCTTTCGTGCTTCGAGGTGCCGGCCCTGCTCGACGAGACCGTCGCGGAGCGCGCGGAAGTCGGGATGGGCGAGCTTTCCCTTGAAAGCCGCGGCCCGGGTGCAGTACCGCGGCGTGTGGGCCGCGAGATACACGCCGGCGAGCTCACCCATGGGCCTGTCGCAACATGAGGAATCTATCGCGATGATATACGCGAAGGATGTTTGATGCTTGAGAGTCGGGCTTTGTTCCCACCCGCCCAAGGCTTGTATACTTGACGCGTAGAGGAAACTTGAGCATGAAACGCGTCTCCGTCAAACGTGAGTCGAAGAAGTCGGTATTCACGACCCAGAAAGCGCGCACAGCGGTCAAGGCTGCCAAGAAGAAGTATGCAAATAAGCCTGTGCGAAGCGCGAAGAGCTGGAAGAAGGGCGGCCGCGAGTGGTCAAGGGTTCTCGGCCACTTTGGAGTCGCCGAATAGGATTTTGATCAACTCAAGGTGAGTCCTTTGTGGGGATTTACGACCGCCAGGTCTTCCTGAACGTCCCCTTCGACAATCGTTACAAGAAGGTCCTTCACGCCCTAGTCTTCGGGGTCCACCAATGCGGGCTGGTGGTGAGATGCGCTCAGGAAGCTGACGATGGCGGGCAGGTCCGTGTCGACAAGCTCTACAATATCATCGCTGAATGCCGCTTTGGGATTCACGATCTGTCTCGAACGACCCTGGACTCGGAATACCGGCTCCCGAGGTTCAATATGCCTTTGGAGCTCGGGATCTTTCTTGGCGCACGTCGATATGGGGCTGGGCAACAAGGAAGAAAATCCTGTCTTATTCTCGATCGAGATAGATATCGATACCAGGTCTTTTGCTCGGACATAGCGGGTCAGGACATCCGGGCGCATTCCAATGAAGTCGAGGCCGCTCTCAGAGCGGTGCGGAACTGGCTGCAGGCAAACCTTCCGTCCTCTCAGGTCCTACCCAGTTCGGCCTTGTTGGTGCGTCGGTACCTCGAGTTCCGGCGACAATTGCCGTTCATCTGCCGCATGGAGTCCTCGACACCGGCGGAGCTGACATTTCTCGACTACAAGAGACTCGTGACGTACTGGATCGAAGAGAATCCTGAAGCGTTACCCGTTCCTCCCGATCGCGTCTCCGCCAAAAGGTCTCCAGCGCGCAACGGCCTCTAGCGCGTCTTATCTAGACACGACGAAGGGGCTCCCATTGTATGATCCGCGGACGTGAGGCCATCGATGTCGAGCCTTCCTCGAGACGAATCCGGCTACGGACGGGAGGCGCCGCGTCCCGACGAGAGAATGACGCCGGTCGGGCCGGGAACGCCCTCGGGCGAGCTCTTTCGGCGCTACTGGCAGCCCGTTGGGGTCGCCTCCGAGCTTTCCCAGCTGGCCGATCTGGCGAAGCCCCTGCGGGTTCTGGGAGAGGACCTGGTTCTCTTTCGCGACGGAGAAGGGAAGTTCGGACTCCTCGATTCCCGCTGCTGCCACCGAGGGACCTCCCTCTACTACGGGCGCGTGGAGTCCGAGGGGATCCGCTGCTGCTACCACGGTTGGTTATTCGACGTGTCCGGCCGGTGTCTCGATCAGCCGTGCGAGCTGCCCGAGAGCACCTACAAGGACCGGGTCCGCCAGCCCTGGTATCCCTGTCGCGAGTACCACGGCCTGGTCTTCGCCTACATGGGTCCTCTCGATCGAATACCGCCCTTTCCGCGCTACGACATTCTGGAGGATGGTGACGGAGCCGTCGTCGCGGACGGAACCTCCTACGGTCTCGGCGGCGGGGAGATTCTCGACTGCAACTGGCTCCAGATCTTCGAGAACGTGATGGACCCGTTCCACGTCTTCGTCCTTCACAACGCGTTCAGCGGGCAGCAGTTCACGAAAGCCCTCAGCGTCCGTCCCCGCGTGAGCTGGGAGACGACCGAGCGAGGGATGCGGTCGATCCAGGATCGCGTTCTAGAAGATGGCCGAATCTTTCGCCGGATCACCGAGGTCCTGATTCCCAACGTGCGGATCGTGCCCAGCGTTGGTGCTGCGAAAGAGGGAGAGTCGGAACGTGCACGGCACGTGGGATGGGTCCTCCCCATCGACGATACCCACACGCGCATGTACTCCCTTCTTCGGGTGCCCGTCGAGTACGGCAGTCCGATCTTTCCGCCTCGAGCCCGCCACGCGGGAAAGCTCTGGGCCGATCTCACGGAGGAGGAGCATCGGCGAATGCCCGGAGACGCGGAAGCGATGGTGAGCCAGGGGCCGGTAGCCGCGCGCAACCGAGAGCACCTCGCGTCGAGCGACCGGGGGGTCATCCTGATTCGTCAGAGGATCCGAGAGGCTCTGGATGCCGTGGAGCGGGGCGAGGATCCGGCGGGAGTCGCGCGCGGAGTGCCTGGTGGGCCTGGTGAGGAAGCCCAGAGCATCGAAACCACCGCCGGAAACCTCGTCGTGGCATGAGGGCGTTCTCGCTCCCTGGCCTTGGTGTGGGCCTGCTGATCCTGGTGCTCGCCGTCCTGACTCTCTACCCCCTCGGCATGCTCGTCTATGGAAGCCTCCACACGACACCGCCGGGCGAGACGGGAGACTTCTCCCTCGCGGGCTATCGCGCGCTCGCAACGTCGAGAAACGCCGCGGTCCTCGCCAACACCGTGGGCATATCGCTGGTGAAAACGATTCTCTCCATGGTTCTGGCGCTCGGGCTCGCCTGGATCGTGGCGCGAACCGATACTCCCGGTCGAAGAACGATGGAGGCCCTCATCGCGATTCCGTTCTTCATCCCGCCGGTCCTTACCGCGACCGCCTGGGGTATGCTCGCGACCCCTCGGGGCGGGCTCATCAATCTGGGGTGGACCGGTCTCACCGGATCCTCGGAGCCTCTGGTGAACATCTACTCGTACGGCGGAGTCGTCTGGCACATGATGCAGTACACGACGCCGTTCCTGTTCCTTCTGTTCGCGACCGCGTTCAAGTCCATGGACCCCTCCCTCGAAGAGTCCAGCCGGATGGCGGGCGCTTCCTCCTGGGCCACGTTTCGCCGAGTCACGCTCTCTCTGATGCTTCCCATTACCACCAGCGCCTTCATCCTCGCGTTCGTCCGCGGAGTCGAAGCCTTCGAGTCCCCGATGTTCTTCGGAACACCCGCCCGGATCCACGTCCTTACGACCGAGATCTACAACTTGATCCACCACGACACCGAGCCCGACTACCAGGCGGCGACGGCGCTCGCCCTCTTCGTGATGGCGCTCCTCTCGCTCCTCATCGTCTGGCAGTGGCGCATCTTGGGCTCGCGAAGCTTCCTCACCGTCACCGGCCGGGGTTATCAGCCCCGGGTCACCCCGCTCGGGCGCTGGCGCTGGTTTACCTTCGGCATCGCTCTCGCGTTCATCTTCGTTTCGGTCGCGCTTCCCATCGGTCAGCTCGCCCTCGGGTCGTTTTTCAAGTTCTTCGGCTTCTATCGGAGGGATATGCTCACTCTCCAGCACTACCGCGACGTCTGGGAAAGCCGTCTCTTCTTTCGAGCGCTCTCGAACACGCTTCTCCTGGGCTTCGCCGGGGCCACCGCCACGATGCTCCTCGGCTCGCTCGCCGCCTACGTCGTGGTGCGCACCCGACTCCCGGTTCGGCGCGTCCTCGAGGTTCTCGCCTGGCTTCCCTGGATGATGCCGGGCATGGTTCTCGCCGTGGGCCTCCTCTGGGCCTACGCCCTTCTCCCCGGGCCCATCGCGCTCTACGGGACAAGGTGGGCTCTTCTCATCGCCTACGTCACCCTCTCTCTCCCGCTCGCGGTTCGGACCATGGCGGGGGCGCTCTCCCGGATCTCGGCCGATCTCGAGGAGTGCTCGCGGGTCCACGGGGCTACCTTCTGGACCACGTTTCGGAGGATCCTTCTCTCTCTCTCCTGGCCGTCCTTCGCCGTCGGCTGGATCTTTCTGTTCTTCATCATCCTGCGCGAGCTCTCCGCCTCGATCCTGCTCTACGGTCCGGGAAGTGAAGTATTGTCCGTGGTGGTGATGCGCCTCTGGAGCGAGGGAAAGGCGGAGGAGGTGAGCGTCATCGCTCTCATCATGCTTCTGTTCGTCTTCGCCTTCCGCTTTCTGGAAGCGCGCATCGTAAAGAGCCATGAGGTGGGTTCATGGTGAAATCTCCCGCCGTCTTCATCCTCGCAGGAAGCCTTGCCCAGAGCTCTCTGGAATGGCCGAAGGTCGTCGACGCGGCGAAGCGGGAAGGCAAGGTCGTCCTCTACAGCGCCCTCGTCGGGGCGCCGTCGACTTCGAGGATCACGGAGGCCTTCGAGGTGAAGTACGGGATTCCGGTAGAAACGCTCGAAGCGCGGGCGAGCGAGCTCCTCGAGCGCGTGCGCACCGAGCAGGCTTCCGGACGGTCGCTCGGCGACGTCTCCTACAACGGCTCGACCGCGACCGAGCGGCAGATGCACGACTCGGTCTTCGTGCCCCACGGCGGGCTTTCGAGCGCATCTCGTCTTGCGGCGCCGTTCACGAGCGACGGGACGAGACTCCCGGCGTTCGTCATCCATTTCGGAATCCTCGTCAATACCGAGCTCGTGAAGCCTTCGGAAGAGCCCAGGAGCTGGAAGGACCTCCTCCTCCCCCGATGGAAAGGGCAAATCCTCGCGGACGACGTGCACCCCGTCGGGAGCGGAAGCCTCTTCTTCCAGGCGACGTACGGGAAGCTCGGCCGCGAGTTCCACGAAAAGCTCGCCGCCCAGGACCCGAGCTTCACCCGCGACCCTCGCGGGAGCCAGAGGCGCGTCGCGCGGGGCGAGTACCCGGTCTTTCTCCCCTCGAGTCTCGCGGCGATGAAGGAGCTCGATGGACTGCCGCTCAAGACCGTCGTCCCCTCGGAAGGGGTGGTCTTCGTGCTTTACCAGACGGCGGTCTTCAAGAACGCCCCTCATCCAAACGCGGCGCGCCTCTTCATGGATTTCCTCTTGAGCGATGAGGCGCAGGCGATCTACGCAGAGGACGGCTATGGCCTGGTCGTCGAGGCCTCCCAGAAGAACACCTCTCGGCCGCCGCTCCTCGGCACGTCCGACCTTGCCACGATGGCCGAGATGGCTCGTCTCGCGCGGGAGATCTACAAGTAACGTGTCCGCGGTTCGTCTCTCGGGAGTGAGCAAGAGCTTCGGCGCCGTTCGCGCGGTCGACGGGATCAGCCTCGACGCTGAGGAAGGTAAGTTCCTTACCCTGTTGGGACCGAGCGGATGTGGAAAGACCACGACCCTCCGGATGATCGCCGGTCTCGAGCGCAACGACGGCGGACGGATCCAGATCGGCGAGAGGTTGATGAGCTGCCCCAAAGAAAGGGTGTTCGTGCCGCCCGAGCGACGCAATATCGGCATGGTGTTCCAGTCCTATGCGATCTGGCCCCACATGTCGGTTTTCGATAACGTCGCCTATCCGCTCCGGATCCGGAAGCGCCCGGCGGACGAGATCCGCCGGCGTGTCGGCGAGACGCTCGAGCTCCTCTCGATGAACGGACTGTCGGAGCGGCAGGCGACGGCGCTCAGCGGGGGCCAACAGCAGAGAGTCGCCATCGCCCGGGCGCTCGTCTTCGAGCCCTCGATTCTCCTGATGGACGAGCCGCTCTCGAACCTCGACGCCCAGCTCCGCGAGCAGATGAGGGTCCAGCTCCGAGAGCTCCAGCAGCGGCTCGGGATCACGACGGTGTACGTCACGCACGATCAGGAAGAGGCGATGGTCCTCGCCGACACGATCGCGGTGCTGCACGAGGGTCGACTCGTTCAACTCGGGCCGCCCGAGGAGGTCTACCACCGTCCCGCGAGCCGCACCGTCGCCGCATTCTTCGGGATGCCGAATCTCCTTGCGGGTCGAGTCGCCGAGGTGCGCCGTGAGAGTGAGAGGACCCTCGCCCGCATCTCGGCCGACGGCTGGGATGGTTGGTGCACGGCGCCCGGCGACGTTCGCGCGGGCGAGGAGGTGACCGCGGTCGTCCGGCCCGAAGCGATCGAGATGAGTCGCGAACGTCCCCGTTCATCGGCCGAGCTGGTGTGGGCCGGTCGGATCAAGGAAGGGTTCTTTCGCGGAAGCCGACGCTTCTTCGCGGTTGCGGTCGGCGACCTCCTGTTTCACGTGGACGGGCCTCCCGATCGACGGTTCTCCGAAGGCGAGGACGTCACCCTCAGCGTCTCTTCAGCGAATACGTGGGTGGTTCGATGACCGGCGGTGAAGTTCTTGTCGCATCGCTCCGCCGCGAAGGCGTCGAGGTCGTTTTCGGCCTTCCCGGAGTCCAGGTCTACGGTGTCGTGGCGGCGCTTCGGGACGAGCCGGCAGTCCGGTTCATCGCCACGCGCCACGAGCAGGCGACGACCTACATGGCGGACGGCTACGCTCGCGCCGGCGGGAACGTGGGCGCGGCGCTCGTCGTTCCCGGCCCGGGACTCTTCAACGCCGCCTCGGGTCTCGCGACCGCCTACGCCTGCTCGTCGCCGGTGCTCCTCATCGTGGGACAGGTTCCGAGGGCCTTCATCGATAAAGGCGTCGGGCAGGTGCACGAGGTCGAAAAGCAGCTCGAAGCCGTCCGGGCCGTGACGAAATGGCGCAAGCGCGTGCTCGACGTTTCGAGGATACCCTCCGCGGTCCGCGAGGCGTTCGAAGCACTGCGCAGCGGTCGGCCGCGGCCCGTCGCGATCGAGATGCCGCCCGAGGTCATGGAAGAGGAAGGGGCCGCGGAGCTTCTCGATCCACTCCTCGTGGCGCGTGTCGTTCCGAACGCAGCGGATCTGGACCGCGCCGCCGAGCTCCTCCGGGTATCGACGAATCCGGTGATCTACGCCGGCGGAGGAGTTCACTCCTCGGGCGCCCACGAGGCGCTGCGGCGCGTCGCCGAGCGTCTCGAGGCCGGAGTCATCCAGTCGACGGAGGGGAAGGGGAGCATCAGCGACGAGAGCGACCTGTCTCTCGGCGCGGTGCTCTGGCCCGACGGGCCTCTCCGCCGCCACTTCGCCTCCGCAGACGTGATTCTCGCGGTCGGAACCAGGCTCGCTCTCGCGAGACCGCGCCCGGAGCAGCAGGTCATCCAGATCGAGATCGACGCCGGCGAAATGGGCCGCAATCACCAGAAGACGTGTCCTCTTCTCGGGGACGCGAAGGCGACACTCGAAGAGCTTCTCGTTCGTCTGCCGGGTCGAGAGTCAAGGAAGTCCGAGCGGGAGCGCCTCCGCGCCGAAGTCGCGGCGACCGCGGACCAGGAACCGCAGGCGGCGATTCTGAAGAGCCTGCGCACCGCGGCACCCAGGGACACGATCCTCGTCCCCGACATGACCCAGATTGGCTACTACTCCCGACCGTTCTGGCCGGTGTACGAAGGGCACACCTATCTCTCGTCCTCGTACTCGCAGAACCTGGGCTTCGCCTACCCGACGGCCCTCGGCGCCAAGGTCGCGCGGCCGGATCGGCCGGTCCTCGCGCTCTGCGGGGACGGGGGATTTCTCTATAACGCGCAGGAGCTGGCGACCGCGGTCCAGTACGGGATTCACGTGGTGGTCGTGGTCTTCAAC
>Ga0326597_10015000_pt1 | contig 10146 bp, 3 predicted proteins | sample RVTome_12_FD_203789 | JGI IMG/M metagenome (GOLD analysis project Ga0326597, IMG submission 203789) | Soil microbial communities from uranium-contaminated site in the Upper Colorado River Basin, Wyoming, United States - RVT100D185 | ecosystem: Environmental > Terrestrial > Soil > Contaminated >...
CCGCGCTGAAGGGGGAGCGCAATCCGACCAGAATCGCATCGGATGCGATTTTGGTCAGATCGCGGCTTGGCCGGATTCCGAATTAAAGAGCGGCCGAAGATGGAATGAAGCCGAGCCGAAACATGGGCGGTAATTCTTGACCCGGCACTATGCGAGCGCGGACCGGGTCATCGCGGCAGCGCGTCACGGGACGCGTCGCCAGTGGCCGGCGCGCTCGCGCCGATCGCGGCGCCGATCGCAGCGCTGCGCGACGCGCCCTGCGATAGGTACGCGAAGAGATCGCGGATCTGCGCGTCACCGAGCTTCACGAGCAAGTCCTCGGGCATCAGCGAGGTCTCGAGCACGCGCAGTTCGATGATCTCGCTGCGCTCGACCTGGGTTCGCTGGTCCTCGGCGCTGACGAGCGTCACGGTCGCTGGGTCCTGCGCGGCTATGCGTCCCGTGAGCGTGCGGCCGTCGCGTGTGATCGCAAGCCACGACTCGAAGCCTTCGCGGATCTCGAGACTCGGCTCGATGGTCGCCACGAGCCAGAAGTCGACGTTGCCGCGGTCGTACGCGTCGAGCGGCGGACCGATGCGCTTCCCCTCACCGTAGAGCGCGTGGCAGGTCGCGCAGAGCGTGTCGTAGTGCGACTTTCCTGCGAGCGTGTCGCCGCCGGGCGCCGCGCGCAGCATCACGCGTAGCTCGGCTACGCGTTCGCGCTTCTGCTCCGAGGAGATCGTCACCGCCGGGCCGAAGGTCGCGAGCACTCGCGCCGCGAGCGCGTCGTCGTCGTACGCGCGCAGGCGCTCGAGGACGTCGGCGGGCATCTCGCGCGAGAGGAGGCGCCACTCGGCGAACTCGGTGACCAGCGCGCTCGCCCACGGAAGGCGCGTCGCGAGCGTTCGGAACGCGGTCGCGCGCAGGTCGTGCTCTTTCGAGATCTCGCCGCCGAACGCCTGGACGATGCGCGGCGCGATGCTCGGGTCGTCGAACGCGGCGAGGGTCGCGATCGCGACGCGCTGGAGCGCCGGTTCGCTCGTCGCGCCGCCGGTCGCGATGCGCAGGAGCTCGGGGACGGCTTCCTTATGCCGGGTCTCCCCGAGCGCACGGACGATCTCGACTCGCAGGCCGATGGATTCGTTCTCGTCACGCAGCGCGCGCAACGCGTCGCGCAGCGCCTCGGCACGCGCGGTCTCGTCATCGGCGCTGCGGCGCAGCGCGAGAACGATCCCCGCGCTCCCGAGCGTCGCCTGATGCTGGCGCAACGCCGCGTCGAGCGCCGCCGGCAAGCGCGGCAGACTGCGTCCCTCGAACGCGCGTTCGAGTCCGCCGAGGAGCAGCGCGCGGGCTTCGGCGTCCGGGGCGAGGGCGACAAGTCGCGCGCAGTGCTCGAGGTCGGCAGCGGTTCCGGCTGCCGCGTAGCGCTGCGCGAGCCGGGCGAGGATGGTGCGCCGCACGATCGGCAGGCGCCAGAACGCGGGGTCCGCGAAGAGCGCTTCGATCTCGCTCCACGCGCCGGCGTGCGCCTCGAGCGCCCACCAGGTCATCAGCGGCAGGTGCGGATCGTCGAGGTCTTCGGTGTGCCGCGCGAGCTCGCGCACGATCGCGAGTGCGGTCTGGGCGGGGATACGTTTCGCGGTCGCGGCGAGCTGGCTGCGGACATCGACATCGTCCTCGCGCGCCGCCAGCGCCGCGAGCTCCGGGTGTCCTTCGTGGCGATCGCCGAGGAGACGCACGACCCAGCGGCGAATCGACGCCGAGGGTTGCGCGAGCCAGTCGACCGCGCGCGCGGTCGTCAGCTCGCCGAGCGCGCTGAGCGCCCAGAGGCTCTCGAGCGAACCGCGTGCGCTGACGCCGTCGACGAGCGCATCGACGACCGTGCGGTCGCCGCGCCAACCGAGCTCGAGCGCGGCGCGCTGGCGCACCCACTTGTTGCGATGCGTGAAGAGCGCGATCAACGCGGTGCTCGACTGCGCGGCGAGGTCGCCGCCACGCCACGCCGGCGTCGAGTCGGACGGACGCACGCGCCAGACGCGACCGCTCTCCTTGTCCCAGTCGTCGATCGGGCTGACGTGGCTCAGGCGCGAATCGCACCAGTCGGCGATGTAGAGCGCGCCGTCGGGCCCGACGCCCGCGTAGACCGGGCGGAACCAGCGATCGGGGCTCTCGACGAGGTTCGGCTGGTCGACGCTCTGAAACGTCGAGCCGTCGCGCAGTCGCCGCGAATGCCAGACGAGGTTCGTCATCGCGTTCGGCGCGAGGATGTCGCCCGCGAGCTCGTCCGGGAAGAGCCCGCCGTCGTAGATCGTGAACGCTTGCGGGAAGCGCCGCGTGTCGCCCTCGCTGCGCATCTGCTCGAAGAAGCCGAACGCGTACGGGTTGGTCAACGGGCCGTGCTTTCCCCAGTTCTTGCGCGCGTAGCTACCCTGCGGGAAGTAGAAGCCGCGCGTGCCGCCGCCGTTCGTCCCGGAGAACACGCGGCCCTCGGCGTCGATGTCGAGACTGAACGTGTTGCCGCCGCCTTCGGCCCAGAGTTCGAAGACGCGCGATTCGGGATGGTAGCGCCAGACGCACTGTCCTTCGAAGCGCACGCCCTTCGTCGCCGCCGAGCTGACGTTGCCGACCGTCGTGCTGCCGTTGGCGCCGTAGAGCCAGCCGTCGGGTCCCCAGAGCAGGCTGTTCGCGACCGAGTGCGTGTCCTCGAGGCCGAATCCCGAGAGATGGACCTCGGGCTCTGCATCGGGAACGTCGTCGCGGTCGCGGTCGCGATAGCAGAGCAGGTACGGCGGATTGAGCACCCAGATGCCGCCGTGGCCGATCGCCACCGACGTCGCGATGCTCAGTCCGGTGATCACGTCACGGTGCGTGTCGAAGCGGCCGTCGGCGTCGGTGTCCTCGAACACGGTGATCTTGTCGGCGCCGGGCGTGCCGCGCGGGGGAGGCTCCGGGACCTGATCGAAGACCGCGCGCAGATGCTGATCGAAGCGCACGACCTGGAGGCCGGCCGGGTACTGGTACTGGCGGTACTGGACGACCCAGAGGCGACCGCGCGAGTCCCACGACAGGAAGAGCGGCTGCGTGACCGCCGGTTCGCTCGCGACGAGGTCGATCGCGAAGCCGTCGCGCACGCGGAACTGCTGCGCTGCGACGTCCGCCGGAGTCGGACGCGAGCCGTCGGCCATCACGCCGCGTCCCCCGAACGTGCGCACGATCTCGGCGACCCGCGCGTTGCCGGCGACTCCGCCGGCGGGCGCCTCGTCCGGTGGGATCACGGTTTCGGGCGCGGGCGACTTCTCGGGCGCGTCGTGATCTGCACGCGTCGGACCGAGCGACAGAGCGAGCAGCGACACGGTCGTCAAGGCGACGGCGATGGCGCGCGTGCGCGGAAGTTGGCGTCGGGGCGAGCGGTGGTCCATCGTCGAAGCGTCGTCCGGCGTCCTCGAGCGACCGCGAGCCTCGCACGACGCGCGCGAGCGGCCAAGCGAAAACCTCGCGGGGCCTGGCAAGCCTCGCCGCGTCGTGCGCCCGCGTTGGCGATTCCATCGCCGCGCGTTCGCAGCGATACTCTCCCCTCGACTCGAAGCCGCGATCGTCGGAGCGCCGCGGATTCGGCGCAGCTCGCGCTCCTGATTTCGCCGAACGACCGCTGACCTCTCACGGCCTCGCCTGCGCCATGCTGCGGAATTACGTGGATCTCCCGCGCGTGGTGCACGTGCTCGCGCTCGGCACGCTCGTCAACCGCGCCGGTTCCTTCGTCGTCCTCTACCTGACGATCTGGATCCGCAAGGAGCTCGATCTCGGCGTCGCGTTCGCGGCGACGGCGATGGGCATCTTCGGCGCCGGCTCGTTCCTCGCCGGGCTCGTCGGCGGCGACCTCGCCGATCGCTTCGGGCGTCGTCCCGTGATCCTCGCCAGCCTCTTCGGCGCCGCGTTGCTGCTCCTCGCGCTCGCTCGCGTCGCGTCGCCTGCCGCGATCCTCGCGACGATCTTCCTGCTCGGCTTCGTCGCCGATCTCTACCGTCCCGCCGCGAACGCGCTCGTCGCTGATATCGTCTCTCCGCTCGAGCGGCCCGCGGCGTTCGCGCTCCTCTACGTCGCGCTCAACCTCGGCTTTGCGGTCGCCGCGATCGTCGCGTCGTTCGTCGTCGATCACGGATTCGAGTGGCTGTTCTGGGGCGATGCGCTGACGACGGCTTGCTACGGCGTGATCGTCTGGATCTGGGTGCCCGAGACTCTCCCAGGGGGCGCGAGGTCGGTCGCACCCGTGACGCGGCGCGAACCGACGACCCGGTGGACGACGCGCGCTGCGGCCGCACGGATCCTGCGCGACCGCGCCTTCCTCGTGCTCTGCTCCGCGACCTTCCTCAACCTCGTCGTCTTCCACCAGGCGTTCTCGACGCTGCCGCTCTTCCTCGATTCCATCGGCCATGGCGAGGCGTTCTACGGTCGCCTCGTCTCGATCAACGGCATAGTGATCGTGTTCGCGCAGCTACCCGCGACGGCCGCGCTCGCGCGCTGGACGCGGCGCGGCGGGCGTCGCGTGCCGCTCATCGCGTTCGGCTACCTGTTGACCGCGATCGGATTCGGCGCGACCGGCATCGTCGACGCTCCCGTGATGCTCGCGCTCAGTGTCCTCGTGTGGACCGCCGGTGAGATCATCTACGCGCCGCTCGTTCCGGCACTGATCACGGACCTCGCGGACCCGTCGCTGCGTGCGCGCTACCTCGGAGCGCAGGCCGCCACGCACTCCCTCGCGATCATCGTCGGCTCGCCGCTCGGCGGCGTGGTGTTCGCGCACTGGGGGCCGGCGGCACTCTGGGGCGGCGCCTTCGCGCTCGCTTCCGTGAGCGCCGCGGCGCTCTTCGCGAGCTCATCGTGGATCGAGCGACGCGCGACGCGCGCGATCGACTGAGCGCTTGGGCAGCCGGCGAGCTCGGCGAATCGCTCCGCAGGTTCGCGATCGCGTTCGTCAACGTCGCGGGTGGGGCACGACCTCGACGCCGAGCGCTCGCGCGCGCGCCGCGGCCGACACCGGACCGGTTCCCGGGTGCGGGAACTCGCTCAGGAGCTCGCCGTCGTCGCCGAGGAAGGCGCTGAGATCGTGCACGACGCCGTCGCCGTCGGTCGCCTGGAAACGACCGTTGCCGAAGCCGTAGGTCTCGCGTAGCACGTCGCGGTTCTCGGGTGCGCTCCCGGGAAGCGCCGGGTGGCAGCGGTCGCAGTTCTCTGGCACGCGGCTGACCGTGTGGTGGTGGAAGGGGCTCCAGCCGAAGCCGCGGCGGCCGTCGGAGCTCGTGCGCACGCGGTCGTCGTAGACGCTTGTGCCGGTGTCCCCGGTGTAGCTGACGAAGACCGCCATCGAGCTGCACAGCGGCGCGATCTTGCCGCGGTGGTTCTCGCCGAGCGCGAAGAAGTCGATCGAGTAGTCGTCGCGCGTGACCGCGACCGCGCCCTGCGTCGAGACGCCGGTCGTGCGGTTCAGTTGCGAGCGCGAGTCGTCGATCGTGATGTGGCAACCGAAGCAAGTCTGTCGCCACGAGGTGTGGCAGGCGTAGCACTCGAGGCTGTCGGTGTGCGAGAAGCCGCTCGCGTCGACGCCCATCGCCTCGGTCATCGCTTGGTTGACGCCGCTCGCGATGACCGTGTGGACCTGCGGCACGTCGAGCTCGCGACCGTCCGTGCGCAGTCGCAACGCGACGCGCCCATCGGGCCGGCGCAAGAGCCGCCCGAGCGGGCTGCCGCGAGAGTTCTTGAAGAGGCCGTCCGCCGGATCTTCGCGCAGCGCTTCGCGCACCGTGCCGTGGCAGTCCTCGCAACGGATGCCGACCTGGAAGCGTTCGGATACGTAGATCCGTCCGTCGCCGTGGACATCGATGCCGACGTGGCAATCCGCGCAGACCATTCCCGCCGTGTGGTGCAGGTCGGCCGGCGTTTCGTCGACCGCGTTGCGGCCGTCCTCATCGGAGAAGTAGTGATCGCTGTCGTGCGCGTGGAGCTCCTTGCCGAGCGTCACGCCGTGCTCGGGCGTGCGCGCGGCCGGGAAGCCGCCCTCGCGGAGGCCGCGGAAGGCGAGACCGATCCGGCCGCTCTCGAAGTGGCAGTGCGCGCACTGCTCGGTCGGGATCGCGGACGTGAGCACGTGTTCGCGTGGGTGGGGCGGGAAGTCCCGCGCGATCGTGGGGTCGGCCGAACGCGACAGGCCATCGTCGTCGTAGACCATGTGGCAAGCCGCACAGCCCGACGAGCGGTAGTTGCCCGCGGCGTCGTTGCGACCGAAGTCGCTGAGATGGCAGGTCGGGCACGACTTCGGCAAGTAGATATCGATGCACGCGCCGATCGACGCGCGGTCGATGCCCGGCGCGGGCTCGCGCAGTGCGCGCAGCGCCGGGACGGTCCCCTCGGGCGCGGTGTCGGGATCGAAGCCGCGGTCGGAGCGATCGACGGCGGCGACGATCGCGTCGCGGCCCTGGGTGCCGGCGAGGAAACGCGGTGGCGTGTAGTGTCCGGCGTAAGTCGACATCACCGAGCGCGCCACCGCATCGACGATCGACTGGTGGCAGCCGCCACCGTTGTTCGCCGGGCTGCTCGCGCCGCAACCGCGGTCCGCGACGCGCAGGTCCGACGGGTTGACGAACTGCAACCAGGACGCGGGCGCCGCGTCGAGCTCGTCGGTCGTCAGGTTGCGCAAGTACGAGAGTCCCGCCGGCGCACGCACGTGGGCGCTTTCGCGCGTGTTCGCCGACGCGACGCCGCCGTGGCAGTCGGTGCACGAGAGGTGGAGCCACGGATGCGCGTCCTCTATGCCATGGCGGGTGCCGTCGGAGCCGACCGGACGATGGCAGCCGGCGCAGCCGACCTCGCCCGCCGCGACATCCTGCGCGTCGGGCTCGTGGAGGTCGGGGATGTCGTCGAACGTGAGCACGACTCGCAGGTGGCGCTCGAGACGCGTGCCGTTCGCATCGATGAGCTCGAGGTCGAGGTCGGCGGGTTCGCCGTCGATGTCAGCGCGCGCGATCTCGGGACCGATCGGCAAGACGACGCCGAGTCGCTGCGCGAAGCCGTCGCTGCGCTCCTGGAGCAGGATCGTGCGCTGGCGGTCGACGACCACCCGCTTCGCGGTCACGAGGCGAACGAACAGCGTCACGTCGCGCGACGCGTCGACGCAGCGCGCTTCGACGTGGATCCGCAGGTTCGACCCGCCCTGCGGAAACGCGACGAGCCCCAGTCGATCGCAGTTCTGCAAGCGTCCGAAGCCGCGCTGGTTGCGGCCGGCGTGGAGCACCGCGCCGCCAGGACAGTCGGCGACCGGCTCGGCGATGCGCAGCGTCGGCTCACCGCCACAGCACTCGGCGTCGAGCGAGACGAGCGTCGTCGCACAGCCGCTCGCGGGGTCGCAGTCGAGCGTCACGCAGCCTCCATCGCGGAAGATCTGGAAGACGAGGCGTCCTTCGGTCGCGTGCGGCGGCACACCGTCGTCGACGACGTCGAAGAGCACGTACGCTGGACCGAGCTGGTCTTCGCGTGGTGTCCACGTGAACGCGCCGGTCGCGGGTTCGAGGATCGCGCCTAACGGCGCACGTCGGGTGCGGAACGCGATCGCGTCACCGTCGGGATCGCTCGCTTCGACGACGAACGCGATCGGTTGGCCGGGTACGGTGCGGTGGATCGCGCGCGCGTCGATCGTGGGCGCGCGGTTCGCCGTCGCGTCGCTCGAGAGGACGACGATGGTGACTTCGATCGTCGCCGTGCGCGCGGGCACGCCGTCATCGCGCACCTCGGCGACGAGCGCGTGCTCGCCGACGTCCGTGGCCATCGGCGTCCAACGCAAGCGCCCGCTCGGCGGATCGAGCGTGCTCGCATCGGGGCCGGCGACGAGCGACCAGATGAGTGCGTCGCCGTCCGGGTCGCTCGCGGTGAACGTGATCTCGAGGGTCTCCTCGGCACGAACGAAGCGCGTCTCGAACGCGTCCGGACGCGGTGCGCGGTTGCCGATCGCGACGCGCACGAGTCCGGTGGTCTCCGCGAGGAGGGGCGGCGTGCCGCGGTCGACGATCGCGACGCGGATCCGGTGGTCGCCCGCTTGCCCGTCGCGCGGTGTGAAGCGCAGCACGCCGACCGTCGGGTCGACGGTGAGGCCGTCCGGGCCATCGACGACGAAGAACGACGCGCGGTCGCCGTCGGGATCGCTGAACGGTACTTCCGTCTCGAACGCGATTCCCTCGCGCGCGAGCATGGTGCCGAGCGGCGGAGCGCGCGGTCGTCGGTTGGTGCCGGCGCACTCGGCGTCCTCGCGCCAGGAGAGCGGCGCCCGCGGCGAGAACGCATCCACGCCGTGGAAGAGCCAGTCGAGGATCGCGATCGCATCGCTCGCGGTGACGCGCCCGTCCAAGTCGGCATCGGCGACCGCGGTGCAACGCGGAGGCGCGCCGCCGAGGAACAAGAACTGGAGCAGCCGGATCGCGTCGCTGATGTCGATCACGCGGTTCGGGTCGACATCGCCGCGATCGGCGAGGACGGCGGCCGGTCGTGCGCCCTCGTCGATCCAGCGCGCGACGAGCGCGATCTCCGCGGCAGAGAGCGCCGCGCCGTCGCTCGGCATGCGCACGCCGTGTTCGGGTACGGCGCGCGCCACTTTGTCGTAGAGCGGGCTCATCGCCGCCGAGTAGGGCAGGATCGGCGCGCGACCGTAGAGATCGCCGGCGCTCGCGATCGCGGCCGGATAGCTCGAGAAGTCGACGCCGCTGGCGCGACCACCGATGTGGCACGCGCCGCCGGAGCAGTGCGCGGCGAGGAGCGGCACGACATTGCGGGACCAGTCGACGGGCAGATCGCCGGCGGCGAGCGGGAGCGTGGCGCAGATGAGGACGAGCCCGACGGCGAGCGAGAGCGGCGGATTCATAACGCGCGGGGAGGCGGGTCGACCTCGCGCCTGATGGGCGCCGGGCGCCTGCGGCGCCTCGACTGCGTTCCCCCGATCGGCTCCCTGTTGAACCACGATCACTTCCGGTACACCGACTCCGCGTGCTGCGCAGGGTCCCGCACGTCGAGCGAGTTTTTCATTTCGGCCTCCGCGCCGACATGCTACCGCCGGGCAGCGGCGAATTCGACGCCGCCGGCGACCGCTCTGTGAAACAGACACCGGGGGAAGGAGCGTGGGCGTTCCGCGACCCGCGGGAGCCGAAAACCGCGGCGACCCTGCGCGGTGCCGAAGGACACGGGGTCGGGGTCGACGCGGGGGGAGCCGACGTGCGCTTGCCCCTCCCCGCGACACGACCGTGGTGCTATCCTTCTCGGCATGCGAAGGAATGCACGCCGTGACGAACATCCGCGCTCGCGCCGGGAGTTCCTGCGGGTCGGCCTGGCCGGGTTCGGGACTCTGACCTTGCCCGGGCTCTTCCGGCTGCGCGCGCTTGCCGGCGGGGACGCGCCGCGGCGAACCGCGCGCGAGGAACGCACCGCGGTCATCCTCGTCTGGCTCCGCGGTGGCGCGAGCCACCTCGAGACCTACGATCCCAAGCCGTCCGCGCCGAGCGAGTTCCGCGGTCCCTACCGGCCGATCTCCACGCGCGTGCCCGGGCTGCAGGTGTGCGAGCTCCTGCCGCGCCACGCGCGGATCGCCGATCGGTTCACGATCCTGCGCTCGATGGTCCACACGGGCGGCGGCCACCCGGCGGGCTCGCTCCAACTCCTCAGCGGCGACCCGGACCCGGCCGACAAGCCGAAGCCCGCCTACCCGGACCTGATGTCGGTCGCGCACTACCTTCGAAGGGACCCGTCGCGGTCCTTGCCCAACTACGTCGGCGTCAACCCGATCTCGCGCTACGATTCGTTCCAGATCGCCGGCCCGGCTTACCTCGGCGAGTCGTACGCTCCCTTCCGCGTCAGCGGGGATCTCGCGAGCCCGCATTTCGAGGTCCCTGGTCTCGAGCTCGAAGGCGAGAACCAGGGCCTGCGGCTGCGGGAGCGCGTGCGGCTTCGAAACGACCTCGACCGCCTCAGCCGCGACCTCGACGAGTCGGGCTCGATGCGCGCGATGGACGCGTTCGAGACGCAGGCGCTTGAGCTGCTGAGCAGTAGGTCGGCGAGGCGGGCGTTCGATTTGAACCTCGAGGACCCACGCGTTCGCGACCGCTACGGACGACACGCGTGGGGCCAACAGTGCCT
>Ga0326597_10015001_pt1 | contig 10145 bp, 7 predicted proteins | sample RVTome_12_FD_203789 | JGI IMG/M metagenome (GOLD analysis project Ga0326597, IMG submission 203789) | Soil microbial communities from uranium-contaminated site in the Upper Colorado River Basin, Wyoming, United States - RVT100D185 | ecosystem: Environmental > Terrestrial > Soil > Contaminated >...
GCGCCTTCGGGGGTCGCGTCGAGCAGCTCGAGGGCCCTGAGGACGGGCTCGGGATGGGGCTTGGGGTGGGTGACGCTGTCGGCGCCGACGACGATCTCGAACGCCTGGTCGAGCCGGGCGAGCCTGAGGCCCTTCATCGCCCCGTCCTTGAGCTTGCTCGTCACGAGACCGAGGCGCTTCCCTCTCGCTCGGAGCTTCAACACCTCGCCCACCACGCCGTCATACGGTCTTACCAGCGCATCGTGGTGCGTCAGGTTGTAGGCGCGGTAGGTGGCGACCATCGCGGCGATTTCGGCTTCGTCTTCGGTCCAGTCGCGGAACTGGACCCAGAGGGGGGTGCCGAGGCCTTTCATCCAGACGTCGTCGGGCGGGAGGGGGTCGGCCGAGCGGTGCACCTGCATCGTGTGGCGGTACGACCGGAGGATCAGGTCGATCGAGTCGATGAGGGTGCCGTCGAGGTCGAAGAGGAAGGTGGAGAGAGGCACGCCGCAAGCTAGGGGCGGAACACTTCCTTCACCAGGCGGAATGCTTTGAACGGCCTGACGAGCATGAGCACGGGAACGAGCACGGCCATGACGGCGAGCCGCACCGGGAGAGACTGTTGGCGCAACCGTTCTCCCAAGGGCGGCTTCGAAGCGCTTTTGCCGAGGCCCATGCCGTGCTGATACAGAACTTTTTGGCGCTCGAGGCGCTTCGCGTCGGCGTCCGCGGCGGCGCGTTCGGCTTCGTATTCGGGCGTCCCGGGCGCAGCGAGGATGCGAGTGTGGCCACAGTAGACGCACCGCTTCACCGCGAGGGCGAGGGGGCGTCCGCACTTGGGGCAGGGAGCGGTGGGGGGGGCGGGTTTAGGTGGTTGCGGGGTCGTGCGCCTATCATAGGGGTTCGCGGTCCGGGGCGCCACGGGGGCTGAGCTGCAGGGCCGCAACCAGCTCGACCGCCACGCTGGTTTCTTCCGTGTGGACGGGCGAGCGTCGTTCGTGCCAGGCGAGCAGATCCCGGACCGCGAGCGGCTCGCGGCAGGCGAGGATGTCCTCGAGCAGCAGCTCCTCGCCGGCCGTCATTCCCGCCGCGAGGCGGGAGACGAGCCCATCGAGTGCGGTGAGCCGAGGCGCGTCGCCGCGGCGGGCGGCGCGGCGGGCGGCGGAGAGCACCCACGGGATCAAACGGCGAGCGAACCGATCGCGGTCGCTGGCCCGCCAGCGGGCGTCTTGCACCGCCGCGAGCCGGGTCCGCACGAGCCCAGCGGCCGCCTCCAGCGCGCGTCGCAGCGCCGTTGGGTTTTCGTCCGCCCGTTCCGCGGTACAAGCGTGCACGAGGAGGCGGGTCGCGGCGATGGGATCGGCCCGGCCGATGCCTTCCTCCACCACGATCGCTTCGACGAACCCTCCGACGCGCACAGCGAGCACGGTGGCGGCCTGGTCGCCCTTCACCGCCGCGCAGGCGCCGGTCGGGGCCGCGTCTCCGGCACGCCGGGTTAACTCGCCCAGCCGGTCACACCAATCGAGCGCCGGGGACTCTTCGACGGCTCCCCGGGCCGTCTCCACCTGCGCGGCACCCACGACCACTTGCACGCGGATCTTGGCGGCGAGCCGTTCTTCGAGAGCGAGGGCCGCGGCGAGCGGCTCGGGCGGCAGGAACGCCACGGTGGCGATTCCGGCATGCGGCGAGCCGAGCCGGTCGATGCGACCTACCCGTTGGGCGAGACGAGCCGGGCTCCACGGCACGTCGTAGTGCACGACGCGCTCGGCGTCCTGGAGATTCAGTCCCTCGCTCAGGAGGTCGGTGGCAATGAGCAGGTCGGTCTCCAGGGCGCGCGGCGGCGGCGGCGCACCCTGGGCCGCCGGGGCGAAGGCCCGCAGCACCTCGTGCCGGGTCGATTCCCCCGCCGCGAACCTGCCTGCCGGACCGAACACGGCGGCCGCCCTGCGCCGCCCGAGGCGCTGCAAGAGGTGCCGCGCCGTTGCCCGTGCATCGGTGAACACGATTGTCTTGCAGGGCCGCGCGTCGAGCAGGCGCTCGAGCGCGGCGAGTTTGGGATCGCGCGCGTCAGCGGCGAGGGCGCGCAGCCGCGCCAGCTCGCGCCGGTCGGCACCGTCCGGTCCCCCCCCCGCTCCGCCGGAGGTGGGCTCGACGAGTAGCGGGAACAGCGCCAACTGGACGTCGAGCGATTCGGTCGGCGGAAAGCAGCGCTGGAACTCGCGCGCCGACAGACCCCGTCCCTCGGCCGCCGCACGATCGGCGAGGTCCAGGTACGCCTCGTGACGGGCGAGGCTCGCGCGGAACGCGGGCAGGCTCGACGCCAATCGCCGCAGCAGGACGAGCCGCAGGAGCGGCGCCGCGGGCCCGCCTCGCGCGAGCCGCCGTACGCCGTCCACGAGCGCCGCGACGACGCCATCCGGTGCCGGTCCGACCCGCACCGGTTCGGCATCGCTGCGCAGCGGAAACGACAGCGCGACGGGGCCTCCAGCATAGCCGTTCCGCACGCGGGTCCGGCTCCGCGCGACGATGAGGCGGGCCGCCGCCCCCGCGATGAGCGACGCGTCAACCTCGCCCAGCGCCGCGCGGCGTAGCGACGGCACACCAAGGGCGGCGAGGGCATGATCCCGCAGGAACAGCCGGAACAAGTGGAACAGGTCGGCGAGGCGGTTGTGCACGGGCGTGGCCGTCACGAGCAGCACCCGAGCGCCGACGACCAGGCGGGCGAGCGCGCGATAGCGGTTCGTGTCCGGATTGCGGAAGCGGTGGGCTTCGTCGACGATGAACAGACGGGTCGGCGGATGGGCGGTTGGGCGGATCGGTTGTAGGGGCGCAGCATGCTGCGCCCCTACCGATCCGTCCCGTGCACTGAGAGACTCGTGCGTGATGATCGGCGCCTTGGCATCGAAGCGGTCCAACAGCGCCCGCCACTGCGGGACGAGCACGGCGGGGACGACGAGGCGGAAGGGTTCGTCTCGCACGAGCGCGACGGCGAGCGCGACGTACGACTTGCCGAGTCCGACGGCGTCAGCGAGCAGGGCGCCGCCGTGGCGCGCGAGGATGCCGCTCAGTCGCTCCGCGGCGGGGACCTGGTGCGGCGCGAGCCACGGCGGCCATGCTTCCGGCTCCCGGTCCACCGCCGGTCCGTCGAGCAGCGCGCGCGCCGCGCGGCACGCGACCGCACGCGCCGGCGCCTCGCCCCCCGGCCGGAGCGCCACGCTGAGTGGCTCCGGGACCGGGACGAGATGCTCAGAGAGGATCCGAGTCAAGACGAGCCAGGGCACGGCGGTCGGTCCGGTCGAGCTCGAAGGCATCGGCGACGGTGTCGTCGGCGGGCTCGCGGCGGGTACCGAGTGCGGCGAGCGCCGTCCACACCGGTGAGCAGGCGGCCGGCACGGGGAGGTCGCGCACGACGCGCGCATTGAAACGGTGGAAGCCGCCGCGCGCCGGATCGGCGACGAGGCGCGCGAGCGCGGTGAGCCAGCGCGAATTGAGCAGCGCGGCCAGCGCGATCGCCTCTGCTTCATCCCGCGCGGCGATGCCGTACACCGTGTTGAGCGGGACGATCTCCGGTGGGGGAACGGCGGCGGCGATCCGCCGGCCGAGGTCGGGCCACAGCACGCGATGCGGCGCACGCGCGAGCGCGGTGCGGAACAGCTGCCAGGGGGCGCCGGCGCGGTAGTCGGCGCGGCGGCGAAGCCGGTCGAAGTGTGGCGCGAGCCGCGCGGCGACCGCCGCGGGCAGCCGCTCGAACGGCCGGCCGTCGGCGCCGTGGGTCCAGAGTAGATGGAGCCGCGGGTTGCAGCGCCACGCCCCGAGGTCGCGGCCGCGCACCGCGGGGCGAGTGCCGGGGCACGCCGCCGGCACGAGGAACACGTCGTCCGCTCCGGTCTTCACGCCGAGCTGCGGCGTCCAGCGAGCCCCGACGGTGGGGAAGGCGGCGCGCAGCCGCCGCGCGACGCGGTCGGCATCGGGGACGAGGATCCACGGACCCGCAGCCTGCAGAAGGCGTTGCGGGACGGCCGGCGCGTCCGGTTTGGGTCCGAGCGCGGTGGCGGTCGCTTCCACCCCGGCGACGTCGGCGCGGGCGGCGACGAGGACCATGGGATACACGGCCGCGGCGAACGCGCGGGCCGCAGGCTCGGCGAGCGGCGCCGCGCGGTCGATTCTGGTCGAATGGGCCAGGCGCTGCCGCAGCGGCTCGGCGTAGCCGCTGGTCGCGAGCTTGGCGGGGACGAGCAGGGCCAGCACACCGCCGGGGCGCACCAGCTCCAGCGCCCGCTCGGTGAACGCGACGGCGATGTCGGGGAGGTGCGCGAAGCCCCCTTGGACGGCGGGCCGCCAGCAGGAATAGCGGGCCGCGAGCGTCTCTCGCACGCGCGGCGGCAGCCGCTCGGCGCGCACCCACGGCGGGTTTCCCGCGACGAGGTCGAACCCGCCGCGCAGCATGGCGTCCCCGAAATGCGACTCGAAGGAGAAGAAGGGCACCGCGTCCTCACGCGCGAGCCGCCGAGCCGCCGAACGCAGATCCGAGAGGCTCGCGCGCGAGCGGGCAAGCCAAGCCCGTTGCGGCGGCGCGAGCCCGCGGCGGCGGCCAAAGAGGTCTCGGTCCTTGGCGGCAGCCAGCACTTCGCGGATCGCCTCCTCGAGGCCGCTCCCCGCCTGTCGAAACAGCCGCCGCGCGAGCCCCGCTTCGGCCCGTCCGAGTTCCGCGTGGGCCGCGCGCTTCTCGGAGCCCGTGAGGTCGAACAGGGCGTGCCGTGCCGCGGCGAGCCGGCGGACCTCGGGCCCGCCGACGCGGATTCCGCGCCGCCCGAGCGAACCGGCGAGCGCGAGCGGGTCGAGCAGGGCGTCGCCCTGGCGGACGTGGCCATCCAGGTTGGGCAGGGGCGCCACGGCGCCGACATCGGCGGTGTCGTCGTCCGCGACGAGGGCCAGCCACAGGCGCAGTTCGGTGAGCCGGACAGCGGTGGGGCTGAGATCGACACCGAACAGCGAATGGGCGAGCACGTCGCGTTTCACCCGCGCCGCGGGCCCTTCGCCCGCCGCGCACCGCAGCGCGACCAACTCGCCCAGGGCGCCGAGCAGAAACGCCCCAGATCCGGCGGCGGGATCGAGCACGGTGAGCGCCCGCAGGTCGGGAGCGGGGTTCGGGGCTAGCCCCTCGTAGATCCAGCGCGCGGCGGCCGCGCCACTGAGGCCCACGCGGCTGACGAGGACCGCCTCGAGCCCCGCGCGCACGATCCCGCGCACCAACGCCGCCGGGGTGTAGTAGCTGCCGCTCGCGCGGCGCTCCGCCGGGTCCATCACGCCCTCGAACACGCGCCCCAGCATGTCGGGGGCGATGCGCTCGCCCCCCTCGTCCTCGCGCACCGAAAAGTGGAATCGTTCGAACAGGTCCTCGAAGGCCTCGCGCCAGTCGGCATTGCTCCACACGGCGGGCCCGTGGCGGCGCTCGAGCGCCGTCGGCTCGAACAAGCCTCCGTTTAGGAACGGCAGTCGGCCCAAGGCGCGCGCCGCTCTGCCGCGGCTCTCCATCGGCCGGTTCAGCGCGCCGAAGCAGAGCGGATGCAGGAACGCCCTGTGGAAGTGGAGCCGGCGGCCGAGCGCAATCTGGAGCAGCCGCGGCAGGTAGCGGGGGTCACCGTCAAGCCAGCCCTTCGCTTGAACGAAGTAGAGGAACAGCACGCGCGTCAGCGCGGTGAGGGCCAAGGCATGCCGCTCGGTGCGCGCCCGCGGAGCGGTGAGCCGGTCGGTGAGGCGCTCGAGGGTCTGGCGGAAGGCGCGGAAGAAGCGTGGCGTGATTCCCTCGCTCGCGAGCACCTCGCCGATCCGCAGACTGAGCGCGAGGGCCGACTCGCCCGCGGCGGGGGCAAGCCCCTCGAGGATTGCGAGCGCAGTGCCGGGAGGGCGCGGCAGCGGGAGCGTCGCGAGGCGAATGCCGAGCGGGCCGGCGGCGGCGACGCGCCACGCCGCGCACACGAGGTGCCGGGGGTTGCCGCCGAGCGCGCAGGCCAACCCCCGCTCGGCGCCGGCGGCGAGCCGGCGGGCGGCGGCGCGCGCGGCGCGCTCGGGATCCCTGGCCTCGAGCCCGAACACGCGAAACGCTTCGTGGCGCGCGACGAGCGCGACCCGCGTGACACCTGCCGCCGCCGCTTCTCCCCCGAGCCAGGGCCCGGGTGGCACGGTTTCCCACGCCGCGTCGTAACCGAGCACGCGAAACAGGTCGCGGAGATCGTCGATCTGCTCGGTGCGGGCGAGAAGTTCCCGCAACACCACGGGCCCCTCCAGAGAGAGGAGCTAACGTGGCGCTGGACAGTGCTGGATTAGGTACCGAGATCCTGCGTGCTGGTACAATTCAACGCGGAGTGCGGAATGTGGAATGCGGAATGTAAAGGTGAGTCTCGTGGCGCACGACCTCGCCCGTCAATTCCGCATTCCGCACTCCGCATTCCGCATTAGGTTGCCTTCCTCAGCCGTATCTCCCCATTCACCGTCGACAGGCTCAGCGACCGCCCCCCCCCTCCCGTCCCGATCGTGCCCCGCACCCGCCGCGGGCCGAAACGGCCCGAGACGGTCAGGGGATAATCCGAGTCGATCTCGCCGTTCACCGTGGAGGCGCGCACCTCGGTGTTGAGCTGCGCCGGCATGATCAGCGTGATGCCGCCGTTCACGGTGCTGAAGTCGAGCTGGTCGGTCCAGTCGGCGCGGCCCATCTGAACGTACACCGACCCGTTCACCGTCGACGCCTCCGCCAGGCCGGTCGTGGTGACCCGCACGCTGCCGTTCACCGTGCTCGCCGACACGTCGCCCTTCAGCCCCTCGGCCGCCATCTCGCCGTTCACCGTGCGCCCCGTGAACGCGACACCCGCCGGCACCTGCACTTCGAAGTCCACTACGACGTCGTTGTTCTCGGTGCTCGAGGACCAGTTGTCGCCCGGCTCGCAGACGTTCTCGCGGCGGGCGCGGGCCGGCGTGGGATAGACGGCGCAGATCGTCACGCCGCCGTCGTGCTCGACGACCTCGATCTTCACGTCGCTCGTGTCGGAGCGGCGGGCATGCTTCGCCGCCGTCACTTGGGCCTCGTTCCCCGTCGCCGCCACGGCCCGCACCGCGCCGTTCACGCCCTTCACCTCGAGCCGCTTGCCCTGGGCGATGCGGCCGTGCCAACGGAAGTCCTGCTGGGCTCGGGCGGCGCCCGCCGCGCTCACGAGCAATACAGCTGCGATCAGGCCGATGCGCATACGTGGCTCCTCAGTTGTCGTTGCGGTTCTTGTTGCGGTCGCGATCGGGCGCCTCGAGCTCCCCCGGACGCCGCAGCCGGATGTCGCCGTCGAACGTCTCCAGCTCGAGCCGCGCCTTGCCCGTCCCGAGGGTGATGCTGAACCGGTGCGGGCGCTTGTCCCGGGCATCCGGCAGCGGCACCGGGAAACTCGCGTCGAAGTCCCCGTCGAACGACGCCACGCTCAGCCGCACGCTCGCGTTCGGTGGAATGGCCACCGTAATGTCGCCGTCGTGGGTCGCGAGGCTGTAGCTGCCGCCGTCCTTGATCGTGCCGTCGTAGACGATGTCACCGTCGACCGTGCCGACCGCAACGTTGGGCGAGTCCATCCGCAGCAGGGTGACGTCGCCGTCCACCGTTTCCACGGTCACCTCGCCCACGACGTCGCTGATACGGACGTCTCCCTCGACCGCGTTGACCTGAATACGGCCGCGGGTACGCGCGAGTGTCACGTTGCCCTCGACGGCCTTGACTGCCACGGTGCCGACGCCTCCGGTAATCGAGATTTCGCCCTGGACCGACTGCGCGGACACGGGCCCGCCCGCCCCCTCGACCGTGATGTCGGTATAGACGCCTTCCAGCGCCATGCCCATCCACGTTGGCACGGTGATGTCGAGATCCACGATGGACGGCGGTCCCCGCCTCCCCTTGGTGCGCACGAACACCGTGCCGGAGGACGTGGACACCTCCACGGTGCTGCGGCTCGAGTGGCTGGCGCGCACCCGGACGTTGCTCTGGTTCCAGGTGCGCACCGCGATCTCGCCGCCGAAGTTGTTGACGTCGAGCCGGGCGCCCGCCTGAACGGCCACCGTCGTATCCGTCTCACCCTGTTGGGGGGGGGCCAGCGTGAGGGCCGCCAGCGTCGCGAGTGTCGTCAGCATGTCGATCTATTCCTCTCTAGCTCTGCGCCGCGGCGAGCGCGTTGGCGCGCCGCAGGAGCTCGATTTTCCGCCGCATTGTGTCGGCGAGATGCAGATTGAGATAGGCGTTCCCCGGGTCGGCCTTGAGGGCGCGCTGCGCCTCCCCGATCGCCTTGTCGATCACGGCGAGATTCTGCCGCACCACGCGCACCGTCGAGGTGTCGAGCCGGCCCTGGCTCTTCTCCAGCGCGTGCTCCAGCTGGGCCACGGCGGCGTCGATGCCGGACCTCCATCCGGCGTTCTGCACCTGGGCGGGTGCGGGTGGGCGCGTCGCTTCCTGAACGGGGGGCGTCGTCCGGCGCCCATGCAGCGCCAGCCACACGCCGCCGCCCGCCAGGAGCATCAGCGCGACGCTCGCCGCGATGAGCTGCGGCGCGCTGAAGGACACGCGCCATGGAAGCCGAGGAGGGGTCGCGTCTCGGCTAACCCCGGGCCGCCCTAAAGGACTTCCTGCTGGTCGCCGGCCCGGGGTCAGCCGCGCGTCAATACCAGGCCAGAGGTCGACCCCAGGGGGCCGATCCTCCAGCGCCTTGGCACGCGCAACGACCTTACGCAGCTCCTCGAGCGTCGCGCGGCAGTCCGCGCAGGCCGCGAGATGCGCTTCGAGCGCGGCGCGCTCGCCTCGGGCGAGCTCGCCGTCCACGTATTCCGACAGCCGGTCAGTCCATTGGTCGTTCATCGGTCTAAGTGCCTCCGCAGCGCCATCCGCGCGTGATGCAGCTGCGATTTCGACGTGCCCGGCACGACGCCGAGCATGCGCGCGATCTCTTCGTGGCGATAGCCCGCCACGTCGTGCAACACGAACACCTGCCGAGCCCCGTCGGGGAGGCGGGCGAGCGCCTCCTCGAAGTCCAGCGACATCTCGGGCGTCTCGCGCGGGCCGGGCATCCCGGCGAGCGGGTCCTCGCCCCCGTGAAATCGCCCCCGCTCGACCCCCAACGTCTTGCGCCGCGCCAGGACCACGTTGACCGCGAGCCGGTGCAGCCACGTCCCGAACGCCGACTCGCCGCGGAACGTCCCCAGCTTCTGCCACGCCCGGACGAAGACGTCCTGCGTCAGGTCGTCCGCCTCGTCGGCGTCGAGCATCCGGCGCACGAGGCTGTGGACGCGGGCGACGTGGGTGCGGTACAGGCGCTCGAAGGCGCTGCCGTCCCCGCTCGCCGCGAGGGCTGTGTCCGCCGCTTCCGCATCCGCCATGACCGCCGGCTCGTCTCTGGTCAGAGGTACCTCAAGCGCCTGTCGGGGCATGCACCGGATTGGATAGTCAGGCGCCCCAAAGGGTTGTGTTCAATGTTTCTTCATAAAGAATAGGCTAGATTCACGGCCGCCATGACCCCCAGCCTCCTGGCTCTCGCGGGCGTCGGCCTCCTCCTCGGCTTCCGTCACGCCTTTGAGCCCGACCATCTCGCGGCCGTTTCGACCCTCGCCAGCCGGCAAGGCAGTCTCTGGAGCGCCGCCCGGCTGGGCCTCGCCTGGGGGGTGGGCCACACCGCCACCGTCGGTGCGATCGTGCTACTCGTCGTCGCCCTGGGCATCCGGCTCCCGCCGGCGCTGTGGCCGGCGGCGGAGCTGGTCGTCGCGGCGCTGCTCGTGCTGCTCGGAGCCGCGGTGGTGTGGCGCTACGCGCGGGGGCGGTGGCACATGCATCTCCACGCCCACGATGTGAACCCGCATTTCCACCTGCACAGTCACGCCCGCGACGCCGGCCATGCCCACCTCCACGCCACAGCCGACGCGCACCGCTCGCTCGGCTTCGGCGTCGCGCACGGCCTGGCCGGGAGCGGAGCGATCGCGGTGCTGCTCGTCGCGGCGGCGCCGAGCGCGGGGTTGCGGCTCGCCTACTTCGCCGCGTTCGGGACGGGGACGATGCTGGGGATGCTGGCGGTGTCGCTGACGCTGGGAGCGCTGGTGCGGTTCGCCTCCCGGCGCGGGACGGCCTGGGCGACGGTGCTACACTTGGGGGCGGC
>Ga0326597_10015002_pt1 | contig 10145 bp, 6 predicted proteins | sample RVTome_12_FD_203789 | JGI IMG/M metagenome (GOLD analysis project Ga0326597, IMG submission 203789) | Soil microbial communities from uranium-contaminated site in the Upper Colorado River Basin, Wyoming, United States - RVT100D185 | ecosystem: Environmental > Terrestrial > Soil > Contaminated >...
GACCGCCTTCAGTCGCAGGGCCCCCTCCGCCAGGGCTGTCTCGATTTGTGGAATGATCGGCAGGCGGCGCCGGATATCCGCCAGGGTGTCCTGCTCTGTTCCCGCCGCCGCTTCGATGGTCAGGGCCAGGGTGTTGACGCCCTCCTCGGTGGTCAGCGCGGCGAGGTAGTTGATCAAACCCGGGACGACAAACAGCTCTTCATCCAGTTCCGGCATGCCCAACCACTGGCCGGCGCCTAGATCCACCAGCCTGGTCCGTCGGCCCCGCAATTTGCCGAGGCGCGGCAGGGCGCTGCCGCAGGGGCAGGGTTCGGTGATAAAACGGGACAGGTCGTCGGTCCGGTAACGGATCAGCGGCATACCGGTCCGGGTGAGAGTGGTCACCACCACCTCGCCGGTCCGGCCGGGCGGCAAGGATTCGCCGGTGGCCGGATTGACGATCTCGAAGAAGAGATCGAGCTCCCGAAGGTGGTAACCGGCCAGTGCCAGGCAATCAACCCCGCCGCTCAGGGCCATTTCGGTCATGCCGTAGTGGTTGAAGGCCGGGCATCCCCAGCGCCGTCCGATTTCTTCCACCAAAGCGTCCGGCACGAAATCGGAGGTAAGAAACACGCTTTTGATGATTCCCGGGGGGATGGAGGCCGCGTGAGGATGGCGCAGCACCGACAAAACCTGCACGGGAATGCCGACCACGCAATCGAAAGGTTCTTTTGCCAGCAGCGCGGCACAGGCGCAGGGATCGCTAACCAGGCCAAAAACCTGGCAGACAACCCCCAGTGGTTCGAGGGCGCGGGCCAGCAGATCCCCGGCACTGGCCGGCAGTTCTCCGGGCAGCAGCACCAGGGCGCGGTGGCCGGGGCGCAGAACCTGGGACATGCCGCAACGGAAAAAGGCCTGGGTCAGGGCCAGTTCGTCCCGGGTGAAATAGAGCCGCTTGGCGGGTCCGGTGGTGCCTGAACTTTCCAGGGTCACCACCCGGTCGATCGCTCCCTGGGAGACCGCGAGCATCTGCAGTCCCTCGCGACAAAGATCGGTCGAGGTGGTGAAAGGCAACCCCTCCAGTTCGACCAGCGATTTCAGGGGGCGTCCGGACCGGTCCTGCAACCGTTTGCGGTAGAAAGGGCTGTGGGTTCTGGCGTGGTCCAGAGTTCGATTAAGATGCCGCAACTGATATTCGCGCAGCAGGGTAAGGTCGAGGTCGTGGGTCGGCTGCTGGCCGATCCCGGCGGAAATCCATGCATCGAGCGGACTAACGTGCATCATCTTTTTTCCGGTAAAGGGATATTCCATCAGCGGAAGTCAGGTTATACAGGCAGAAGGGCACCAGTTTTTCCTCGGCAGTCAGGACATGGATGCAGCAATTGCCGGCCCGCTCCAGGTCGATGTTCCAGGCGTCCTGAAAGGCCATGGCCGAAACGGCAAAGGTATGGGTTTTGACCCTTTCCAGAAAGCCGTCCAGGCTGTCCGGTGCGGCGGCAGCTTCGGTCGTGGAGGGCCTTTTTTGGGGAGCCGCCCACTGACGGGTGAGAAAAGCGGTAGATTTTTTGGCGCCCTCGGCGGCCGGAATCGGTTTGTTGCAGCAGCAGCTGTCTTTTTTAGTCAGGGGTTGCAATCCGCCGTCCGGCAGCAGCAGGAAGTTGCCATGAAACGAACAGTGGGAATGTTCGCAACCCGGCGGAGCGAAATTGTCGACCCGCATGCGGGCACCTGTCTGCTGTTCGATACCCCGGATAATCTGCGGCAGGGTGATGCGATCCCGGTCTGCCGGCGGGGCAGGAAAGCGGCCGAAGTAACTGATCGGCTGGAAATGCACGCCCCGTACGCCGGGGGCGCGCCGCAGGGCGAAGTCGAGGATTGCGCCGAGATTGTCGCTGTTGATCCCCGGCACCACGGTCGGCACCAGTACCACGCCCAGCCCGGCGTTCAGACAATGGTCGATGGCCCGGATTTTTTCAGCGAACATGGCACGGCCGCGCAACTGTTCAAAAATGGTATCCGAAGTACCGTCGAACTGCAGAAACACCGAGGCCAGGCCGGCCTCCTGCAACTCCCGGGCATAATGGGGGTTTTCCGCCAGCCGCAGGCCGTTGGTGTTGAGCTGGATGAATGAGAAACCGTGGCTGCGGCCCAGGGCGATGATGACCGGCAGGTCGTCGCGGACTGTCGGCTCGCCCCCCGAAAGTTGAATGATTATGCCGTCGCCACTGGCCCGGCGGACGGCCCCGTACCAGCTGTCGATGACCGAAAGGGAAGGGTCGTCGGTGCCGGTTTCGCCGCTGGAAGCGAAGCAGACCGGGCAGGTCAGGTTGCAGCGGGCGGTAACCTCCAGCAGAACCGAACAGGAGTGCTGGCCGTGCTCCGGGCAGAGCCCGCAATCGTAGGGGCAACCGGCTTCGACCTCGGAAAAACAGACCGGAGGCCGCGAGGGGATCTTCGGTCTGTTCCACTCGTTCAGATCCGGGGGCCCCTGCCAGATCAGGGAACGGAATTCACCGTGCTTGGGACAGTGCTTGACCAGCTCGACCCGATGGCCGTCGATCTCCCGCCGGGCGGGAAGTCGCTGCAGGCAGATCGGACAGAGACTGGCCGTTTCAATCGGCAGGGATGAGGGTTGGTCAGCCATGCCTGCACCCCGAAAGCTCGATGCCGTTTTCGGCCAGGAGTTCCTTGACCTTGAGATAAACCGCGCCGACGATCTGACCGCACCTCAATTGGGGATCGGGATCGTCGCCCACGATCGCTTCGCAGTCGACTCCGCCGTACTGCTCGCCGTAGAATTCGTTGAACCATTCGGCCAACTGCATACGCATCCCCATGAAGGCGATGTGCTCCCCTTCCTCATCGGTGCCATGGCCGGCATAGAGCGCCAGCAGACACATGCCACCGGTCAAGGCGCCGCAGGTTCCCGATCCGAATCCGGCGCCATGGGCCAGCCCGGCCATGGTCCTGATCAGATCCGGGTTGGTCCGGCCGCAATTTTCCAGACCAAGAGCCAGCAGGATCTGACTGCAGTAATAGCCCTTCTGGGCCAATTCCATCATGCGGGATAGTTCGTTCAAGGTTGAGTCCTTTGGTTAAGATCGGTGGCTAGTGGCTAGTGGCTAGTGGCTAGTGGCTAGTGGCTAGTGGCTAGCGGCTAGCGGCTAGCAGAACTACTTTGCGCGATCAGCAGAAAATAACCGGGGCGGATGGCCTGAACCGCCTGTTGCATGGCACGGCCATCTCCGTCGTCAGTGAACCGGCCCCAGAAGGAAGTCATGGACCCGTGCAGCAGCACGAGTCGCGCCGCCAGTTCCGCCAACAGGTGGGATCGGTCCTGCCATAGCCGAACCTTAAAGCCGGCGCCTTGCAGGCAGTCAAACAGCTTTTCGCGGCTGACCGCGCCTGCCAGGCAGCAATTACCGGGAAGGGCGCCTCTTTCAAGGTCTCGGCGCCGGTAGAGGTCGCTTAAGATCAGACGCCCGCCGGGCTTCAGCACTCGATGAAACTCTCGCAATGCTCCGGCAGGATCGCAGATCAAAGACAGGACGCATTCACAGGTCAGCCCCGCAAGGACTCCGTCCGCGATCGGCAACGTTTCCGCCCGTCCGCGAAGCAGAGGTAAACCGGGATGGCGTGCCGTTCCTTCCCCCAACAATTGGGCGGAAAGGTCGAGGCCCATGGCCCGCAGGCCGTGCACCCGGCGCAGGTAGGCGGCCGTGGTACCGATGCCGCAACCGATATCTAGTACCCGGGCCCCCGAAGGCCAATTGACCTGTTGCAGGGCCTCCAGCAGCAGGGCCAGGCCGCCGGGTCGCAAGGTGTCGCCCGTAGCCTGACGCAGGGCGTCGGTTTCATAAAGGCGCGGTGCTGTCAGAGGACAGGCGACACCGCCGTTCAGGCCATTTGCGGGCATACTATTTGTCTTCAAGAATCCGTTCAACCTCGGCCATTTTGCCGGTGGCCAGTTCCTCGGTGATGAGTACCATGCCGCAGCCGGTACAGACCGGCAGGTCCACGTGGAAGGTGCCTTTCATATAAGCGAAGCCCACCTTCCGCATCACGAGGGGCTTTTCGCATTCGTCACAGACCCATTTGTCGGCTTCCTCCTGCTGTATCATTTTTCCACCCCCGTAATGATCATTCGATGACAATAGGCTTTGAGAACCCGGAAACCATCCTTTTCCGCCATGTAATCCACCCAGAAAGTGGTGTTTCCGAGCTTGAGGTTGGCTCGATAACACTTCCTCTCTTTATTAAAGAGGCGATGACCGGTTTGTTCGGCCAGGGCGATGACCTGGCGCAGGTCGTTTTCCAGAATGCGCCTGTTGTCGATGCTGCGCAGGACTTCGGGTTGGATATACAATTTGATCTTTTCGTAAGGTTCCATGGTTCGCTCTTCGGCTTCGCCGAGACGGGTAAGGAGTTCCTGCTTTACCCGGCTGCGGTTGGTGCGCCGGTCCGACCAGGATAGCCAGCCTCTGGCCCAGGGATCGTTGCCGGGTGTCGTGGGAAAGAGCAGTTCGATCAGATGCGCCGTGCGTTTGCCGGCGGCGACGAACTTGTCGCGGCACATGGCACAGTAGGCCAGGAAATCCCGTTCGCTTTCCGCCGCCCGGCGGGCGACGATGGCGTCATCGAGCTGCTGATTGGCATTGAACACCAGCCCGCCGTAGCCGCAGCATTCAGCCATGTCCTTCGACAGAGGGAGTTCCTCCAGAACATAGCCCAGACCGGTCAGGATGGCGCGCACTTCGGTCTGGATTTTGGCATCGTTACGGCTGACACAGGGGTCGACCACCGCAATGGGTTGTTTGGCTCCTTCCCGGCGTCTGGCTGCGATGGCTTCGATGGGAGAAGCCTGCCACAAGGGAGTTACGGGGATTTCGGGCAGATGTTCCTTGAACAGGGTCTGGCAGGTGCAACAGGCGGTAATCATCTGCGGCTTGCCCATGTCCTGCCACTGTTTTCGAATGCCTTCCAGTGTTTCGCGAAACAGCTCTTCCCGGCCCGACCAGTAGGCGGGAACACCGCAGCAGCCAAGGAGGACACCGACACCGCCGGAGAGATTTTCACATAGATATTCGTAGGAGGTCAGGACCTCCCCGGGGGCCGTGGCGCACAGCATGCAACTGGGGAAATAGAGATAAGCGCTTTGGTCTTTGCCCGGCTGGTGGCGGCAGAGGGCGAAATCGTCGCCGGTGCTGACGGCCATGTCCTGCAAGGGAAACTCGTGCGCCGACGGGGGCATGAATTTTTCCTGCAGCATGAAGTGGCGCTCCTGGCGGCAGATTTCTCCCATGGACAGATCGTTGGGGCAGACGTGCGAGCACAAACCACAATCGGTGCAGGAATTGATGAACTGATTGGTGGTGTGAGCGGCGCCCATGAGCACTTTTTCGTTGTTGAAGATCTCGCGAATGTACTTCCTGGGATACTTTTTATAGTGTGCCAGGTACTGGCAGACCTTGACGCATTCCATGCACTCGCATTGGATGCAACGCTCCGCTTCCAGGGCGGCGTGGTCGGGAGTGTACCCAAAATCAGGCCGGACCGGAGAAACCCGGTCGAGAGGTTCGATGCCCTCCAGGTTGGTATACAGCCTGGTTTCGTAGGGCCCGTCGTATTCCCGGCCGATGGTCATGTGAGCCTTCTGCAGGAAGCGCTCGATGGAAAGAGCCCCCTTGCGGCCGGCGGCGGCAAGCATGATCGGTGCATCGCCGTCGCAGCCACCGGCGAAAACCCCCTCGACGCTGGTGGCGCCGCTGGCAGGTTCCAGGGCGATCTCCCCCTGGTCATCCTTTTCCAGGGCCAGGGCGGAGCAGACGAAACTGCCACGGTCGATGAAAATGGCATCGTATTCATGGCACAGGCGGTCGAAAACCGCCTGGTCGAGCGGGTCGCCGAGTCGGATTTCAACCCGCATGCCCTCCAGGACGGCGATCTCCTCATCGATGACATCGGGGGGCAGCATGGTTTCGGGAAATTTCCGAAAAGTGTTGCCCAGTATTTGGCCGGGTTCGAAAAGGGTAACGGCCAAGCCCTTTTTCCGCAGGTCATGGGCGGCGACCAGTCCGGCCACGTCCCCCCCGAGTACCGCGACCTGCTTATTCTTGCGCGGCAGGGGTTTGACCGGATCGGGCGAACCGTGTTTCTCGACGCAAAGGCGCTCCAGACCACCAATGGCGAGGGCCTCGCCGACTTCTCCCCGGCGGCATTTGGTTTCACAGGGATGGGTACAGATCCGCCCGAGGATGCCGGGGAAGGGCATGTGCTTTTTCATTACCTGATAGGCCGCTTCAAGATCGCCCTTGCTGATTTCCCGCATGAACTGGCGGACATCCAGATGGAGAGGACAGGTAGCCGTGCAGGCGGGAGGCTCTTCCTGGATGCACTTAACCTCCCAGGCGATGCGTTGGTCTTTTTCCATGGATGGTCAATCTCCCGTCGCTTTTTGGTGTTGCCGAGGTGCTGCCGAGGAAATGCTCAGGATAAAACTCGTTCCATCCGGATTCTCCGGATGGAACGAGCAGGTTTCCGACTTGCAAAGGAAAAATTCAATAAGCCGATGGAGGACCGCCTTTCGGCGGTCCTCCATCGTCATAAATCCCCGGCGAAGGCTGGTGTTACCGACCCCCGGAATTGGCCGATACCACCACCAGGGATTACTGCATGTTACTGTGCAGCCTTCTTGGCATACTTGCCGATCGGCGGAACCGAATCGACGCTGTCGGCCACCCAGCCGCCGTCAAGGGCGTCGGCTACGTCGAAGGCCTTCTTGTCGGACTGCAGAGCCTGGAGAATCTTTTCGGGGTAGGCCGGGAGGTGGCGGATACGAACCCCGCAGGCGTTGTCGATAGCGTTGATGATCGAGCAGTGAGGAGCGGTCAGCGGCAGTTCGCCGACCCCGCCAGCCCCCTTGAAGCCGTGTACACGCGGCTCGCAGACATAGATGATTTCCAGGTCGTCCGTGATGTCGTTGCAGAACGGGAAGCCCGCGCCGATCATGTTGGAGTGCGGCTTGATGTGCTCGAAGTCCTCGGTCAGGGCCAGGCCGATGCCCTGGGCCATACCTCCGTAGATCTGACCGTCGACGGCCAGTTGGTTGGTGATGTTGCCGACGTCGGCGACATGGATCATTTTCAGGCACTTGGTTTCGCCGGTGGTGATGTCGACTTCGACTTCGGACAGGAACAGACCGTACATGTAGATGCAGAACGGTTCGCCCTTGCCGGTTTCCACGTCGCAATGGGTGCAGGGGGTGGTCCAGGAACCCAGGTACTTGGTGGGGATGCCTTCGGCCACCATTTTTTCGTAGGTGCGATAGGTCCCGTCAGGCTTCTTCATGGCAGCGAGGAGCATTTCGCAGGAAACGCGGATGGCGTTGCCGGTTACCACGTTGTGGCGGCTGCCGCCGGAGGGGCCGCTGGTCGGGGTGAGGGCGGAGTCGTTCATGCACAGCTGGATGTTTTCCGGCTTCAGGCCCAGGGGACGGAGGGCTTCATGGGCATGGGTAAGGGTGCCGATGTCCGCGCCCTGGCCGTGGTCCTGCCAGCTGTTGCCGACCATGACATCGCCGTTGGGCAGCAGTTGGACCCAGTTTTCCGAGGTGTCGGGGCCGTCGAGGCCGCAGCCGTAGATACCGAGGGAGACGCCGACGCCGCGTTTTTTGGTTTCTGTGGATTGCTGCTTGGCCTTGGCCAAGGCACGCTCGTAGTGGGGCCTGAGGGCTTCGAACTGTTTCGGGAAGACGAACACTTCCGGCGTTTGCTGGGTCGGAGTGGTGGAGCCTTCACGGTAGCAGTTCATTTCGCGCAGATCGAAGGGATCTTTGCCCATCTTCTTGGCCAACTCGTCGATCAGCGATTCGGAGGCGAAGAAGGCCTGGGGAGAACCGTAGGCGCGGAAGGGGGCGCCCCAGCAGTGGTTGGTGCAGACCGTGCGGCCTTCACCGCGCATGTTGGCGATGTCGTACCCGGAGAAGCAGTACTGCATGCCGCGGGTGGTCAGGAGGTCGCCGAACTCGGAATAGGGGCCGTGGTCGACGGACCAGTCGGTTTCGGCGGCCAGGAACTTGCCGTTCTTGTCGGCGGCCAGCTTGACCTTGAACCAGAAGGGCGAACGCTTGCCGGTGTAGAACTGCAGTTGGGCCCAGCTGTATTCGAGGTAGCAGGGCTGACCGGTAGCCATGGTGGCCGCGGCGCACAGGGCTTCGTTACTAGGGCAAAACTTGTAGCCGAAGGTACCGCCGCAAGGATTCTGGCGGATGACCAGCTGGCCGGGCTCGAGACCGAGACCGGGAGAGAGCATGGCCACCTGCAGCTGGATGGCGATCGATTTGGATTGAACACAGACGCGGCCTTCTTCGTCGATGTAGGCGAAGCCGACGTCGGGCTCGATGGGCATCTGGGGCTGGCGGCCGAGGTAGTATTCGCCTTCGACCACATGGGCGGCTTTTGCCATGATCGGCTTGGTGTCTTCGCCCTTGACCAGCTTCTGGGTGAAGTAGACGTTGGGGGTGCCGGGATGGATTTCGATGGCGTCCTCGGCCATGGCCGCCGGAGCGTTCATGTAGTGGGGCAGAACTTCCAGGTCCAGCTTGACTTTTTTGGCGGCCGCATCGGCCTGTTTTTGAGTCCGGGCGCAGACGATGGCGATGGCGTCGCCGTACTGGAAGACCTTTTCGTCACAGAGGATCGGACGATCCCAGCCGTCACCCTTGTTGGTGGGGAAGGTGATCAGGCCGGTGATGCGGTTCTTGCCCTTGATATCCTTGTGGGTGACGACCTTGACCACGCCGGGCATAGCTTCGGCTTCCTTGGTATCGATGCCCTTGATGTTGGCATGAGCCACGTCGGCGAAGACCAGGGAGCAGAACAGGGTGCCTTCGGGCAGCTGTTCGCGCATGTCCATGCCGAAGTCCCACAGGCCGCAGACCTTGGCCACCGAGGTCGGACGGGGGTAGCGGGTGCCGAAGATGCGGCCCTCGTCGCAGTCCTTGTATTCCAGGGCGGCTTCGCTCATTTCGCCGCGCAGAACCTTGGCGGCGTCCATGATGGCGTCGACGATGGAGATGTAACCGGTGCAGCGGCAGGCATTCTTGTACTTGGTGAACCAGTCGCGCACGTCCTGGCGGGTCGGTGCTGAGTTTTCGTCAAGCAGGGCTTTGGCGGAAACGATAAAGCCCGGGGTGCAGTAGCCGCACTGCAGGGCGCCGTGCTTGATGATGGCTTTCTGCAGGGGGTGGAGGTTCTGCGGGGTTCCGAGGCCTTCGATGGTGACGATGGTCGACCAGTCGTCAACCCGTTTCATTCTGGTAACGCAGGAACGGACCAATTTGCCGTTCAGGATCACGTTGCAGGCCCCGCAGGTGCCAGTGCCGCAACCAATCTTGGTTCCGGTCAGCTGGAACTGCTTGCGGATGACGTCGGACAGAAGGGCTTCCGTGTCGACGATCACCTTGCGTTCGATGCCGTTGACTTTAAGTATCCTCTTTACTAATCCCATACCTGTTTTCCTCCTTTTGGGTTTTGGGGCGCATGAACAAGGGCATTATGCCCGGGCCCCCTTTTGACCTGTCTGTTGCGGCTGGTTCCCGCCCCGAATCCGGGTTTCCCCACTGGTGACCCGCAGGGCGAAGGGCTTGGATGGCTAAGTGCCGAACCCGCAATCCGGATAGCGACAATCGGCACAACTGGCGCAGAGACCGCCGTGGCCGAGGGCGACAATATCCTCCCGGGTGATCCTTTCCCCGGCCAGAAGTCTGGGGATGATCAGTTCGACGATGGTGGCCTTGTGATACATGGCGCAGCCGGGCAGTCCCACCATCGGCACCCCGTTAATCTCGGCCAGCATGAACATGGCTCCGGGATAGGTCGGTGCGCCGAAGCTGATCACCTGGGCGCCGCTGGCCCGGATGCTTGCAGGGGTCAGGTCGTCCGGATCGACGGACATGCCCCCGGTGAGGACGATCATCCCGGCCTTTTCCGCCAGCATGGCGTGGATGGCGTCGACGATGGCAGACACCTGGTCGGGTACCACCACCTGGCGAAAGACCGTACTTCCCCATGACTGGAATTTGTCCCGGATAACCGGGCCGAAGCGGTCGGCGATGCGACCGTAAAAGATTTCATTGCCGGTGGTGATGACGCCGATCCGTCGGGCCT